>Ga0079992_130600_pt1 | contig 337502 bp, 354 predicted proteins | sample FaiFalFF_MnMetaG_3_FD_69197 | JGI IMG/M metagenome (GOLD analysis project Ga0079992, IMG submission 69197) | Freshwater microbial communities from Yellowstone National Park, Wyoming, USA - Fairy Falls B (FF_Mn_B) MetaG (SPADES assembly) (version 2) | ecosystem: Environmental > Aquatic >...
CCCAGGACGCCGGGCCGCCCCCTCCCTGGGCCCACCTGCCGCTGTGGGCGCAGCAAGTGGTGGCGGAGTTCTGCGCGCCCTCGCCCGACGGCGGGCTGCGGTGGAAGGATCACGTGCCACCCGCCGCGATGACGACGGGAGGTGATGAGCCATAGCGGGTATGAGCGACCGCGTGTGCCGGAGTGCGGCGCCAGCATCGCCCATCGCCACCGCCGCGCTTGCTATTGCAGCCGGCGCTGTGGCTGGCGGGCCCGGCGGCGGCAACGGCTGCGGAGTGCGGGGAAACCGCCTGGGGGCCAGTGAGGTCGGGGCTCCAGTTTATGGGAAAGGAGGTGAGTGAGCATGTCACGGGAGGGGCGTCTCATCGAGGCCGGCCTCCGGGCGTGTGAGCACGGGCTGGCGGCCCTGGAGTTCGTCATGGACAGGCTTTTGGCGGCGACCAAAGGGCGAAGCGAGGCGGATACGCTGCAGGCGGTGCATGATGCCGGGAAGGGGGTCTTCGAGGCCAAGGAGGCACTGGAGGTCGTCGCCGGGGTCCTAAAAGAGCTGGAGCGGGGCTTCAAAGTGGAGCGGGTGCGGGGAGACAAGCGCTAAGTTGGGGAGGTGAGGCATGAGCGAGTTAGAGGAGTGGGCCCTCAATGACATAGAGGCCGCTGCGGTGTCCATCCGGGCCACCGGGGTGGCTCTGCAAAGCGCCCTGGCCTCCCTCGATGCGGGGGAGGTAGGTGAGGCGCGGGCATGGCTCCTCACCGCCCACGAGACCCTGGCGGGCTGCCTGAGGCGGCTGGGTCAGCTGGAGGGGAAGCTTAAGCAGCTGGTGCGTTAGCCGGGAGGTGGTCGATGGTGGCTCTCACGCCTGACGACCGAGCTCTCTTGGCCGTCTTCGGCCGCAAGTGGCGGCTGTGTGTGGAGTGCGGGACCCCCCTCGGCCGCCGCCGCAAGGATGCCATCTATTGCGGCAAGAGGTGTGGCTGGCGAGTGCGGCAGAGGCGCAGGAGGGAGCGGCTACGGGAGCGCCCTCAGATAGGCGTTGCAACACGGCTCCTATTTGAAGGCGTGACGTCCAGATTTGAGGGTGTTCCAATGTTGTTCCACGTCGAGGGCTTTGGAGCGGAGGTGGTGGCGTTGTTCCTTTTCGCCCTCTCGAGCTACGCCTGGCTGGAGGCCCCATGACCCAGCCGACTTCGCAAAAGGCACGTTTTGCGAAGCGGGGTCCGGCCGCCGGCGCCGGGGCTCACAGCTAAACAGGCGGCTGACAGCAAAACGAGGCGACGCAAAACGGCCAGGAGTGGGTCATTCCAGATACAACATGGCACACTCTGCCAGACGTGGACGGCGCGCCTGGGACTGCGGAACCCCGCCCACCGTCTTCTCTGCCGCCTCCCGCGGAAGGGCTTGCAGGGCATCTTGCTCCATGGGGCACCTACATGCTTGTCATGCCCCCCTATTAAACACAGATCGCTACACCTAATCCTTACACGACCACGCGCCCTGCTGGCCCCGGCGGTAGTCGTGTAGCCCATTGACTCCCTTCCGCCTCATCCATAGACTATTGACAGGTTCTCTCCGTGCTCGGTCCGGTTGCGATGCAGCAAGCAGTTCGTGGCCGCTAAAAGACTGCAGGGACTGCCACGATGGGGCTTGAGCGTTTCCCCCAGGTCGGGGACATCCTCGAAGGGGACTTCTGGCCCGAGCCCGTGCAGGTGAAGACTGCCCGAGACCTGGGCACCGATATCCTGCTCGAGGCGGTAGGTATTGGCTCCCAGCGCTTCTACAGCCGCGTGCTCCGGCCTGCTGACCTGGCAGGGGTGCGGCGGGCCGCGGCCATAGGCAGGGACCTGGGCGGGAACCCCGAGGCCTTCTTCCTGGCCTTGGAGGCCCGCCGCATCCGCCTCGCCCACCAGTTCGACCCCTTATTGGCCGTCAACGTTTCCCAGATAGACCCGCTGCCCCACCAGATTGAGGCCATCTATCACTATATCCTCCGTAACCCCCGCGTCCGCTTCTTGCTCGCCGACGACCCCGGCGCCGGCAAGACCATCATGGCCGGGCTCCTCTTGAAGGAGCTCAAGTACAGGGGCCTCGTGAGGCGGGTGCTAGTGGTGGTCCCGAGCCACCTGCGCGACCAGTGGCTGCGGGAGATGAAGGAGCGCTTCGGCGAGTCCTTCACAGTCATCGACCGGGCGGCTGTGGAGGGGGCTTGGGGCCGCAACGTATGGCTGGAGCACGACCAGGCCATCACCTCCATGGACTTCGCCAAGCAGGAAGATGTCCGTGCGGGGTTGGCCGAGGCCACCTGGGACCTCACCATCGTAGACGAGGCCCACAAGATGGCCGCCTACCGTTATGGAGAGAGCAAGACCACGAAGACGGAGCGCTATCGGCTGGGCGAGCTCCTCTCCCGTACCAGCCACTTCCTCCTCTTCCTGACGGCCACGCCCCACCGGGGGGACCCGGAGAACTTCCGCCTGTTGCTTGACCTGCTGGAGCCCGACCTCTTCGCCAACACCGACGTACTGGAGGAGTCGTTCCGCCATAGGGAGAATCCCCTGTTCCTCCGCCGCCTCAAGGAGGACTTGACCGACTACCAGGGGCGCCCCCTCTTCCCACCGCGCAACGTGAAAACCGTTCCCTACCGGCTCAGCGACGAGGAGAAGCGACTATATAACGAGGTCACCAGGTACGTAGAGACCCACTACAACCGGGCCCTGGCCGCCGAAAAGCGCAATGTGGCCTTCGCTCTGCTCATCCTTCAGAGGCGCATGGCGTCCAGCGTGCGAGCGGTACGGGCATCCCTAGAGCGGCGCAAGCAGCGGCTGGAAGAGCTGCTAAGGCTGGGCACGTGGATGGCCCAGCGCGGCGGTGTGGATGAGGAAGAGCTGGAGGACATGCCCGAAGCTGAGCGGCTGCGCCGTGAGCAGGACATGGTGGAGCGGCTTACGGCAGCCGAGACCCGCGAGGAGCTACAGGAGGAGATCCGGCGCCTGGACGAGCTAGTGCACCTGGCACGGGAAGTCGAGCGGCGCGGCGTGGAGACCAAGCTGGTCCAGCTGCAAAGGCTCATGGACGCGGAGCCGGTGCGGAGCGGCGGCGAGAAGGTGCTCATTTTTACCGAGTCGCGGGAGACCCTCGAGTACCTGGCCGAGCGGATACGGGGCTGGGGCTTGTCGGTAGTAACCCTCCATGGCGGCCAGAAGCTCGATGAGCGCATCGCTGCCGAGCACGAGTTCCGCGAGCGGGCGCAGGTTATGGTCTCTACTGAGGCGGGCGGCGAGGGCATCAACCTCCAGTTCTGCGCCCTCATGGTCAACTATGATATCCCGTGGAACCCTAACCGCCTCGAGCAGCGCATGGGCCGCATCCACCGCTACGGCCAGCAGCGGGAGGTTTACATCTACAATCTCGTGGCCGCGGACACCCGAGAGGGGGCGGTGCTGAGGGCCCTCTTCGACAAGCTGGAGCGCATCCGCGAGGCCTTGGGCAGCGACCGCGTGTTCGATGTTATCAGCGACGTGCTGCCGGGGCGCAGCCTTAAAGACCTTATCGTGGAGGCCGTGGCCAATCGTCGCAGCCTGGAGGACATCGTGGCTGAAATCGAGGCCATCCCTGACCAGGAGGCGGTGCGCCAGGCCAGAGATGCAGCCCTCGAAGGGCTAGCTACCCGGCACATCGATTTCAGATGGGTGCTGGGCGAAGAGAGGCGGGCCCGAGAGAACCGACTGGTGCCGGAGTACATCGAGCGGTTCTTCCAGCGGGCCTGTCGCTATCTGGGTGTGACGGTGGAACAGCGGCGGGACGGCCTCTGGCGCGTTCCTAACGTTCCCCTGGACCTACGTAACCTGGGCCACGAATTCGTGCGCCGGCACGGCCAGGTGTTCCACGAGTACTCCAAGGTAGCTTTCGACAAGGTCCAGGCTCGGAAGTCGGACGCCATCTTCGTTGCCCCAGGACATCCCCTTCTGGAGGCCATCATAGAGGTCCTGCTGCGGCGCACAGAGAACGAGCTACGGCGAGGGGCCATCTTCGCCGACCCTGACGGCCACCTGGACGGCTGGCTCTGGTTCCTGGAAGCAGAGATCCGCGACGGGACGGACCAGGTGGCCGGACGCCGCCTGTTCTGCGTCTACCAAGGCGCCGACGGCTCGCTGCGGCCCCTTAGCTCTGCCATCCTCTGGGATTTGGTGCCATCCGCTGGCCCACCTACGGGGCCGGCCGACTGCGACCCGACGCCGGTGGTGGACTTCGTCATCAAGCACCTCCTGGATCCATACCGCCAGGAGCTGCTGCAGGAGCGCCAGCGGGTGGCGGAAGTGCGGCGCAAGTACGGGCTACGTTCTCTGGAGGCGCTGCTAGCGGACTGCGAGGCGCGCCTCCTGGACTACGAAACCCGCCGGGCGAAGGGCGAGCCTATTCCGGATGTGGAAGTGGACAGGGTGCGGCGGCAACGGGAGGACATCCATTCCCGGCGCCAAGAGCTGGAGCAGCTCACCCGTCGGGAGACCAGCCTGCTTCCCTCGGTGCCGACGGTGCTGGCCGTAGCCCGCGTGGTCCCCCAGCGCGCGGCCGAGCCCGAGCTAGCACCCGACCCGGAGGTGGAAGAGGCGGGCATGAGGGCGGCCGTGGAATACGAGCTACAGCAGGGGCGCAGCCCGGAGGACGTGTCCCGCCAGAACCTGGGCTACGACATCCGCTCCGTCGCCCCCGATGGCCAGGTGCGCTACATCGAGGTGAAGGCCCACCGCGCCACGGGTCCGGTGGTGCTGACGGCCAACGAGTGGCTCATGGCCCAGCGCCTGCGCCAAGACTACTGGCTCTACGTGGTGGACGAGGCCCTGACCAGGCCCACCCTGTACGTCATCCAGGACCCGGCCAGCAAGCTGGAGCCCAAGGAGGTGATGGGCGTCGTGCGCTACGTGGTCAACGACTGGCGTTGGGCCGCCCAGGGGTAGGCCTTCGAAAGGGGATGGAGTAATCATGGGGGCAAAATGGCTAGCCAGCGCCGGCTGATAGAGGTGGACTTTCCCATCGGCCCTGTCTCCCGCGAGTCGGTGCGGGAGAAGAACATCCGCCATGGCCACATCTCCACCTTGCACATCTGGTGGGCACGGCGGCCCCTGGCCGCTTCCCGCGCCACCGCCCTGGCCGCCCTGCTGCCGGACCCCGGCGACCCCGCCCAGAGGCAACGCCTCCTCGACCTGGTGCGCGACATCGCCCCCTGGGAGGTGGTCAAGGACGGCGACTCGGAGCTGGTGCGCAGGGCGCGTGAGCTGGTGCGCCAGGCCCACGACGGCCGGCCGCCCAGGGTGCTGGACTGCTTCGCCGGTGGGGGCAACATCGCGCTGGAGTTGCTGAGGCTGGGCTGCGAGACCCACGCCCTGGACTACAACCCGGTGGCCGCCCTCATCCTCAAGGGCGTGCTGGAGTACCCCCAGCGCTTCGGCCGCCCTGTGCCCCGGCTGGAGCCGACGCCCAACGGCCTCGCGGTGGAGCGGCAGGTGAGCCCCCTGGCCGAGGCGGTGGAGCGCTGGGGACGCTGGGTCCTGGAGGAGGCCAGGAAGGAGCTGGAGCGCTTCTACCCCAGTGACCCCGACGGCTCCGTGCCCGTGGGCTACATCTGGGCCCGCACCCTGCCCTGCCAGAACCCGTCCTGCGGTGCCGAGATTCCTCTCATGCGCCAGACCTGGCTGGCCAAAAAGGAGGGGCGCAAGATAGCCTTACGCCTGGTGCCCGACCGGGCCCGCCGCCGGGTGGAGTTTCAAGTGGTGGAGGGGAAGGCCATCGACTTCGACCCCGAGGAGGGCACCGTCACTAGGGCCAACGTCCGCTGCCCCATCTGCCGTGGCGCCATCGACGATGGAACCACCCGCCGCCTCTTCCGCGAGGGGAAGGCGGGGGGCGGATGGTGGCCGTGGTGTTGCACCATCCGGACCGGCCGGGCAAGCGCTACCGCCTCCCCACCGCGCGCGACCTGGAAGCCTACCGCGCCGCCGAGGAGGCCCTGGAGGAGAAACGCCGAAAGCTCTGGGAGGAGTGGGGCATGGACCCCGTGCCAGATGAGCCGCTCCCACCGCTGGAGACGCTCGGCTTTCGGGTGCAGCGTTACGGCCTCACCCGCTGGGGCGACCTGTTCAACGCCCGTCAGAAGCTGGCCCTCCTCACCTTCGCCGCTGCCGTGCGCCGCGCCCACAAGGAGATGCTGGCCCAGGGCACCGACCCGGACTTCGCCAAGGCGGTGGTCACGTATCTGGCAATCACCTTCAATCGGTTAGCGGACAAGAATGCGAACTTGGTAGTTTACAATGTTGCAGGTGAAAAGATTGAGCATGTCTTCGGTCGCCAAGCGTTGCCAATGGTGTGGGATTATGTTGAAGTCAACCCTTTTACGGATGTGGGATGGCCGAATATGCAGGAATGGGTAGAGATGGTTCTCGCTCACCTCACTCGCATTCCGCTGATGGAGGATTTGCCCCAAGTTCAGCAAGGCTCTGCGACCGAACTTCCATACCCGGACAACTTCTTTGACGCCGTCCTGACCGATCCGCCGTATTACGACAACGTGCCCTACAGCGACCTGTCGGACTTCTTCTACGTGTGGCTCAAGCGCACCGTCGGCGACCTCCATCCTGAGCTGTTCGCGACCCCCCTCACTCCCAAGGCCCAGGAGATGGTGGCCGACGCCAGCAAGGCCGGCGGGATGGAGGAGGCCCGGCGCCGCTTTGAGGAGATGCTCACCCAGGCCTTCCGCGAGATCCATCGGGTCCTCAAGCCCGACGGCATCGCCGTCATCATCTTCGCCCACAAGACCACCGCCGCCTGGGAGACGGTCCTCCAGGCCTTGCTGGACGCCGGCCTTTACATGACGGCCTCCTGGCCCATCCACACGGAGATGGAGGCCCGGCTGCGTGCCCAGGAGTCGGCTGCCCTCGCCTCCTCCATCTACATGGTCTGTCGCAAGCGCACGGGCCAGGCGGTGGGGGAGTACGCCCAGGTGCGGCGGGAGGTGGAGCAGCGCGTCCGCCAGCGCCTCCAGCAGTTCTGGGACGAAGGCATCCGCGGCGCCGACTTCTTCATGAGCGCCATCGGCCCCGCCGTGGAGGCCTTCGGCCGCTACGCCCGGGTGGAGCGGCTCTCAGGCGAGCCCGTCACCGTGGCCGAGCTCCTCCAGCACGTGCGGGAGGTGGTGGCCCGCTTCGCCCTGGAGCGCATCCTCAGGGACGCCGCCCAGGCCGGCGGCGTGGACGCCCCTACCCGTTTCTACCTCCTCTACCGCTGGACCTGGAACCACGCCCGCGTCCCCTTCGACGAAGCGCGCAAGCTGGCCCAGGCGGTGGGGGTGGAGCTGACGTCGCTATGGGGGCCGGGCGGGCTGGTGGTCAAGGACAAGGAGTGCGTGCGGGTGCCCAGTCCCCTGGAGCGCAACAAGGGCGGCAAGTTCCTGGAGCGGCGCCGCTTCGAGAGCATGGCCGACGCCCTCCAGGCGGCCTGTATCCTGTGGGAGCAGGGCGCCCAGCGGGCGCTCCAGGAGCTGCTGCAGACGACCTACGGGGGCAACGAGGCCTTCTGGCAGGTGGCCCAGGCGGTGGCTGAGGTGCTGCCCGAGGACGACAAGGAGCGTCAGCTCCTCATGGGCCTCCTCTACAGCCGCCGCACCCAGCAACAGGGCCGCCTGCTATGATGGGGCTACGTAGGGAGGTGGGGTAAGATATGGTCAAGTCATGGACAGAGGTGGTGACTCCTCACAAGGACGTGCTGAGCGGTCGCCTGGACGAGTCTGTCTTCGCCGCCGACCTGGAGGACGTGGTGCAGGGACGCGCCCCCAGCGACTACCTGTACCCAGAGGTCTTCTTCGCCAAGACCTATCCCACCGATGGCCTGGTGAACCTGCTGGCCAACGTCGTCTCGCGGCTGTCGGGCAAGGGGGGCGACCCGGTCATCAACCTCCAGACGCCCTTCGGGGGTGGCAAGACCCACGCCCTCATCGCCCTCTACCACCTGTGCAAGGGGGGCGAAAGGGCCCAGCAGTCGGAGCTGGTGCGCCAGGTGCTGGCCCGGGCGAAGGTGGACCATCTCCCCCCGTGCAAGGTGGCCGTGTTCGTGGGCACCAGCCCCAGCGTTCACGACATGACCCCCTGGGGCAGCATAGCGCAACAGCTAGGCTCCTACGACGCAGTGGCGGAGTCCGACCGCAGCCGCAGCGCCCCCGGCACCGAGAGGCTCCATCGGGTGCTGGGCGACGGCCCGGTCCTGCTGCTCATGGACGAGGTGGTGGAGTATGGGGTCAAGGCCCGGGGCCTGCGGGACCAGCTCATGGCTGCCATGCAGGAGCTGACCCAGGCGGTCAAGGTGAAGGAGCGGGCCGTGCTGGTGGCCACGCTGCCCTCTAGCGCCCCCTACGGGGAGGAGGGGGAACGGGTGCTACACCAGCTAGAGATGATATTCGGCCGCGCCGAGGCCCAGTACGAGCTGGTGCGGGACGAGGAGATTTACGAAGTGGTGCGCCGTCGCCTCTTCCAGGACCTGGGCGACGAGGGCGAGAGGCAGCGTGCGGTCCAGGCCTATTGGGAGATGTACCAGTCCCTGGGCGACGACGTGCCCGCTTACGCCCGCGAGCCCGCCTACCGTCTACAGATGCTACGGGCCTATCCCTTCCACCCCGAGGTGGTGGATGTCCTCTTCCAGCGCTGGAGCACCTTCCCCACCTTCCAGCGCACCCGCGGCGTGTTACGCTTGCTGGGCGAGGTGGTGGGCACTCTCTACCGGGGCCACCACCCGTCACCCCTCATCCAGCCAGCGCACGTTGACCTGCGCAACGACCACATCCGGCGCGAGCTGGTGAAGCACATAGGCAACGAGTATAACGGCGTCATCGCCGCTGACATAAGCGGCCCGAACGCCAGGGCCGCTCGGCTGGACCAGGAGATGGGTGCCGACTACGCCAGGTACAACATCGCCACCGGCCTGGCCACCTCCGTCTTCTTTGGGTCCTTCAGCGGCGCCGAACGGCGCGGAGTGACCCTCCCCTGGCTACGGCTGGCCGTTCTCCGGCCTGGCGTCCCGGCAGCCCTAGTGGGCGACGCCATAAAGCGCCTCGAGGACGAACTATGGTACCTACATTCGGGGCAGGGCCTCTACTGGTTCACCAACCAGCCCAACCTGAACCGTATACGCATCGAACGCGAGGAGGCGGTGAGGGAAGAGCAGGTGACGGACGAGCTGCGACGGCTGGTGGAGCGTCTGGCCGGCAGCGAGTTCCGGACCTTCGTGTGGCCCCAAGCTCCCCAGGACATCCCCGACACCAAGGAGCTGAAGCTGGCGGTGCTGGGGCCGGAGCACACCCGGCCTGGCGCTGCTGAAGAGATGGCCCGCCGTCTGCTGGAGCAGGCGGGCACCGCCTTTCGCGCCTATCGCAACACGCTGGTGGTGCTGGTGCCCGACCGCGGGGAGCTGGCCAGCCTGCGCCAGAAGGTGAGGCGACTCCTGGCCTTGCGCAGCATCCGTGACGACAGGGACTTATGGGCCAGGTTGTCGGAGGAGAACCGCCGCAAAGTGGATGATGACCTGAAAAGCCTACAGGAAGCCATGGAACTGGATGTGCGCTCCACCTACCGCCACCTGGCCAAGGCCTCCCTGGAGGGCATCTTGTGGCTGGACATGGGCATACCCACTGTGGGCGAGCGGGTGAGCCTGGCCCGGCGCGTCCGCGACTACCTGCTGCACAGCGACATCCTGGCCGAGAGGATTGCACCGTCGCAGCTCCTGGACAAGGCGCTGGCCGAGGGGGAAAAAGAGAAGCCCTTGTCCGAGGTTCGTGACCTCTTCCTGCGCTATCCTCATTTGCCCATGCTGGAGGGCCAACATGTAGTGGAACAGGCAGCCCAGGCAGGCGCCCGGAACAAGGTGCTGGGGGTACGTGTGGGCGACAAGATTTACTTCGGTGAATCGCCCCCCGGCTGGGCGTCTGTGGAAGAGGGGGTGCTGGTGCGCCCGGAGGTGGCCCAGGGGCTGGTGGCTCCCCAGGAGGGGTCAGTTGCCGGTCCCGCTGTTGTAGGCCCCGAGACCGGCCAGCTGGCTGGCAGCCCTCAGCCCGCCGCAACGGCACAGGCTCCCGGTGTTGCCCCGGAGGCGACGGGCATCCGGCGAGTGGTGTTGCGAGTGGAGCTCCCGTGGGACAAGCTCTCCGATTTCCTGCGGGGCGTGGTGCTGCCGCTGCGGCAGGACAACGCCGACATCAGGTTACAGGTGTTCCTTGAGGCCGAGGCCACCGCCCCTGGGATTCAGAGAACAACCCTGGAGCACAAAGTGGACGAAACGCTCTCCCAGTTGGGGGCCAACATCCTGGAGCGACGCTTGGAATAACGGTGCAGAGAATGAACGAACGTTTGGTCGGCCAGGCGCAGGGATCACCACTCATGAACCCGAGGCCCGGCGCAGTGCCCCACCATGGGCATGGGCGGGGGAGCCGCACCGAAGGCAGCAGGCTTTTTGCCGCGGGCCGCACCCCTCCATTTGCTCAGGGCCAGACTATCAGTCATCCCCTGCATTAGTCAACCCGAGTTGGGCTTGTCTTGCAAAAGGGCAAGGGTAGACTGGTGATGCTATGGGTAGGGATGGGAAGCGGTTGCCACGTGCGTTCCAGCTCTGTCAAGAGGTGGCCCAGGCCTATTACCGGGGCAGGGCCCTCGAGGACAAGCGGGGCCACCCCTGGGTCTGCGGCTGGGACCTGTATCGGGCCCTCCTCTTACCGCCACATCGTGGCGCTTTACCGGGAGCTCTTCCCTGACCGGTCCTTGCCCCTGCTTGAAAGTCCCTCCACCGCTTCGCCAAGGGGATAGGGGAGGAGGAGCTTTGGGGCCTTTTCGAGGGGCTCAGGGAGGGGCTTCAGCCCCTCCTCCCCCGGGAGGAGACGCTGCTGCTCATGGACAGCACGGGGCTGGTCCACCGTAGCAAGGGGCAGCGGCTCAGGTGGCGGCGGGGAAGCCAGCTGTGGCAGGTGCGAGGCCACAGCCGCCTCCCCTGCCTGGTGCCCTATCGCCGGCGGGGGAGGCTCCTGGCCCTGGAGGGGGTGGCGGCGGGCCCTGCCTACGCCTCGCATGTCCACCTGGGGCTCCTGGCTCTGGCAGGGGCAAGAGCCCAAGGCCAACTCCTTACTGATGCCGGCTTCGATGCCATCTTTTCGCGGCGACTCTCGGGCAGGAGGCACTTCCATCCCTCCCTCTACCGGTTGCGGGGAGTGGTGGCGGGCGTCTCCGGGGCCATTAAGACCAGGCTCGCCGGTGGCTACCTCCAGGAGTTGCCCCCTCCATGGCTCAGAAGCGGGCCTACCTGGAGGCCGTGGTCAGGGGTCTTGCCGCTGCTGCTGCGCCTTTTAATGGGCTTGTTACGACCCTGGCCCTTTAGCCCTCCACCCGCCCGCTGCAGCTACTGATTTGCAAGACAAGCCCCCGACGAGTTGACGGTACACGTTGTATCGGAGTAAGAACCTTTTCGGCCCATCAGTGGAGGACGCCATGGACAACCTGCTGCCGTTTATACCCCTAGCGCTGTCGGTTCTCGCGTGCCCGCTGATGATGGCCAGCATGGGTGTCGGCGTCTGGCTATGGGCTCGCGCCACCGGCAAGAAGAAAGGGCTTTCGATGAGCTGCATGGGCGGCCACGCGGAGCAGCACCAGCAGCCAGTAGCCCAAGCCGAAGAGGGCAAGCTGAGGGAGAAAGTGGCTCGCTTGGAGCGAGAGCTTCAGGCTCTCAGAGCACAGGTCCAGGCTAGTGCCGACGGGAGCGTCCCGACGGATGCGCGCGTGAGTTCTGAAAAAGAGCCGCTCATAGTCGCTGCGCGGTCATCAGAGGAGGACCAGACATAAGATTCACCCTAAGAACCGTGGCTGTTACAGGGGGCCGTAGTTCTTTTACTGCTAGCCGCGTACGGCGCCTGGGCTTTCTTGGCAGATGACGGTGGCTCCTCTCGTGCAACAGCTGCCAGAGACACGATATCTCCGACTCAGCAGCTGAAGCTCGCTTCTCAACCGTCTCTACAACCGGGTTCGCTGAATAGGGCGCAAGGGGCAGCCCTGGACGAATTGCTCGGGCTCTGCGCAGAGCACATGAAGGAAATGCAGCCGGTGGTGGACCAGATGATGCACGACATGATGGCAGGAATGATGGCAAGCATGATGGGTGATGGCATGATGGAGGGCCGCATGATGGGCCGATAGACCTCTCGCTGTCCTCGCCTTTAGGAGCAGCAAAGGGGAAATGGGCACCGGTTCGCCCAACAGGGCACCACACTCGGTCGAAAAGAGAGCGCTGTGCAGCCACGACTCCACCAGGTAGCGGCGCCGGTAGATGTCCCGGTGCTTCTGCCAGGGCCTCTGGGCCCACTGCCTCTCCTCCCTCTTCACCCCTCGCCACACTCCTTCCCCCACCGCCACCACCGCCCGTCAGCCCAGGCGGCGCACCTGGGAGAGCACCTCCCTGCCCATGCCGTAGAGGGCATGGGCCACAGGCCAGAGCCCCTCACCCCAACCCTTGCTCCCTTGCCACTGCAGCCACCGCTCCGCCAGCTGCCGCTCGTCGCTATAGGGAGGGCCCAGGGAGGGGCCCAGGAGCACCCGTTTGCCTAGAAGCTCCCCTACCACCACTACCCCCTTCACGTGGGAGGGCAGCCGCCTCAGCTCCTCCCCACGCCGCCAGCAGGCCCAGTAGGGCAGCCCGAAGCCAAAGCCGGTGCCATCAGCCAGCACCAGCTCCAGGCGCTCCCCGCCCAAGGCTTGCCGGGCCAGCAGGTGGCCCAGCTCCTGCCTCCTCTTTTGGGGTATGCGCCGCACCCGGTAGTGGAGGGTGCTGGTTCGGGCGCCTGGGGCAGGAGCCGGCGGGAGATGGACTAAAGCTTGCGCCAGGAGAGCCCATGCAGCTGCCCCAGCGTCCACAGGGCCAGCACCAGCCCCTCGCTATACGTGGGGCGACGGCCCCGCCCACGGGGCTGTGGGCGCTGGGCACAGAAGGCTTCTCCTACCTCCACCAGCCTGGCCAAGGGCAGCTCGGACCGGCCCATGACCCTACCACCTGCCCCACCATTGCCTCTTGACGATATCACTCTATCGCCGCCAACCCCAACTCTTCAAACAACCTCACGGGGATGGGTGAGGCTCCCACGCGAGTCGGGCCATTTCGGCCCGCATATGCGCGGTCCTGGCGATGGACAGGCCTGCTGCCGACGGCTTGCCATAGGGGTGTCCTTGACCGGTGAACACGATCTGCTATGCTGGCTGTGGTCTAGAAGGAGCCCCATAATTAGCGGATGGAGGAGCGGTATGAAGATAGACTTGCTCTACGAGGTGGAGACGGACCGTCCCTTCGACCGGCTCCATCAACGGGAGCTGTTTGAGGAGGTGCTCAGGCAGGTGGAGCTGGCCGACCAGTTGGGCTACCACACGGCCTGGTTTGTGGAGCACCACTTCCTGGTGGAGTTCGCCCACTCCTCGGCACCAGAGGTGATCCTGGGGGCCCTCTCCCAGCGCACCGAGCGGATCCGCCTGGGCCACGGGGTGGTGCTTTTGCCATACCCCTTCAACCATCCCATAAGGGTGGCCGAACGCATCGCCACCCTCGACATCCTTTCGGGGGGCAGGGTGGAGTTCGGCACGGGGCGCTCTTCGGCCTATGAGCAGCTGGGGTTCGATATCGCCCCAGAGGAGTCGCGGGCCATGTGGCAGGAGGCCCTGTCCATCATCCCCAAGATGTGGCGGGACGAGCCCTTCTCATACGAAGGGCGCTTCTTCCGCATCCCCGAGCGGCATGTGATCCCCAAGCCTATCCAGCAACCCCACCCGCCCATCTGGCTGGCCTGCACCAGCCCCGAGTCATGGCGTCTGGCTGGTCTCAACGGCATCGGGGCTTTGGGCTTCTCCTTCGTCATGGAGATGGAGGAGTTCGCCACCAACATGCGGGCTTACCGAGAGCATCTGGCCCAGGCGCGGCCGGTGGGGGAGTTCATCAATGACCAGGTGGGGGCCTTCACCATGGTCTTCTGCGCCCCCAGCGACCAGGAGGCAGAGGAGGCGGCCCTGGAGGCCTTCGGCTGGTACATCCTCTCCAGTTACAAGCTGTTCCTGGCCCACACCAAGGGGGCGGGCTGGCAAGTGCTGCGGGAGAAGGAGCGGGCCTTCCTTGCTGCCCTGGAGGGGCGCACGCGTGAGGTTTTCGACTACCTGCGGGAGCACAACTCCATCGTGGTGGGGAGCCCTGATAGGTGCATCGACGCCCTCAAGCGTTACGAGGCGCTAGGGGTGGACAGGATGCTGTGCCTGATGCAGGTGCGGGGCATACCCCTGCCCGAGGTGCGGCGCTCCATCGAGCTCTTCGGGAAAGAGGTGGTGCCTGTGTTCCATGAGGCCCACAGGGGGGTGTCTTAGGCCATGGCTGTGCCTATCGAGTCGGTGCGGGGCCGCCACTACATCGGCGACCCTACTACTATGACAGTGCACGATGTGTTCCATGAGGACCCCACCCCCGAGGGGTGTGGCATCTGGGAGCTGGTGCGCTCGGGGCGGGCGGTGGGCTTCCAGCCCGATAAGCTGCAGCAGGCCATGGCGGAGGGCTACAAGCCCTGCTCCAAATGCTTATACAACTACCAGCTCAGGCGCCCCACCTTCACCCAGCGCTTTCTCAAGGGCATCGAGGAGTGAGGGCCCATGCCCAGGGGGGTGGCCATCGCCGCCGCCAGCGAACTCCCGCCGGGGCGGTATCCCCATATGACGGTGTTGGACCTGTATGAGGAAGCGGTATCCCTCCTCTTGCGAGAATGGCACCTCAGTCCCCGCATGATAGATGGCCTCTTGTGCGCCCCGGCGGGCATGGCAAGGGGGGAGGAGACAGACATCTTCACCCACGAGCGGCTGGCCTATGCCCTGGGATTGCGTCCCACCTTCGCCGAGACGGTCAATGCCGGTGGGGCCACCTATGCGCTAATGGTGCAAAGGGCTTGCTGGGCCATAAAGGAAGGGGTGGCATCGGCAGTGCTTTGCCTGGGGGCTGGCAAGTTCCCCAGCGTGAGCCGAGGCGGGGCCGATGCCATGGCGCGCATGGTGAGCCATCCTCACTTCGAGTACATTTATGGGGCGTACATCGTGCCTCTCTATGCGTTAATCGCGCGCAGGTTCATGCATGAGCGGGGCACCACCCCTCAGGAGATGGCCGCGGTGGCTGTGGCTGCCCGCCAGTGGGCCATGCTCCATCCCCATGCCCTCATGCGAGGGGCCGGCCCCTTGAGCGTGGACGACGTCCTCGCTTCCCGGCCCATAGCTGAGCCCTTCCACCTCCTGGACTGCTCTGTCCCGTGCGAGGGAGGCGGGGCATTAGTAGTGGCGCGCGACGACGTGGCGATGGAGATAAACCCCAGGCCGGCCCATATCCTCGGATGGGGGGAGTTCCATAGCCACGGCTACGTCACCTGGGCCCCCGAGCTGGCCACCGCGGGCGCTCGGTGGTCGATAGAGCAGGCTTATGCCCGTGCGGGGCTGGGGCCTAGTGACATAAGGGTGGCCGAGCTTTACGACGCCTTCACCATTTGCCCCATTATCCTGCTGGAGGAGGCAGGGCTGGCGCGGCGTGGGGAGGGGGGCAGGCTCTTCGCCCAAGGCCACTGCTCGCCCGGCGGCCCTTTGCCTGTCAACACGTATGGTGGCCTCCTCTCCTACAGCCATACAGGGGACGCCTCAGGCCTCTCCATGATCGTAGAAGGCGCATTACAGGTGATGGGGAGGGCTGGGGCAAGGCAAGTGCCGGAGGCCGAGGTGGTGCTGGTGCATACCTATGGCGGCATGATGGCTGAACACAGCACCCTCATCCTAGGGAGGAGGCGGTGACAGGGGCGCCGGTACCTAACCAGGAAGGGGTAGCGGGCCCCTTTTGGGAGGCGGCGCGCCAGGGGCGTCTGGTGGCCCAGCGGTGTCAAGGGTGTGGCTACATCTTCCTGCCCCCCCGGCGATGGTGCCCAAGGTGTTGGGCCAGCCAGCTGGAATGGATCGCATGCTCCGGGCGGGGACGGGTCTATAGCTTCACCGTGGTCCATCAGGCCCCTTCGCACTTCTTCCAAAGGCGGGCGCCTTACGTCCTGGCCATTGTGGAGCTAGAAGAGGGCCCTCGCCTCATGGCCAACATAGTGGGGGTGGAGCCAGCGCGCGTCCACATCGACATGGCCGTTCAGGTGACCTTTGAGAGGCGAGGAGAGGTGCCCGTCCCACAGTTCACACCTATCGATAAGGGGGATGAAGATGCAGAGGCCCGATGAGCGGGAAGAGGTGGCACAGGTGCGGGCGGCGGCCCGGGCCCTGGCCCGTCGTTATGGGCGCGCCTACTGGCTGGAGAAGGCCCAGCATGGGGAGGCGCCGGAGGAGCTGTGGCAGGACTTGGCCCAGGGGGGCTACCTGGGCCTCACCATACCTGAGGAGTATGGGGGCGCTGGCTGCCATCTGGAGCTTTTGGCTGCCCTCATCGAGGAGCTGAGCGCAGATGGGCTACCTCTGTTCATGCTGGTGCTCAGCACGGCCATGGCCCATCTCGTGTTGGCCCGCCATGGTACGCCGCAGCAGAAGGCCGCCCACTTCCCTGCCCTCCTGCGGGGGGAGTCCCGCTTCTGCTTTGCCATCACCGAGCCCGATGCCGGCAGCAACTCCTTCAACATCCGCACCCTGGCGCGGCGGGAAGGCGATTCCTTCGTCATCAGCGGCCAGAAGGTCTTCATCAGCGGGGTAGACCATGCCGACCACATGCTCCTGGTGGCCAGGACCTCCCCCCGTGAGGAGGTGGCGGACAAGAGGCAGGGGATGGGGATGTTCATCGTCGGGACCAAGGCCGAGGGTCTGCAGGCGGTGGCCATGGATACCCGCATCCTCATCACGGAGCGCCAGTTCCAGGTGTTCCTGGACAGGGTCACGGTGCCGGCCTCCGCCCTGGTGGGGGAGGAGAGCAAGGGCCTGGACGTGCTCTTCGATGCCCTCAACCCAGAGCGGATCACGGTGGCGGCCATGGCTGTGGGGCTCGGTCGATATGCGCTGGCCAAGGCCGTGGATTATGCCCGCCGCCGCGTGGTGTTCAACGTCCCCATCGGTGCCCACCAGGGGCTGGCCCATCCCCTGGCCATGGTCGCCACCGAGCTGGAGCTGGCAGGGCTTATGGCCCGTCACGCTGCCCGCCTCTTCGACGCCGGCGTGGACCGCCGCACGGTGGGAATATATGCCAATATGGCCAAATATGCAGCGGCCGAGGCGGCCATCCGGGCAGTGGACACGGCCATCCAGGTGCATGGTGGCGCAGGCTTCACGGGCGAGGCCGATGTCATCACCATCTGGCCCCTGGTTCGTCTCTTCCGCACCGCCCCTGTATCGCGGGAGATGATCCTGAACTATATCGCTGAGCACCACTTAGGCCTACCACGTTCCTACTGAGGAGGGAGCTATGGACCTGTTGTTCATATGTCGCGATGCCGTGGCCAGCTCACTAATGGGGACTCTCCTAGCGGCCATGGCCGCTAGGCGCTCCGGCCAGAAGGTGGGGGTTCTCTTCACCCAGGAGGCGTTAAAGGCAGTGGCCGATGGCTTCTTCCGCTGGCCCGTGGAGCTACAGGGCCAGGAGACCAGGTGGCGCCTGGCCGATGCTGCCCGCGATTTGGGCCTGCCCATCATGGGCAGGGGGGAAGGGCGCCAGGTGGACGTGCGGTCCCTCCTGCAACAGGCTCAGCAAGAGGGGGTGGCCCTCTACGCCTGTCCCATCTGGAGCCGCCTGCTGGGGATGCCGGAGGTGAGGGGGCTTGAGTTGGCCACGGAGGAGATGCTTCTCGGCTGGCTACAGGGGCCCACGCGTATCATAGGAAGCCTTTGATGGAGGTGCGAGCATGGGCTGGACGGAATGGCAAAGGGTGACCGGTGAGGGGATGGACTTCACCGACATCATCTATGAAAAGAAGTTCCACACCGAGTTGGAGGGGGGAGTAGCCAGGGTCCTGGTGAACCGCCCCCACCGCCTCAACGCCTTCACCGCCCACACCATGGATGAGATGTTCCGCGCCTTCTACGACGCCAGCCACGACCCCATGATCGGCGTGGTGGTGCTGAGTGGCGTTGGTGACCACTTCGGCGTGGGCGGGGACGTGGAGTGGGAGCAGTGGGGTCTGAGGGAACAGTTCTACTGGCGCTATGCTCCCAACCGGCTGGTGCGCATGTGCCGCAAGCCGGTCATCGCCATGGTCAAAGGGTACTGCATCGGCGGCAGCAACCATTTGGCCTATTGTTGCGACTTTACCATCGCTGCCGACAACGCCATCTTCGGCCAGAACGGCCCCCGCGTGGCCAGCCCCGCCGATGGCTATATCATGCCCTATCTGGTACGGGTGGTGGGGGCCAAGCGGGCCCGCGAGATGTGGATGCTCTGCCGCCGTTACGACGCCAGCCAGGCCCTGGCCATGGGGCTGGTGAACCGCGTCGTCCCCCTGGAGAGGCTGGAGGAGGAGGTGGACCGTTGGTGCGAGGAGCTCCTCTCCCTCTCCCCCAGCTGTCTGGAGGTGCTTAAGGCCTCCTTCGACTGGGAGCTGGACACCATGCCTCAGTTGGGCACCATAGTCAACTGGCTCCACCACGACTTCTTCGAGCGAGGGGAGGCGCGGGAAGGCCCCCAAGCCTTCCTGGAGAAGAGGCGGCCCCAGTTCTGGCGTATCCGGCGGGCAGAGGTGGAGGCATGGCGACGGGCCCTGCAAGGGTCCCAAGAGGGCAATGGGTAGGGCAGTGTGCCTGGCGTGCAGGTGGGTGTCAACCTCTTCTTCTTCCTCGATCGGCTCTTGCGGGAGCGGGAGCGTCTGCCCCAGCTGGAGGAGTTGGGGTTCGATTCCTTGTGGACGGGCGACCATCTGTACGTCCCCCGTTATGGGGCCGTCTTCGATGCCTTCACGGTGTTGGCTGCCCTGGCGGCTGTCACCCGACGGGTCCTCCTGGGGGCGGGCGTCGTCATCTTACCCCTGAGGCCGCCGGCCATGGTGGCCAAAGAGGCTGCCACGGTGGACCTTCTCTCTGAGGGAAGGCTCATCCTGGGGGTGGGCGTGGGGGGCGAGTTCCCCTGGGAACTGGCAGCCTGTGGCGTCCCCCTCAGGGAGAGGGGTAAAAGGGCAGACGACGTCATCACGGTGCTGCGGCGTCTGTGGCGAGGGGAGGAAGTGACACACGCGGGCCCAGGGTACAGGCTGGAGTCATTCCGTCTCCAGCCGTTGCCGGCCCGACCCGGCGGGCCGCCCATCTGGGTGGGGGGCCGCGCCCCAGCAGCCATGCGCCGCGCTGGTCATCTGGGGGACGGGTTTTTGCCCTGGATGTTCTCCCCCCAACGGTACCGGGAGGCCCTTTTACAGGTGCGTCGCCACGCCATGGAGGCTGGCCGGGACGCGGAGGCCATCGTCCCCGCCCTGTTCGTGTTCATCGCGCTGGCCCGCACACGGGAGGAAGGGGAGGCCTTGGCTACCACCTACCTGGAGGGGTTTTACAACCGTCCCTTACGAGAGGCCATTCGCCACTGTGTCCCTTGCGGCCCCCCGAGGAGTGTGCGGCCATGCTGGGCCGCTTCCTGGAAGCGGGGGCGGAGCACCTGGTGCTCTCCCCCATCTGCCGGCCGGAGGAGCTGTGGGACCATCTGCGGTTGCTGGCCACAGAGGTGGCCCCCCGCTTGCGGGAGATGAGGGCTAGCTCCTTAGGGTGAAGGAGCCTGCCATCGCCCCCTCTCCGGAGGGGCTTGACAGGCGGGGCGGAAAACTTGACGATATTACTACTCCGTTACAGGACTGTGGTTGGGAGAAGGGGGGAATGGCCATGACACGCAAGCTTCTCGAGCAAGAGCTTTTAGAGATCCAGGAGGAGATGGTGGTTCTGGCGGAGATGGTGGCTGGGGCCATAGAGGGGGCCATCCGCGCTCTCATCCAGAGGGACAAGGAGCTGGCCCACCAAATCATCATGGATGATCTGAAGGTCAACCAGAAGCGGTACGCCATTGAGGAGCGGTGCTTGGAGATCATCGCCACGCAGCAGCCCATGGCCAGTGACCTACGCACCATCATCTCCGTCCTCTACATCATCGTCGATCTGGAGCGCATGGGGGACCATGCTGAGGGCATCGCCAAACTGGCCATCCTCCTGGCCGATGAGCCCCCCCTCAAGCCTTATATCGACATCCCGCGTATGGCCCAGGTGGCCACGGGGATGCTGCGGGACGCGGTGGACTCCTTCCGCCGCCGCGACCCACAGGCTGCCCGTGCCATCTGCGACCGCGACGACGAGGTGGATGCCCTATACGACCAGGTATACCGGGAGCTCCTGACCTTTATGCTCCAGGACCCCCGCACCATCCAGCGGGCCACGTGGCTCACCTGGGTGGCCCACAACCTGGAGCGCATCGCCGACCGGGCCACCAACATATGCGAGCGTGTGGTCTACCTGGTGGAGGGCCGCATCGAGGAGATGAACGTCTCCAAGTACTAAGACCCTGTCTGTAGGCGGGCCGTCAGCACCACCTGTAGTCGCATCTCGTCCTCCACCGTGACTATGCCTGCGATGTTGGGAGGAGAGAGCCCGAAGTCGGTAAGCCGGAAGGTAGCGTGGGCTACCCCTGTGAGGACGCCGCCTCCATAGCGGGCCCGCACATCGAAGCTGAAGGGTCGGGAGACGCCGTGGATGGTCATGGTGCCTTTGAGGGTCACTGCCGCCTCTTCCCCCTCTCGGTAGTCGACAGGGAAGCCGACGATCTCCTCTATGATGAACTCAGCATAGGGGTATCTATCGGCCTCCAAGGTGTTATTGCGCACGTAATTGTCCCTTCGGGGCTCATCGCTCTGTAGGGTGCGCAGGTCCACCCTCAGCACTGATGGCGGCTGGGGTGCCAGCCCCTGGCGGGTGAGGTAGATGTCGCCCGTTATGGCCTTGGTCTTGCCCACTGCCTCTGTGGATACGGGCAGGCGGGCCAGTTTCTCCCGCGCTATATAACTGGCCTCCGACTCCTCTGGCACCACCACCAGGTGGAGGACCTCGCCCCTTGGCGCCACTGTGGCCACGGGGCTAGGAAGGGGTGGGGCCTCCGTCACCAGCTCAGGCTCGTCGCTGCGGGATACGAAATAGGCGATGCCCCCACCCACGGCCCCGGCCACCACCAACACAGCTATTCCTAGAGCCACTACTAGCCTTCTCATCTCTCAAGACCCCCTTGACGATAGTAAACAGGGGGAGGGCACACCCTGCTCTCCCCCTTAGTATAGGGCCTCGGGCCGCTATGCCTGGGTGGCGGTGGACTGGCTCCCCCCACTGGGCTTAACAGGCTGCCAAGGGCACGGTGGGAAGCCCTGGGCGTTGATGATGTCGTCGATGTTCTGCTCGATCTGCTGGCGCAGCTGGTCGGCCCGCTGGGCGATGAGCTGGCCCACCTTCTCCAGGAGTTGGCCCCTGAAGCTCTCCACCGACATCCCCTTCTCCTGGGCCACCTGGGCCAGGCTCTTGCCCTCCCGCAGCTGCGCCACCACGTCCTCAGGGGTCATCCCTAGGACATCGGCAGCCGCCTGGACGATGAGGCCGGCGCCCCACTTGTGTCCCCAGGGACCCTTATGCCAGCCCTTGGGGCCCCAGGGGAAGCGGGGGGCCGTCTCCTGGATGCGCTGTCGCAGCCGTTGGGCCTGGTCCTCGGTTATGACCCCACGGCTCAGGGCCTCGTTCACCGTATCGTTGGCTGCGTCCCTCATGGCCTGCTCCAGTTGGTCACGGCCGATGCCCAGCCGCTGGGCCAGCTTGTCCAGGAAGCTCTCGGCGAAGCTGAAGGGGGAGGCATTCCCCTGGTCCTGGGCCGTGGCCACCAAGGCCCCACCCAGGGTGCCTAAAGCCAGCCCCGCCACCAAGGCTATGATGAGCAGCCATCTCCTCATGTCTCCACCTCCTTGCAGTTTTCCTTCCGGCTCCTATGTTAGGGGCTCCACATTAAAAGAGGATTAATGGCCCCTCAGAGTCCCCCAATATCCATGCCCGAGACCTCTCATGGAGCTTTAATGTGATAGACGTACAATGAAGTCGTGAAGGTCCTCTTGGTAGAGGACGAGCGGCGCCTGGTCCAGCTAATGCGCCGTGTCCTGGAGGAGGAGGGGCACCGGGTGGAGGTAGCTTACGATGGCCTGGAAGGCCTCCGCCTGGCCTTGGAAGGGGATTTCGATGTCATCGTGCTGGACATATTGCTTCCGGAGATGAACGGGGTGGAGGTGTGCCAGGCCTTGCGTCGGGCCAAGGTGGACACCCCTGTCCTCATGCTCACCGCCCTGGACAGCGTGGAGGACAAGGTGCGGGGCCTGGACGCCGGCGCCGACGACTATCTTGCCAAGCCTTTTGCATTCCAGGAGCTGCTGGCCCGTCTGCGGGCCCTCTCCCGCCGTCGCGTCCAGCCGCGGGAGCCCCATCGGCTCCAGGTGGGGGACTTGGTGCTGGACCTGCAGCGGCGCCGGGCCTGGCGTGGGGGCCGCGAGATCGAGCTCTCCCCTAAGGAGTTTGCCCTCTTGGAGCTGCTTATGCGTAACGCAGGCCGCGTCCTCACCCGCACCCAGATCCTGGATCACGTGTGGGGATACGATTTCGCCCCCGACTCCAATTTGGTGGATGTATACATCGCCTACCTACGGCGCAAGGTGGATAAAGGTCACCAGAGGCCCCTCATCCATACTGTGCGGGGCCATGGCTACATGATATCGGAGTAGGAAGTGTTCGCGTCCGCTCGCTGGCGCCTCGCCCTTTGGTTTGCGGCAGTCCTGGCGGTGGCCCTGACCCTATTGGGCCTAGCCGTGTACCTCACGGTCCGTCACATGGTGCTGGGGAACGTGGACGACGAGCTGCGCACGCGGGCGGAACGGGAGCTGCCCCTCCTCAATGCCCGTCTACGCCTCCTGGAGAGGCAGCAGGCCATAGGGGATGTTCAGGTGGGGCCAGAGGAGGGGTCCTACGCATATATGTATGCCCTATTAGGGCCCCATGGGCAGCTCCTGGCCGCCAGCCGCAACTTGGACCCCACCATCCTCCCCCCATCCCAGGATACACAGGAGGTGTTAGCAAGGGGGCCCAAGCTCCTGACCGTCCAGTCGCACGATGGGGAGGAGGTGCGTATCTATCTGCGGCCCGTGGGGATGGGCCCTGGGCTGGTGCTACTGGTGGGACGGAGCCTCGAGCCTGAGCTATCTGCCCTGCACAACCTCCTGGTGATTCTGCTGGCAGGAGGGGTAGGTGCCATCCTCCTGTCGGTAGGCGGGGGCTATTTCTTGGCCGGGCGGGCCCTCCGTCCCATCAAAGAGGCTATGGAGCGCCAGCGGACCTTCATGGCCGATGCCTCCCATGAACTCCGGACCCCCCTCTCCCTCATCAGGGCCAGCGCCGAGATCCTCCAACGTCACCCCGAGGAGCCTATCTCGGCTCACCGGCAGGAGGTGGAGGATATCATCGGCGAGAGCGAGCGACTGGCCCGCCTCGTGTCCCAGCTGCTGACCCTGGCTCGGGCCGACGCTGGCCGTCTCCCCCTGCACAGGGAGGAGGTGGACTTGGCCCAGTTGGCTCGGGACGCCGTGCGTCAGCTCTCGCCCCGCCTTCAGGAGAAGGGCCTGCAAGGAGAGGTGGTGGCCCCGGGCCCCGTCCCCCTGTGGGGCGATGCCACCCGCCTGCGGGAGCTTCTGTTCATCCTGTTGGACAACGCCATTAAGTTCACCCCCGCGGGAGGCAGGGTGGAGGTGAGGGCCGCCGCCGATGGCGATAGGGCCCGTCTGGAGGTGGCCGATACAGGGGTGGGCATCGACCCCCAGGACCTGCCCCGCATCTTCGACCGCTTCTATCGGGCCGACCGCGCCCGCCGCCGCGATGAGGATGGAGGGGCGGGGCTGGGGCTGGCCATCGCTAAGGCCATAGTGGAGGCCCACGGCGGCCGCATCTGGGCAGAGAGCCAGCTGGGGCGGGGTGCCACCTTCGTGGTAGTTCTGCCAAGGGGGCGCGAGGGGGCCCCGCGGCCCGTTGACACACAATAGGGGGCATGCTAGGATAAAGCCCTGACAACCGAATACGGCCCCTCTTATCCAGAGAGGTGGAGGGAACGGCCCTGTGAAGCCCGGCAACCGGCCGGGGTCAGGCCAGGGCTTCAGGTCCTGAGCCGAGCCCGTGCAGCGGTGCCAACGCCGTCCCCGCCTTGAGGTGGGGGACGATAAGGGGGAGCTGGCCTGGATATGGCCTCTTCCCTCTAGTGGAAGGGGCCTCCTTTATTGCAATGGGCGCCGGCGCGCGGGATGTGGCGGGGGACCGAAGGCGAGGCGGCCCCGGGTGGGGCCGCATAAGTTGTATTTTGGGAGAGCAGGAGGGCTGGGCATGTCCTTCGCCAAAAGTCTGAGGTGTCGCGAGTGTGGGCGCCTGTACCCGCTGGAGCCCATATATGTGTGCGAGTTCTGCTTCGGACCCCTGGAAGTGACTTACGATTACGAGGCCCTACGCAGGCACATATCCCGTCGCCGCATCGAGGGGGGGCCTTACACCATCTGGCGCTACCGCGAGCTATTGCCGGTGGAAGGGGAGCCGGTGGACATCGGCGCTGGCTTCACCCCTCTGTTGCCTGCTCCCCGTCTGGGCAAGGCCCTGGGGCTGCGCCACCTCTATATTAAGAACGATTGCGTGAACCCCACCTGGTCCTTCAAAGACCGGGTGGTATCGGTGGCGGCCACCAAGGCCCGGGAGTTCGGCTTCGATACCTTGGCCTGTGCCTCCACTGGCAACCTGGCTAACTCCGTAGCCGCTCATGCCGCCCGCGCTGGGCTGCGGGCTCTAGTCTTCATCCCCGCCGACCTGGAGGTGGGCAAGGTGGTGGGCTCGGCCATCTATGGCCCCACCCTGGTGGCCGTGAAGGGGTCCTATGATGATGTCAATCGCCTGTGCAGCGAGCTGGCCGAGAGGTACCCATGGGCCTTCGTTAACATCAACGTCCGCCCCTATTACGCTGAAGGCTCCAAGACCCTGGGCTACGAGGTGTGCGAGCAGCTGGGCTGGCGCATCCCCCATCACTGCGTGGTGCCGGTGGCCAGCGGCTCCCTGTTCACCAAGATCTACAAGGGCATGAAGGAGCTGGCCTGGCTGGGCCTGGTGGAGTGGCGGCCACCGCGCATGACGGCCGCTCAGGCCTTGGGCTGCTCACCGGTGGTGGAGGCCTGGGAGCGCAAGAGCTACGATATCCGACCCCAGCGCCCCAACACCATCGCCAAATCGTTGGCCATAGGCAACCCCGCCGACGGCTATTACGCCCTGCGCGTCCTCAACGAGAGCGGTGGCTATGGGGTGGCCGTGTCCGACGATGAGATCGTGGAGGGGATGCGGCTCCTGGCCGAGACAGAAGGGATATTCGCTGAGACGGCTGGGGGAGTGGTGGTGGCTGCCCTCAAGCGTCTGGCCCAGGCAGGCTCTTTCGCCCCGGACGAGACGGTGGTAGCATTCATCACAGGGGCCGGCCTTAAGACGCGGGAGGCCGTAGAGGGCGTCCTGCCTGAGCCCGTGGTGGTAATGCCCACCATCGCCTCCTTTGAGGAGGCTATGGCCCGTCGTCAGGAAGCCCTCATGGCCAGCAAAGGGTAGGGGTGGTAACGTGGCCAAACAGCGGGTCAAATTCACCTTCCCCCCTCAGCTAGTGCAGGAGCCCATCATTTGGCGCCTGGGTAAGAACTTCAACGTGGTAACCAACATCCGCCGCGCCGACGTCACCGAGACCCAGGGATGGGTCGTCCTCGAGCTGGAGGGGGATATGGAGGAGATCGAGCGTGGGATAAGGTGGGTGGAGGAGCAGGGGGTGAGGGTGGACCCCGTGCCCGGTGACATCATGGAGGGTTGAGGTGCCGCGAACATGAGCGTGAAGGTACGCATCCCAGCCCCCTTGCGCCGCCTCACCGGTGGCCAGGAGGTGGTGACCGCCGAGGGCTCCCGCCTCAAGGACTGCATCGAGGCCCTTGAGGCCCGGTTCCCGGGCCTCAAGGAGCGGCTTGTGGACGAGGCGGGTCAGTTGCGCCGCTTCGTCAACGTATACGTCAACGGCGAGGACGTGCGCTTCCTCCAAGGTCTGGATACCGTCCTCAAGCCAGGTGATGAGGTAAGCATCGTGCCCGCTGTGGCGGGAGGCGGGGCGTGACTGGCATCGTATACGTCTATGGGGCCAACTGGTGCCCCGACTGCCGTCGCGCCAAACAGTTCCTCACCGACTGGGGCGTACCCTTCCGCTGGCTGGACGTGGAGGCCGACCAGGAGGCCAGGCAGTACGTCCTTCAGGTCAATGGGGGCCGCTTCATCATACCGGTGGTGGTGTTCCCCGAAGGGGACTATCTGGTGGAGCCCACCAACAGGGAGCTGGCCGCTCGCCTAGGTCTGCCACCCACCCGCCCGGCGCCTTAGCGGCCCCTTGCCCCCACACATGGCCCATGCTAGTATTGTTGATGAAACCACTCCACTTTCTTGGTGGGATGCATGCGCATATCGAGCAAGGGGGACTACGGCATCCGCGCCCTCATCGAGCTGGCCCACCGGTATGGGGAAGGACGGCTCACCCAGAGCGCTGAGATCGCCGCTCGCCAGAACATCCCTGAGTCTTATCTGGAGCAGCTTTTGGCCATGCTGCGGCGGGCTGGGCTGGTGCGCAGCGTGCGGGGCCCGCAGGGGGGGCATGCCCTGGCCCGCCACCCCAACGAGATAAGGGTGAGCGACGTCATAAGGGCCCTCGAGGGAGAGCTCATACCGGTGGAGTGTCTGGAGGAGGCCTCCGAGTGCAGCCGCGCCGGCGGCTGTGCCCAGCGGGAGATGTGGGAGGAGGTCCAGCGAGCCATTATGCAAGTGCTGGACCGGGTGACCATAGCCGAGCTGGCCGCTAAGGACCGGCAGCGGGCGGTGCGGGCCGATAGGTACGTTATCTAGGGGCGAGCATGGCCAGGCGCGCTAGGATCGTGGACAGCGTCCTCGACCTTATAGGCGACACGCCCATGGTGCGCCTCAACCGCGTGGTGCCCAATGGGGCGGCGGAGATCGTGGCTAAGCTGGAGTCCCTCAACCCCGCTGGCTCCGTCAAGGATCGCATCGCCCTCTCCATGATCGAGGACGCCGAGCGACGGGGCATCCTCAAGCCAGGGGCTACCATCGTGGAACCCACCAGCGGCAACACGGGCATCGGCCTGGCCATGGTGGCGGCTGTGAAGGGGTACCGCCTCATTGTCACCATGCCCGAAGACATGAGCCTGGCCCGTCGCGACCTCCTGGCCCGATTCGGGGCGGAGGTGGTCCTCACCCCGGCCCTAGAGGGGATGACGGGGGCGGTCTACGCCGCTGAGGAGCTGGTGCGCAACAACCCCGACTACTTCATGCCCCAGCAGTTTGAGAACCCCGCCAACCCCGAGATCCACCGTCGCACCACCGCCCAGGAGATCTTGGAGGCGACGGAGGGGCGGCTGGACGCCTTCGTGGCTGGGGTGGGCACGGGCGGCACCATCACCGGCGTTGGCGAGGTCCTGAAGCAGCACAACCCCAACATCTTGGTGGTGGCAGTGGAGCCCTCCCGCTCGCCCGTCTTGCAAGGGGGCAGACCAGGCCCCCATGCCATCCAGGGCATAGGCGCCAGCTTCGTCCCTGGCGTCCTCAACCGGCGCATCATCGACGAGGTCATCGGCGTGGGGGACGAAGAGGCCATGGCCATGGCCCGCCGTCTGGCCCGTGAGGAGGGGCTCCTGGTGGGCATATCATCGGGGGCCAATGTGGTGGCAGCCATCAAGGTGGCCAAGCGACTGGGCCGGGGCAAGCGGGTGGTGACCATCCTGCCGGACACCGGCGAGCGTTACAGCTTCTTGGAGTAAAGGAGGAGGAAAAGCGTGAGCGTGACCGTCTACATTCCGACGCCCTTCCGAAGGCTTACGGGCAACCAGGTCTATGTGCAGGCCCAAGGCAGGACGGTGCGGGAGATCCTAGAGGACCTGGCACGTCACTTCCCCGCCCTGGCCAACATGATCTTCGACCAGCAGCGGCATATCCCCGCCCACATCAACGTCTACCTCAACAATCAAGAGATCCACACCCTGCAGGGGCCGGAGACACCGGTGCAGGACGGCGACGAGGTGGCCATCATCCCGGCCATCGCCGGTGGCCAGGTGCTGACCCCGGAGCAGGTGCTGCGCTACTCGCGCCATATCATCATGCCCCAGGTGGGCCCGGTGGGCCAGCGCAAGCTCCTGGCGGCTAAGGTGCTGGTGGTAGGAGCGGGAGGCCTGGGCTCCCCCGCCGCCCTCTACCTGGCCCTGGCCGGCGTGGGCACCATCGGCATTGTGGACTTCGATGTGGTGGACCTCTCCAACCTCCAGCGCCAGATCCTCCATCAGAACGACGACGTAGGGCGCCCCAAGACGGAGTCGGCCAGGGAGACCATCCTCTCCTACAATCCGGACGTCAACGTGGTCATCCACGATGGCCCCCTCACCTCCGACAACGCCATGGACATCATCCCCCAGTATGACGTGGTGGTGAACGGGGCCGACAACTTCACCACCCGCTACCTGGTCAACGATGCCTGTTACTTCGCCGGCAAGCCCCTGGTGGACGCCTCCATCCTCATGTTCGACGCCCAGATGACGGTGTTCATGCCCGGCCGGGGCTGCTACCGTTGCCTCTTCCCCTCACCTCCCCCGCCAGGGGCGGTGCCCAGCTGTGCTGAGGCGGGCGTCCTGGGCGCCCTCACAGGTGTCATCGGCTCCCTACAGGCGGTGGAGACCATAAAGCTCATCCTGGGCATCGGCGAGCCCATGGTGGGGCGCCTCCTCCTCTACGATGCCCTGGCGGGCGAGTTCCGGGTAGTCAAGCTGCGGCGGGATCCCGCATGCCCCCTGTGTGGCGATGAGCCCACCATCACCCAGCTCATCGATTACGAAGGCTTTTGCGGTGCCCCCTTCCCAGGGAGGCACGAGTGAAGATATGCGCAGAAAGGACTGCGCAATATAATGGAAAGGGGCTGGCCATGGCGATAGAGGTGAGGCTCACGGCGAACCTGCAAAGGCTGGCCGGAGGAAGGCGCTCCGTGCAGGTGGAGGGAGCCACCATCGGCGAGGTCTTGGACCGCCTGGACGAGATGTTCCCCGGCATCAAGGCCAGCGTCTTGGACAATGGCCGCCTGCACCGGTTCGTGAACATCTATCTCAATGATGAAGACGTGCGTTTTCTCCAGCAGCTGGACACGCCGGTGCAGGATGGGGACGTGATCTCCATCCTCCCTGCCCTGGCAGGAGGAGATGTTGGGGGTTAAGAGGCCGCAGCCCGTAAGCGGGAAGAGGCGGGCCATGGGGGGGAGGGTCTATGCCAACATCTTGGAGTGCATCGGTAACACCCCCCTGGTGGAGCTGCGGCGGTTCCAGCCCAAGCCTGGGGTGCGCATCTTCGCCAAGTTGGAGGGGCAGAACCCCAGCGGCAGCCTTAAGGACCGCATCGCTCTCTACATGATCCGGGCTGCCGAGGAGTCGGGCGCGCTGACGCCGGAGAAGATCATTCTGGAGCCCACCAGTGGCAATACGGGCATAAGCCTGGCCATGGTGGGCCGCGTCAAGGGCTATCGGGTGGTGTGCGTCCTACCCGACAACGTGACCCCTGAGAGGGAACAGCTCATCCGCTCCTTCGGCGCCGAGGTGGTGTATGCCCGGGGGGCCCGCTCCACCAACGACGCCATCGCCCTTGCCCAGCGCATGGTGGAGGAGGACCCCCAGCGCTACTACATGCCCTACCAATACGGCAATCCCAACAACCCCCGCGCCCATTACGAGACCACCGCCGTGGAGATCATCCGCGACCTGCCGGAGGTGGACGTGTTTGTGGCGGGGCTGGGGACCGGCGGCACCCTTACGGGTGTGGGGCGGCGGCTCAAGGAGCACAACCCTAAGGTGAAGGTCATCGCCACCGTGCCCCATCCTGGCGACCTCGTGCAGGGGCTGCGCAGCCTGGAGGAAGGGTTTATCCCGCCAGTGTTGGACGAGTCGGTGCTGGACGGGCGCATCGTGGTGGACTCCCGCACTTCCTTTGCCATGACCAAGGAGCTGATGGACCGGGAGGGGATATTTGCCGGCATCTCCTCCGGTGCCGTCCTGCGCACCGCCCTGCGGGTGGCGGAGAGGCTGCAACGGGGCAATATCGTCTGCTTGTTCGCTGACGGCGGCTGGAAGTACCTCTCCACCGGCCTCTGGACCAAAGGGCAGGAGGCCCTGCAGCCGGAGGAGGTGGAGGGGAAGGTATGGTGGTAAGCACCCCCTTGGTGGCCCCCAGGAAGGGCGTGATATACTGGCCACAAGGCCATTAGGCCACCGGTGCCTTCTGTAGGGGGTGTGCCTTGGCGGTCAAGGTGGTCACGGACAGCACAGCCGATATTCCCCGCGAGCTGGCACAGGAGCTGGGGATCACCGTGGTGCCTCTGAGCGTCATCTTCGGCGACCGTGCCTATCGCGAGGGGGTGGACATGGACCACGACACCTTCTACCGGCTGCTGAAGGAGGGCAGGGAGCTGCCCACCACCTCTGCGCCCTCGGTGGGGGATTTCCTCCGCGCCTATGAGGAGGTCCTGAGGGAGACGGATGAGGTGGTATCCATCCACATCTCTTCCAAGCTATCGGCCACCTACAATAACGCCTGCCAGGCGGCGGCTGCCCTGCAGGCGAAGGGAGCACGCATCGAGGTGGTGGACTCCCTCAACGTCTCCATGGGCATGGGTTTCATCGTGTTGGCAGCGGCGCGGGCAGCGCAGGCGGGGGCAGGGCTGGAGCAGGTGGTGACCATCGCCCGCCGGTGCGTGGAGCGGGTGCGCATCTTGGTCATGCTGGACACCTTGGAGTACCTCAGGCGTGGCGGGCGCATCGGCAGGGCCAGGGCCCTTCTAGGGGCCCTGTTGCAGGTGAAGCCCATCCTGAGCGTGCGGGATGGGGAGCTACACCCCGAGGCCAGGGTGCGGACGCGCTCCCAGGCCTTGGAGCGCATGCTGCAACTCATCTTGGCCTCGCCCCGTATCCAGGAGATGGGGGTGGGTTACTCCACAGAGCGGGAGGAGGCGGAGGCCTTGCTAGAGCGGATGCGGGCTGCCGTGCCCCACGCCCGCACATACCTTGTCCGCATCGGCCCTGTGGTGGGGACTCATGCCGGCCCTGGTGTCATCGGGGTGGGATGTCTGGAGGGGGAAGAGTAGGGCCTTGCAAGAGGCCATAGGTCAGCTGCGGCGGGTCCTGGAGCTGGAGAAGGCCAAGGGGTTTTTGGATACCGCCGTGGTGGGCGGCCTGGACGCCTATCTGCGCCGCTTTCTCCTGCAGAACCCCCTGCCCGATGGCCACCGGCTGTTACAGGTGGTGGGCTCCCTACCCCCCGGCGGCTACGCGGCCTTACACCCCATTCAGAGGCGCAGGGTGGTGGAGGCCCTCCTGCAAGCACTCCGTTCCCCTCAGCCGCAACGTCACCGCCGCCAACGTGAGGAAGCCAGGGCCGTCGTCCCATCGTCGCCTGTGACACAGCTGCGCGGGGTGAACAGGGGCCATGCGCACAAGCTGGGGCGGCTGGGCATCGTAACGGTGGGCGACCTCCTCTACCACTTCCCTCACCGCTACCATGACTATGCGGCTGTGCGTCCCATAAGCCAGCTGGTGACGGGGGAGGAGCAGACGGTCATCGCTACTGTTTGGAGCGCCGGCGAGACCACCATAGGCCGACGCAAGGCCACCGAGGCCATCGTGGGGGACGAGACAGGGACCATGCGGCTCATCTGGTGGGGCCAGACACACGTGGCCCGCCAGCTGCGGACGGGCATGCGGGTGGCCTTCTCCGGCCGGGTGTCCGTCTTCCGTGGACGGCGCCAGATGGAGAACCCGGAGTGGGAGCCCCTGGACGCCGAGTCTCTCAACACCCGTCGCCTGGTGCCTGTTTACCCCAGCACCGAGGGTCTGCCCCAGCGGCTGTTGCGCCGGCTGGTGTGGCAGGCCCTGGAGCTCTCTGCCCACCAGATGCCCGAGGCCTTGCCCCCCGAGCTGCGTCAGCGCTTGGGCCTGCCGCCGGTGGCCGAAGCCCTGCGCCAGATCCACTTCCCCGATACGCGGGAGATGGCCCAAAGGGCCCGCCGCCGCTTTGCCCTGGAGGAGCTGCTGGTCATCGAGCTAGGGGTGGTGAGGCGTAAGAAGGCATGGCAGGAGGGAGCCAAGGCCCCTGCCCTGGTCCTGCCTCAAGAGGTATTGGAATGGTTTATAGCGTCCCTCCCCTTCACCCTCACTGGCGCGCAGCGGCGGGCCATAGCCCAGGTGCTGCAGGACCTCTCGCGGGATGTGCCCATGAGCCGCCTCTTGGAGGGGGATGTGGGCAGCGGCAAGACGGTGGTGGCGGCCACCGCCCTCCTGGCTGCCGCCTGGTCGGGCTGGCAGGGGGCCATCATGGCCCCCACGGAGATCCTGGCTGAACAGCATTTCCGCACCCTGCGCCGCCTCCTAGGGGACCAGGCAGGGGAGGGGCCCTGGTTCTCCCTGGAGGGGCCGGGCTATGTGGTGATGGAACCCCCCTTCCTGGGGCGCCCTCTGCGCATGGCCCTTCTCATGGGCAGCCTACGCCCCGCGGAGAAGGCGGCGGTGCAGAGGGCCATCGCCCATGGCGAGGTGGACATAGTGGTGGGCACCCATGCCCTCATCCAGGAGGGGGTGCGGTTCCCTCGTCTGGGCATAGCTGTCATCGATGAGCAGCACCGGTTCGGAGTGGTGCAACGGGCCGCCTTGAGGGAGAAGGGGCGGGCGCCCCACGTCCTGGTCATGACCGCCACCCCCATCCCCCGCACCCTGGCCCTCACCATATATGGCGATTTGGACGTTACTGTCCTGGACGAGATGCCCCCCGGGCGGCCCCCCGTCAAGACCTACGTCCTGCGCCCCCATCAGCGGCACCTGGCCTACGACTTCATCCGCCGCCAGGTGGGCCAGGGGCGACAAGCCTATATCGTGTGTCCTCTCATCGAGGAGTCGGAGGTGGTGGCGGCACGGGCAGCAGAGGCAGAGTACGAGCGGCTGTCCCGGGACGTCTTCCCCGACCTACGCCTTGGCCTCATGCACGGGCGTATGTCGGCCAGGGAACGGGACGAGGCTATGCGCCGCTTCCGGGACGGTGAGCTGGACATCCTGGTGACTACCACCGTGGTGGAGGTAGGGGTGGACGTGCCCAACGCCACCGTCATCCTCATCGAGGGGGCCGACCGGTTCGGGCTGGCCCAGCTCCATCAGCTACGGGGGCGCGTTCGCCGGTCCCACTATCAGCCCTATTGCCTCCTTCTCTCCGAGAACCCCTCCGAGGAGGCGCAGGAGCGGCTGCGCATCGTGGAGACGGTGCACGATGGCTTCCGGCTGGCGGAGGAGGACCTGCGCCTGCGCGGGCCCGGCGAGTACTTCGGGGTGCGCCAGTCGGGCTTCCCAGACCTGAAAGTGGCCAACATCACCGATGTCGAGCTCATCGAGCTGGCCAGGCAGGAGGCGTGGCGCATCCTGGGGGAGGATCCGGAGCTCAAGGCCCCCCAGCATCAGGTGTTGGCCCAGCGGCTGCGGGCCCTGCAGGAGCGGGTGACGGCCGAGGTAAGCTAAACGGATGCCATATGGGCTTGGCCGCCTTAAAATTGATGGAGCGATGTCCCTCGTCGTCAGGTGGGAGATCGAGTCCTTGGTGCAGGAGGCGGTGCGGCGGGCCCAGGAGGTGGGGCGCATACCGCCAGTGGCCCTCCCCCAGGCCACAGTGGAGCGTCCCCAGCGCCAGGAGCACGGCGACTACGCGTCTAACATAGCCCTGCGTCTGGCGCGGGCAGTGCGCATGCCCCCCATGGAGGTGGCCCAAGTCATCGCCGAACACTTGCCTCCCAGCACCATGGTAGGGATGGTGGAGGTGGCCCCCCCTGGGTTCATCAACTTCTCCCTGGCCCCCGAATGGCTGGCCTCACAGGTGGACCAGATACTGGCCGAGGGGGAGGGATTCGGGTCCGTGGCCGTGGGGTGTGGGGAGAAGGTGCAGGTGGAGTTCGTCTCCGCCAACCCTACGGGCCCCTTGACGGTGGGCGCAGGCCGTGGCCTGGCCATCGGTGATGCCCTGGCTCGCGTGCTGGCGACCGCCGGCTACCAAGTGGAGAAGGAGTACTATATCAACGATGCCGGCACCCAGACGGAGAGCTTCGCCACCACCCTCTACGCCCGTTACCGTCAGCTCTTCGGGGAGGAGGTGGAGGTGCCTCCTGGTGCCTACACCGCCTCCTACGTCTGGGAGTTGGCTGAGGAGATAAGGCAGGAGTGGGGCGACCGCTTTCTGGGCGCCGAGGGGCCCTACCCCCCAGAGATTCACGAGATAGGCATCCGGAAGATGCTGGCTCGCATCCGTGACGACCTGGCCCTCATGGGCGTGGAGTACGACTCCTGGTTCAGCGAGCGCAGCCTCTACCCGGAGACCTTTCAGAAGGCCATGGAGATACTACGCCAGCAGGGATTTGTGGCCGAGAAGGAGGGCGCCATCTGGTTCGTCTCCTCTGCCCTGGGGGAGGACAAGGACAACGTTTTGGTACGCTCCAACGGCAAGCCCACCTACTTCGCCTCCGACATCGCCTATCACTACCACAAGTTCTTGGAGCGGGGGTTTAAGCGGGTGGTGGACGTCTGGGGGGCAGACCACCAGGGGCACGTGCCCCGCATGAAGGCGGCGGTGGCCGCCCTGGGCATCGACCCCGACCGCCTTATCATTATCATCCATCAGCTGGTGACCCTGAAGCGGGGCGGACAAGAGGTGCGGGTGTCCAAGCGTGCCGGGGAGGTCATCACCCTGCGGGAGGTGGTGGAGGAGGTGGGGGCCGATGCTGCGCGGTTCTTCTTCCTCTCCCGCGCCCCCCAGTCCCACGTGGAATTCGATCTGGAGCTGGCCAAGAGGCAATCGATGGATAACCCCGTATACTATGTGCAATATGCCCATGCCCGTATGGCTGGCATTCTGGCCCATGCCGCTGAGCGAGGCCTGGACGGCTCCCACGGCGATGTGGGCCTGTTGAGGGAGGAGGCGGAGCTGGCCCTCATCCGGCAGCTGGTGCGCCTGCCGGAGACGGTGGAATACGTGGCTCGCAAGCTGGAGCCCCATGTCCTGCCCTACTATGCCCTGGACCTGGCCACGGCCTTCCACGATTTCTACGAGCGGTGCCGCGTGGTCTCGGAGGATGTAGCCTTGTCCCTGGCGCGCCTCAAGCTGGTGAAGGCGGCCAAGGTGGTGCTGGCCCGCACTCTCCGCCTTATGGGCATGTCCGCCCCTGACCGCATGTGAGATGGATCCCCACATAGACCTCCCCAGGGGCGAGAGCGGCCAGGATGCCCTGGCGGTGGCTAGGGCATGTGCTCGTTGCGCCGGCGAGCTCCTCCGTCAGAGGTTCGGGGGCCGGCACCAGGTGCAGGCCAAGGGGCGCCGCGATTTCGTCACCCAGGCCGATGTGGATGTGGAGCGGGAAGTGGTGGCGATCCTTCGCGCCGAGTTCCCTCATCACCGGGTCATCTCGGAGGAGACGGCAGCATCGCCCCCCCAGCAGGACGATGCGTGGTCCTGGGTGGTGGACCCTTTGGACGGCACCCACAACTTCTCTCGCGCCATTCCCCACTTCTGCTTTAGCCTGGCCCTCTGCCGGCAGGGAGAGCCTGTTCTGGCCCTCACCTTTGACCCCCTTTTGGGGGAGGAGTTCGTGGCCTTGCGCGGGGGAGGGGCCATGCTCAACGGCGGGTCCCTAAGGGTCAGCGATGCCCCCTCCGTGGCACGGTCGCTGGTGGGCCTTGACCTGGGCTACGACGATGAGTTGGCGGGCCGCCTCTTGCGGCGGGTGGTGGCCATGTGGCCTCACATGTTGGGCATTCGCCTTTTGGGCTCGGCGGCCCTGGGGCTGGCCTATGCTGCCTGCGGAAGGCTGGACCTATACGTGCACTGTAACCTGAAGCCGTGGGATGTGGCAGCGGGGATCCTCCTAGTGGAGGAGGCTGGAGGGCTGGTGGTGGACTGGGATGGGAGGCCTGCTACCTTGGCCACCAATAGGGTGGTGGCTGGGGCGCCCCAGGCGGTGCACGACTTCCTCGAGCACGCCCAAGGGCTCTAAATACGGCTCAGAAAGCGCCTTATGCGCTCCAAGGCCTCTTCTATGTGGTGCCTGGGTGCGGCATAGCAGATGCGCACGTGGCCCCGCCCCCCTTCCCCAAAGGCGGAGCCAGGTATCACGGCCACTTTCTCCTCCCTCAGGAGCCGCTCAGCGAACTCCAGGTCGTCCAGGCCCGTCGACCGCACGCTGGGGAAGACATAGAAGGCCCCCCTGGGAGGAGAGAAGGGGAGACCCAGGTCCTGTAACCCCTGTATCACCAGTTGGCGCCGCCGGTCGAAGTCCTCCACCATGCGCCGGCACTCCTCCTCTCCCTCCTCCAGGGCGGCCAGGGCGGCGTACTGGCTAGGAGTGGGGGCGGACATGATGATGTGCTGGTGCACCTTCATCATGGCCTCCAGGATGGGAGCGGGGGCGCAGGCCCATCCCACCCGCCAGCCGGTGAGGGCATAGGCCTTGGAGAATCCTCCCAGAAGGATGGTGCGCTCCTTCATCCCTGGCAGGGAAGCAAAGCAGGTGTGGGGGATATCGTAGCTCAGGCGGTCGTAGATCTCGTCGGAGATGACTAGCAGGTCGTGGCGGGCCACCACCGCAGCGATGGCCTCCAGGTCTGCCCTGGTCATCTGGGCGCCGGTAGGGTTGGCGGGGTAGCCCAGAAGCAGAGCCTTGGAGCGAGGGGTGATGCGCGCCTCCAGTTCCTGGGGCTGTAAGCGGAACTCCAGCTCAGGGGTGGTGGGCACGGGCACGAAGGTGGCCCCCGTCAGCAGACAGATGGGGCGATAGGCCACGTAGTAAGGGTCGGGGCACAGGAGCTCGTCGCCTGGGTCTAGCACAGCGTGGGCTGCCAGCAGGAGCCCCTCGCTGACCCCCACCGTGATGATGATCTCCGTCTCAGGGTCATAGCGCACGCCGTATAGCCGCTCCAGGTGCCGGGCCACCGCCTGGCGCAGGGCCAAGAGCCCGTAGTTGGACGTGTAGTGGGTATGGCCAGCCTGTACTGCGCGAAAGGCGGCCTGGGCGAAAGGGGCAGGAGTGACAAAGTCCGGCTCCCCCACTCCCAGGGAGATGACGCCATCCATGCTGGCGATGAGGTCGAAGAAGCGGCGGATGCCGGAGGCGGGGATGGATCGCACCCGGTGGGATATGAAGTCACGCCCCGATGCTACCGCTCCCTCGCTCAACTCCTTCCTCCTGAGGGAAGAGCTATCTCCCATCCATCGATGTCTCGATAGTAGCAAAGGAGGGCCCTAATGTCACCCTCCAGGACGACAACGAAGCAGCGGCCTCCGGGTTCCTGCCAGCGGCGGAGTATCTCCCGCACCTGGTGCCAACGTCCTTGCCAGCGGACGCGTCGTGGCTCCTCGGGGTAGAAGGCACCGGCGTAGGCCTCCACCTTTACCTGCTCCCCCCTCATGGCCCTATCCTCACCAGGTCGCCAGGGGAGATGGTGCCCGTGGTCACGACCACCGCCACCACCCCCCGCCGGCCGTAGACTAGCTTAGGGACCTGGGGATGGTAGACGGCGAGGTTCTTGCAGGGGATGTTCTGGGCTGTGACCTCCAGCACGACACCGGAGGAAAAGAGCAAGCGCTGGCCGGGCTGGAGGTGGGAGAGGTCGCCCAGGCCTTGCACCAATACGTTTTCGGCGAAACCCCCAGGAGGCACCTTTATGCCCAGGGCCCTCTCCAGCTCCGCGTATACTTCCCGAGCGACGATGCTGACCTGCCGTCGGTTGGGACGCGTTCCGTCCCAGCGCGGGTGTACGGCGTGGGGACGGGCGTGATAATCGCCCACGATGCCCCAGGGCCCCACCGTCACCCGCTCCTGTGGGTATTTGGGTATGCCCGGGTGGGGGCTCAGGCAGACGGCCACCACCTCGCCCAGGCCCGATGCGCTCATAGGGGAGGCCTCCTGTTGTGCCAGGGGGTGGCCTGCTCGTAGGCGTAGGCTACCCGCAGGACGGTGGCCTCCTCAAAGGGGCGGCCGATGATCTGCAGGCCCACAGGCAGGCCCTGGCTGAACCCACAGGGCACAGAGATGGCCGGCAGCCCGGCGATGTTGATGGGGATGGTGAAGATATCGCTCAGATACATCTGCAGGGGGTCGTGAACCTTCTCCCCCAGGCGGAAGGCTGGGGTGGGGGAGACGGGGGTCACCAGCACGTCATGGCTTTGGAAGGCGGCCTCAAATTCACGGCAGATGAGGGTCCGCACCCTGAGGGCCTTCAGATAGTAGGCATCGTAGTAGCCGGCGGAGAGGGCATAGGCCCCCAGCATGATGCGCCGCTTCACCTCCATGCCGAACCCGTACTGACGTGTCTTTTCCATATTCTCCCACATGGAGGCGCCCTCGGTGTAAGAGAAACCGTACTTGACCCCGTCGTATCGGGCCAGGTTGGCCGAGGCCTCGCTGGGGGCGATGATATAGTAGCAGGCCAGGGCATAAGGGGTGGTAGGAAGGGAGACCTCCCAGTCTATCTCCGCCCCCAGCTCCTGCAAGACGCCTATGGCCGCCATGACGGCCTCCCGCGATCCTTTATCTAGTCCCTCACCCAGGTACTCCTTGGGCACTCCCACACGGACCCCCTTAAGGTCAGGGACCAGGGCCGCGGTGTAGTCAGGCACCGCCACGGGGGCGGAGGTGGAGTCGAGGGGGTCATGGCCAGCGATGACCCCTAAGACCAGGGCGGCGTCCCGCACATCTTTCGTGATGGGACCGATCTGGTCTAGGGAGGAGGCGAAGGCCACCAGCCCATAACGGGAGACACGTCCGTAGGTGGGCTTGAGCCCCACCACGCCGCACAGGGCTGCCGGTTGGCGGATGCTGCCGCCTGTATCGCTGCCTAGGGAGTAGATGCACTGCTGGGCGGCCACCGCCGCCGCCGAGCCGGAGGAAGAGCCGCCGGGGACCCGCTCCAGGTCCCAGGGGTTATGGGTGGGCCCGAAGGCCGAGTTCTCCCCCGAGGAGCCCATGGCGAACTCGTCCATGTTGGTCTTGCCCACCATGACCATACCCACCCTGCGCAGCCTCTCTATGGCCGTGGCGTCATATGGGGGGATGTAGTTCTCCAGCATATGGGAGCCGCAGGTGGTGCGGACGCCCTTAGTGCAGATGATGTCCTTGATGGCCGCTGGCACCCCTGTCAGGGGATGGGCCTCGCCCCGCTCTAGCCGCTCATCAGCTTGGCGTGCCTGGGCCAGGGCTAGGTCGGCGGTGATGGTGATAAAAGCATTGAGATGGGGCTCCGTCTCCTGGATACGGTGCAAAACAGATTCAGTGAGCTCCAGGGAGGTGATCTCTCGGCGGCGCAATAGCTCAGCAGCCTCATGGATGGTGAGGGCGTAGAGGGGCTCGCTCACGCCTCACTCCTCGAGGACGGCCCGCACGCGGAAATAATCCCCCTCCCGTTGGGGGGCGTTGGCCAGTACCTCCTCCACCGGCAGGGAGGGGGCAGGGACATCGTCGCGCATGACGTTGGTGAGGGGCAGGACGTGGGCTGTGGGCGGCACGTCCGTGGTGTCCAGCTCCTGAAGGATGCGGAAGTGATCCAGCACCTGCGACAGCTGATGACGGAAGGTCTCCACCTCCTCTTCACTAAGGCCCAGGCGTACCAGGAGGGCCAGATGCTGCACTTCCTCACGGCTCAGGGGCATGGCTCCCCCTTCGGCTGACGATAGGGTAGGCGGGGTCTATTATAGGGTGCAGACCCCATGAAGGCTAGAGCGAGAGGAGCTTGGGGCCAGGGGGTGTGGCGCACCTCCCTTGGGCACCCCAGCTACATATGGACGACAGGGCTGGAGCGCCGCCTGCGGATGGTGCTGCGTTATGTGCCCCTGGCTGGCAGGCGCATCCTGGACGTGGGGTGTGGCATCGGCGCCTTTGTGCGGCGTCTGCGCCTCCTCTCCCCCTACGTCTGGGGAGTGGACGTGGACGCCCAGCGGGTGCGAGTGGGGGCCAAGGAGGTGGACGGGCTGGCGCTGGCCGTGGGTGAGCACCTCCCCTTCAAGGACGAGGTCTTCCATGTGGTCCTTTTGCACGAGGTGCTGGAGCACGTCCAGGACGATGCCGCCACCCTGCGGGAGTGTTGGCGGGTGGTGGTGCCCGGAGGGCACATCGTCATCTTCACCCCCAACCGGTTATATCCCTTTGAGACGCACGGCGTCTATTTAGGGCGGCGCTATATCTTTGGCAACATACCTCTGGTGAATTATCTGCCCGACGGGCTGCGGCGCCACCTGGTCCCTCACGCCCGGGCCTATACCACCAGCTCCTTGAGACGCCTGTGGCGCGACCTCAATGTGCAGGTGGTGGTGCATACCCAGGTGTTCCCCGGCTTCGACCACGCTATCGCCCGGTGGGGGGTTGTGGGGAGGGCGTTGCGGCGCCTGCAGGCCCTAGAGGCCACCCCCCTGCGCATCTTGGGGCTCTCCCACTTCGTTATCCTTAAGAGGACGGCATGAGGCGGGGAGTGCAGGTACGGCGGTGGCGGCAGCGGCGGGCGGTGGGCCATCGCCAGGGGGCTAGCAAGGCCAAGCTAGGGGCGGTTTTGGCTTTGCTCCTGCTGGTGGGGGTCCTCATGGCCGCCGGAGGGGCGGGGGCAGCCTATGCCATATACCAGCTCTATGCCGATGATCTGGTGTCTCCCACGGCCATTATCGCCCAGAGGTCGTGGCAGGGCAGCACCTTCTACGACCGCAACGGCCAGTTCTTGTACCAAGCGGTGGACCCCCTGCTAGGCCTCCACGACCCGGTGCCTCTCTCGGACATCTCGCCCTACATGATCGCTGCCACCATCGCTGTGGAGGACGCCAGCTTCTACCACAATCCTGGGGTCAACTTCCGCGGCCTGGCCAGGGCCTTCCTGGAGAACTTTACCCCCTTCGGGCCAGGGTTCCTCAAAGGGAGTGGCGGCAGCTCCCTTACTCAGCAGCTAGTGCGTAATCTCTACATCAGCGAGGAGGAGAGGTTTGAGAGGAAGGTTCAACGCAAGCTAAAGGAGATAGTACTGGCCCTGGAGATGAAGCGCCTCTACGACGATGACCAGATCCTAGAGTGGTACCTGAACCAGGTCTTCTACGGCAACAACGCCTATGGGGTGGAGGCGGCCGCCCAGCGCTATTTTGGCAAGTCGGCCCGCGACCTCACCCTGGCCGAGGCGGCCCTTTTGGCCGGCATACCCCAGTCGCCTGCCCTCTATTCCCCCACGAATGCCGAGAACCGGGAGCGAGCCGAGGCCCGCCGCCAGCAGGTCCTAGACCTCATGCTGAAGCACCTGGACGAGGTCAATCAGCTCCCGCCCCTTCAGCAAAGGGGTGTGGTCATCACCCCTCAGGAGATCGAGGCCGCCAAGCGTCAGTCGGTGCAGATAAAGCCCGGCCAGTTCCCCATCGAGGCCCCCCACTTCGTTTTCTTCGCTCAGGAGCAGGTGGTGAAGATGTGCAAGAAGGGGATGTTCAAGCCCCCCAAGGGCATCAGCTGCGATGAGGTGGTCTACAAGGGGGGGCTGCGCATCGTCACCACCCTGGACCTGGGGCTGCAGCGTCTCGGTGAGCGGGTGGTCAACGAGGAGCTGGCGGCCGAAGTATGGTGTACGCGCTTGGGGCGCAGGGCCTCCCGGGAGGAGTGCTACGGCGGGCACAACGCTGCTGTGGTGGCCATCGTCCCTCAGACGGGGGAGATATTGGCCATGGTGGGCTCCCGCGACTACTTCCGGGATGACATCGATGGCAACGTGAACATCGCCGTCTCCCCCAGGTCCCACGGCTCGGCCATGAAAGTCTTCACATATCTTACTGCCTTCTCACGGGGATGGGTCCCCTCTACCGTCGTCGAAGATGCCCCCCTTACCATCGGCGGCCACACTGTCCAGAACTGGGACTTCAAGTATCAGGGGCGCATCACGGTGCGCAAAGCCTTGGCGGAGTCGGTGAACACGGCGGCTGTGCGCACGGTCCTGGCCATGGGCGACGAGGCCGTCGTCCGCACTGCCATCACTATGGGCCTCACTTGCCTGGGCTATGAGCAGTGTCGGGGCCTCACCAAGGAGAGGGTGAACGAGAACTGCGGGCCGGTGGTCACCCTGGGAGCTTGCGAGGTGAAGCTTCTGGACATGACCTTCGCCTTTGCCACCCTGGCCAATAACGGCCTCATGGTGGGGATGCCCACTGTGGAGAACCTGCCCAGTGGGTTCCGCACCTTGGATCCAGCGGCCGTCCTGCGCATCGAGGACGGGGAGGGGAGGGTGCTATACACCCACGAGCCGCGCAGCGAGCAGGTGATACGGCCTGCCTTCGCCTACATGATCACCGACATCCTCTATAAGGACGCCATCCATTGGTCGGGGCTCACCATCGACCGGCCGGCAGCCAGCAAGACGGGCACCCAGGACCGTTTCCAGGACAACGTGGTGATGGGCTACACCCCTGATTTGACGGTGGGGGTATGGATGGGCAACGCCGATGGCACACCCATGGCCCAGGGGGCTTTCAGCTTCGCGGGGGCGGGGCCCATCTGGCGGGCTTTCATGGAGAAGGCGCACAACTACCTAGGCCTGCCGCCCCGTTCCTTCCGCGTGCCGGGCGATGTCGTTTTCGCCGAGTGTCAGGGCAGGCAGGAGGTATTTGCCGCCAGGGTCCCTGTGAGCAAGGGGGGGATATGTCCATCCCCCACTGGAGGGGCGCCGCCCGAGGTGACCCCCACCCCCACTCCCATGCCCAGCCCTTCACCCCTTCCCAGCCCCACGCCCACACCCACTCCCACACCCACACGCACACCCACGCCCACGGCCACTCCCACACTTACGCCCACGACCACCCCCACTCCCACGCCCACCCCTGGCTGAGTGGCATGGGTTACGGTGGGATGCTAAGCTTTTATCTTTGGGGATGAAGGCTTCGCGTCCATGTCCACGTCGCAGCGGAGGGATCGCGGCCCTTCCTTCGTTCGGGTGAGAAGACCGGGCGTTAGGGAGGAGCCCCAGGAGCCCAAGGCGCCGCCGGCGCCATCATCTGAGGTCCACACGCGGATAGTGGTGCCTCGTCAGGAGAGAGGGGCATTGAGCCCTGAGGCGGACATCGAGGTGCGAGAGGTCCGCTATGGCACCACCTCCCGCACGCCCTACCTTCGCATCGTGCCCCGCCGCCAGATGCTGACCAAGGTAGGTCCTCGCCACTTGGCGGCCACTCCCCTAGGGAGCCTGCCCAGGGACGCCCTGGGCCGATACTGGGCAGGCCTAAGGCGGGTCCTCATCGGCAGCCCCTTCGCCACCTCCCAGGCCATCCACGAGCGGCTGAGCAAGATAAAGGCCCTGGCCGTCTTCTCGTCCGATGCCCTCTCCAGCTCGGCATATGCCACGGAGGAGATCCTCATCGTCTTGGCGGCAGCGGGGGCGGGCGCCATGCGTTTGTCCCTGCCCATCGCCGCCGCCATCGTGGCCCTTATGGCCGTGGTGGTTACATCGTACCGTCAGACCATCAAAGCCTATCCCCAGGGTGGTGGAGCTTACAGAGTAGCGAAGGAGAACCTGGGGAAGTTGCCAGGCCTGGTGGCGGCGGCCGCCCTCCTGGTGGACTATACCCTGACGGTGGCGGTGAGCGTGGCGGCGGGGGTGGCGGCCATCACCTCGGCTGTCCCTGACCTTCTGACGTGGCGCGTGCCCATGTCCGTGGCTGTGGTGGTCCTTTTCGCCTGGGGCCATCTGCGGGGCGTAAGGGAATCGGGGACCATCTTCTCTATTCCCACCTATTTCTTCATCTTGTCCATGGGTGGTGTGGTGGCTATGGGGCTGGCGAAGGTGGCCCTGGGCATGGCACCCGGCACCCTATGGGAGGCGGCGCCCCTACGGGAGCCCGTTACGGCTCATGAAGCGCTGGGGGTGCTACTTGTGCTAAGGGCCTTCTCCTCGGGCAGCACCGCCCTCACAGGCATTGAGGCCATGGCCGATGGCGTGCCGGCGTTCAAGCCGCCCGAGGCCGAGAATGCCCGTACCACCACGGCGTGGATGGGTGTGATCCTGGCCTATCTTTTCTTTGGCATCACTTTCCTGGCCAGCCGCTACGGCCTGGTGCCTCGCGAGGAGGAGACGCTGGTATCCCAGCTGGGGCGAGAGGTTTTGGGGGATAACCCCCTGTACTACATTTACCAGGCGGCCACGGCCACGGTGTTGTTCATGGCCGCCAACACCTCCTTCGCCGACTTCCCCCGTGTCTCGGCCATACTGGCCGGCGATGGCCACATGCCACGTCAGTTCACCTTCAAGGGGGACCGTCTGGCCTTCACCAACGGCATCGTAGCCCTGGCCGTTGCGGCGTCCCTGTTGCTGGTGGTCTTCGATGCGCGCGTCACCCGCCTCATCCCCCTCTATGCTGTGGGCGTCTTTGTGTCCTTCACCCTTTCCCAGACGGGGATGGTGCGCAGGTGGTGGCGGCTGCGGGAACCAGGCTGGCGCTTCAGTATGCTCGTAAATGGGGTGGGAGCGGCTACCACGGGCGTGGTGGCCGTCATCGTGGTGGTCTCCAAGCTTGTTCATGGGGCGTGGATCAGCTTGCTCCTCATGGGGATCCTCATCGTCCTCTTCCAGCTCATCCGGCGTCATTATCAGTGGTTTGAGGAGCAGGTGAAGGTTACGGACGAGGAGGTGGCGGCCCTAGGGGCCCCTGCCAGCGTGCCCCTCTCGCCTGGGGGTGTGGTGCGACACTTCGTCATCCCTGTGGAAGATATAAACCGGGTGGCCCTGGCGGCGGTGCGCTTGGCCAGGGAGTGGGGAGGGCGGATCACCGCTGTCCACGTCACCGACCAGCCCGAGGAGGCCCAGCGCCTGCGCCAGCGGTGGGAGAGGCTGCTACCTGATATTCCTCTAGTCATCATCGAGTCCCCCTATAGGGCCTTTGTGACGCCCATGCTGGCCTGCCTGGAGTACATGTGCCGGGACGGTGGCCAGGTGGTGGTGCTCCTGCCCAGGCTGCGCATCCGGCACTGGTGGGAGGGCCTCCTGCATAACCAGACCGCCCTCCGCCTGCGCCCCTATCTGGAGAAGCAGCTGCGCGTACAAGTGGTGGAGGTGCCTGTCTCCCTCGGGGAGGCCCGCCGCTAGTTTGATGAGGCCAGCATCATGTCCAGCTCCGCCTCGCTAGTGATCCCCGACACCAGCTCCAGGAAGCTCCGGAGGGAGCCAGCCCTCCTGCGCAAGGCCTTAAGCTTGTCGCCGATGGGGCTGATGGATGCGGGGCTCTCAGCATATAGGCCATAGAAGGCGAAGAAGGCCTGGTTGATCTTGCGAAAGTAAAACCCCTCCTTTGCCAACCTCTCCCGCTCTTCCTCCATCAGCCGTTCCGCCCTCGGCACATCGCCCCTGGCCAGCAGGGCCTCCACCTGCTGGCGCAGGGCGCGGAGTCGGTGGATCAGCTGCGCTGGGGGAGGTGAAGGCGGTGCCTCCTGGATGGGGGCAGGCCATCTCTGAGTGAACTTGGCTGTCAGCTCCTTGGCCACCATGTCGGCCACCGTCTCGTTGATGGTTCGCATCTCAGGGCTATGGAAGTAGTGGCGGCCCAGAGGGAAGAGGGCCAGGTAGTGGTGGACCCATTCGTGGATGGCCGTCTCCACCGTAGCAGAGTAGGAGGTGAGGGGGGCCACTGTGCTGGGGTAGGTGGCCATCCCCCCGACGCTCACCACTAGTGAGGAGACGCCCGTGGCGTCCACATCCCTTTCCATAGCCTCTCTAAGGGGTATGTCCATGCCTGGCGCTAGGAGGATGGCCCGCTCCAGCCTTATGGCCTCCCTTGGGGAGACCACCAGCACTGTAGGGGGCGAGGCCAGGTCCACAGCCACCGGGGGGAATACCAGCTGCCAGTGGTCGAACAGGGGAGGGCGGAAGGTGATACCCTCCTCCTTTAGAAGACGGGTGATGCGCCCCTCCAGGATGGTCTCCACTCGGTTGCGGAGGCGTTGGTGCTCCTGCAGGAGGGAGGGATCGTTGGAGCGGGCGAGGCGGGCTGAGAGGGTGTAGAACCGGCGTAAAAGCTCCTCATGGTCTTCTTGGTTGGGCAGGATCCGCCCCAACTTGGCCGCCGCCTTGGTCAGAAAGGCGTGCACCTCCCACGACACCGTGTCGTGGCGGAAGGGGGATGCGATGCGCTCTATGGGGTCAGAGGAGCGAAGGCGCTTCTCTAGCACCAAGCCGCCCCAGGCCGCTAGGGTGGCCAGGGAGACCAGCAGGAGGGCATGGGCCAGGGCAGCGAGGCCCCTTCTGCTTATCCTGGTGGGCAGTGCCATCTCAGTGCCATAATACGGCTTGAGGACTCTAACGCCGAAGGAGGAGTGTGGATGGCCGTCATCGCTTTCATAGGAGGGACGGGACCCGAGGGTTTGGGGCTGGCTATGCGCTTTGCCAAGGCCGGGGAGGAGGTGATCATCGGCTCCCGCTCCGAGGAAAGGGCTCTGCAGGCGGCGGAGACGGTGCGGGAGAAGGTCCCTCAGGCCAAGGTGCGTGGCCTCCTCAACGCTGAGGCGGCAAGGGAGGGGGAGATAGTGTTCATCACGGTGCCATATGAGGGACACCGGGACACGGTAGCATCCCTGGCCTCCCTCCTGGAGGACAAGATAGTGGTGGATGTAGTGGTTCCTTTGGAGTTCAGCAAGAGAGGGGTGCGGGCCATAGATGTGCCTGAAGGTTCGGCGGCTCAGCAGGCCCAGAAGCTTTTGCCCAAATCGCGGGTGGTGAGCGGCTTCCATCACCTGGATGCCCACCTCCTTCAGACGGTGGAGAAGCCCATGCAAGGGGATATCCTCATCTGTTCCGACGACCGCTCGGCCAAGAGGCAGGTGATGGAGCTGGCGGAGAAGATCGAGTATGTGAGGGCCGTAGATGCTGGCATCCTGGCCAACTCCCGCTACTTGGAGGAGTGGACAGCTCTCTTGCTGAACCTCAACCGCATCTATAAGGCCCGCACGGGCGTGCGCATCGTAGGCATCTAACATGGCTTCCGAAGTGCGCATCATCGGCATCGCCGGTATGGGGGAGATAAGGGAGGGGGACGACTTGGGCCTTCTCATCGCCCAGGCCGCCCATGCCCAGGGGACGGAGCTTCAGGACGGGGACGTAGTGGTGGTGACCCAGAAGGTGGTCTCCAAGGCCGAGGGTCGGGTGGTGGCCTTGGCCCAGGTGGAGCCATCGCCTGAGGCGCGCCAGCTGGCCGCTCGCCTGGACAAGGACCCTCGCTTGGTGGAGCTGGTGTTGCGGGAGAGCCGGCGTATCGTGCGGGCGGAGCGGGGCGTCCTCATCACCGAGACGAGGCATGGGTTCGTATGCGCCAATGCTGGCATCGATACCTCCAACGTGGCCGGCGAGGGGTATGTCTCCCTCCTGCCCTTGGACCCTGACGCCTCGGCGGAGACCATCCGCCGTCGCCTCCGGGAGGTGGCAGGGGTAGAGGTGGCGGTCATCATAAGCGACACCTTCGGCCGCCCCTGGCGGGAGGGGCATGTCAACGTGGCCGTGGGGGTGGCCGGCATGTCACCGTTCCAAAACTACGTGGGGCAGACGGACCCCTATGGATATGTGTTGCGGGTGACCAACATGGCGGTGGCGGATGAGCTGGCAGCGGCCGCTGAGCTGGTGATGGGTAAGCTGGAGAGGGTGCCGGTGGCCCTTATCCGTGGCTTTCGCTACCTCCCGGGCCCCGGCCGGGCTACTGACATGGTGCGCCCGCCCGAGCGCGACCTCTTCCGCTAAAGCCTCACGTTATATCGGTGGCCTGGTCCCTGCTGGGGGAAAGGGAACTACACTTGGCGCGCCTGGCGTAGCAGCTCGTCCAGGAGATCCTGGAGCTTGACGGCAGCAACGCCTATCACCCTGTCGGCCCCACCATAGTACACATACAGGTCCTCACCCAACAGGGCTACGCCGCAGGGGAAGACCACGTTGGGCACCAGGCCGCGGCGCTCCCACTCCATCTCCGGCTCAAGGATGGGGTCCCGGCTCCGCACCAGGACCCGTGTGGGGTCATCCCTGTCCAGCAGTGCGGCCCCCACCCGATAGATGGTCCCTGGCTCTTGGATGCCGTGGTAGAGCATAAGCCAGCCGTGTTCTGTCTCCACGGGGGGAGCGGCGATGCCCACCTTGGCGTTGTCCCACATGCCCGGTCGCGGGGTGATGATGACCTTGCCTCCGAGCCACCGCTCCTGCGCCTCCTCCATGGCGTCCAGCCAGTCTACCCAGATGCCCAGGCTGAGGCGGTGGAAGACAAAGAGCTTCCCACCGATACGGGCGGGCAGCAGGGCAGCGTTCTTGTCCCATATCTTGGGGGCCGAGATCACTATCGGCTTGGACCAGTTCCACCGTTTGGCGAGGAAGTCCTCAAGGCTGATGCGGGTGTAGGCCACTTGGGCGTCGTAGCCGTTGAAGGCGGTATACGTCATATGTACCATGCCATCCATCAGGGTGAGGCGGGGGTCCTCACACCCCGAGGGGACGTCGGGCGAGGCTTTCTTCTCAAAATCCTCCCGGGGCACGTAGGCAGGCCTGTTGGGCCGGTCGTCGAAGTGGACGCCATCGGCGCTGGAGGCATAGCCCAGGACGGAGGTGTTGTCATGGGAGAGGGCGCGGTAGAGCATGTGCACCCGCCCGTTGGCCACCACTACGCCCGGGTTGAAGACGGCCTTGGCCTCCCACCCCAGCTCGGGGCGGGGGTAGAGGATGGGGTTTCCCTCGTACCGGTAGAGCTTGTGCCTCTCATGGGTGGGACGGTGGGGGATGAAGAAGGAGGGTGGCTTCATGGCGTCTAGGAGCTCGTGGAGCTCCACCCTGGCCACGGCCACCGTGGTATCGGCGGCCCCGTAGTAGATGAGCAGGTGGTCGTCCACCACCACTGCCCCACTGGGGAACACCACATCCATCACATGGCCGATGCGCTCATAATAGGCCTCGGGCACTAGGATGGGCTCCCGCGTGCGGCCCAGTATGCGGAAAGGATCCGCCCGGTCCAGCAGCACCGCCTCAATGCCGAAGACACGGCTGCTTCCCAACTGGTAGTCCTTGATGTAGCTGAAAATCAAAAGCCAGCCTTCTTCCAGTGCTAGCGGCGGTGCCCCTACCTCCACCTGGTCCAGGTGGGAGCGCATGAGAGGCAACACGTGGTCGTCCAGGGACTCGTACCAGCGGGTCCACCGTTCCTGGTCCCAAATGTCCGATTCCTCGTCGAAGAAGGCCAGGGAGATCTTGGCGGGGGGCATATCGGTATTGGCGGTGAGCACCGCTGCCAGCTTGCCACCTATGCGCTCTGGGAACAGGGCCATGGCCTTGGCGTTGAAGGGTGTCACCAGGTGCTTCTCCTCCAGTTGGACAAAGTCCCTGGTGATGGCCAGCCCTACGCGGATCCCCTGGGGGCGGAAGGGGTAGGCCGAGAGGGCAGTATAGAAGATATAATACTTGCCCTCGAGGCGGGTAGCCCGAGGGTCCTCACACCCGAAGCACTCCCACTCGTACTCAGGGCGGATGAGCTGCCGGCGTCCATAGAAGTGGACCCCGTCCTCGCTCTCGGCGTAGCCAATGGTGGAGATGGGCAGATGGTGGCCCAGGTGCTCCTTGGGATGGGACATGGCCCGATAGACCATGCGGAACAGGTTCCCATCCCGGACAACGCAGCCATTGAAGGTGGCAAGCCCCTCCCACTCTTGCTCCGGGACTGGCTTCAGTACCGGGTTGCCGGCGAGCCGCTCGACCCTCACTACGCTGCGCTAGCTATACTTCTGCGTGGCCGACAGGCCCGTAAGTAGTCCAGCAAGGCCTGCACATCCACTCGGGCCACGCAAACGAACTTGTCTGCTCCTCCGTAGTATATTAGCAGGTCTCGGCCCATGAGCACAGCCCCACACGGGTAGACCACTCCGGATTTGTGTCCTTCGTTCTCGTAGGAGTATTGAGGCCGCATAATGGGCTCGTCGGTCCGGCTGATAACCTTGGTGGGGTCATCCAGCTCTAGGAGCATGGCCCCTACGAGATAACAGGAGTCATCCCTGTCGTCCACCGCATGGTAGATGAGGAGCCACCCTTCGGGCGTTCTGATGGGTGGCGCGCCAGCTCCTACCTTGCGGCTGTCCCACCGCCCCGGCCGAGGGCTTATGGCATACTGCCCTCGCAGATATTGGCCCTCGGCGAACTCCAGGCTGTCCACGAAGTCGATGAGGATGTCCGGGAAGATGCGATGGAAGATGACATACTTACCCCCTATCTTCTCGGGGAGGATGCAGGCGTTCTTGTCCACCACCCCAGGGGGGGAGATGACGCGGGAAGGGGCCCAGTTCCACCGCCGGGCCAGGAAGTCCTGGCGGCTTATGGAAGTGAGGGCCACCCGTGGCGGGTCGAAGCCGTTGAAGGCCACGTAGGTCATGTAGATGCGGTCGCCAACCATGGTCAGACGGGGGTCCTCGGCCCCGCCCCAGCCGCCGCCCGATATGTAGGCCCGGCGGTACCACCGCTGGCGCTCCGTGTGAGGAGCAGGAGGGGTGATCTCGAAGGGCTGGGTCGGCACATAGGCTGGGTCGTCCAGACGCTCCTCGATGTGGATGCCGTCGGTGGAGCTGGCGTAGCCGAGGACGGATACGTTTCCGGCGCCGATGGCCCGGTACAACAGGTGGACACGACCTTCATCGTACAGGGCCGCCGGGTTGAAGGTGGCGTACCATTCCCAAGGGTTATCGGTCCTGGGAGCGATGATGGGGTTCTCCGGAGGTCGTATCACCTGGGGAGGCCTTACGCTTGCCGATGCTGCTGCCCGTACCACCTTACCCTGACCCTTACCTTTACCCATGACACTCCTCCTCGCAGCCCGCCCCCCTACTAATCGAAGAGGCCTCTCCTACTTTTAATCTCCCACAAGACGGCCCGGCCTGTCAATAAGATGTCAAAAACGCCTACTAAAGTCGTTCTCCCCATATTTGGTATGGGTTATCTCCTTCGCGGTCCATGGTGCTTTTCCCCACTTGTGGTGCTTTGCCCTCTTGACGCGCCAGGCTCAGGGATGCCCCTATGGAAGGGCAGCGGCGTTCCAACTGTGTAAGGCTCCCAAGGGGGAAAGGGCAGAGGAGGCTTGCGCCATGTCTGATGAGGTGACTACGGACTCTGGCATTCCCCTCAAGCGCATATACAGACCGGAGGATGTGGCGTCCCTGGATTACGCTGCCCACTTGGGTGACAGCGGCAGTTATCCCTACACCCGCGGCATTCATCCCGAGATGTTTCGCCGCCGGCCTTGGATCATGCGCGTGCTGGCTGGAGAGGGGACGCCGCGGCAGACCAATGTGCGTCTGCGCAAGCTTCTGGCGGCGGGGCAGACGGGCATCGACGTCATCGGCGATAGCCCCACCATGAGCTGGCTGGACTCCGACCATCCCCTGGCCGCTGCCAGCGTGGGGACGCAGGGCGTGCCCCTCTGCTGCCTGGACGATTACCGCGAGCTGCTGGAGGGGATACCCCTGGACGCCGTCTCCCTCTCCTGGTCGGCGCCCGCCCCTTTCGTGGTGGCGGCCCTGACCTGCCTGGCGGAGGAGAGGGGGACGCCTACCGATGCTGTGCGGGGCTCTACCATCGTGGTGCCCCTCTACTGTGAGGACTGCTCCTATGCCACCGGCCACCCCGTGGAGATGAGGATGCGCCTGGCGGTGGATGCCATCGAGTTCTCAGCCCAGCGGCTGCCCAACTTCCATGCCTTCGTGGAGGACGCCTATTACATAAGCGAGGTGGGGCTGAACGCTGTGGAGGAGCTGGCCTTAGCGCTGGTGGAGGCCCGAGCCATCATAAGGACCCTCCTATCAAGAGGGGTGCCCATCGACAGCTTTGGGCATCGCATAGCCTTCCTCCTGACGGCGCGCATGGACTTCTTCGAGGAGATCGCCAAGTACCGTGCCCTGCGCCGCATCTGGGCCCGCATGATGCGAGAGGAGTTCGGTGCCCAGGACCCCCGGTCGTGGCGCCTGACCATAACGGTGCACACCTCGGGCATGTCCCTCACAGCCAGCCAGCTCCCCAACAACATCGTGCGGGGCGCCTATGAGGCCCTGGCGGCCGTGCTGGGTGGGTGCCAGGCGGTGGAGGTATGCGCCTTCGATGAGCCCTTCCGCGTCCCCACCTTGGAGGCGGCCACCGTGGCCCTCAGGACCCTCCAGATCATCGCCTACGAGACGGGGGTGACGCGAGTGGCAGACCCCTTGGGGGGGTCGTACTACGTGGAAACCCTTACTAACGAACTGGAGGAGCGGGTGCTAGCGATGGTGAGAGACATTGAGGCCAAGGGGGACGTGCTGGAGCTGGCCCGGACGGGCTACTTCGTCAGCCTACTCCACAAGGCCATTTCTCGCCGCCATGAGGCCCTCCGGACCGGCATTAAGAAGGTGGTGGGTGTGAACGTCCTGGTGATGCCTCCCGAGGAGGATACCTTGTTGCGCGACCTGGCGGAGACGAGGTTCGAGGTGGCGCAGGAACAGATAGAGAAGGTGCGGGAGCTACGCCGTCGACGCGATCAGGCGAGGGTGCGCGCTGCCCTGGCCCATGTCGCCTCCACGGCGCGTGAGCCCTCGGCCAACCTGGTCTTCCCCATCATGGAGGCCCTTAAGGTAGGGGCCACCATGGGGGAGATCGCTGGGGCGGTGCGAACGGCGTATCAGGCGCCCCACAGCCCTCTGGAGGAGAGGCTCTTGGCGCTCTAGGAGGAGGCCATGGCCAAGGTCCTCATATCGCTCCTGGGCATGGACCAGCATGAGGTGGGCGCCCTCACCGTGTCCCGCATCCTTCGCGATGCCGGCTTCGAGGTGGTCTATCTGGGACGCTTTCAGACCCCCGATTCCATCGTGAGGGCGGCCTTGGAGGAAGGCGTGCAGGCCATAGGCATCAGCTGTTATTCCTGGGAGTTCCGCACCTATGTGCCCCAGCTCTTGAGGAGGCTAGAGGAGGAGGGCCTGGCCATCCCGGTGGTAGTGGGTGGAGGCGTCCTCAGCGAGGAGGACGAGGCCTGGCTACGGGCCATGGGTGTGAAGGGGGTGTTTAGGGCAGGAAGCCCCGAGGGCGACATCGTCCGTTTCTTCCAAGAGCTAGTGGCCACTAGCTCTCATGCCGGCACGAGTGTACCCTGATAATGGCCTTGGGTTTGGGGCGCGCCTTCGGGCAACGCTGGCGCGGTAAAATGATGATAGGTGGCGGGGGCACAGTGGGCCGGGTGGTCGCCCCTCGCCTGTGAGCGGGGGGAGGAAAGTCCGGGCTCCACCGGGCAGCGTGCTGGGTAACGCCCAGGCGGGGCGACCCGCGGAAAGTGGCACAGAAACCATACCGCCGCCGGGATTCCGGCGGTAAGGGTGAAAAGGTGGGGTAAGAGCCCACCAGCGGCAGGGCGACCTGCCGGCTGGCCAAACCCCACGCGGAGCAAGGCCAAATAGGAGGGCGAGCCCCTTTTGGGGCCTAGGGATGCCCGGCCCGATGCCCTCGGGTAGGCCGCTTGAGCCTCTCCGTAAGGGGAGGCCCAGATTGATGACCACCGGTCGCCCCTTAGGGGGCGACTACAGAACCCGGCTTATAGGCCCACTGCCCCCCCACTTGGAGGCCTTGGGACATGCTCTCCTTGCGCTCCCTAGCTGCCCATGTCCCCGGCGCCCGTTTCCAGGGCCCCGATGTGACGGTCACAGGCATCGCTTACGATTCCCGGCGCATAAGGGCAGGGGAGTTGTTCGTGGCCGTCCCCGGCCTGCGGTGGGACGGCCACCTCTTCATCCCCCAGGCCTTGGAGAGGGGGGCGGCCGCTGTGGCGGTCCAGGCCGACCACCCTCAGTGGGTGGAGGGGCTGCGCGAGGACGGGGTGCCCACCTTGGTGGTGGAGGATGCCCGCGCAGCCCTCTCCCGGTTGGCGGCCGCCTTCCACGGCTTCCCCGCTATGAGGCTTACCGTCATCGGCGTGACGGGAACCGATGGGAAGACGAGCCTGGTTCACCTTATTGCTCACCTCTTACGATATGACGGCCACCAGGTGGGGCTCATGGGCACGGCAGGGATGGATGTGGGCCTTGGCCTGGAGGGTTGGGAGGGCCGTACCACCCCTGAGGCCCCCGAGCTGCAGGCGGCCCTAGCAGCCATGGTGGCTCATGGGTGCCGATATGCTGTGGTAGAGTGCACATCCCATGGGCTAGCCCTCCGCCGTGTGGAGGACGCCTACTTCGACGTGGCGGTCATGACCCATCTGGGGGAGGATCACTTGGACTTCCACGGCTCCTGGGAAGCTTATCGCGCCGCCAAGGGCCGTCTCTTCTCCCTGCTGGACGAGGCCCCCAGCAAGGGCGTGGGGAAGTGGGCCATCCTCAACGCCGATGACCCCAGTTGGTCCTACTTCCGCTCCCTCACCCAAGCGGAGGTGCTGACCTATGGCCTGGGCCCAGGGGCCCAGGTGCGGGCTCTGGACGTGCGACCTCGGGGTTGGGGGGTGGCCTTCCATCTCCGCACACCTTGGGGGGAAACGGAGGTAGAGGTGGCCGTCCCGGGGGAAGCGGGGGTGATGGGGGCCCTGGCGGGGACGGCCACCGCCCTGGCCATGGGCCTTCCCCTGCCGGTGGTGGCACAGGGCCTGGCTTCTTGGCGGGGAGCTCCCGGGCGTCTGGAGCTGGTGGACGAAGGGCAGCCTTTCCCGGTGGTGGTGGATTATGCTCACGCTCCCCAGGCCCTGGCCCGCCTGCTCGCCTTGGCCCGCCAGAGCGCGCGGGGCAAGGTCGTCCTCGTGTTCGGCTGTATTGGGGGGCGAGACCGCCATCGCCGCCGGCCTATGGGGCGCATCGCTGGCCAGATGGCGGACTACGTCATCGTCACCGACGACAACCCTTACGATGAGGAGCGAGAATCCATATTCCAGGAGATAGTGGCTGGCCTGCAGGAGGCGGGGCGGGAGGAGGGGCGCGACTACCTGGTGGTGCCGGACCGCCGCCAGGCCATTGCCCATGCCCTGAGCATGGCTGGGGAGGGGGATGTGGTGGTTCTGGCGGGCAAAGGGCACGAGACCCATGTCTACGCTGGCTCCTCTTCCTACCCGTGTGATGACCGGGAGGTAGCCCGCGCCTTCCTGCGTCGCATGAAGGGGGTATGATATGACCTGGCTCCATTTGCCCCATTTGCAGCAGCGCCTCACCACCCGCTGGCTTGGTCGCTCCCTCATATACTGCACCGTCACCTCCTCTACTCAGGACGTGGCCCGACGGGAGGCGGAGGCTGGTGCCCCTCCCGGCACGGTAGTGGTGGCCGACGAGCAGACAGCCGGCCGGGGGCGCTTGGGCCGGTCGTGGGTCTCGCCGCCCGGCCAGAACCTCTATCTGACGGTGGTGCTCCGCCCCCCAAGGACCCAAGTGGCCCAGCTGGCCATGGCGGCCCCCCTGGCCGTGGCCCGGGCGGTGGAGGAGACAACCCCCCTGCGGGCGGGCATCAAGTGGCCCAACGATGTCTGGCTCGGGAGGCGGAAGGTGGCCGGCGTCCTCATCGAGACGGAGATAAGGGGTGATGAGGTGCTCTACTCCTTGGTGGGCATCGGGGTCAACGTGAACATGGATATAGCCAGCTTCCCCGAGCTGGCCGAGGTGGCCACCAGCCTGCGGCACGAGCTGGGGCGGGAGGTGGCCAGGGAGGAGGTTCTCGCTGCCATCCTTAACCACCTGGAGGCCCTCTTGGAGGGCGCATCGCCAGAGGAGGTGTGGCGGCGGTGGCGGGAGCGGCTCATCACCCTAGGGCAGCAGGTGCGGGTTTCCCGGGGCCAGGAAGTGATAGAGGGGCTGGCCGAGGACGTGGATACCCAAGGCCACCTGCTGGTGCGCCGCCCCGACGGCACCCTGGTGGCCGTCGAAGCCGGTGATGTCACCCTGCGTGGCTAGCTGCCCCTTGGCCCTCCCCGTGTCCGGTCGACAAAGGCCTGGATGAGGTCGATGGGGATGGGAAAGACTATGGTGCTGTTGCGCTCGGTGGAGATCTCCGAGAGGGTTTGCAGGAAGCGGAGCTGCACGGTGATGGGGTTCTGGGCCATGACCTGGGCGGCCTCGGCCAGGCGTTGGGCGGCCTGGAACTCGCCCTCAGCGTTGATGACCTTGGCCCGTCGCTCTCGCTCCGCCTCCGCCTGGCGGGCGATGGCCCGCACCATCTCGGGAGCGAGGATGACGTCCCGCACCTCCACCGCCGTCACCTTCACTCCCCAAGGTTCGGTGGCCTCGTCGATGATCTGCTGCAGCCGCATGTTCACCTGCTCCCGCCGCGATAGGAGCTCGTCCAGCTCCGACTGGCCGATGACGTTACGCAGGGTGGTCTGGGAGATAAGCGAGGTGGCCCGGATGTAATCGGCCACCTTCACCACCGCGTCCTCGGGGTTCACTACGCGGAAGTAGATGACGGCATCTACCTTGACGGTGACGTTGTCGCGGGTGATGGCCTCCTGGCGGGGAACGTCCATGGTCACCACCCGCAGGTCCACTTTCACCATCCTCTCGACGAAGGGGAGGATGAAGAATAGGCCTGGGCCCCTGGCCCCTACCAAGCGACCCAGGCGGAATATAACCCCCCTCTCGTACTCCTGCACGATGCGGATGGCCATCCAGAAAAGGGGGATGGCCAGGACATAGCCCAGGATGGTCAGCACACGGGCTAGCCAGTCGGCTATGCGGGCCCCAGCCTCTCGTTGGGTCATTTTTCCTCACCTCCTTGTCGCTTCCTCACCTTCAGACGCAACCCTTCACGCCCCACGACGATGACCTCCTCTCCCGGCTGCACCTCCCCTTCCTCCGTCTCTGCCTGCCAGTACTCCCCCTTTATCATCACGAATCCTCTGGGGTTGAGGGGCGACCTGGCCACCCCCTTCTCCCCTATTATGGTGTCCGGGCCCATCAGGGCGGGACGACGCCGGGCGCGCACCACGTTTACCACGATGGTGGCAAAAAATAGCCCCATCCCAGCAGCCAAACCATAGGCCAGCCAGCGGTTCACCTCCAAGCTGGGGCCGGCGAAGCGGGGGTTGCCAGGGGTGAGGAACATGGCCCCCAAGATGAGGGCCACCACTCCTCCCACCCCCAAGATGCCGTGGCTAGTGACGAACACCTCCAACACCAGAAGGGCGATGCCCACCAGGACGAGGGCCAGCCCCGCCCAGCTGAAGGGGATGACGCTAAGGGCGAAGAACCCCAGGATAATGGCGATAAGGCCGAAGACTCCTGGAAATATGGCCCCTGGATTGACTATCTCATAAAGGAGGGCCAACGCCCCTAAGCTCAAAAGGAGCAGGGAGATGTTGGGATCGCCGATGAGGTCTAGGAAGCGCTCTACGGGGCTTATCCTATTGAAGGTTATGGGCGCGGAGGCGGTGCGCAGCTCCACCACCCGACCGTCCTGCAAGGTGACGCGCTTGCCATCCACCTCCTTCAGTAGGGTAGCCAGGTCGGGGGCCACATGTTCCACCACCCCTAGCTGCAGGGCGTCCTGGGCGCCAGCGGAGGCCGCCTGACGCACCGCCGCCTCCGCCCAGTCGGCGTTGCGGCCCCTGAGGCGGGCGATGTCCCGGATGCGGGCGGCGGCGTCGTTGGTGGCCTTGTCCTGGAGGGTCTCGCCTAGGTCCTCGCCCCCTATGGCCACAGGGGTGGCGGCACCGATGCTGGTGCCCGGGGCCATGGCTGCCACGTGGCTGGCCATGACGATGAAGGTGCCAGCGGAAGCGGCTCGGCCCCCTGGCGGCCACACGTATACCACCACTGGCACCTTGGCCCCCATGATGCGTTTGACGATGTCGTCCATGGAGGAGGAGAGGCCTCCGGGGGTGTCCAGGAGGATCACTGCTGCCCCGGCCCCCTTGGCCTCGGCATGGCCAAGGCCGCGACCGATGTAGCGGGCCATCACTGGCCCCACCTGCCCCTGCGCTTGAAGGACGTGCACGGCCCCGGGAGGGGCATCAGGCCCGGCGCAGGCGGCCAAAAGGAGGGCCAGAAGGATGGGCCAGAGGTAAACCCCCCGGGGACGCCCGTATGCCAACGCCCAGCGCATGAAGAGATGGCCTCAGCCTCCATTATATGGCCTCCCTTTTGCCCCTAATGGGCGAGGGCATTAGAATGTTCTTGTCCCTCGTCTGCAGCCCTATGGAAGAGCCGTTGCGCTGCCCAGGCATGCACGACCTCTTGCCGGAGGAGATGGAGCGCTTCCGGCAAGTAGAGGAGGTGTTTCGCCTCACCTGTCGCGAGTGGGGTTACCAGGAGGTGCGGACCCCCACCATTGAGCACCTCTTTCTGTTCACCGCCGCCGGCACCCTCTCCGCCCAGATGTTGGGCCGAGTCTACTCCTTCCTGGACTGGGACGGCTGGAGCGGGGAGAGGGTTGTACTGCGCCCCGATAGCACCATACCCGTGGCCCGTCTTTACATCGAGCATATGATGGGAGCGCCGCTGGCCAAGCTCTTCTACGTACAGAACGTCTTCCGCTTCACGGAGGGGGAGAGGGAGGAGTGGCAGTGTGGGGTGGAGCTGCTGGGCGATACGCAGCCCCTGGGGGACGTGGAGCTGGTGCTTCTGGGCCGGGAGGTGCTAGCCCGGCTGGGGCTGGGCGCCCTGGGGGTGCGCCTCTCCCATCCGGGCCTTGTGCGGGCGGTCCTGGAAAGGACAGGCCTCAGCGCCGGGGAGCAGCTCCGTCTATACGACGCCATACTGGACGGGGAGCAGGAGGCCCTGGCCCAACTGCGAGGTCGCATCCCTGACTTGGGGCCCGCGGTGGACCTCTTGCTGAGGGAGGAGGGGCAAGGGGCCAACTACGTGCGCAACCTGCGGGCAGCCTTCGCCCAGGCCTTACCGGAGGTCGCCCGTCCCCTAGACGAGCTGGAGGCCTTGGCTGAGACCCTGGAGGCTTTGGGCCTGGTGCCGACGGTGACGGGGGCCATGGTCCGCAATTTCGAGTACTATACGGGCCCCGTGTTCCAGCTCTTGGTGGGGGATGTGGTGGTGGGGGGAGGCGGTCGCTACGACGCCCTGGTGGAGGTGCTGTGTGGCCGCCAGGTCCCCGCCTCCGGCTTCGCCCTGTACATGGGGCGCCTTCTGCCGTTGGTCACCAGGCCTCCTGTGGCAGCAGCCACGGTTTGGGTGGAACCGGCCGATGGGGCAGCAGCTACCGTAGCTGCGGCCTTTCAAGCCGCCTCCGCCCTACGGGAGAGAGGCCTGCCTGCCCAGGTGGCCCTGGCCCGCGGCGTCTCTTGGGGAGGGCCCCGTCTGCTGGTGGGACCTCAGGGCATGGTGGCCTTTGGCGCTGGTGCGTCGGCCGGTCAGCAGGTGGGGAGCGTGGATGAGGCCTTGACCGTTTTGTCGGGAGGCGCCGAGAAGTGATAAAGATAGCCTTGCCAGCGGGGGAGCTGCGCCGTCCCATCTCCCAGCTCCTGTCCCAGGTGGGCCTGGATGTACCTGGCTACGGCGAAGGCTCCCGGTCATATCGTCTGTCCCTGGACGGGCGGGCCCGGGTGAGGGTCTTTCGAGAGCGGGATATACCCGTCCAGATCGCTTTAGGGCAGTACCATATGGGTATCTGCGGGGCGGCGTGGGTGGAAGAGTTCTTGGCCCGCAACCCTCGGCAGGAGGTGGTGAAGCTGGGGTCCCTTCCCTTGGCGGGCCCCACCCTCTTTCTGATGGCCGCCCCCTCAACGGCCCAGACGCTGGCGGACCTCTCCCGCTTGGCAGAGCCCCGCATCGTCACCGAGTTCCCCCATCTGGCGGAGGCCTTGGCCTTGGCCCTGCGCTTGCCCCGATACCGCATCATCCCCGTCTGGGGGAGCGCCGAGGCCTACCCACCTGAGGACGCCGACCTGGCCCTGGCCTTGGCCAGCCACGAGGAAGAGGTAGTCAAGAGGGGGCTTGTGCCCCTGCTAGCTGTGCTGGAGGGGCCGCCTGTGGTCATCGCCCATCGTCAGGCGATCAAGGCCTTGGACATGGGCTGGGTGCTGTCGGCCCTGGCCTCTTTGGGGCTTTCGTCCGTGCCAGGGATGAGGTTACCGGCTTCCCTGGGAGGGCTAGGTCTGAGGCCGCGTCCCCCTGCTCGGGAGCGGGAGGTGTTGCGGGTGGCCCTCCCCGATGGCCACCAAAAGCCTCATGTCCTGGGGGCCCTAGCCGAGGCGGGGCTCTCTTTCCCCGGGTATGCTGAGGGGGAAAGGAGGCCCCTTGGGCCATGGGACGGCATCGAGGCCAAGGTCATCCGCCCGCAGGATATGCCCCAGATGGTGGCCCTGGGTGCCTTCGATCTGGCCTTCACTGGGCGCGACTGCTTCCTCGAGCATATCTATCGGTTCCCGTCCAGCCCCGTGGCCGTGGCCCTGGACCTGGGCAAAGGGGCCTTTAACATGAGCGCTGTGGTTAGCGTGGACTTGCCAGTGGAGACCATGGAGGAAGCCATATCCTTTTGGCGTCGGGAGGGGCGGCCACTGGTGCGCATCGCTTCCGAGTTCGTGGCCATCGCTGACCATTATGCCCGGAGTCGCCATCTCTGGCGGTACAGGGTCATACCCACGGCGGGTGCCTCAGAGGGGTTTGTGCCGGAGGACGCCGATCTCCTCATCGAGGGGACGGAGACAGGCCGCACCCTAGCCGAGAACCGTTTGAAGGCCATCGACGTGCTCTTCCGCTCCACCACCTGTGTGGTGGTGGGGCGGCACACCCCCACAGGGAGGCGCGGCGAGCTTTTGCGCTTGCTCCTGGACTCGCTGCGGCCGGTGGCCGTGGCAGGCTCTGCTACAATCTAACGTGAGGTGATAGGGTGCCTCCCCTGGGCCTGCATACAGTAGTGGCCAAGGAGATAGGTGATAGGCTGCGACATCCCATTCTGGATGGTCACCGCGGTGCCCTCTACCTGGGCTCCACTACCCCCGATATACGGGTCCTCACTCGGTGGGACCGGCAGGTGACCCATTTCTTCGATCTGACCAACTTCGGCCATCAGGACGGGGTGGCCGAGTTCTTGCGCGCCCAGCCCCATCTGGCGGACGCCCACGCCATCCCGCCTCATATGGCAGCCTTTGTAGCTGGCTACATAACCCACTTGGTCATGGACGAGATATGGATAACTCAGATATACAGGCCCTTTTTCGGCGAGCGCTCGCCCCTGGGCGGCGACTGCTGGGCCAACATCCTAGACCGGGCCGTCCAGTTCTCTATGGACCGGGAGGGGAGGCGGGACCCAGAGCTGGTAGCCCATATCGTATCAGAGCTGGCCCGGGCGGACATGGGCATCGACCTGGGTTTTGTGGACGCCGAGACCATGTCCCGCTGGCGGGAGATCACCCTGCGGGTAGCCAGCAGGCCGCCGGAATGGGAGCGTTTTCGCTTCATCGCCAGTCGCTATCTGGAGGAGGCGGGCATCGAGACACCCGAGGCCTTCGCCCAGTTCGTCAAGACCCTGCCCCAACTGGTGGAGGAGGCGGTGCGCTATCTCACCCCTGAACGCATACGCTTCTTCCTGGAGACATCGGTGGAGAAGGGGATGGAGGCAGTGAGGGCTTACCTGTGCTAGTGCTCAAAGGACTGGAGGAAGCGCGTCATTGGCTCCTGGGCCGTCCTCCGCCCGAGGAGGAGCTGCCTCCCCACGTGCGGGAGAAAGTGCGGGAGGTCTTCGGGGCAGACCTATCGGTGCAGGAGGTGGTGGCATATATCTTGGCCGATGTACGGGCCCAAGGCGACGAGGCCGTGGCCCGCTATAACCACCTGTTGGACGGCCTACCCCTCGATGCCCCTCTGGTAGTGACGGAGGAGGAGATCCTCCGGGCGTGGGAGGAAGTACCCATCCCTCTGCGGGAGGCCCTGCAGGAGGCGGCGCGTCGGGTGGAGGCCTTCCACCGTCAGCAGTTGGAGAACGCCCAGCGGGCTTTCCAAGGCGATGGAGCAGGCCAGGTGGTGCGGCCGTTGGAGAGGGTGGGCATCTATGTGCCGGGCAGCGTCGTCTCCTACCCGTCTACTGTGCTCATGACGGCCATCCCCGCCCGCGTGGCCGGGGTGGGGGAGGTGGTGATGGCCACCCCCGCCCGCCCCGACGGGCGAGTGGCGCCCGAGAAGCTGGTGGCGGCCCGCCTAGCTGGGGTGTCCCGCGTCTTCCGCGCCGGTGGCGTGCAGGGCATCGCCGCCCTGGCCTATGGCACCGCCACCGTACCACCGGTGGACAAGATCTGTGGCCCTGGCAACATCTTCGTGGCCACTGCCAAGCGGCTCCTCTTCGGCCAAGTGGGCATCGATGGCATCTTCGGGCCCTCGGAGACGGTGATAGTGGCCGATGATGGGGCTGACCCCGCCCTGTTGGCCGTCGACATGCTGGCCGGCGCCGAGCACGACGAGCTGGCCACGGTGGTCCTCATAGTCACCCAGGAGGGGCTGCTGGATGCGGTGCAAAAGCATCTGGAATGGGGCCTGCCGCGTCTGGCCCGCCGGGAGGTGGCCCAGCGGGCCCTGGCCGCCAGGGGGGCCATGGTGGCGCTGTCGGATCTGCGGGAGGCTATGGAGCTGGCCAACGCCCTGGCCCCGGAGCACCTCTGCCTGCATGTGCGGGAGCCACGAGCCCTCCTACCCCTGGTGCGGAACGCGGGATGTGTTTTCCTCGGGCCGGCGGCTGCTGAGTCCCTGGGCGACTATGTGGTAGGGCCCAGCCACGTCCTGCCCACCGGGGGCAGCGCTCGCTTCTCCTCTCCCTTGGGGGTCTGGGACTTCCTGAAGGTCATCACATATGTCGACATAACGCGGGAGGAGGCGGGGGAGCTGGCCCCTCTGGCTGCGGCCATCGCCAGGGCCGAGGGCCTCACGGGCCATGCCGCGGCCGTGGAGGCCCGCAGGGTGAGGAAGGCTTGAGATGGCCTCCTTCCCCTTGGCCCGCCCTTACATCGCCGAGATGGAGGGATACGAGCCCATCGACCCTCCAGAGGTGGTGGCCAGGGAGCTGGGCATTGCCCCAGACATGCTGGCCAAACTGGACGGCAACGAGAACCCGTACGGCCCATCCCCTAAGGCCATGGCAGCCCTAATTGGCCTGTCCACGGCCCACCTTTACCCCGACCCTTGGCAGCGGGAGCTGAGGCGGGCCTTGGCCCATGGCCTGGGGGTGGACGAAGGGCACATCGTCTGTGGTGCGGGGTCCGATGACCTCTTAGACGTCATCTGCCGGCTGTGGGTGGGGCCGGGGCGGCGGGTGGTGGTGGCCCCGCCTACCTTTGGCATGTACGGGTTCTTGGCCCGTCTGTATGGCGGGGAGGTGGTGGAGGTGGCCCGTCGCCCTGACTTCTCCCTAGATGTGGAAGCCATGGCCCGCGCTCTTCGTGGGGCGGAGGCGGTATGCTTCTTGGCCTCCCCTAACAACCCCACGGGCAACCTGGTGCAGAGGGAAGAGCTGGAGGCCTTGCTGGCCACCGGCGCCCTGGTAGTGGTGGACGAGGCCTATGTGGAGTTCGCCGAGCAGGAGTGGCCAGGCCGCCGCCACACCTTCTACCCCTTGGCCGTGGAGAGGGAGAACCTGGTGGTGCTGCGTACCTTTAGCAAATGGGCCGGCCTGGCCGGGCTGCGCATCGGCTACGGCATCATGGCCAAGGAGATGGCCGCCCTTGTGCTGAAGGCCAAGATGCCATATAACGTCAATGTAGCCGCCCAGGTAGCCGCCCTTGCTTCCTTGGAGGACTTGGGGGTGCTACAGGAGCGCATAAGGGCCATCGTGGCCGAGAGGGAGAGGATGGCCCAAGGCCTCTCCTCCATCCCCTGGCTAGAAGTGTACCCTTCCCAGGCCAACTTCCTCCTCTGTCGGGTGATGGGGAGGGATGCGCGGGAGGTGTGGCAGGAGTTGCGACGTACGGGGGTGCTGGTACGCTGCTACGCGCATCCTTCGTTGCGTCACCACCTGCGCATCTCCGCCGGCCGCCCCATGGACACCGAAAGGCTGCTGGCTGCTGTTCAGCGCCTGAGTTAAGGAGTGGTGAAATGGAGAGGCGCGGTCGCTACCAGCGCCAGACTTCAGAGACGCAGGTGGCGGTGGAGGTGGACCTGGACGGGCAGGGGCGTTATCAGGTGCGCACGGGCATCGGCATGCTGGACCATCTGCTGGAGCAGCTGGCCCGCCACGCGCTATTTGATCTGGCCGTGGAGGCGAGCGGCGACCTAGAGCGGGAGGCGCATCACCTGGTGGAAGACGTGGGGCTGGCCTTGGGCCACGCTCTCGATGAGGCTCTGGGGGAGAGGCGGGGTATCGTCCGCTTCGGACATGCGTTGGTCCCCATGGACGATGCCCTAGCCCTGGTGGCGGTGGACCTGGGAGGGAGGCCTTGGGCTCACGTGGAGGCCGCCTTCAGGAGGGATATGTTGGGCTCCTTGCCCACGGAGCTCATAGGTCACCTCCTGCAGGCCCTGGCCCAGGGCGGACGTCTCAACTTACACGTGCGCCTCCTCTCGGGCGAGAACGACCATCATCGTGCCGAGGCCATCTTCAAGGCCCTGGCCCTGGCGCTGCGTCAGGCCACCCGTCCCGAGCCCCGCTTAGGAGGCGAGATACCCACTACCAAAGGAACCCTGTGAAAGGAGGTGGAGCCTATGACTCAGGTGGTGACGGAGATGGTCAGCTTCCCTGTCGATGGGGAGAGAGCCACGGGCTTTCTGGCGCGTCCGGAGGGCCCTGGCCCCCTGCCGGGCGTCATCGTCGTGCAGGAGTGGTGGGGCCTGGATGAGCACATCAAAGATGTATGTCGCCGTTTCGCTTCTGAGGGGTTCGCCGCCCTGGCCCCGGACCTCTACCACGGCCGGGTGACCGCCGACCCTGGGGAGGCGGAGCGCCTCATGACCTCCCTGGACATGAGGAAGGCGGTAAGGGAGCTGGTGGCCGCCGCCGCCTTCTTGGCCTCTCAGCCTTATATTCAGGGCCGGGGCATCGGGGCCATCGGCTTCTGCATGGGGGGTGGGCTGGCCCTGGAGCTGGCTTGCGAGAGCCCCCATATCCGCGCTGTGGCCCCCTTCTACGGTGTCAACCCCGAGCCCATCGACCGGGTGCAGAACATAAGGGGGCCTGTCTTGGCCATCTACGCCGAGAACGACCCGTGGGTGGAGCCGGCGCGGCGGGCGGAGGAGCTGAGGGCTGCCCTAGAGAGGTACGGCAAGCAGTTCGAGATCCACGTATACCCCGGGACCCAGCACGCCTTCTTCAACGACACCCGTCCCGACGTCTACAACCCCCGCGCCGCCCAGGATGCCTGGAGCCGCGTGTTGCGCCTCTTCAAGGAGGCGCTATGAGGTCTCCTCCACTTGGAGGCGAAAGGTCTCGATGACGGGGTTGGCCAGGAGGCGGTGGCACATCTCCTCCACCTGTTTGGTGGCCTCCTGATGGTCAGCCGCCTCCATCCAGATCTCCAGATACTTGCCGGCCCGCACAGAGGCCACGGCGGTGTACCCAAGCTGGTGAAGGGCGTGGCGTATGGTGAGCCCTTGGGGGTCGTTCACCCCTGGCTTGAGGGTGATGTAGACGCGGGCTAGGAACCTAGGCATCACTCCGATGCTGGTATCAGCAGCTCCTGCCCGGTGAGCCGCTGGAACACCTCCAAGTACCTCTGGGCTGTCTCGGCCACCACCTCTGGCGGCAGGGGAGGGGCCGGAGGGCGGCGGTCCCAGCCCATGCTGTCCAGGTAGTCGCGCACCAGCTGTTTGTCGTAGCTGTGCTGGGGGCCGCCTGGGCGATAGTCCTCCACCAGCCAGAAACGGCTGGAATCGGGGGTGAGGAGCTCATCTATCACCACCAGCTCGTCGTCCACCCACCCAAACTCGAATTTGGTGTCGGCGATGATGATGCCCCGCTCCCGGGCGTATTGGCGGGCGTAGCCGTAGAGGGCGAGGCTGCGCACACGCATGATGTGAGCTGCCTCCTCACCCACCATGTTGGCCATCTCCCGAAAGGTCAAGGGGCGGTCGTGATCTGTCTCCGCCTTGGTGGTGGGGGTGAAGAGGGGCTCAGGCAGCTCCTGGGACTCCACCAGACCCTCTGGGAGCTTGTGGCCCCAGACAGTACCCCGCTCGCGATACTCCTGCCACGCGGAGCCCGTGAGATAGCCGCGCACGATGCACTCCACGTCCAGCCGCCGGGCCTTGCGCACCACCATGGCCCGCCCGACCATCTCCCTGGGAAGGCCAAGAGCCTCGGCCTCGGGCCCCTCCACCAGGTACAGGAAGTGGTTGGGGACCACGTCCCCCGTGAGCTGGAACCAGAAGGCAGAGAGCTGGGTGAGGACAAGGCCTCGACCAGGGATGCCTGTAGGCAGCACCACATCATAGGCGGAGATACGGTCTGTGGTCACCATCAGCAGGCGATCCCCTAAGTCGTAGGTATCGCGCACCTTGCCCCGCCGGTAGAGGGGCAAGTTTAGGTGGCTCTCCAGTAACACCTCTTTCACAGGCCAACCCTCCTGAAGACTTGGTCCACATAGCGCAAATAGTACTGGAGGTCGAAGAGGGCATCCAGCTCCTGGGGGCTTAGGAGGGAGGAGACCTGCGGGTCTTGGCCCAGGAGCTGGCGGAAGGGGAGGCCTTGTTCCCAGGCCCGCATGGCGTTGCGCTGGACGACCGCGTAGGCCATGGGGCGGGGGAGACCCTTCTCCATGAGAGCCAGGAGGACACGCTGGGAGAAGATGAGGCCGCAGGTGATGTCCAGGTTGGCCTTCATCCGCTCCGGATAGACGCGCATCCCTTGTACCACCTGGGTGAAGAGGTCCAGCATATAGTCCAGCAAGATGCAGGCGTCGGGCAGGGCCACCCGTTCCACGGAGGAGTGGGAGATGTCCCTCTCGTGCCAGAGGGCGATGTTCTCCGTGACGGCCAAGGCGTAGCCACGCAGGAGGCGGGCCAGGCCGCAGATGCGCTCGCACTTCTCGGGGTTGCGCTTGTGGGGCATGGCGCTGGAGCCCGTCTGCCCCGAGACGAAGGGCTCCTCCACTTCCCGCACCTCTGTGCGCTGCAGGTGTCGCACCTCGGTGGCGAAGCGCTCGAGGCTGGCGCCTGTGAGGGCGATGGTGGCCAAGAAGTAGGCGTGGCGGTCGCGGGAGAGAACCTGGTCCGAGGTGGGGGCGGGGCGGAGGCCTAGGCGGGCGCACACCTTCTCCTCCACCTCCGGGGGGACGGTGGCGTGGGTGCCCACGGGCCCCGATATCTTGCCCACCGCCATCTCCTCCTTGGCTTGCAGGAGGCGCTGGCGGTGGCGTCCCAGGTCGTCCCACCAAAGGGCTAGCTTGAGGCCGAAGGTGGTGGGTTCGGCGTGCACCCCGTGGGTGCGCCCGGCCATCACTGTGTATTTGTGTTCCCGTGCCCTTTGGGCGATGGCCTCTCGCAGTTGGTCCACGTCCTCCACCAGGAGTTGGGCTGCCTCCTGGATCATGAGGCTGAGGGCCGTATCCTCCACGTCGTAGGAGGTGAGGCCCAGGTGGAGGTAGCTAGCCGCCTCTGGTGGGAGGGAATCGGCCACGGTGCGTAGGAAGGCGTTGAAGTCGTGGTGCATCTCCTGCTCGTAGAGGCGCCAACGCTCCAGGTCGTAGGTGGCCCGGCGTATGGCCTCCAGAGCGGCGGGCGGTATGCGCCCTAGCTCCGCCCACGCCTCAGCCACGGCCACCTCCACCTGTAGCCACTTGCGGAGCTTGTTCTCCTGCGACCAGATGCGGCCCATCTGGGGCCGTGTATAACGCTCGATCATGCCCCCACTTGATGATAGAGGAAGAAGGCAGGGGGGAGAAGCCCTACCTGACTGCGGGCGGCCGGGACCCCTCGACAGCTAGGGCTTGCCAGGGGCGCTCTCGCAGCAGGCGCCAGATGCCCCGCAGGTCCTGGGCCACCGTGGGCAGGATGCGCACACGGGAGTCGGGGTCCTCGTGCCAGCGCACGGGGATCTGGGCGATGCGGTAACCGGCCCGCTCGGCCAGCACCAGAAGCTCGGTGTCGAAGAACCAGCCCACGTCCTTGGTAAGGGGGAGAAGACGTTGGGCCACCAGGCGCTGCAGGGCCTTGAACCCACATTGAGCATCGCTGAAGTGGACGTGAAGGGTAGCCTTGAGGATGAGCATATAGGCGCGGGAGAGGAAGGTGCGACGTAAGGAGCGCTTCACCTGGGCGCCGCGGGCCAGGCGGGTGCCGATGGCCAGATGATAGCCCTCTTCGGCCACCGCCTTTATCAGAGAGGGGAAGGCCGAGAGGTCGGTGGACAGGTCTACGTCCATATAGCTCACGATGTCGGCCTGGGAGCGGCCCCAGGCGGTGCGCAGGGCGATGCCTCGCCCCTTCTGCTCGATGCGCAGGTACTCAACGCCGGAGAGGCTTTGCGCCAGCTCCTGGGCCACCTGAGGGGTGGCGTCGGTGCTGGCGTTGTCGGCGATGACGATGCGCCAGGCATAGGGAAAGACAGGCGACGAAAGGAAGGAGTGTAGAATAGGGATGTTGCGGGGCAGGTCCTGCTCCTCGTTGTAGACAGGGACGACTACATCCACGGAGACCATGTCCTGCCCCCTAGTGACGGAAGTGGCGGACCCCGGTGAAGACCATGGCCAGGCCATGGTGGTCGGCGGCCCTGATCACCTCCTCGTCCCGCACCGATCCCCCGGGCTGCACGATGGCGGTGATGCCTGCCCTGGCCGCCTCCTCCACCGAGTCGGGGAAGGGGAAGAAGGCGTCGGATGCCAGGACCGCCCCTTGGGCTCGCGGCCCCGCTCCCTCGGTAGCCAGGCGCACGCTCTGGACGCGGTTGGGCTGGCCAGCTCCCATGCCCAAAAGGGCCTTGTCCTTGGCCACCACGATGGCGTTGGACTTGACGTGTTTGCAGGCCTTCCAGGCGAAGAGGAGATCTTCCATCTCCTGGGGTGAGGGGGCCCTTTTGGTGACCACCTTCATCTCCAGCTGATGGTCCGGGTAGCGGTCGGGCTCCTGGACTAAAAGGCCCCCCGAGACGTGGCGATAGGTCAGGTGATCGGCAGGGGGCGAGCTCACCTGGAGGATGCGCAGGTTAGGGCTCTTCTTTAGGAGGAGCAGGGCCTCCGCCTCATACTCGGGGGCGATAATGACCTCCAGGAAGAGCCTCTGGCCGCTGGTGGGGTGGCGGGCCTCCCTTATGGCCTGGGCCAGGGCCAGGTCTACAGGGCGATTTACGGCCACGATGCCTCCGAAGGCGGAGATGGGGTCGCCCTGGAAGGCCAGCTGGAAGGCCTCCGCCAAGTGGGGACGGGAGGCGAGGCCGCAGGGGTTGGCGTGCTTCACGATGACCACCGTGGGCTCTTGGAAATCGCACACCGCCTGCCAGGCGGCATCGGCGTCCATGATGTTGTTATAGGATAGCTCCCGACCGTGGAGCTGGCGGGCCGTGGCCATCCCCGTGCCAGGGCCCGGGGTCAGCAGGCGGTAGAGGGCGGCCCTCTGGTGGGGGTTCTCGCCGTAGCGCAGGTCCTGCACCTTCTCCAGGGCCACGGTGAGCTGGAGGGGGAAGAGCTCTTCCTCCTCGCGCAGGTACTGGGCGATGATGGAGTCGTAGGCGGCCACGTGCTGGAAGGCTTTGGCCGCCAGACGGCGGCGCACGGCCATGGGCACCTCCCCCTCCCGCAACATCTCCAGCACCGGCTCATAGTCGTCGGGGTCCGAAAGGACGATGACCGAGGGGAAGTTTTTGGCCGCTGCCCGCAGAAGGGTAGGGCCGCCAATGTCTATCTGCTCCAGGGCCTCCTCCAGGCGGTGTGGACGGGCCACTGTCTCAGCAAAGGGGTAGAGGTTGACGCAGACGAGGTCAATGGTGGGGATCTGGCTGCGTTGCAGCTCCTCCATATGCTCTGGGCGTTCGCGGCGGGCCAGGATGCCGGCATGCACGAAGGGGTGGAGGGTCTTGACCCGCCCATCCAGGATCTCCGGGAACCCTGTGAGGGAGGAGATGGAGTGGACGGGAAGGCCCGTTTCCAGGAGGTAACGCTGGGTGCCCCCGGTGGAGTAGATATCGAAGCCCAGCTCCGCCAGCCCCAAGGCCAGCTCCTTCACCCCCCTCTTATCAGACACAGATATGAGGGCGATCATGAGGCCAACCTCACCCGGACTTCATCTTTGAATTCCCGCCCGACTTGTCTGTAAAGCCCCAACACCTCCTCGTATGTGCCTGGGCCACCTATTAGGTCCCAGAACTTTTTACCCATGAGCACCATGGTGTCGCAGTCGAGGTATTTCTTCGCTATGCTCTCGGCGTAGGCGCTACTGTCGTCTCCGTAAGGGTTGTAAGCCATTGCGTAATATGTCTGCACAGCAGGCGGACCAGCACCCCTAACCCCATGAACCATGAGCATCTTCCTGACTGCCCCGACTGCCTGATCCTCATTTCGCTTCGGGCTTTTCATCTCAAAGAACCATTCGTCTCCGTTGTGAGATTTGAGATAGAGGTCGATGACGATGGGCCGTCTCCTAACCGGGTGCCCCCGATAAGCCTGGCATACCGCCTGCACAGGATGATTGCTTGTGACCCCCAGACGCCTTCTCTCATGAACGACCTGTACTGCCATGGGCCTTATTTCTTTTTGTCCCCAAGCTTACACGTTTCCGTGTAGGTGTCAATCTTCCGCTGGGTTTCATCCCTGTCTCACTCGGCCACAACATATCCCATGTGCTCGATGGCCTGGATAGAGGATAACACCTGCTGTGCTTTCGCTTCGCTCACCACCAGCACCATGCCGATGCCCATGTTGAAGACGCGGCGCATCTCCTCAGGGGGGATGTGGCCCCGCGCTTGCAGCAGATGGAAGATGGGAGGCACCTCCCATGAGCCCCAATGGATCTCCGCCCGCACCCCTGGCGGTAGCACCCGCGCCACGTTGGCCTCGATGCCTCCGCCCGTGATGTGGGCGATGCCCTTCACCAGGCCCCGTACCGCCATCACCTCCCGGTAGTAGCAGCGATGGGGGCGCAGCAGCTCCTCGCCCAGGGTGCGCCCCAGCTCAGGCACGTACTCCTCCAGGCGGCCCCTCTCGGCCGCTGGGTCCTCGCCCATGCCCACTCGGAAGACGCGTCGCACCAGGGAGTAGCCATTGGTGTGGAGGCCCTCGGAGGGGAGTCCCAAGAGCACATCGCCAGGGGCGATGCGGGAGCCATCTATCAACTCCTGCCGCTCCACTACTCCCACGGCAAAGCCGGCCAGGTCGAAGTCGCCAGGACGGTAGATGTCGGGCATCTCGGCCGTCTCCCCTCCCAGCAGGGCGCATCCCACCTCCTGGCACATCTGGACCATCCCCTCCACCAGGGCCAGTATGGCCTCCTCCCCCAGGCGGTGGGAGGCGATGTAGTCCAGAAAGAACAAAGGACGGGCGCCGCTGGTGAGGAGGTCGTTGACGTTGAGGGCCACTAGGTCGCGGCCTATGGCCTGGTATGCCCCCAGGAGGGAGGCGATGCGCGCCTTGGTGCCCACGCCATCGCAGGTGGCCACCAGCACCGGCTCTTGGAAACCGTCCAGACGGAAGAGGCCGGCGAAGGGTCCCACGTCAGCCAGGACCTGAGGGGTGCGGGTGAAGCGCACTAGCTCGGCCAACCGCGACTTGAGGCGCTGAGCAGCGTCCAGGTCCACCCCGGCGCGGGCGTAGGTCATCTCCTCTGGCATGGCCTAGCGACGGTCCCGCTCCCAGCTCCAGGCGGTCAGCGCGGGCTGGTGCCGGCCTCCAGGGCTGGGACGCTCAAAGACCAGCTTGTCCATCTGTAGCTGCACGGGCAGGGGATAGTCGCCGGTGAAGCAGGCCGTGCAGAAGGTGTCCCGGCTTTGGCCTATGGCCCGCATAAGGCCGTCGATGGACAGGTAGCCCAGAGAGTCGGCGCCGATGTGGCGGCGTATCTCCTCCACCGTCTTCTCGTTGGCGATAAGCTCCCACCGGGTGGCCATATCAATGCCGAAGGGGCAAGGGTGGCGGATGGGCGGGGAGCAGATGCGCATGTGGACCTCCCTGGCCCCCGCCCGGCGCAACATCTCCACCACCTTGGGGGTGGTGGTACCCCGCACGATGGAGTCGTCCACTACCACCAGCCGTTTGCCAGCGATGACCTCCCGTAGGGGATTGAACTTGAGGTACACGCCCATCTCCCGTAGACGCTGGTGGGGCTGGATGAAGGTGCGGCCCACATAGCGGTTCTTCACCAGACCCTCGGCATAGGGGATGCCCGACTCATGGGAGTAGCCGATGGCAGCGGGGATGGCCGAGTCGGGCACGCCAATGACCAGATCGGCCTCCACCGGATGTTCCCGCGCTAGCTCGCGCCCCATGGCCATGCGCACCGGGTAAAGCAGCTGGCCCCTGAGGACCGAGTCGGGGCGGGCAAAGTAGATGAACTCGAATACGCACAGGGAGGGGCGCTCGATGGGGGCGGCCTGGAACACCTCCATGCCTTCCTCGTCCACCACCATGGCCTCGCCGGGCCCCAACTCCCGTATGAGCTCCGCCCCCAAGTGATCGAGGGCGCAGGTCTCGGAGGCCACCACATATCCGCCATTGAGACGACCCAGGCAGAGGGGCCGGATGCCCCATGGGTCGCGCATGGCTATGAGGCTGGTGGGGGTGAGGACGGCCAAGGAGTAGGCCCCCTTGAGGACGCGCATGACGGCAGCGATGCGCTCCCGCCAGGTGGGGCCTGGGGCGCTGGCCAGCAGATGGGCTATGACCTCCGTGTCGGTAGAGGTGCGGAACTGTACCCCCATCTCCTCCAGGGAGTAACGTAGGGCCTCCGCGTTCACCAGGTTGCCATTATGGGCTACGGCTACCGGCCCGTTGGGGCCTTCCACCAAGATGGGCTGGGCGTTCTGCGGCAGGGAAGAGCCAGTGGTGGAATACCTGGTGTGTCCGATGGCCACATGCCCCCGCAGGTGGCGCAAGTCCTCCTCATCGAATACCTGGGATACGAGGCCCATGCCTGTGCGCACGTGGATGCGCTGCCCGTCGCCAGTGGCAATGCCCGCCGACTCCTGGCCTCGGTGCTGGAGGGCATAGATGCCATAAAAGGTGAGCCTGGCCACGTCCTCACCAGGGGCGTAGATGCCGAATACCCCGCACTTTTCCCTTAAGCCAGACTCCTTCATGCGCGAACCGCGGGAGGACACGGAGAAGACCCCCTAAGGCCGGCCAAATACCTCCCCAGGCGCCCTCAAGCCTCGCCCTCTCCCAGGCGTCCTCATTTTAGCATGGGCTCCTGCGCCGGTCAAAAGCGCTTCCCCCTGGCCTCGCTCCCTCAGGCGCCTCGTCTCCTGGAAAGGAGAGCATAGATGCCGCTGCCAGCGCCCAGGAGGCCCAAGGCGAGGGCCACGGCGCTGAGGGGAAGCGCCAGGCCCGGGCCCTCGCTGCCAAAGGGCCCGCCGCCAGATGGGAACTGGAGAGAGGATGGGTCCTCCACCGGGTCTGTGTGCAGGACTGTCTCCACCGGTTCCCCCCTTATCTGCCCGAAGATGTGCCAGGCATATTCCTTGGGCTGGCTAATGATGAAGGGCTCGCTGGTGTAGATACCTGGCCTATCGGGCACGGGCAGAAGGAGCACCTCCCGCCGCTCTCTCCCGTCCATGGTGGTCAGCTCCACCTTCATGGTGCCCTCCGCGCCCGTCACCGGCTCGCCGCTGTCGGCGCGGGTCACCTTTAAGTACAGGGCGTTAGGGTACATCGCGATGACTGGCTCCTCCCAGAACCCTACCTCGATGGCGTATCCCTTCACCACCTCGCGCTTGTGGGCCAGGGCGGGGTCCGCCGGGAGGAGGGCCATCGCCAGTGCAGCCAGGGCTGCGCTGGCCCCTAAGAGGCAGCCAGCCAGCCGTGCCAAAGACCGCCGGGTGGATGTGGGTGAGCCTTTGGCAGAGGGTGTGGAGCCTATGGACATCTCCCTTGCCTCCCTCATGTCCCTTGCCTCCTTACGGAAGACATGGTGGCTACTCGTGGGGGATCTCCTCTGGGATGGTGACCTCCAGGGGGGCGTTAAAATCAAAGTATTCCCTGACGACATGGTAGCCCACTGAGATCACCTCTTCCCGTCGCACAAGGCCGTCGTCCCCGATCCATAAGGTGTGGCGGGTGCTCCCTGCGCTATCGGTGAAGGAGACGATGGCGCAGCGCACGCCGTTCACCTCTTCCTCGCCCAGGATGGTCGGCCGATAGGCCACCTCGGACCAGACGTAGTTGGGCCAGGTGAAGCGGTATACGGGGCTCCAAAAGCCGATCTGCCAGGCGGTCTGTCCGCTCCTACGCGTGAACATCAAGTTCCACCAGACCACGGTCTCATCGCCGTTGCTGGTCTGGATGCGCATGGTGGAGGGCGCCACCAGGACGTAGTCGGTCCAGCCCGCCGAATTGGAGCCTCCCGGCCTCTCCCTCACCCGCGCTGACTTCAAGGCGTTCATGTTCTGGTCGGCCCTCTCCAGGAAGGCGCGGGCGATGTCCTCCCCCCGGCCCGCCTCCCCCAGCGAAGGGGAGGCCAGGTCCCCAAAGCCATAGCGGAGGGCAGGCCTGGTGATGAGGACGGCCACAGAGGCCATCACCAAGATGGCCAGCACCGCCTCCCACTGAACCAGCCTTTGCCAGCGGCGGAGAGGCTTCCCCACCTCTTTCTCAGCGCCCCCAGCTAGCAGCTGCCATACCTTCCGTCGATACCAGAAGGAGTGGAGGGCGCCCACCCCCGCCATAAGTGCCACCAGGGAGAGCTTGGCCAATAAGGCCTGGCCGTAGGCGGTCCTTACCAGCTGTCTTAGGACGGTGACGGAGAGGGAGGGAAGGTGGACCTCCGCCCGCAAAAGGCCGGTAGCTGCCAGCGTCGCCCCCGCCAGGAGGGCATAGGGGGTGAAGCCGCCCAGGAGGGCCACCCGCGCTCGGGCCCGCTCGCTAACTTCTAACTTGGAGGTGGCGGGTAGGAGAACGACAGCGAAATACAATATCCCGCCCACCCACACTGCGGCTGCCACGTAGTGTGCCCAGGCCGCCGCCAGGGACGAATAGTAGGGGCCGGATACGACGGCGGCGTGGCCAGTGGCTGCCAGCCCTATCATGGCCAGCGCCGCCAGGGCCACATGGGCGCGGGCGGCCCACACCTGTGTGGTCAGGCTATGATGAGGCACACGGTGGGCGGCTACCGTCTCGGCCGCCCCGGCCACCGCCGGGAGGGGGCCAGTGCGTCGGGCCGTCAGCACCGCCAGGACAGCCAGCGCCAGCACTCCATAGGAGAGCAGGGAGAAGCGGCTGGTGAGGAAGGCCCGGGCGGCTTCCCACCCTGCCGCGACCTGGCCGAGGCTGACCGTGGCCGCCATGGGCCAGGCTATCTCCAGGCCTCGGCCCACCAGCAGCGATATGAGGGCCAGCAAGAGGGCCCACCAGTAGCGGTAGCTGATGCCGATGGTGAGAGGGGCCAGCCGGCGCGCATGGGCAGCCAGCCAGGGGCCCACCACAAAGCCGTGAGCGAAGGCGATGCCGCCCCATGCTAACGCCCCTGCCAGGGTGATGTAGCGCAGCACCACCGGAAGCCACTGGGGCACGGGCAGGCCGGAGCCCATGCGCACCTCCTCCACCCCGGGGGCCGTCACCGCTACTCCCACGGCGAAGGGGAAGGTGGTCACCCAGTAGTGGCCGTCCACCGAGGAAAAGGTCACGCTGCGCACCCGGTAGTTGCCTTGGGGCAGGGGCCCCAGGTCGACGCTCATGGCGGTGGGAGGGCTGCCGTGGTAGTAGGTGGTGCCCTGATCTACCCGCTGCCCGGAGACGTCGTAGACTTCCAGCCGGCTCCCCTCAGGGATGATGGGCTCCGAGAGCCAGACGGTGACACGGGGGGGCGACTGGGCTAGGGAGGAGCCGGGCGCTGGGTCGGCACGGACCACCTGAGCATGGGCACCGGCCGTGGCCGGCCTGACCATGAACAGAAGGAGGAAGGCGACCACCCACCCAAGGAGGACCACCCATTTCCTGGCCCTCCCCCTCCCTATCATGCCTCTCGCCCTCTTGCCTCCTCAGTCGGTCACTGGCCCGAAGGGGCCCCTAGATAAGCACGACGGATCACGTCTTCCTGCGCCAGCTCTGCTCGCCCACCCTCATAGACAATGCGCCCCGTCACCATGACATAGAAGCGGTGTCCCAGCTCGCGGGCTAGGTGCAGTGTCTGCTCTACCAGGAGGATAGTCGTCCCCCCGCTACTTAGACGGCGCAGGGCGTGGTAGATCTCCTCGATGATGAGAGGGGCCAATCCCAGCGAAGGCTCGTCCAGCATGAGCAGCCTTGGGCGGGCCATCAGTGCGCGGGCGATGGCTAGCATCTGCTGCTCGCCACCGCTCAAGGTCCCTGCCAGCTGCCGAAGGCGCGCCTTGAGGACAGGGAACAGCTCCATGACCCAGTCCAGGTCTTCCTGGACCTGGCCCTTGCGAAGGTAGGCTCCTGCCATCAGGTTCTCCAGGACAGTCATCTCTGGGAAGAGGAGGCGGTTCTCCGGCACCAGCACTATGCCCGCGCCAACAATGCGCTCGGGCGGCGCACCCGTCATGTCGCGACCCATGAACTCAATGCGGCCTCGTCTGGGCCTCAGGATGCCCGCCAGGGTAAAGAGGGTCGTGGTCTTGCCGGCCCCGTTAGGACCCAACAGGCAGGTGACCTGGCCTGCGGGCACCTCCAGGCTGACCCCCTTCACAGCCTCTATCTGTCCATAGGCCACGTAGAGGTCGCGCACCGTTAGGAGGGGCTGGTCTTTGAGGTCACGGTCTGGCGTCATCGGGCTCCCCCGCCGGCTGGGCGCTGCGCTTCCTCATCCCTAGGTAGGCCTCCTGCACCTGAGGGTCCTCCCTCACCTGATCAGGGGTACCTTCGGCGATCTTATGGCCGAAGTTAAGGACGGCTATGCGATCAGCTATGTTCATCACCAGCTCCAGGACGTGCTCCACTAGGAGGATGGCCAGCCCCTGGGCGCGGAGTTGCTCCAGGAACCGTGTCAAGTCTTCCAGCTCGCCCATGCTGAGGCCGGCCGCTGGCTCATCCAGCAGGAGCACCCGCGGCTCGGCGGCCAGGGCACGGGCCAGCTCCAGGCGACGCTGTTCGCCAAAGCTCAGGCTGCCCGCCAGGTCGTTGCGGCGTTCCCACAACCCCACCCAGGCCAGGATCTCGGCCAGCCTTCGCTCCCGCTGCCGGTCCGGCCCCAGCCCAGGTAAGCGACGATGGGAAGGCTGGCTCACTATCCACAGGTTCTCCCAGACAGTCAGCCTCGTCCAAAGCTTTACATTCTGAAATGTGCGGGCGATGCCCAACCGGGCCCTCCGGTGGGCAGGCAAGGGGGTGATGTCCAGGTCGCCCAGGTAGACCCGCCCGGCCGTTGGGGGAAAGACGCCCGTCACCGTGTTGATAAGGGTGGTCTTCCCAGAGCCATTGGGGCCGATGAGCCCCATAATCCGCCCCCCCTCTAGGGTCAGGTCCACGCCTGACAAGGCCACCAGGCCGCCGAACTGCTTGGTCAAGCTCTCAACGCGTAGCATCGACTCTCGCCTCTGCTCGGACCTTAGCTCTGGGAAGGAAGGTTGCCCACTGGCGGAGACGCACCAGTAGCTTGTGGTCGATGATTCCGTAAGGACGCACTAACATGGCGGCCACGATGAGGGCACCATAGATGATGACGCGATACTCTTGTAAGGGCCGCAGCCCTTCGGTGATGGCGGTGAAGAAGGCTACCCCCAGAAGGGGGCCCACGACATTGGCTGTCCCCCCCACCAGGACATAGGCCACCGCCAAAACCCCCATGAGGATGGTGAAGGTCTCGTGGGAGGCGAAGGTCAAGTAGTGAGCGTAGAGGCCGCCCGATAGGCCAGCGATGGCCGCCCCTAGGCCGAAGGCCAGGGTGGTGAGCCAGGCCACGTTAATGCCCGCCGTCTGGGCCGCCAGCTCGTCCTCACTGATGGCCCGCAGCCGCCGCCCCAACTGGGACCGGTCCAGCACCCACACCACTAGGGTGGTCAGTGCCAGGACGCCCAAGATGACCCCCATGACCATCTCGCGGGTGAAGCCGTGGTCGTAGAAGTAGCTGATGTGTCGGAACCCCTCGTGCCCCACAGGGCCGATCTTTCTCACTAACCCCCCCACCACCTCTTGGCGATAGTAGAAGAGGTTCTGGACCACGTTGCGGCAAATCTCGGCGAAGGCCACCGATGCCACCGCCAGGTAGACACCGCGGATGCGCAGGGCGGGGTAGCCCACCACCAACCCCACCAGGCCCGAGGCCAGCATCCCCAGCACAAGTGCCGGCGCCAGATGCCAGCCCCATACGGCCGTGGCCACCCCCGCCATATAGCCGCCTATGAGGGCAAAGCCATGCTGACCAAACGAGACCCGCCCGGCCAGCACTGTGACGTAAACTGAGAGCCCCAGTAAGGCCTGAATGGCCGACATGGTGATAAGGCCGATGTAGTACTCCATGTCGCTGAACCTTTCCCTAAATTTACTGAGCTAGCCTTACCCCCATCAGCCCCTGTGGCCTGAATACCAAGATGGCCAGCAGGGCCAGGTTGGTGAAGACGTCTCTATAGCCTATGCCAAAGACCCTCAGGGCCTCCGCCTCGATGATGCCCAGGGCCAGACCCCCTACGATGGCGCCAGGTATGCTCCCCAGCCCGCCGATAACGGCCGCCGAAAGCCCCCGGAGGGTGAAGGTCATGGCCAGGGCGGAGGTGCCTGTGCCAATGGCCATCACCGACAGGGCACCTGCCGCCCCCGCCAGCATCCCCGTTAGCATGAACGTGATGGCGTTGGTCTTATTGGGGTTCATCCCCATGAGCTGGGCGGCCACCACCTGCTGCGAGACCCCTCTAATGGCTAGTCCGAGCCGGGTGCGGAAAAGGAGATAGTAGAGCCCCGCCACCATCACCATGCATGCGCCGAAGATGACGATGTGGTCCAGCCGGAAGTAGAGGCGACCCACATAGAATACCTTGTCAACTATCTCCGGGAAGGACACAGGGTAGCCTTCAGTGCGGAGGTTGATGACTTCCTCCGCTATGATGAGGGCCCCTAAGGTGCTCGCCAGGGGCGCCAGCTCATATTCTTTAGGCAGCCAGCGGAAGCAGACCAGGTCCATCAAGAAGCCGATGACGATGCCGCTCCCCATGGCTGCCAACACCAGGATGGCCGGGGTCAGGTCTGGCGCCAGGCGATAGATCCAAAACCCCACGTAGGCGGCACCCAGGGCAGCAGCGCCGTAAGCCAGATTGAGGCGGCGCATAACCCCCCACACCATCGTGAAGCCGATGGCGATCAGGGCATAAGTGGACCCTACCAGGAATCCACTTATGCCCTGCTGCACGAGGTCAAGCCACATCTATCTGGCTCTCCTCCCTTAGTCAGTGAGGATGGCCGCCTGGTACTCGGGTGGGATCCACTTGGGCTGGAACTTGCCCCCCTTGAATTCCACCACGAGCCAGGGCTTGTCCACCTCACGTGGCTGGTCGGTCCGGAACCGGATCTTGCCCAGGAGGCCGTCGAACTCGGTGAGCTGGGAAAGGGCATCGCGGATCTTGCGGCGGTCCTGGAGCACGGTGTCCGGCCTGCCGTCGATGCCAGCCTTCTCGATGACTTGCTTAAGGAGGATGATGTTCTCGTAGGTGCCGGCGCTGTGCAGGTCGATGAAGCCATTGTATTTGTCGGCCACCGTCAGGGAGACCTCCCTGGCCTTCTTGTTGATGGGGGCGAAGGAGGTGGGGCCGATGCCGCCCTCCAGCTCGCGGCCGCAGCCCCGGACCGTCTCCTCAGTGATGGTGGACGTCAGGAAGATGACCAGCTTGGGGCGGAACCCCTGGCGGGCGGCCTCCTTTAGGAAGCCGCAGGTGGTGAAGGGATGGGAAGCCAGGGCCACCACATCCGGGTTGGCGGCCTTCATCTTGGAGACCTGGGCAGAGAAGTCGGTATCGGTGAGCTTCCACCCCTCATCGGCGACGATGGTAAAGCCAGCCTTCTGCGCCCCCGGCTTTATAGCTGTATCGGAGGTGGACTTGGAGTGGGCGAAGTCTACCTCCGTCCCCACGGCGATGGTGGAGTAGCCGGTGGTCTCCTTAAGCCACTTGAAGAGGGCTTCGTACATCTTGATCTCGCTAGGCACGTTGCGGTGGACCCAGGGGGAGATGGAGGCCAGGCCAGCCTTGATGGCGACATCGGTGAAGAAGGGGAGCTGAAGGCCCGGGTCGGAGGGGTCGTCCAGCTTCTTCTGGAGGATGCCGAAGACAGGCTCAGCGATGCTTGAACAGGTGGGGCCAACGACTATCACCACTGGGTCCGAGGCGGCCTTCCTTGCCGCCGCAAGCCCCTGCTCCACGTTGGGGCAGCCCTCGTCATAGACCACCAGCTCCAGCTTGGCCATGCTCCCGTCCCGAAGGCGCACGCCTCCCTGGGCGTTTATCTGGTCGACGGCGTAGCGCGCGGCGGCCAGGCTGTTCTTACCAAAGCTCTGCAGTAGCCCCGTCATGGCCGCCATGAGGCCTATTTTCACTGTCCGCTCCGGGGCGGCTGGCTGCTCCGCCGCCGGCTTCGGGGCCTCCTCCTTGGCCGCCTGACACCCCACAGCGAGCGCCGTAAGGGCCAGGAGACTCAGAAGCGCCCATGTCAGCTTGCGAGGCTGCATATTATCCCCCCTTGCCTTGGCCTCTTTGCTTTAACTGGCCGTTCTTATAGCGAATGCCCCAAGGTCTATCAAGAGCGGTCACCCCCCAGCCAATGGGATGGGGTTGGCCCCCTTGCACACCGCCCCTCTCAGATGACGCCCTGGTTGCGTAGGGCATCCAGCTCCTCCTTGCTGAGCCCCAGTAGCTGGCCGTAGACCAGCTCATTGTCATACCCGATGGGGACGGAGCCCCGCCATATCTTCCCGGGCGTCAGGGAGAAGCGTGGGACTGGGCCTGCGCCTCTAACCTTCCCCACGTGGACGTCCTCCCACTCTATGTGCACCTGCCGGGCCTGGTAGTGGGGGTCTTCGGCCATGTCGCGGCTGTTCATGACGGGGCAGCAAGCCACCCCGGCGGCATTGAGGACCTCCGTCACCTCTTTCTTCGTCCGCTCGATGATCCAGGCCCGCAAGATGGCGTCGAACTCCTCGCCTTCGGGTGAGAAGACGTTGGTGCGGGCCCGCCGCCACTTCTCATCGTTGGGGTCGAGGCCGATGACGCGGCAGAGGCGCTCATACATCGCCTCGTTGAAAGCGCCCACCACCACCCAGCCGTCCTGGGCCATGAAGGTGTCGTAGGGCTGAAAGGCGGTGGCCTTGTTGCCGCTGCGCTCTCGGACCACCCCAGCCTCAAACCATTCCACCATGGTCCCCGCCAGGGTGCGGTGGATGCATTCGAACTGGGCCACATCTATCACCTGCCCCTGGCCGGTCCGCTGGGCGTAGATGTATCCAGCCAGGGAGGCCCAGAGGCAGAAGAGGGCGGTGATGTAGTCCCCGGTCCAGGGGGTGGCCCGCACTGGTGGCTCGGGGTCGGGGAAGCCGGTGAGGTACATGAGGCCGCCGTAGGCCTGGCCGATGATGTCGTAGGAGGGGCGGCCCAGATAGTCGGGGTGGCCCGTCTGCCCAAAGCCCGAGACGTGGGTGATGACCAGCTTGGGGTTGGCCTTCAGCACCACCTCATCGGAAAGGCCCCAGCGGTCGAATGTGCCGGGGCGGGAGGACTCCATCCAGATATCGAAGTGGGGGATGAGGCGGAGGAAGAGGTCCCGGCCCTGGGGTTTGCTCATGTCCAGGGTTATGTAGAAGGCGTTGCGCCGCTCCTGGACCCAGGAGGTGCCCACCTCAAGGCCCTGGGGGCCTTTGAGGTGGATCCCTAAGTAGCGGTACTCATCCCCTATGCCATTGGGCCGCTCTATCTGCACCACCTCGGCCCCCATCTCCGCCGCCAGGTGGGCAGCATAAGGTTGGGCAATGATGACCCCCGTGGAGAGGATGCGCACCCCTTGCAGGGGCCCGAACGGCTCCGGCAGCAGTGGCTTGCGTCCGTCCTCCATATGGTCTCCCACTCCCCGAACAGGACTCTTCCTATCGGTGTTGAGGTCGGTGCTCTTACAGCATAGGTCGTGAGGCCTGTCAATACTCTGTAGAACCTGAAAAGTCAAGACGCCTCGCCTGAGCCGATTCTTAAGAGCCCTTCCCCCAACCAGCCTCGTCCAGGCTTGACATCTCTTGGCCCGCCAAATAAAGTGGGCCTCACAGGCAGGGCCCCGTCGCTGTGGACTGGGGAGGGGACATCCTTCTATAATTGTTACGTCGGTCACAACCCTATGAGGGGGTCCCATGTATAGGCCCGAGAAGGTAGGGCTTTACGACCCGGCGTGGGAGCATGATGCCTGCGGCGTGGGCTTCGTGGCGCGGCCAACGTCCCACCCCAGCCGGGAGATCGTAGAGATGGCCCTGGAGGCGGTGGTGAACCTGACCCACCGCGGCGCCTTGGACGCCGATGCCCGGACGGGCGATGGGGCAGGGATTTTGGTGCAGATACCGCGCCGCTTCTTCGCCCGGGAGGTGGAAAGGCTGGGCCTCCGGCTGGAGCGGCCGGAGGAGCTGGCAGTGGGCATGGTCTTCCTCCCCAGGGAGGAGGAGAGGGCGGCCCTGGCGCGGCGCATCTTGGAGGCAAGGGCCCAGGGGCGTGGCCTGCGGGTGTTGGGCTGGCGCCAGGTGCCTGTGGACACCTCGGTGCTGGGGGACAAGGCCCTGGCCACCTGCCCCCGCATCGAGCAGTTGCTGGTGGTCCCTTCCCGGGCCATGGACGACGAGACCTACGAGCGCGTCCTCTATCTGGCCCGCAAGGAGGCCGAGGCTGACCTCAGGCGAGAGGGGCTGGACGATTGCTATATCCCTTCCTTCTCCCATGCACGGCTGGTTTACAAAGGGCTGCTAGTGGCCAAGCAGCTACGTGGCTTCTACCTGGACCTGCAGGATCCGCAGTTTGAATCAGCTCTAGCCATCTTCCACCAGCGCTACTCCACCAACACCTTCCCCACTTGGCCCCTCTCCCAGCCCATGCGCTTTCTGGCCCATAACGGGGAGATCAACACCCTCATGGGCAATCAGAACTGGATGCGGGCGCGGGAGCCTGAGCTCCACAGCCGCGTGTGGGGAGAGGACATGGCGGCCCTTAGGCCCATCATCGTCCCCGGCGGCTCCGACTCGGCCATGCTGGACAACGTTCTAGAGGCCCTGGTCCTCTCGGGGCGCGATCTCCTGCACGCCATGCTCATGTTGGTGCCCGAGGCCTGGGAGCGGATGCCCGATCTGGACCCTGCCTGGCGGGACTTCTACGAGTATCACGCCTGCCTCATGGAGCCCTGGGACGGGCCGGCGGCCTTGGCTTTCACCGACGGTGTGAAAGTGGGGGCCTGCCTTGACCGCAACGGCCTCCGCCCCCTCCGCTACAAGGTCACCGACGATGGGCTGGTGGTGGCCGGCTCCGAGGTGGGCATCGTCCAGCTGGAGGAGGGGCGCATCGTGGAGAAGGGGCGCCTAGGGCCGGGAGAGATGATAGTGGTGGACACGGCCCGGGGCGAGATCCTCAAGAAAAAGGACGTCATGGCCCGCCTGGTGGGCCAACGCCCCTACGGCCAGTGGGTACGCACCCACATGGTGCGCCTGCACGAGCCCCCGCCTGTGGATGGTCACCAGGGCGAGGACCTGGCAGGGGCCGATCTGGGCCAGCTACAGACAGCCTTTGCCTGCACCAACGAGGACATCCGCGTGATCATCAGGACCATGGCCAGCCAGGGCCATGAGCCCGTGTTCTCCATGGGTGATGATATCCCGCTGGCTATCCTATCGCAGATGCATAGGCCCCTGCCCTTCTATTTCAAGCAGCGGTTCGCCCAGGTCACCAACCCTCCCATCGACCCCCTAAGGGAGGAGCTGGTCATGTCCCTAGACTGCTACCTGGGCCCGCGGGGTAGCATCTTCGAGGAGACGCCTGAACATGCGCGGGTGGTGCACCTGGCGAGCCCCCTCCTCTCGGCTAGGACCTTGGACGCGCTGCGGCGGCTGGACGGCTTCCCCTCCCGTCAGATCTCCCTCCTCTTCCCGGTAGCCCGGGGGCCACGGGGGCTTGAGGAGGCCCTGGAGCGCATCTGCCGGGAGGCCTCACAAGCGGTGGACGAGGGTTGCACCATCCTCATCCTCAGCGACCGGGGCGTAGACAGCCAGCACGCTGCTGTCCCCGCCCTCTTGGCCGTGGGCGCCGTGCACCATCACCTCATCCGCGAGGGGAAGCGGATGAAGACGGACATAGTGGTGGAGACGGGTGCGGCCTGGGACGTCCACCATTTCGCCCTCCTGCTGGGGTATGGGGCCAACGCCATATACCCCTACCTGGCCTTGGCCACCATCCGCTCCTTCCTAGAAGAGCGGGGCGTAGAAGAGGGGGATATTGAGGAGCTGCTGGCCAACTTCCGCCAGGCGGTGGAGCGGGGCCTTCTTAAGATCATGTCCAAGATGGGCATCTCCGCCCTCCGCTCCTACCGTGGGGCCCAGATCTTCGAGGTCATCGGCCTCTCCCAAGAGGTGGTGGACCGCTACTTCACTGGCACCCCTGCCCGTCTGGGGGGGATAGGCCTGCTGGAGATCGGGGAGGACGTGCTCTACTGGCACCAACAGGCGTTCCAAGTCTACCCCGAGACGCGGCGGGTGCCGGATATCGGCTACGTGCGCTTCCGGAGAGACGGCGAATACCATGGCTTCAACCCCAAGGTGGTCACTGCCCTGCAGGAGGCCGTCCAGGCGGGAGACTACGAGGCTTATAAGGAGTTCTCGCGGCTGGCCAGGGAGGGCCCTCCCCGCACCCTACGGGACCTCCTGGAGATCCAGAGCGACCGTCTCCCCATCCCGCTGGAGGAGGTGGAGCCGGCCAGCGAGATCGTCAAGCGCTTCGTCACCTCTGCCATGTCCCTAGGGGCCCTCTCCCCCGAGGCTCACAAGACCATCGCCATGGCCATGAATCGCCTGGGGGCCCGCAGCAACACTGGCGAAGGGGGCGAGGACCGCAGTTGGTACCATCCCTTCCCCGGCGGCGACCGGGCAGATAGCAAGATCAAACAGGTGGCCTCGGGCCGTTTCGGGGTCACCACCGAGTACCTGGTGCGGGGGGAGGAGCTGGAGATCAAGATGGCCCAGGGCTCCAAGCCTGGCGAGGGTGGGCAGTTGCCGGGCCACAAGGTCAACGAGTTCATCGCCACGGTGCGCCACGCCATCCCCGGCATCCCCCTCATATCTCCGCCCCCCCACCACGACATCTATTCCATCGAGGACCTGGCCCAGCTCATCTATGACCTGAAGCAGGTCAATCCCCAGGCGCGGGTGGGGGTCAAGCTGGTGGCCGAGTCGGGCGTGGGCACGGTGGCCGCTGGCGTGGCTAAGGCCTATGCCGATTACATCCTCATCTCAGGGGCTGAGGGAGGCACGGGTGCCTCGCCCCTCTCCTCCATCAAGAACGCCGGTTGCCCCTGGGAACTAGGTCTGGCCGAGGCCCAGCAGGTCCTCATCCTCAACGGCCTGCGGGGACGGGTGCGCCTGCGCACCGATGGCGGCCTCAAGACGGGCTGGGACGTGGTAAAGGCAGCCCTTCTCGGGGCCGACGAGTTCGGCTTCGGCACCGCAGCCATGGTGGCCATAGGCTGCGATATGGCACGTCAGTGTCACCTCAACACCTGTCCCACGGGGATCGCCACCCAGCGCCGCGACCTTGTCGAGAAGCGGTACCGGGGGCGGGTGGAGTGGCTGGTTAACTACTTCACCTTTGTGGCCGAGGAGGTGCGGGAGATCTTGGCCTTCATGGGCTACCGCCGTTTGGAGGAGATCGTTGGGCGGGTGGACCTGCTAATACCGCGGGAGCTCCCGGAGGGCCATCGTGGCCGCACCCTTACCCTGGAGGCGCTGCTGGCCGACGTGGACCCTGGCCAGCTGATGCCCCGGCGCAACGCCCAGCCCCGCAACGACCGGCCCCATCCCTGCGCCGACGACCGCATCTGGGAGCAGGTGCGGCCGGCCCTGGAGGAGGGTCGTCCGGTGCGGGTGGAGACCACCATCCGCAACTCCGACCTCACAGCTGGGGCCCGTATCGCCGGCGAGATCGCCCGTCGCTACGGCTTGGAAGGGCTGCCCGAGGGCACGGTGGAGATCATCTACCGCGGCACAGCGGGCCAGAGCTTCGGTGCTTGGTGTATGGCCGGCATGCGCCTGGTGCTGGAGGGGGAGGCCAACGACTACGTGGGCAAGGGCATGAGCGGAGGGGAGATCGTGGTGCGGCCCCCGGCCGAGGCGCGCTTCACCTGGCGGGACAACGTCATCGTAGGCAACACGGTGTTGTATGGGGCCACGGGGGGCAAGCTCTTCGTGGCTGGCAGGGCGGGGGAGCGGTTCGCTGTGCGCAACTCGGGAGCCATCGCCGTGGTGGAGGGGGCTGGCGACCACTGCTGCGAGTACATGACCCAGGGCATCGTGGTGGTGCTGGGGCCCACGGGCTACAACTTCGGCGCCGGCATGTCCTGGGGCACTGCCTTCGTCCTGGACGAGGACGGCTCCTTCCCTCGCCGCTACAACCCCGAGCTCATCACCATCCAGAGGGTGGAGAACCGCGACGACCAGGAGCTCCTGCGCTCCCTCATCGAGGAGCATGCCCACAAGACGGGTAGCCCGTGGGCGCGGCACATCCTGTCCCACTGGCCCCAATTCTTGCCCAGGTTCTGGAAGGTGGTACCCCTCTCGACGCCCATGGACGTCATGGGGCACGCCATCCATGCCCACAAGGCGGGCGTCTCCCGCGGCAGCTGATGGCCTTCTGGCCACGGCGGTGTATAATAAAGAAGGTCGGTATTGCGGAATTGGTTTTAGAAGGGGGGAATAGGCCATGATAAGCATGACGGAGAGGGCGGTGGCCAAGGCCAGAGAGATCCTGGAGCAGAGAGGGATGCCCGAGGGGGCCCTGCGCGTCTTCGTAGTGGGGGGTGGTTGCTCGGGCTTCCAGTATGGCATGACTCTGGCGCGCGAGATCGAGGACGACGACTTCGTCATCGAACAGGGTGGCGTGCGCCTGGTGGTGGACCCGGAGAGCGCCTCCTTGCTGGAGGGGGCGGAGATCGATTATGTGGACGACCTGATGCGCGCTGGCTTCACCATCTACAACCCCAACGCCGTGCGCACCTGCGCCTGTGGCCAGTCCTTCGCCACCGCCGAGGGTGGCGGCACCCCCAGACCCTGCTGCTGATCACCCTGAAACGCGAGCCCTGAAGCGCAAGTAGGGGGTCCCTGAGGGGCCCCCTACTTGTATTCTGCGCCCTCCTAAGGAGGCGAACCCCTGGGGGGCTATTGTCATGCCCTCGCCCCCTCAGGGGTTTGTGCACCGTTTAAGGTTGCCTGCGCCGTCCCCACAAGGCGCGGAGGCTGTCCACCGCCTTGGCCATCCGGGCCGAGAGGCCACTGGGCTGGGCGCGACCCTCCATCGTCAGGGCCCAGCCCAGGCGGCTGGCGGCCAGGGCCATCACCATGGCCGCGACCACGATGGCCGCCACATAAGGCCAAGGGGATGCCCCTCCCGTGGGGGGTGCACCGCCACCCCTGGGCAGCGCTGAAGGCGGCCTGGGCGTCTCCTGCGCCGGCGGCAGGGTGGGCGAAGGTGAAGGCGGCCTAGGCGTCTCCTGCGCCGGTGGCAGGGTAGGTGAAGGCGAAGGTGAAGGCGGCCTAGGCGTCTCCTGGGCTGGCGGCAGGGTAGGTGAAGGCGATGGCGAAGGCGGCCTAGGCGTCTCCTGCGCCGGCGGCAGGGTAGCGGTGGCAGTGGGCGTAGGCGTCGGCGTCGGCGTAGGCGTAGATGTGGGTGTGGCCGTCTCCGTGGGGATAGCGGTGGCAGTGGGCGTAGGCGTGGGGGTCTCGGTGGGGGTAGCGGTGGCAGTGGGCGTAGGCGTGGGGGTCTCGGTGGGGGTAGCGGTGGCAGTGGGCGTAGGCGTGGGGGTGGGCACGATGATCTCTTGAGGCCAGCAGGTGGAGGCCTCCACGACGTCGCGACCCTGTGGCTGTACGTGTTTGAGGACAACGCAGATGTAGTGGGTACCAGGGCCCAGCGTGAATGTATTCCCACCCTGTCCGGTTCCTGGCCAGGGGCCACCGCTGTCTCTGTCGGCCGGGTCCACAGGGCTTACGTAGTCGCCATTGCACGGCGCCGGCCTCACTGTGCTCAAAGGCAGAGTGCCAGATATCGGCGGGTTGCCGTCATCATCATCGTAGATCTCAATGTAGTAGTGGAATCCACTCCCTGGTGTCCAGCACTGCTTGCCCTTCGGATCCCAGGTTCCGCTGACGGCGAAAGTGTCGCTGCCTATGGGGGTGACGGAGGTGATGCTAATCTGCCCTACAGCAGCGCTGGCTCCGGGCACCTCCCGTCCTCCCGGCCACGACCCGACCGTGCCTACGGCGATGGCCAGGGCGGCAATGAGCAGCGCCAGTGCCACGGTAAGGCGCACCTCGCCCCGCATGCCGTGCAGGGCACCCCACCAGTGGGCCGCTGCTGCTATTAGGCCCCACCTCTTCCTCATGCGCGCTACCTCCTCTCCTCCTCTTGGTCTTTTACACCTTTGTCGCGCTTTTAAGCGTCAGGGTAGGGCAAGGGCCCCTGCCCTGCGCCCTTGCCACCAGCGATCTCTCCGGCGTCCTCCCTAGGACGCTCCATTTGGCGGTTACATAGTTGCCACCACGCTCCATGGTCAACTTCCATTGTCCACTTGGCCAACGAGCTGGGTCAACCTTTGGCCCACCTGGGTTATCCATCTGACACCCATTAAGTCAAACGCTTATAGCAGCAAGTTATTACGTGCCAGGCGGGCGAGCGTGCCTGCTTGGCCGCCATTACCTATGGGGGGCCCAGGGAGGAACGGCCAAACGGATGGCTGGGGGAGAGGCCGTGCCCCCGGGGCCAGCCCTGATGAGTCCCGGGCTCATGTGCAACATCCTCCTTTCTCGCTGGTATCTAGCCCAGGGGCGCTACCGGCCGGCCGATACAAGGGCTTCGGCTTTCTCTGCAGGCAAATCCCTTCTATCGGCCTGTCCTTAGACAAGAGGATAGCCGACTTTCCATGCCTCTGTCAACCATTTGGCCAACGCAGGATGGCCACCTGTCCATCCTCATAGTGGGCCGTCCGGCCACGATAGGGGATGATGGGGCTGGGGCAAGGCTGAGATGTCGCAGGGGCACCTGCAGAGGCCAGGGTATGGAGGGGGCAGGTGAGGGGGGCTAGAGGCCCTGTGCCCTACCAGCTGCGGGGTAGGTTGGGATTGCCGCCGCCTCTGCCCTCCTCAGCCGGGGCGTAGGTGCCGTCTTCCCGCCGCTGGATCCAGCGTCCGATGTCGCCTATGATGGTCACCTGCCCCCGGGGGTCGATCTCCGTGCGCAGGATGGTGAGCTCCTCCTCGGTGGGCGTCTCCAGGGTGAGGAGCTGGGGAGCCACCTTAGGCCGGAAGCTCATCTCCGCCAGCACCTGCTCCACGGTGACGAAGGGGGAGATGCCGATGAGGCGCAGGTACCGGTCCTCGTAGTCGAAGAGGGCCCAGGGGGTGAGGACCAGGTAGGGGCCGGTGTCCCTGGGCAGGCCTGCCCGCTCCCGCGCCCCAGGGGAGCCGTCCAGGAAGCCAGGGGAGGAGATGAAGTCCACGCGGGGCACGAACTTGCGCTTCTGATGGTCTGTCATCAGAATGGTGCGCCAGCACAGGGAGGCGATGGAGTCGGCGCCACCTGGCCCGCCGAAGCGACGGTACTCCCCCGCCTCATAAGATCCCAGGAGGGTGGAGTTGATGTTACCATAGGGGTCCACCTGGAGGGTGTTGAGGATGCCGTAGTCCATGAGCCCCACCTGGGCGTGGAAGCCTACGCTGTTCATGGTGCCCCACTGCAGGGCGCGGTAGCTGGCGCGGGAGCTGACCATGGTCATGATGGGGTCCAGGGGCAGGGCGGGCTCGGGGGCCAGCACCCCGTCCTCCGTCACGTATACGGCGTTGGGGGCGTAGAGCTTCTTGGCCAGAAGGATGGAGGCCATGGGAGTGCCACCACCTGCCACCCAATAGGTCTTGCCGTCCTCGATGAGGCGGGCCATGACGCAAATCTGGTGCTCCCGCTCGTTGAAGTAGGCGGCCTTTTCCCCCTTGGCAGGATGCATCTGGATCATGGCAGGTATCCCTCCTTTATGGTGGCCCTCTGCAGGAGTTGCTGGAGCTTGCGCCACCCCACCAGCTTGTCGAGCATCTCATGGTGGCTCTCCACACCGTAGACCCACTTCTCCAGGTATTCCTGGAGGCCCCCCCGCATGGTGCGCCCCACCACCTCCACCACGTGCTCCACGTCTGAGGCGTAGCGGCCAGCCATCTCCCCAGGGTAGGCGCCGAAGGGGAGGTGGACCACGGCGTCCACACAGTAGTAGGGAATGACGGTAAGGCCGGGGTTACGGCGTATCTCCTCCGTGTCCACGATCTCCTCGGCGGAGATGATGACCTTGCGGGATGCCAGGGCGGCCTCGGCATCGGAGATGCCGGTGCCGAAGATGCGGGCATTGCCATAGACGTCGGCCTGGTGCACGTGGATGATGGCCACGTCGGGGTTGAGGGCGGGTACGATGACGGTGGGCTGCCCGGTGTAAGGGTCTCTGATGATCTTGGCCCCCGAATACTTGAAGCCGTCGGTGCCGCCGAAGGAGCGCACGGGTATGAAGGGTATGCCCATGGCCCCGGCCTTAATGCGGTTGGTCATGACCACGTTGGAGTACTCGTATATCTTGATGCGCCCCTCCTTGGCTGCCTTTTCCACCACGGGCCCGAATAGGAAGAACCCCACGTCCATCTTGGAGACGCAGCCGGCCTCCACCAGTAGGGCAGCGGCCACCCAGGTGAACTTGGCTCCCAACCACAGGTTCTTCTTGCGTTGCCGGATGATCTCCCTGATGAGGGCCGCCGGGCCCCGCTGCAGGTAGTTGCACTCATAGACCAGGTAATCGCCGTCCTGGACGAACTTCTCGATGGCCTCTTTCTCGGTCATGAGCTTGGGGACTAGGGCCCGCTTCTTATGGTCCCGTACCCATTGGCGGAACCCATCGGGGTCTACGGGGTGATATTCGCCCTGTCCTTCGGCCAGGATCTCCAGTTGCCTCACCATGGCTCCCCCATTATGTAGTGACCTTGCTTAGCTATGTCAAGGGGTGGGGGAGGGATATCACTTGGGGGTGCTTTGGCGGCGTAGCTTTTCCTCTATGAGCTGCCAAACACGTTGGCGGTGCTTTTCTGCCTCTCTCCTCAGCTCCAGGGCCAATTGGTAACGCTGACGGGCCACCTCTAGGAGGGACTTAAGCTCTGGGTCGGCGACTTGGGGCTCCCGACCATGGAGCAGATCGTCCAGCGCTCGCTCTAGCTCCTCTGACCGTTCCAGCTCCTCAGGGTCCACCACGTCACCACCGAACCACAGCCCCATATTATCCCTCTGCTCGTGCACCGATTGTACCGTCTTTCACGCATTTGTCAAGGATGAATCTTCGTTTGGGGTGGCCCGGTAGGCCTGGTGCAGGAGCTCCACCACGTGGGCCACGCGCAGGCGCCGGCCGTAAAGTCTGGCCGCCGCCTGCAGCTGAAGGGCACATCCCACGTTGGCTGTGGCCACCACCTGCGCACCCGTAGCCACCACTTGGGCCATGCGGCGCCGCGCCAGGGTGGACGCCACATGGGGGTGGAGGAGGTTATAGACGCCGGCGCTGCCACAGCACTCGTCCGGGGCCTCCATCTCCACAAGACGGATGCCTGGGATCATGCGTAACAGGCGTCGGGGGGCCTCGCGTATGCCTTGGGCGTGGGCCAGGTGGCAGGGGTCCTGATAGGTGACGTCCATAGGCAGGGCCTGCGGCGGGGGTGGGAGGGGCATCTGCGCCAGCAGCTCGGTGACGTCACGGACTAAGGATGCGAAGTGCTCAGCAAGGGGGCGGTAGCGGCGGTCGTGGGCCAGAAGGTGGGGGTACTCCTTGAGCATGGCGCCACATCCGGCGGCGTTGACCACTATGGCCTCCGCATGGCTCCCCAGGAAGGCATCGATGTTTCGGCGGGCCAGACGGCGGGCAGTGGTCAGGTCGCCGATGTGGGCGTACAGGGCGCCACAACACGCTTGGCCCTCGGGGGCTACCACCTCCAAGCCGGCGCGGGCCAGCAGGGCCACGGTGGCCACGTGGGTCTGAGGTGTGAGGTAAGGGACGACGCACCCCAAAAGCAAGGCTACTCTCCCCTTACGTTCGCCCTTAGGCCGGGCCAGAAGGCCCCTTCGCAGGTAAGGGGCTCTTCTCGGGGCCTGGGCCAGGGACATGAGGAGGGCTGCGCCGGGCGCTGCCCTGCGGAGGAGGGATATGGGCATGGGCAGGTTTCCCACAGCCCGCAAGAGCCAGTGGGCAGACAACATGGGCAGTGGTCTCAGGAGCACACGCGCTGCCAGACGCCGGACCGCCCACCACAGCGGCCCAGAGGACCGAAGCTCCGCCCGCACCGTCTCCATCAGGTGGCCGAAGGGCACCCCCGACGGGCAAACGGCCTCGCAGTGGCGACAGAGGAGGCAGAGGTCCAGATGCTTCAGGGCCATGGGCGCAGGGCCGATGCGTCCCCACGTCAGGGCCCTCATGATGTGCAGACGTCCCCGGGGCGAGTCAGGCTCCACGCGCAGGATACGGAAGGTGGGACAGTGGGGCACGCAGAGCCCGCAATGGACGCACCTGGCTAGGCCCTCGACGAACGAGGCGTCCTTCACCAGCGTCCCAAGAAACGCCCCGGGCTTAGGTTCCCTCTGGGGTCCCATCGCTCCTTTACGGCCTTCATGATGTGGAAGGAGGGGGGGAGGGGGCCAAAGACGTCCATTTCCTCCTTAAGGGCCGCCTCACAGGCGTGGATCACCGCCACGCCTTCCAGCGCTTCTGCCAGTGCCATGGCCTTACGGGCCAGGGAAGCTGGCTCCCCCGCCTCAGGCCATCGGGCGTAGCACACCCCCGCTAGGGGCATGGCCATGGTCAGCGAAGGGGAGAGTTTTGCCAGCCCCTCCAGGCAGGCCGGCACTCGGGAGGGGGAGACAGAGAGCTTCATGGTCAGGCCTCGTGCATCAGCGGGGGAGATCATGGCCTCCTCCCACCTCTCCTCCACGTCTGTGGCCTCACCCCCGAGGCCCTGGGCGATGGCCGCCAGGGCGGAGAGGGAGCGGTCCACCGCCTCTTGGATGCCCGTAAGCCTCACCACTAGCGTATAAGGTCCCCCCTGCCACTGCAGGTAGAGGGAGCCCAAAGCCAGGTGGCGTCGCCACGCCTCTGTGGCCGCTTGCCAGGCCGGCATGGGTGCGGGAAAAGCGAAGGCCCGGGTCTCCCGCGTGCGCGGGAGGGGAAGGAGCTTGAAACTGGCCTCCACGATGATGGCCAAGGTGCCCATGGAGCCCACATACAGCTTGCAGAGGTCATAGCCGGCGACGTTCTTCACCACCTTGCCGCCAGCCTTAGTGACGCGCCCATCAGCCATCACCACCTTGATGCCTATGGTCACGTCCCTGGGCAGGCCTAGGGAGCAGCGCGCGGGCCCAGCGGCGGCGGTGGCCAACGTCCCTCCTATAGTGGCCTGCCGGGGCCACGGTGGGTCAAGAGGGACCATCTGCCCGTGGGGGGCCAACGCCTCTTGCAGGCGGGCGACAGTCATGCCCGCCTGCACAGTGAGGGTGAGGTCGGCTGGCTCGTGCTCCACCAGCCGGTCCAGGCGCCGTAGGTCCAAGGCTAGGTGGTAGCGGGTAGGGACGTTACCGACCCCCATCATGGTGCCGCCGCCCCATGGTATGACTGCCAGCCCAAGGCGGTGGGCTAAGGCCATCACCTCCGATACCTGGGCCACCGAGGCTGGCCTGACAGCCGCCTGTGGCTGCCTGCCGTCCACGGAGTAGGAGGCGAGGCCCTCTCCCGTCACCAGATCCTCCTTCCCCACCACGTCCAAGAGGGCGGCTTCCAGGGTGCCCTGGCGCATGTTGGCCTCCTCAGACGTAGGCATCGGGGCCGGCGTGGCGGATAGCTGGGCGCTGGGGCACCATGGACGTCTCCTGCTGCTCTTCGGGGAATATCTTGTGGGGGTTGAAAAAGTCGCCGGCCCCGAAGGCGTCTTTCAGCTGGCGCATGGCCTCCAGGTCGTGGGGGGTGAAGATCCAGGGCATGAAGTCGCGTTTCTCGTACCCCACGCCATGCTCGCCGGTAATGGATCCCCCGGCCTCTACGCAGGCCCTGATGATGTCTGCCCCACACCGCAACACCCTCTCCACCGCTCCTGGCTCCTGCTCGTCGAAGAGGATGTTGGGGTGGAGGTTGCCATCGCCGGCGTGGAGGACGTGGGCCACCCTAAGGCCATAGCTTTGACATATCTCGTAGACCTGGCGCACGACGTGAGGGAGCTTAGTGCGGGGCACCACCCCGTCGAGGATGTAGTAGGAGGGGGCCAGGCGCCCCAGGGCCCCTAAGGCGGCCTTCCTGCCCGCCCACAGACGCTCCCTCTCCTCGGGGGTGAAGCCCATGTGCACCTCCCGCGCTCCTAGCTCCTGGCAGACGCCCCGCACGGCCTGGGCCTCGGCCTCGGCGGCTTCTTCCAGCCCCTCCACCTCGACGAGGAGGACGGCGCCGGCATCAGGTGGGTAGCCGGCGTGGATATAGGGCTCTACCGCCTCCATCACCGCCCTGTCCAGCATCTCCAAGGCGGCGGGGACGATGCCGTGGGCGATGATGGCCGAGACGGCCTCGCTGGCCTGCTCAACGGTGTCGAAGATGGCCAGGAGGGTGATGATGGCCGGCGGCAGGGGAAGGAGTCGCAGCACCGCCTTGGTGACGATGCCCAAGGTCCCCTCAGAGCCCACCACGGCCCCCACCAGGTCGTAGCCTGGGGCCTCCCCCCAGGGACTTCCCAGCCACACCAGCTGGCCCTCGGCGGTGACCATCTCCAGGGCCAGGACGTGATTGGTGGTGGTGCCATAGCGGAGGCAGTGAGGGCCGCCTGCGTTTTCCGCGATGTTGCCGCCGATGGTGCAGGCCTTCTGGCTGGATGGGTCAGGGGCGAAGCGGAGGCCATAGGGAGCGGCGGCGCGGCTGACGTCCAGGTTCAACACTCCTGGCTCCACCACCGCTATGGCGTTCTCCGGGTCGATCTTGAGGATACGGTTGAGCCGGGAGGTGACCACCACGATGCCCCCGCCGTAGGGCACGGCCCCTCCCGAGAGACCGGTCCCTGCCCCTCTGGCCACCACCGGCACTCGGAAGCGACGGGCCACCTGCACCACTGCCGCCACCTCCTGGGCTGAGCCAGGGAGCACCACAGCATCTGGCAGAGCCCTCTCGATGGTGGCATCGTATTCGTAAGTCAGAAGCTCGGCGGGGTGAGCGAGCACCCAGGGTGGGCCAACGACACGCTCCAGCTCTCGCCTGAGCTTAGGGTTCACGTCTTAAGTCTAGCACACGGGTGGGGGGGAGGCGCGGCGCTATACAATAGTCCTAAGCGTTATGAGGGGGAAGGTCATGAGGTTTGGGGTGATGTCGTTCATTGGCCGCTGGCTAGACGCCGATTCCCTGCCGGCCTTGGCCCGTGAGGTGGAGGCCTTGGGCTACCACTCCCTATGGGCTGCCGACCATACGGTCATCCCCGTGCGCGTCGATTCCCGCTATCCCTACAGCCGGAGGGGGCGCTCACCCTACCCTCCAGATATCCCCTGGTGGGAGCCTATCACCACCCTATCGTATCTGGCGGCCATTACCGAACGCGTCCTCTTGGGCACCGGTGTGCTAGTGTTGCCCCATCGCAACCCGGTATTGACGGCCAAGATGCTCTCTCAGGTGCAGATCCTCTCTCGCGGCAGGCTGCTGGTGGGGGTAGGGGTGGGGTGGATGCGCGAGGAGGCCCATGTCTTGGGCTCCCCCTGGCGCCAGCGGGGAGCTATGGCCGACGAACAGATCCAGCTCATGCGCGAATTATGGGCCCATGAGTTCCCCACCTTCCGCGGCCGCTTCTACCAAGTGGAGGGGGTGGGCTTTGGCCCCCTCCCCCCTGAGCCGCCGCCCATATTGGTAGGGGGTCACGCCATTGCCGCCCTGAGAAGGGCAGCATATCTGGGCGATGGCTGGCTGGCCTTTGCCCTCCCGCCCGACCAGGTGGCCAGGAGGTGGCAGCTGGTCCAGGAGATGGCTGCCGAGGCCGGCCGCGACCCCCAGAGCCTCACCTTGGGAGTCATCGCCCCCCTTGTCATAACCGAAAGACCGCTGGAGGAAGCCCGGCCCATCATGGGCACGCCAGAGCAGGTCCAGGCCATGGTGGGTCAATATCGGGACGTGGGTGTCCAGCACTTGGTGGTGGCCCCGCCCATATGGCTAGGCCGGAAGGAGGCCCTGGACACCATCACTCTCTTCGCCCAGATGGCCCTTGGCGATGGCTAGCATGCGGCCACGGCTCCCGGGGTGCGGTATAATTGCAGTGGAATGCCCAAGCTCATCGGCCGAGCCATCACCCTTGCCCAGCTCCTGGACCGCTACTGCCGCCCCGGCGAGCTGTATGAGAAGTTGGACGGGGACAAGGTGCGGTGCTTCGCCTGTGGGCACCGCTGCCTTATCCACCCGGGGCAGAGGGGCATCTGCCAAGTTCGCTTCAACCGCCATGGCGTCCTCATGGTGCCCCATAACTATGTGGCTGCCCTCCAGTGCGACCCCATCGAGAAGAAACCCTTCTTCCATGTGCTCCCGGGGGCCCTGGCCCTCACCTTTGGCATGCTGGGCTGCGATTACCACTGCCCCTACTGCCAGAACTGGGTCACCTCCCAGGCCCTACGGGACCCAGTGGCTGGCATAGAGCCTATGGAGATAACCGCCCACGAGATGGTGAGGATAGGGGAGAGAATGGGGGCGCACGCCTATGTGAGCTCTTACAATGAGCCTCTCATCACCTCTGAGTGGGCGGTGGAGGTGTTCCGGCTGGCCAAGGCCAAAGGCTGCCTCACGGCCTATGTCTCCAACGGCAACGCCACTCGTGAGGTGCTGGAGTACTTGCGGCCGTGGCTGGACTGCTACAAGGTGGACCTTAAGTCCATGAGCCCCAAAAACTACCGTTACCTGGGGGGGAAGCTGGAGAACGTCCTGGAGACCATCCGTATGGCCCACCAGATGGGCTACTGGGTGGAGGTGGTGACGCTGGTGGTGCCTGGGTTCAACGATTCCGACCAGGAGCTGCGGGAGGCGGCCCGCTTCATCGCCTCCGTGTCCAAGGACATACCATGGCATGTCACCGCCTTCCACAAGGACTACAAGATGACGGAGCCCGAGAACACCGATGCCCTTACCCTCCTAAGGGCCGCCCGCATCGGCAAGGAGGAGGGGCTCAACTTCGTGTATGCCGGCAACCTCCCGGGCATGGTGGGGGAGTTGGAGAACACCTATTGCCCCCAGTGCGGCCATCTACTGGTGGAGCGGTTCGGTTACCGCATCCGCCGCTATGAGGTGACCACCGATGGCCTCTGCCCCCAGTGTGGCGCCCGTATCCCCGGCATCTGGTGGAGGGGGCCGCGGCCTCGCCAGGTAAGCGACGTCCCCATTTCCCTTACCTATCGCCTCTAAGGCCACCAGTTGACAATAGGGCCATCAGTCTTGCACAATCGGAAAGACCAAGAGCGAAGGGGGGTGATGAGCGCAGGCTCGGGCAGGGGACGGGGAGAGTTAAAGGTGGCACTTATCATCATATCGTGCGTCTAGCCCCGTCCCCCCAGGTGTTATCCTGAGGTTTCCATATCCGATCCTGCGGGGGAAGATGGCGTCGCGCGTCGAGGGCCTCCGGCAGGAGGTGGCGTCGGCCTTTGCCTACTGCCGGGAGGTAGCGCTTGGGCATTATGAGAACTTCACGGTGGTCTCCTGGCTCCTCCCGCGGCGTCTACGTCCCCACATGTATGCTATATACGCTTACTGCCGGGGCGTGGACGATTTAGGGGACGAGGCGGAGGGGGACCGTTTGGCCCTCCTGGACGCGTGGGAGGAGGAGCTATGGCGGGCCTATGAAGGGCGGGCCCGCCATCCGGTGTTCGTAGCCCTGCAGGAGACCATCGCCCAGTTCAGTATCCCGCCAGAGCCCTTCCTCAAGCTCATCGAGGCCAACCGCATGGACCAGCTTCGCCACCGGTATGAGACGTATCAGGAGCTCTTGCACTATTGCGAGCACTCGGCCAACCCCGTGGGCCATCTGGTGCTCTACCTCTTCGGCTACCGGGACGAGGAGCGGCGGCGGCTAGCCGATGCCACTTGCACTGGGCTGCAGCTGGCCAATTTTTGGCAGGACGTGTCTGTGGACTTGAGGAAGGGGCGCATCTACATCCCCCAGGAGGATATGCGGGCCTTTGGGTATTCGGAGGAGGAGCTGTTGGCAGGGGTGTGCGACGAGCGGTTCCGCCGCCTCATGGCCATGGAGGTGGAGAGGGCGCGGCAGCTGTTACGGGAGGGGATGAAGCTGGCCGCCATGGTGAGGGGGCGTCTGCGTCTGGACGTGAAGCTCTTTAACCTTGGTGGCCTGGCCATCCTGGACGCTATCGAAGCCATCGGCTACGACGTCCTCCACCACCGTCCTACCCTCTCCAAGGCCAGGAAGGCCATGCTGGCAGTGCGGGGTCTCATGCCTTTCTAAAGGTAGGCGGGATGACATCCCTGGAGCTGGCCTATGCCCATTGCGCCCAGGTGGCCCGTCGCGAGGCCAAGAACTTCTATTACGGCTTCCTCCTACTGCCCCGGCCGCAGCGGCAGGCCATCTATGCTGTCTACGCCTTCGCCAGGCAATGCGACGACATCGTGGACCAGGATGGGGCGGACCCTGAGGAGAAGGAGAGGCAGTTGGGCCGCTTAAGGGAGGAGCTGGCTCAGTGCCTGGAAGGGAGGCCCCAGGGGGAGGTGTTCATTGCCCTCTCAGACGCCGTGCAGCGCTATGGCATTCCTCACCAGTACCTCCGCCACCTAGTGGACGGGGTGGAGATGGACCTGCGGGTGCGTCGCTACCAAACCTTCCAAGAGCTGGAGCGATACTGCTACTTGGTGGCCTCGGTGGTGGGGCTCATATGCATCCACGTGTTCGGTTACCGCGATGGGGAGGAGGCCCACCGCCGTGCCGTCCAGCTGGGCATCGCCCTGCAGCTTACCAACATCCTGCGGGACGTGCAGGAGGACCTGGCCCGCGACCGTATCTACCTACCTCTGGAGGACATGGCGGCAGTGGGCTACAGCGAGGAGGAGCTGAGAGCGGGGCGGGGTGGCCCGGCCTTCCAGCGTCTGCTCTGGCTGGAGGTGGAGAGGGCGCGGGAGTATTACCGCCAGGGCCTTGGGCTCCTGCCTTTGTTGCCCCGGCGAGCGCGGGCCTGCGTGGGTGTCATGGCTGGCATCTACCGCCGTATCCTGGAGCACATCGCCAGGGAGCCGGAGGTGGTCCTGCGGGAGAGGGTCTCCCTCAACAGCTCGACCAAGGTGGCCCTAGCTATGGGTGAGCTGGCCAAGGCCTTTCTGACGCCATGAGGAGCAATGTCCTGGTGATAGGGGGTGGCCTAGCGGGGCTGGCGGCGGCCTGCGAGCTGGCCGACGCTGGTCTGCGCCCCACCTTGGTGGAGAAACGCCCCTTCCTGGGTGGTCGGGCCTATTCGTTTATGGATGGCCGCCATGGCTGGATGGTGGACAATGGGCAGCACGTCTTCCTGGCGTGCTGCACCGAGTATGTGCGCTTCCTGGAGCGGCTAAGGGTGCGGGACAAGACCAAGCTCCAGCCTCGCCTCTACCTGCCCATCATGGACAAGCTGACGGGGCGGAGCGTTCTCAGGACCTTGAGGGCCCCTGCCCCCCTGCATCTGTTGGTGCCCTTCTTGCGCTTCCGCCCTCTCTCCATGGGGGAAAAGCTGGTGGCCATGTATGCCCTTTGGCGTCTGCACACCCTGGACCGGGCCCGCCAGTGGGACTTGGACAGCGTCTCCTTTGGGGAGTGGCTGCGGGCCCACGGCCAGGGGCGCCACGTCATCCAGAACTTCTGGGACCTTATTATCCGCGCCACCCTCAACGAGGAGGTGGATAGGGTGAGCGCGGATCTGGCGGCCATGGTGTTCCAGGAGGGGCTCCTGTGGCGCCGGGAGGCCTCGGCCATCGGCTATGCACGAGTGGGGCTTTCGGAGCTGGCGGAGGCCGCCCGCGACTATCTGGAGGCCAGGGGAGGGGTGGTAGTTACGGGCCGTGGTGTGAGAGAGGTGGTGGTGCGCCATGGCCAGGTGGTGGGGGCGGTCACGGAGGATGGCCAGTATGTGGAGGCAGGGGCCGTGGTCTGTGCCGTTCCCCCCGACGCCCTCCTCTCCATCCTGCCCCCGAGCCTGCAGGAGGAGCCTTTCTTCGCCCGTTTCCGGCGCATAGAATTCTCGCCCATCGTCAATGTGCATCTGTGGTATGAGGGGCCGGTGATGAAGGAGGAGATGGTGGCCTTCCTCAACTCTTCCCTGCAATGGGCCTTTAACAAGAGCCGCATGTGGGGCCTGGGCGGCCCTGTCCAGTACGTGGACATATCCCTGAGCGCTGCCCACCATTGGGTCCACTGGCCTGGCCGCCAGCTGCAGGAGGTGATGGTCAAGGAGATGATGGCCTTCTTCCCCCGCGCCAGGGCCACCAATGTGATGGCCGCTTTGGTGGTCAAGCAACCCAAGGCCACCTTTACGCCGCGGCCGGGCATAAGGGCATTGCGCCCAGGACCCCGTACGCCAGTGCGGGGCCTATTTTTGGCCGGCGATTGGACGGCCACCGGCTGGCCAGCCACCATGGAATCGGCCGTACGAAGTGGGCTACAAGCGGCCCGCGCCTGCCTTGCAGCCATGAGAGGGGAGGTGGGATCCACAGCCGAGCTCCAGGAGCAGCGAAGGACATGAGGCACTCATCGCTTATAGTCTGGTGCGAAAGGTGAGGGATACCATGAAGATCGTCAAGGCCAAGGTGATGGGCTTCTGCTTCGGGGTAAGGCGGGCCATCGAGATGGTGGAACAAGGGGCTCAGGAGGGGCCCATCGCCAGTCTGGGGTCTGTGGTCCACAACCCGGTGGTGGTGCGCCGCCTCCAAGACAAGGGGGTACGGGTGGTCTCATCCCTGGAAGAGGTGCGGGAGCGGGCCATCGCCGTTACCGCCCACGGGCGAGGGCCGGAGATCGTGGAGCTGGCCCGTCAGCGGGGGCTGCGGCTCATCGATGCCACCTGCCCCATCGTGCGCAAGTCCCAGAAGGTAGCGCAGCGCCTGGTGGATGAGGGGTTTAAGGTCATTATCTACGGCGAGGCCGAGCACCCCGAGGTGAGGGGGGTCTTGGCCTGGACACGGGGGCAGGGTGTGGCCATCCTGGACCCCGAGGCGGAGGTGGAGATCCCGCGGCGCAAGGCCGCCCTCCTCTCCCAGACCACCAAGAGTGAGGCCTCCTTCGCCCAATTCGTGGCCCGCTTCGTGGCCCGCAACATCGGCCGCCTCAACGAGCTTCGCGTCATCAACACCACCTGCCCGGAGACGGACGAGCGCTACGAGGCGGCGCGTGAGCTGGCCGCCCAATGCGACCTGGTCATCGTGGTGGGGGGGAAGAACAGCGCCAACACCCGCAAGCTGGCCCAGACCTGCCGCGAGGCTGGGGTGGAGACCTATCATGTGGAGACGGCAGCGGAGCTGGACCCCGCCTGGCTGGTGGGCAAGGAGGTGGTGGGGGTCACTGCTGGCGCGTCCACGCCTGACGAGTCCATCGATGAGGTGGTGGAGACGCTGGCCCGACTGGGGGATGGCGCCTGTGCGGCCATCCCCTCATCTTCCCCAGGAGGTGAGAAGTCATGCGGTGCCTGACGCAGACCATCCGTATACGCACCCAGCGCGGGCCTCAGTTCGTGGACATCACCGACCAGGTGATGGAAGCTGTAAGGGAGGCGGCCATCACCAATGGCTTTGCTGTGATCTTTTCCCGCCATACCACGGCCGCCGTGCGCATCAACGAGAATTGTCCCCACCTTCTGCAGGACATGGAGGACATGCTGCGCCGCCTGGCCCCGCCGGAGGGCGAATATAGGCACAACGTCTACGCTCACGCCTTCTCCCAAAACGGGGAGCGGCCCAACGGGCATTCCCACTGTCAGCACTTGCTTCTCGGTGCCAGCGAGGCTGTTCCCGTGGTGGAGGGGAAGCTCCTGCTGGGCCAGTGGCAGCGCATATTCCTGGTGGAGCTGGATCATGGGCGCGACCGCGAGGTGGTGGTCCAGCTCATAGGGGAGTGAGGCCTTGACCCTGCCAGAGCGGGTAGAGGAGCTGAGGGGGCAGGTGGTAGCGGCCCTGGGCTCCTTCCTGGAGCCCAGGGAGCCAACCCTGCTGTACCGCATGATGCGGTACCACCTGGGCTGGGAGGACGCCCAGGGCCGGCCCCAGCCCGGCCCCCTAGGCAAGGCCCTAAGGCCCATCTTGTGCCTTTTGACCTGCGAGGCCCTCGGGGGCAGGTGGGAGCAGGCCCTGCCAGCGGCCGTGGCCCTAGAGCTGGTGCACAACTTCTCCCTCGTCCACGACGACATCCAGGACCAGGACAGGGAGAGGAGGCACCGCCTCACCGTCTGGGCCATATGGGGCCAAGGGCAGGCCATCAACGCCGGCGACGCCCTCCTGGCCCTGGCCCAAGAGGCCTTAGCGCGCCTGCCCGAGGCAGGGGTCCCCCCTGAGAGGGGGGTGGTGGCCGTGTCTACCCTGGCCCGGGCCACCCTGGAGATGGTGGAGGGCCAGGTGATGGACTTGCAGTTCGAGGACCGACTCGACATAACAACGCAGGCCTACCTGGAGATGGTGAGGCGCAAGACGGGCGCCCTATTTGCGGCTGCCCTCTCCCTGGGGGCCATCTGCGCCACCCCAGACACCCAGGTCTGGGAGGCCATGGGCAGGGCAGGGCGCCAGCTGGGGGTGGCCTTCCAGATCAAGGACGATGTCCTCGGTATCTGGGGCGACCCCTCCCGCACGGGGAAGCCCGCCGGCGCCGATATCCGACGCCGCAAGAAGAGCCTCCCCATCGTCTACGCCCTGGAGACGGAGGGCCCGCAGCGTGAGACGGTGGTGGCCGCATACACCATCCCCACCGTGGACGAGGAGATGGTGCAACGGGTGATGCAGGCTCTGGAGGAGGTGGAAGCGCGCCAACGCTCTTTGACCCTGGCCCATGAACTATTGCAGGAGGCCATGGACACCTTGTCCTCCCTGCCTCTGGCCCCAGGGCCGCGACAGGAGCTGGAGGCCGTGGTCTCCTTCTTGGTGGAGAGGGAATACTAGCGTGAGGAGGGCGCACATATGGCCGGCCAACCTTTGGGGCTCACGCTGAAGCTCACCTTCTACCTTATCAAGCAGAAGATAAAAGGTCGCAAATACTTCCCCCTCACCATGATCCTGGAGCCCTTGGAGGCCTGTAACCTCACCTGCACCGGGTGCGGACGCATCCGCGAGTACGCCGATGTCTTGGACCGCTACATGAGCGTGGAGGAGGCCCTGCGGGCCGTGGAGGAGTGCGACGCTCCGGTGGTGTCTATAGCGGGCGGGGAGCCCCTCATGCACCCTCAGATCGGGGAGATAGTGCAGGGCATCATTAAGCAAAAGCGCTACGTGTATCTTTGCACCAACACCCTGCTTTACAAGCGGGCCTTCAAGGTCATCCCCCCGTCCAAGTATTTCGCCTTCGTGGTCCATCTGGACGGCCTGCGGCCAACCCACGACCGCGCGGTAGAGCGCAAGGGCGTCTACGATGTGGCCATCCGCATGATCTGGGAGGCTCGTAAGAGGGGCTACCGGGTGTGCACCAACACCACCCTTTACAACGGCACCGACCCTGAGGAGTACCACCACCTCTTCCAGATGCTCAACGAGATGGGTGTGGAGGGGATGATGGTATCTCCGGGCTTCGCCTATAAGGAGGTGGCCCACCACCCTATATTCATGCAGAGACAGGAGGCCCAGACCTTCTTCCGCCGTATCTTCGAGGGGTGCAAGCGGGGCATTCGCTTCTACAACAACCCCCTTTACCGCGACTTCCTTCAGGGCAAGCGCCTCTATGAGTGCAGCCAATGGACCACCCCCACGTATACAGTGCTGGGGTGGCGCAAGCCCTGCTACCTCATCGCCGATGGCCACGCCCAGAGCTTCCAGGAGCTCATGACCACTGTGGAGTGGCACAAGTACGGCTGGGGCAAGGACCCGCGCTGTGAGACGTGTATGATGCACTGCGGCTTCGAGGGGTCGGCCATCCTGCGGGCCATGTCCCACCCCAGGGAGATGTTGGAGCTGGCCTGGCGCTCTTTGCGCGGCGCGTGAGGTCATGGTGGTGGTCTTCGCCCCCTTGGCATGGGAGGCCTGGGCCATCGCCAGCCTGTTACAGGGGCGGGAGAGGCGGGTCCAAAAGGGGTTACACCTGGTGCAGGGCTGGCTGGCGGGACGAGAGGTGATGGTGTGTCGCGTGGGTATGGGGAACAGGGCGGCCACCGCTGCCGGGCAGGTGCTGCGGGCGTACCTGCCGCAGGCGGCGTTGGCCATGGGCCTGGGCGGGGCCACGGTGGAGGGGCTTGGTCGCGGCCATATCTTCTTGGCCACGGCCATCGCCCTGTGGGATGGGGAGCGTGAGCCCCTGCCTACCACGCCTTGGCTGGCGGAGATGGCCCAGCAGGCGGCCCAGCGGGCGGGCCTGCCCTGCACCACCGGCCCCTCCTGCACGGTGCGGGCGGTGATGGCCCGCCCGGCGGACAAGGAGGAGGTGGCCCGTCGCCTCGGCGCCGCCCTGGTGCAGATGGAGGATTACTGGCTGGCCCAGGAGGCGATAGCACGTGGGCTGCCTTTCCTGGCCATCAGAGCGGTGGCGGACGCCCTGCACGACCACCTGCCGGTGACCGACCAAGGGAGGTGGCGCCTCTCCTCTCTGGCAGGCCGTCCAGGGGCCGCCCTGCCCCTGATGGTGGGGGTGGCGCGTGCCCTTCTGAGGTTGCGGCGTATGGCTCTTGCCCTTTTCCAGATCTGGAGGTGAACTGTGTGGCCTGTTCTTCCCCCAGGCGAGGCAGGGCGTCTGCGGGATGCCCTAGCGCAGGCCATAGGCCGGTCCGTGGACTACTTTTTGCGCACCCAACACCCTGATGGCTACTGGTGGGGGGAGCTGGAGAGCAACGTCACCATGGCAGCTGAGTACCTTATGCTCACCCACTTCCTGGGGGTAGGGGAGGAGGGCCGGTGGCGGAAGGTGGTCAACTATCTGCGCCGCCAGGCCAGGCCCGATGGCACCTGGGCCATCTATTACGGCGGCCCCCCCGACCTCAACGCCACCGTGGAGTCCTATTTTGCCATGAAGTTGGCGGGCGTCTCGGCGGAGGATCCCCTCTTGCAGAAGGCCCGCGCCTTTATCCTCTCGCAAGGAGGGGTCCCCAGGACCAGGGTGTTCACTAAACTGTGGCTGGCCCTCTTCGGCCAGTGGGACTGGGCCGCCCTACCGGCCATGCCCCCCGAGTTCATGTTCCTGCCCAGCTGGTTCCCCATCAACCTCTATGAGTTCGCGTCTTGGGCACGGGCCACCGTGGTGCCCATCCTCATCATCTGGGCCAAGCGGCCTGTGTGTGCGGTGCCTGAGCAGGCTCGCCTGGACGAGCTCTTCCCAGGGCCTAAGGAGAAGTTTATGCGCCCCATCCCCAGGCCCCAGCCGGCTCTGTCTTGGCGGGGCTTCTTCTGGGCGGTGGACCGGCTCCTCCACGGCTACGAGGCGGTGGCGCTGCCATGGTTGCGGCGAGCGGCCATAAGGGAGGCCGAGAAGTGGATCCTGGCGCGACAGGAGGCCGATGGTGCCTGGGGAGGCATCCAGCCACCCTGGGTCTACTCCCTCATCGCCCTCAAGCTCCTGGGATACCCTCTGGACCATCCCGTGATGAAGCGAGGGCTGGAGGCCTTCGAAGGAGCGTACCGGGTGGAGGACGAGGAGGTATATGCGCCTCAGGCCTGCATCTCGCCGGTGTGGGATACGGCCCTGGCCATGATAGGCCTTTTGGACGCCGGCCTGCCCCCTGACCACGAGGCCCTGGTGCGGGCGGCGCGCTGGCTCCTCAAGGAGCAGGTCCTCACTGGCGGCGACTGGCAGGTGAAGGCGAAGGGGGTGGAGCCAGGGGGCTGGTCCTTCGAGTTCGACAACGACGTCTATCCCGATGTGGACGACACGGCGGAGGTGATGATGGCCCTCCACCGCACCCGTCTGCCGGAGAGGGAGCGCAAGGCCTGGGCTCTGGCGAGGGGGCTGCGGTGGATCCTGGGCATGCAGAGCAGCGATGGAGGGTGGGGCGCCTTCGATAAGGACAACACCAGGCGCATCATCACCCACATGCCCTTCTGCGATTTCGGGGAGGTGCTGGACTACCCCACGGAGGATGTCACCGCCCATGTGGTGGAAATGCTGGGGCTCCTGGGCTACGATCCCTCCTTCCCCCCGGTGGCCCGTGCCCTACGCTTCTTGCGGCGTCGGCAGGAGGCCGATGGGCCCTGGTGGGGACGGTGGGGTGTCAACTACATCTATGGGACGGGGGCGGTCTTGCCCGCCCTGAGGGCCATCGGCGAGGACATGGGCCGCCCGTATGTGCGGCGGGCGGTGCGGTGGCTCCTGGAGCACCAGAACCCCGACGGTGGATGGGGGGAGTCCTGTGCCAGCTATGATGACCCCGCTCTTAAGGGCAGAGGCGAGAGCACGGCCTCCCAGACGGCCTGGGCCCTCATGGCTTTGGTGGCTGCTGCGCCTGAGGGGGCCGACGCCCTGGTGGGAGAGGCTTTGGTGCGCGGGGCACGCTATCTGGTGGAGACCCAGCGGGAAGATGGGACCTGGGAAGAGCCCTATTTCACTGGCACAGGCTTCCCCCGCGACTTCTACATAAATTACCACCTGTATCGCAACTACTGGCCCCTCATGGCCCTGGGGCGTATCCAGTCCCTGCTGCGGGATACGCCTTAGAGGGGCCACGGGGCTGCGAGGGCGCAGGGCCTCACCCCGCCTGCTCTAGGCGTTGGCGGATGAGCTCCTTTATCTCCCGCACTCGCTTCAAGTCGGGGTAGATTCCGCCCTCGGCCTTCCTGTCGAAGACCTTCTCCCCGCCCAGATATACCTCCAGGCGTCCTCCCCCCACAGGGATGAGGGTCACCGGAGCCTGCATCCCAAACTCGTGCCAGATCTCGGTCGCCATCCAGGCGGCCAGGGGCAGGTACCCTCAAGGCACACAATACTTGATCTCCACAGAGAGCTTGCCCTGGAAGCGATCCTCTAAGCTCATGTCTACCTCCTCAGTCTATTCCCAAGGCTTCCTTGGCCTCCTCCGACATCTTATCGGGCGTCCAGGGTGGGTCGAAGGTGAACTCCACGTCCACATACTTGACCCCCGGCAAGGAGCCCACGGCTTCCTCTATCTGCTCCACTATGACGGGGCCGATGGGGCAGCCAGGATATGTAAGGGTCATGAGGATGTAGACGACGCCGTTCTCCTTCACCTGGATATCGTATACGAGGCCCAGGTCTACGATGTTGACGGGGATTTCCGGGTCGTATACATCCCTAAGGGCCTCCCGCACTAGCTCTGGCGTGACCATATCATCGCCTCCTTGGCCCTATTTTAGCATGCGGGCACGCGGAGGGCACTGCATGCTTGCAAGGAGGCCGTGTCGTAACCTGGATGGGAGGGTATGAAGGAGGCGCTCTTCTTCTGGGCGGCGGCGCAAGGGGCGGCCTTGGCCTTTGTGCCCGTAACCTTTCTCCTCTTCCCCCGCCTCCCTGATAGGGGATATAGCCTGGCCAAGCCCCTGGGCCTGCTGACCCTGGCCTACGTGGGATGGATTGCTGGTGTGGTGGGGCTAGTGCCTAACGGTCGGGGGCTCTTCCTGATGGCCCTCGTACTGCTGGCAGCTGTGGGCATGGCCGTGGCGGTGGCCCGCTGGGAGCAATGGCGGGCCTGGTGGCGCATGTGGTGGCCCTATGTCCTGTGGATAGAGTCCCTTTTCCTTGGCACCTACCTGGCGGCCGTGTTCCTGCATTCCTTCGTGCCCGAGATCATCTGGGGCGAGAAACCCTTCGAGCTGGCCTTCCTCAACAGCGTGGTCCGGTCCTCAAGCTTTCCGCCGCCGGATCCTTGGCTCAGTGGCTACTCCATCAATTATTACTACTTCGGCTACGTCCAGGCAGGGGCCCTTACGCATCTGACGGGCCTGCCCACGAGCATCACCTTCGGTCTGATGCTCTGCATGGTGGCGGCCATGGCGGCCTGTGCTGCCTTCGGCCTGGCCTACAACCTGACGCTTCTCCTGGGCCGTGGCGAGGGCCAGTGGCGGGCCTTAGGAGCTGGGGGGATCTCGGTGGTGCTGCTACTGGTGGTGAGCAACTTGGCCGGCCTTTTCGAGCTGCTAGCCCGCCACGGCATCGGCAACAGCGCCTTCTACGCCTGGGTGGGCATCTATGGTCTGGAGCCCTACAACTGCACCCTGAACCCTAGCGCGTGTCGCGCCTGGTATCCCACGGCCTTTTGGTGGTGGTGGAAGGCCACTCGAATGGGATCTCCCTGGGACGTGCAGGAATTCCCCTTCTTCAGCTTCCAGTTTGGCGACCTGCATCCGCATGTCCTGGCCCTGCCCCTGACGCTGGTGGCCTTAGGGCTGGCCCTAGACCTCTACCTAGAGGCGCGGGAAGGGCGTGTCTTACTCCGCTGGCGGCGAGAGCCATGGCAGCCCGTGGTGGGGGCTATGGTGCTAGGGGGGCTGGGCTTCACCGACCTTTGGGCCCTCCCCACCTTCGGCGTCCTGGTGGTGGGGGCGATGGCCCTGGGGGCCATCCAGGGCAGGCGAGAGGGGGGCTTCTGGGACGCCCTCGGGGCGGCATCTGCCCTGGCTTTGGGGGCGCTGCTGTTGTATGCCCCCTTCTATGTAACGCTGCAGACGCCCGCCTCGGGCATCGCCCCCAATCAGGCATGGGAGCGGTTGGTGCGAGGCTACCCTCCTATCGACTCCGTGGTGACCAGGCCTGTGCATTTCCTCATCTTTTGGCTCCCCTCCCTCTGGCTGCCTCTGTGGTGGACGGCCACCATCGCCTTGGGGCGACGATGGGGGAGGCTGGAGGTAGGGTTTGGGGTGGCGGCGTGGGCGGTCCCCCTTATGGCCTGGGCTGCTTCCGTCCTGGCCCTGAGCGGGCTGGGCCACGTGTCCCCACGGCCCGAGGGATTCCTGGGGGAGGTAAAGCTGAGGTGGGAAAATCTCAACTGGCTCACCATGCTCATGTTGGTGGCCTTCTTGACCATGGCGGGGGCAGGTTTGGCCCGCACCTTGCGTGGGAGGGACGATGAGCGCGCCCTTCCCATGGCCTTGGCCCTGGTGGCCCTCCTCCTGCTGCTGGGTGGGGAGACGTTCTTCATTCGGGATCCGGTGGGCTTTCGCTACAACACCGTTTTCCGGTTCTGGTACCACACGTGGACCATCATGGCGGTAGTGGGCGGGGTCGGGGCCGCTGCTCTGTGGCAGAAAGCCTCTTCAGCCTGGCTTTCCCCACCCCTGCGATGGGCATGGCAAGGCGTCACGTTGGCCATCATGGGGGCGGCCTTCATCTATCCCCTTACGGTGACCTTGGAGCGCACCGAGGCCTTCCGCCGCTCAGGGGGCGGCCTGGATGGCCTCGCCTTCGTGGCCCGCCACGCCCCCGACGAATACGCCGCCGTCATCTGGTTCCGCCAGCATGTGCGAGGTTCGCCAGTGGTCCTAGAGGCCTTCGGGGAAGACTATACCGACTTCGCCCGCATATCGTCCCGCACCGGCCTGGTCACAGTGCTGGGCTGGGAAGGGCACGAATGGCAATGGCGCCCCGATCCTTCACCCATCGTGGGGCGGGCGCGGGACATCGAGACCATCTACACCACCCTCGATGTGGAGGAGGCTCTGCGCCTCCTCCATAAATACGATGTGCGCTATGTGGTGGTGGGCCCCTTGGAGCGGCAGAGGTATGTAGAGGAAGCTCCCCTCCCCTTATGGCCGCAGCGGGAACAGGCCCTGGCCAAGTTCGACGGCTTCCTAGAGGTGGCCTTCAGGACGAACCGCCTGACCATCTATAAGGTGCCACATGGCCCCAGCCTTATCTATCCCTAGGTGCTTTTGAGGTGGCGACCTAGGAACTCGAGGCACCTCTGCCAGGCGTCGCGGGCGGCCTCCGGGCGATAGGAAGGTCGGGCCTGGTTCATAAAGGCATGGCCGGCACCTGGATATATGTGGAACTCATGGGGCTTGTTGTGCCTGGTCAAGGCGGCATCCAGGCGGGCCACGTCCTCAGGGCTGGGGTTGGTGTCCTCGGCGCCGAAAAGCCCCAGCACGGGGCAGTTTATCTGGGGGGTGAGGTCGAGGGGTGAGGGCCCCTCCCCCCAAGGGACGGCGATATTGCCGCCATAGAAGTCCACGCAAGCGCGGAAGGTGGGGTTGAGGGCAGCCATCATGTAGGCGATGCGTCCCCCCATGCAGAAGCCGATGATGCCTATCCGCTCTGGGGATACCTGGCGGAGGGAACGCAGGTGGTCCAAGGCGGCATTGATATCTTGGGCGATCTCCGTGTCCCTCAGGCGCCCCATACGGGTGATGGGGTCGTCCTTCGCCTGCTCCTCCGTCTGCCGATGGTAGAGGTCAGGAGCGATGGCCACATACCCCTCCAGAGCCAGGCGCTCGCATATGTCCTGGATGAAGGCGTCCACCCCGGGGGCGTGCATGACCACCACCACACCAGGGAAGGGCCCAGCGCCTACAGGGGTGTGGATGTGGCACCACATGGGGGTTCCTTCCACCATCACCTGCTCCCAGATGACCGGCATGGCTCCCATCCCTCCTGCAGGGTGACCATGGCCATTATGATCCCTGCCACGGCGATGGGCAACGCATTGACCCCGCACGCCGTTTGTCTTACCTTGACGTTTAAGAGAGCCTGAGACGAGGTGAGGCATGAAACGCGTCGCTGCGGGCATATACCAGATGGTGACCCCTTTCCCTGAGTTCCAGCGCGGCGAGGCTTACCGGATGCGACACGAGCTGGAGTTGAGCCCCCGTCCTCTCAAGGCGCTGCCATATGTCCTCCCCTACCTGGTGGTGAGCAGGGGCGAGGCCATGCTGGTGGACTGTGGTTGGAACACTGAGGATGCCTATGCTGCCCTGGCGGAACAGCTGAAGGAACTGGGCCTAGGGGTGGGCGATATCCAGAACTTGGTGCTCACCCACAGCCACCCCGACCACTGTGGCATGGCTGGGCGGCTGCGGGCGGAGGCTGGCTGTCGTGTCTGGATGCACGAGGTGGAGGCTCAGTTCATGCGGAGTCGCTATGTGGCTCCTGAGGAGCTGCTAGAGCGGCTGCGTGCCTGGCTCCTACGTCACGGCGTGCCCTTTACACAGGAGGAGGAGCTAGAGCGGAGCTCCATGCCTATGCGCTTCTTCGTGGCGCCTGTGGAGCACCCCGACGTCGCCCTGCGGGGCGGCGAGACCATAGAAGTGGGGGACTTCGTCTTCCAGGTGATCTGGACGCCCGGGCATTCCCCAGGCCACGTCTGCCTGTATGAGCCCAACCACCGCCTCCTCCTTAGCGGTGACCATATCCTGCCCGTCATCACCCCCAATGTGAGCCTCCACCCCGAGCAGCTGGACGACCCCTTGGCCAATTATCTGCACAGCCTGGAGAGGGTGGCCTCCCTGCAGGTGGACAGGCTCCTGCCCGCCCACGAGTGGGATGTGGACTGGTTCCAACGGCGCATACAGGAGCTTTGGGATCACCACCGGGAGCGGTTGGACGAGATGCTAGAGGCTGTAGGGCATGAAGGTCCCGTCACCGCCTACGAGGTGGCCCGCCGCATAAAATGGACCACGGGCCCCTACGATGACCTAACGCCTTGGATGAAGCGGGCCGCCCTTGGGGAGACGCTGGCCCACCTGCGCTATCTGGTGGGCCAGGGTCGCCTCAAGGAGATAGAGATGGACGGCCGCGTCTACTTCCTGGCCGCCTAGGGTCCCTTGGTAAGGGGTGGGTGCCCCCTCCCTCTCCTGCCCTCACCGGAACCTGGGGAGCACCTTGGTGGCGAACAGCTCCAGGCTGCGCATGACTTTGTGGTGAGGAATGAGGCCGTTGTAGATCCAGGCGAAGAGCCAAGTGATGGGCGTGCTCTGGAGCAGATGCTCCAACTGGCGGCTGACGGTGTCTGGGCTTCCGACCAAGATGAGGGAACGGTCCAGCATCTCTTGAGGGGTGAGGGGAGAGGTGCGCCCCGGCTCCGCCAGCACCCGGTCGAACCCAAAGGGGGCAAACCACATCAACGCCACGAAGGCAGGGCCCTGTAGCCAGAGCTGGAGGGCCTCCTCATCGGTGTCGGCCACCACCAGGTCGCGCAGGACGCCCAGCCCCTCCCCCTCGGCCAGACGACGCCCGTGGTGATAGGCCTCTTCTCGGTAGACCTGGTATAGGTGGTTCTGGAGCTGGAGGTGCATGGGGGGAAGGATGGCGGTGATGCCCTCCCGCGCGCACCAGCGGATGGTGGTCTCGCTGGAGGCAAAGGGCTGGAAGATGGGGGGATGGGGCTTCTGATAGGGCTTGGGCACCACGCCGATGCGCCGCACGAACCCTTCCTCATCCACGCCCGCACCCCAGCGTCGGGTGGCCTCCAAAGGCCAAGGGGTGCCCTCGGGAGGGATGCGCCAGAACTTGCCCCGAAACTCCATCAGGTCCTGTGTCCAGGCCATCTTGATGATCTGATAACACTCTTCAAAGGCCTCCCGGTTGGCCTGATCGGCCTGGTCGTGCTGGCCGGGCAGGACACCGTGCACCTGATGGTAGTGCTGGGCCATGGTGTCCACCCACCTGCGCTGGTAGCCGCGGGCGAACCCCACGTCCAGCCGGCCCTTGGTCATGTGGTCCACCATGGCCAGGTCCTCCGCCACCTGCAGTGGGTTGTGCGCTGGCAGCACGATGCCCAATTGCCCCACCCTAATCCGTTGGGTGTGCAGGGCCACGAACAGGTCCAGCAGGATGGGGTTCTGCGAGATCTCGAACCCCTCGATGTGAAAGTGGTGCTCGGTAAAGGAGATGGAGTCATATCCCAGCTGGTCTGCCAATTGCGCCTGTTCCTTGAGCTCCTCCAGCATCTGCTGGTAGAGGTCATTGCGCAGGCCGGCCAGCCCCTTCTCTATCTCCTCACGGGGGCCGATGCTGGGCAGGTAGAACAGACTTACCTTCATGGCCGCCCTCCTTCGCCCTTGTGTGGGAATCATTATAGCTTGCGTCAATAGTGCAGAGATATCATCCAGGGCATCCATTCCTCCTTGGCCGTTACGTCGCCGTCCTTATGTATGGAGATGGGGACAGGGCGAAGTGGGCGATGGTATACTACTTATTATGGGGAATAGGGAGCTCCCCGAAAGGAGAGACGTGGGGGAAGACGTCGAGAAGAGGCCAAGACGCCGCATGAAAGGGGAGGAGCGGTACCGTCAGCTCCTCCAGATCGCCACCCGTGAGTTCGCTCACCACGGGTATGGCAAGGTGGGTACCTCTGACATCGCTCGCCGGGCCGATGTGGCTGAGCCCACCATCTATCGCCACTTCGAGAGCAAATACGAGCTGTTCGTGACCACAGCTCGTCAAGCGGCCCAGGAGGTGCTGGGGGGCTGGCGGCAGGCGGCTGAGGGGGCGCCCTCGGCAGCGGCGGCCCTCAAGGCTGTGGCCCGTGCCTTCCTGGAGGACTTGGAGCGGCGGCCAGAGCTGCTCTTCATGTTCAGGAGGGCGGTGGAGGAGTCCGACGACCCCGATATCCGTGAGCTAGCCAGCAAGCACCTGAGGGAGGCCCACTCCCTCCTGGCCCAGCTTCTGCAACAGGCCCGCCGTGAAGGGGCCGTGACCTCGGAGGCCGATGCCGAGACGGTGGCCTGGGCCCTCGTGGGCCTGGGGGAGCTGGCCATCACGGCCCAGATGCTCAACGTGTGGGACGCGGCCATGCGGCAGCGTCTCCAGGAGGCGTGGCGGGCCCTTACGGGCCTCACCGGATGAGGGAGCCCCCCTGCATCCTCTGGGACCTGGATGGGGTGCTGGTGGACAGCACCCGTTACCACTACGAGGCCTTCCGCATGCTCCTGGAGGAGCTGGGGCGGAGCCTGGACGAGGAGACGTTCCGCACCCAGCTCCTGGGCCTGCGCAACGATGCCATCTTGACGCGGTTGCTGGGCCCCCTGCCCCAGGAGGAGATGGCGAGGCTCGCCCACCGCAAGGAGGAATCGTTCAGGCGGCTCATCGCCGGCCGCGTGCGCCCTCTGCCGGGCGCTGTAGAACTGGTGAAGGAGGCCCAGGCCCTAGGCATCCCCCAAGCCATTGTGTCCTCCACCCCTAAGGCCAACATCGAGACCATTCTCATCTCGCTGGGCATCAGGGAGGCCTTCGCTTGCCTGGTGGGGGAAGAGGATGTGACGAGAGGGAAGCCCGACCCCGAAGGCTTTCTCTTGGCCGCCTCCCTACTGGGGTGCGCGCCGGCTTCCTGCATAGTAGTGGAGGATGCCCCAGAGGGAGTGGAGGCGGCAAGGCGGGCGGGCATGTGGTGTTTGGCGGTGGCTACCACCCGCCCCCAGCATCTGCTGGGGGAGGCCCACCTGGTGGTGCCCTCCCTGGCCCATCCCGCGGCTAGGGCCTTTCTCCTCCTAGGGGAAGGCCGTAAAGGACCTTAGCTCCAGCGGCCGATGGCCACCCCCGCCACTAGCGCCAGGCCAAACAAGAGGTGAAGCTGGGCTGTCAACAGGTCGAGCCACGTAAAGGCCACCCGCGCCGGCCTGAAGGCGATGCGCACGTTGCGCCAGGCATAGGGGAGGGTGGCCAGCACCATGAGGCACCACGGCGACAGCCAGCCGGCCGCCACGAAGGCCGCAGTGGCCCCGTACGCCCCCGCCACCAGCAACAGATAGTAGAGGCTGGACCCCCGCGGCCCCAGCAGCCCGGCCACAGTGGTATACCCGGCCTTTCTGTCCTCTAGGATGTCCCGGAAATTGTTGCCATGCAGGATACCGATGGTCAAAAGTCCCGCTGGCACCGCCAGCACTCCGGCCCGCCAGGAGAGCTCTTGCGCCTGCACAAAGTATGCGCCCATGGCCATGAGAGGGCCGAAGGCCAAAAATACGGCCACATCGCCCAAGGCCCGATACTTGAGGCCGATAGGAGGGGCGGTGTAGAACAGCCCCAGCAACACGCCGGCCAGGCCAAACCCCAACACCGGCAATCCCCGCAACCCCGCAAGGGCAATGCCCAAGGCACAGCCTAGGCCCAACAGAAGGAGGCCCCAAAGGAGATGTTCTGTCACCCCCATCAGGCCGTCCACCAGGACGCGGCTAGAGCCCAGCACGCGCCACGTGTCGGCACCTCGGCGGTAGTCGAAGTTATCGCTGAGGACATTTACCCCAGCATGGAGGAGGAGGGCCGCTGCCAGGGTGAGGCCCAGCCATCCCCAGGAGAAAGTAGGGGCGAGAAGGGCTCCCAGGAGCACAGGCACCAACGTCACTGTGAAAGCGAAGGGGCGCGTCGCTTGCCAGAGGACCTTCCACCAGGGTATCCCGAAGGGCAGGTCCGTCTGGAAGACGCGGAGCACCTCATCGGTAACCTCCACCTCGGCGCGGGGCTTCCAGTCGCCTGTGTAGTCGGACACATATATGCGAGTGGGGCGGATGCGAAAGACCTCCACCCCGGGGAAGGACTTGGCGAAGGGGACCAGCTCGAAGGCGTTGCGGAAGATGATGTGCCGCTCCGGCCGCTCCTCGATGGGCCCCAGCCGCTCGGCTATGCCCTCGCCCTGGATAAAGCGGTCAGGCACCCCATGCTCGATGACGAAGAAGACGCGGGGGTTGGCCACCACATTGCGGTAATTACGGCCTTGCTCCAGGGCCACATAGAGGTAGCCGTCCTTCACACCATAATAGACCTTGCCCGCCCACACCTGGCCTTCGCCTGAACTGACCAGTGTGAGGGTCTTGTGGTCGCGCAACACCTTCCAGGCGGCACGTAGGGTCTCGGACACCATCGCACCCATGGATATCCCTCCCTCGGCCATTATAACTTTGCGCCAGTAGACACCGCTAACCTCGTTGTGAACCCCGCGCTCCTCCCCGCTTGCACATCGCCGACTGCAGTAACAAGCTTCGTCCCCGGGCATCTATAAGACGGGGGCCCGAATACTGGGCCCTTGGAAGGTATGAGGAGGAAAGGGCAGCCGCCCATGATGGGCGTTATTAGCAGGGGCGAGGCGTCGGTGGAACGCGGCCACCAACCCGATGGTGGTCGCTTCCCCCTGCTCAGGCAGCTGGTGTATGGGCATGGGCTGCGGCGGCTGGAGTATCGGCAGGCGGCGGCGCGACTCACTGGCCTGCCCGCCCTGGACCGGGAGCCCGAGGCCCTCGCCTCGCCCCAGGTGAGGGCGTTGGTGGAGCGGGTGGGCCCCCAGCGGTGCCTGGCCCATCTCTTCGTCCCCTTGGAGGAAGGGGAGGACTATGTGAAGGCCCTGGTGGCTGACCCTACTAGCGCCAGCACCGAAGAGGCCCTCCGCCAAGCCTTCGGCCCCAAGAGACAGGACAAGGTAGTGGGCACCGACCTGGACGTGGCCCGGCTCGTCACCGCCCTGGAGAGGGACCGCCTCCTCCGCTATGCCGTCGAGTCCCTGGACAGGGTGGCGCCGGATATGTCGGCGCGTATGGTTCTCAGGGGGCCACAGCGGGCGGTTCTGGCCGCCCTATTGCTGGGGATGGTGGCTGCAGCGGTGGTCTGGCCCCATTTTGTGGGGGTGGCCATCATCTTGGCCCTGAATGCCGTCTTTTTGGCCTTGGGAGGTGGTGTCCTCATCTTAGTCCTGGCTGGCATTCACTATAGGCTCACCAAAGCCAGGGAGGCATGGCGGCCGCCGTCGGGACGTAGGGACTGGCCCATTTACACCGTGCTAGTGCCCATGTACCGAGAGCCGCCCCATGTGGTCCGTCAGCTGGTGTATAACCTCTCGCGTTTGGACTACCCCAAGGACAGGTTAGACGTCATCCTGCTCCTGGAGGACGATGACGAGGTGACGGTGCGCTCCTGCAAGGAGGTGCAGCCGCCGGGGTTTATGCGCATCGTCACCGTGCCACCATCCTGGCCCAGGACCAAGCCCAAGGCCCTCAACTGGGGCCTCCTCTTCGCCCAAGGCGAGTACCTCACGGTATACGATGCCGAGGATGCCCCTGAACCCGACCAGCTGAAGCGGGCCGTCCTACACTTCGAGCGTACTGGGGAGGAGGTGGCATGCGTGCAGGCGGCCCTCAACTTCTACAACGCCAGACACAACCTCCTGACCCGCCTCTTCGCCCTGGAATACTCTATGTGGTTCGACAACGTCATCCCGGGGCTGAGGCACCTGGGGATGGCCTTCCCCCTGGGTGGCACCAGCAACCACTTGCGGACCGCGGCCCTGCGGGCGGTGGGGGGATGGGACCCCTTCAACGTTACGGAAGACGCCGACCTGGGCTTTCGTCTTCAGCGCATGGGTTACCGCGCCGAGTTCTTGCCTTCCACCACCTATGAGGAGGCCTCCAGCCGGCCTTGGCAGTGGCTTAAGCAACGCTCCCGCTGGGTGAAGGGCTATATGATGACCTGGCTGGTGCATGCCCGCCATCCGTTGCGCCTTCTGCGGGAGGTGGGCCTGCGGCCCTTCCTCTCCTTCAACATCCTGATAGGGGGATCCTCCCTGGCCTTCCTGGCCTATATCCCTCTGTATCTACTGACCTTTACGTCCCTTCTACTGCCGCAGCTTACGGACGTCCTGTACCCGGGATGGGCCCGGCTGGGCATGATAGCGGTATGGGCAACGGGCATCTTTGCTGCCATCTTAGCAAGCGCGTTAGGCATCGTCATACGGCGGTGGTGGTGGCTCCTTCCCTTTGCCATCCTCATGCCCCTTTACTGGGTACTACACTCCTGCGCCGCCTGGTGGGCCCTGTACGAGCTGGTTTTCCGGCCCCATTATTGGCAACGCACCCCCCACGGGCTGGCCATCCCCGAGCAGGCCTTCCAGGAGCGCTAGGCGGAGAGCAGCGGGCCTTAGATTGGGGATCTTTTCGGTGCGTTGGAGCTGTGGGCTGGGCCCTCTAGGAGTGCGGCGATGTTGGCCCAGTGGGCAAGGGCTGGGGGCGCCCCAGGGCGTACCCCTGGGCGTGGTCGACACCTAACTTCCTGAGCACCTCCAGGGTGGGGCCATCTTCCTCCACCTGTTCGGCCACCGTCTCCAGGCCCAGGCGCTGGGCTGCGTTGACCACTACCTCGACTAATGCCTGACCAATAGCACTGGCCTTCACCCCTCGTACCAAGGAGCCGTCGATCTTGATGACCGCGAAGGGCAGGTGGGCCAGACGGAACAGGGAGGAGTAGCCAGAGCCGAAATCATCTAGGGCGAAGCGACATCCTGCCTGCACAAGGTCCTCCATGGCCCGACTCATCACCTCCAGATTGGTGGAGGCGGTGGTCTCCGTCACCTCCAACACAATAGTCTGGGGGTCGACCCTGTGGCCCTGTAGAAGGCCCTTGATCCAGAGGGCCAGGGACTCGTCGGCCAGGGTGATGGGCGAGACATTGATGTGAAGGGAGAAGGCGCCGGAGGCCCCGAGGTATTGCCTGAGCAGATGATAGGAGACGATGGCCTGCTCTATGACCCAACGGTCGATATCCCTTATCATCCCCGATGCCTCGGCGATGGGGAGGAAGTGTTCCGGTGTGAGGACCCTCTCTCCGTCCCGCAGGCGCAGGAGCACCTCGCAGCCCGTGACGTGCCTGCTGGCCAGGTGGACGATGGGCTGCCAGTACAGGAGGAAGCGCGCTTCCCTTAAAGCGGCCTGCAGGCGCCGCACGGCAGCCGGCCCCCCATGCCAACCGATGCCACCGGCGCCGAAGTGATGATAACGGTTGCCGCCGGCGGTCTTGGCCTGGGACATGGCCACATCGGCCTTGGCTAGCAGCTCCTCAACTGTGGTGCCATCCGTCGGGCAGGTGGCGATGCCTATGCTGGCGCCCATGGCCTTGGGCAGCGTCTTCATGTTGGGCAGGGCGGCCAGGATGCGGCGAGCCACCACCTCGGCCTGCTGGGCTGTGGCCGTGGGGATGAAGATGCCCAGCTCGTCGCCCCCAAGCCTACCTACCAGCTCTATGTTCCCCACCTGCTCCTTTACCAGGGCCGCTACCTGCGTGAGGGCGTTATCCCCCCAATGGTGGCCTAGGACGTCGTTGATGCTCCTGAAGTTGTCCAGGTCTATGACGAGGAGGGAACAGGGCTGTCCATGGCGGAGGCAGCGAGCCATCTCCTCCCGCATCTCTGCCAGGAAACGGTGACGATTCAGCAGGCTGGTGAGGGGGTCGTAGTTGGTCAAATAGGCCAGCTCCTCCCTGCGGGACAGCAAGGGCTGGAGCACAGTGGCCATAACGGTCAAGGAAAGGGCCGAGGCGCCCAAGGCGGCCACAGCGAGGGCAAGGGGTTCCGAGAGGGCAGCGCTCAGGAGGCGAGCCAGGGCCATATTCACTCCTATCCCAAGGGCCACCGGCACCAGGAAGGGCCACCTCACATGGGGCCCCATGCGACTGCTGTGGGAGCCGCGGGCCCTTCGTGCCTGCCTCCCCTGGTCTGGAGGCTCAGGCGTCCAAAAAAGGCCGCCTACGGACATCCTATCCTTAGGACGCTTCCGGGCGGCCCAAGGTTACAGGCTAGCCCTTATAGGTCAGCACGCGTCCCCAGATACTCTTGGTGCCCCACAGGCCGGAGCGGATGGCCTCTAGCTGCACGATCTGGCTGTGGTCTACGAACAGGTTCACCTCTGGCCCGTAGTTCTTGATGTACCAGATGAAGACCTCAGGCTCGGCGGCCTCGAACATGAGCTTCTCCAGTCCCAGGGCGTTGATGAGCTTGGCCACCACGTCGGTCCGCCAAGTCTTGACGTTCTCGGTGATCCCCTCCGACTCGATCATGATCATGTAGGCGCCGGCCTCCAGGAAGGTTCTGGCCTGGCGGATGGCCCATTCCACGTCGCGGGTCCCCTCGGCGGCCAGCTCCTCGGCGGCGGTGGCCCCACCAGCCCCGAACTGGATGCCCACCTCCGGCTTAGCCTTGAGCCCTGCCTTTTGCACCTTCTCCACCAACCGCAGCCAATCATCGGTGGGGATGGTGATGAAGCCGGTGGAGATCTCGATGATGTCGAAACCCACGTCCCGGCATTCCTGGATATACTTGTCCACCAGGTCAGGGCCCCAGGAGAGGACCCGCTCGATGAAGCCACCTGTGGAGACCAGGACGTTGTGCCGGTGGCAGAGGTCGATGATCTTGCGCAAGGTCTCACGGGGGTAAAGGGTGAAGGAGCCGCCAGCGAACTTGATGCTATCGATGTAGTCCCCCATGGTATCCAGGAGGTCCTCCAGGTAGCGGGGGCCGAAGGGGGTGTAGTAGGCAGCCCGGATCTCGGTGACGCCCCGGGTGCGGGGCTTGGGCTGCCGCTGGTTACGGGGGATGAAGGCGAAGCCCACGTCTTGCATGGTCTATCCCTCCTTTCCTACCCGGCCCAACAGATGGGCGAGGTCGCGCGTTTTTACGTTCTCCAGGTTGTCCACACACGATACGATCTCCCGCTGCAAGGAGGCGTCAGCGTAAGGGGAGGCGAGGCGGCGGAGCTTCTCCACAACCCTCTCCCAGGACATGGGGCGGGTGTGGAAGCCTTCGTAGTCCCGCTTCTCCGTCTCCAGGACACGCCCGTCCCTGAGGAAGACGCGCAGGCGAGCGGGCATCTCCTGGGGGAAGCGGGCGGAGAACTCGTCGTTGGGGCGCACATGGACCTTGCGCAAAAGGGTCTGGACGTCATCCCTGAGGATGCGTTCTGGTTCGTACTGGGCAGGCCCCACGTCTCCGTCCAGCAGGGCCACCGCCAGCATATAGGGGAGGCTGTGGTCGGCCTCCTCCTTGGTGCGCACCAGGTGCTTGTCCCCCTCCTCGCCGCCACCGATGATCATGAAGGCTACCTGGAAGGTCTCCAGTTCTATACGTTCCACGTCTTCGGGGCGGAAGCGGTGCTGGGCCTGCAGCTCCAACAGCCCTTCGATGGCCGATTGGGAGTGGATCTCGGCGTTGTACTTTTTGATGATGGTCTTGCGCACCATCTCCAGGTCCTCTTGGGCCCAGTCGATGTGGAAGCGGCCGGCGATGGCGTCCATGAACCCCTTGTTGCCCTCAAAGACCTCCAAGGGCCCGGTGATGCCCCTACGGGCGAGGAAGGCGCCATGGGTGGCCACAAAGGCGGTGTGGGGGTAGGCCAGCCCCTTCCAGTGAGAGAGGCGGCCTGTACGGGTGACCCGCAGGGCGTTGTTGGGGGTGGCGGCCAGGGCGATGGCATGGGCGGTGCGCTCCACGTCCAGGCCCAGGGCCTTGGCGACCCCCGCGCCACAGGCGTAGGCTCCCTGGGTGGTGTGGTCGAATCCCTTGTGCCGTACGGGGGCCACCTCCGACAGACGACACTGCACCTGGTAGGCCACAGCCAGGGCTGTCAGGAGGTCGCGGCCGCTCCTGTCGGCGTATTCACAGGCAGCTAACACGGCCCCCAGGTTGTCGCTGGGATGACATGTCTCGCCAGGGGCCAGGAAGGAGTCGTTATAGTCCAGGTACCGCACAAGAGCCCCGTTGTAGAAGGCAGCCCGGTCGGGAGGGGCCTTGCCACCGCCGATAAGGGTGCAGAGGGGCGCCCCTCCCATCTCCTCCAGGTGCTGGCGGATGAGGACGATGGGCTCCCCCTCCAGGGCGCCTATAGCACACGCCAGGGAGTCGAGGATGCGGACCTTTAGCTCGCGGCGGGCCTCGGGCGATATCTGCTCATAGTCGGCTTGCACCACAAATCGCGCCAGCTCCTCCACCAGGGCCATGACCTACCTCCCGAATGGATGTCGACTCCCACATGCGCCCCGGCGGTGGCGGGGGCGCATGTCCGTGAGGGTCACGGGTGGACGCAGAAGGCGCCCGCGGCCCCACTACAGTCCTAATGTAGCCCCAGGGGCCTTGGGTGTCCAGACGAGACGCGGGCCTAGCGCTGCATCCTCGCTATGAACTCGTCCATGGGGATGGCAGCCAAGGTCTGGATCTTCACCGAGCCACGGGAGGCCATCTCCGCCGAGGCCCTAGCCACCGTTTCGTTGTCAGGGGCCTCGACGATGTTGACGAAATCGTAGGGGCCTAGGACGGCGTATTGGGCCACCACCTTAAGGCCGAACTGTCTCTCCAGCTCCTGGTTTACCTCCTTGACACGCGCCGGGTTCTCCTTGATGGTCTTGGCTCCCTCTTCGGTGAGGGTGCTGAGCATGATGTACACCGGCATGACCGCACCTCCCTCCGACTTGCCCGTCCATTATAGCACTGGGGAGGGGCCTAGCGGGCTGCTGCCCGGCGCAGCCGGTCCATGATGGCCAGCCCCAGCCCCTTCTCCTCCACCGCCTCGGCGATGACGACGTCGCATCCTAAGCGGTCCATCTCTCGCAGGATGTGGAAGAGCTCCCGCGCGTACTGGGGGAGGCCGTTGGTCATAACCCTCACGTGGCATCCCGCCGGCAGGGCGATGGGGCGGGTAGCGATGACCCCCACCCGCTTCCCCTGGGCCGTAAAGCGGCGCGCCGCGGCCTCCAACTCTGGACCGGGGACGACCATGACCTGCGCCCTGGGGGCGTAGTGGCGATGACGGGTGCCTGGGGACCGGGCTGCCTCCTCCCCCCGCCCGAGGCGAATGGGACGCCCCAACACTGCCTCCAGCGCCTCCTTGGCGACCCCGCCGGGGCGCAGAAGCAAAGGCTCCTCGCCGGTGAGGTCGAGGACGGTGGACTCCACGCCTATGGGGCAGGGCCCGCCGTCCACCACCACGTCCAGATCTGGGCCCAGGTCCTCCAGCACGTGCTCGGCGCGGGTGGGGCTGGGCCCTCCAGAGCGGTTGGCGGAGGGGGCGGCCACCGGCACCCCCGCCGCCCGGATGATGGCCAGGGCAACAGGGTGGGAGGGCATGCGCACCGCCACCGTGTCCAGACCAGCGGTGGTGACGTCTGGCACGGCGGGGGAACGTGGCAATACCAGCGTGAGGGGGCCTGGCCAGAAGCGGGCCATGAGCAGGAGGGCAGCCTTTGGCACCTCCCTGGCCACCACCTCCACATCCTCCGGGTAGCCCACGTGGACAATGACAGGGTTGTCAGGGGGGCGCCCTTTAACCAGAAAGACCCTGGCCACGGCCTCCGCCTTCAGAGCGTGGGCCCCCAGCCCATAGACCGTCTCCGTGGGGAAGGCCACGAGCAGGCCCTCCCGTAGCGCCCGCCCCGCCTCCTCAACCACCTCCCGCTGGGGCCGCAGAGGGTCCACCTTTAGCACCCTGGGGGATGGTCTTCCATCATCCGTCCTTCCCATGACCATGGGTGGGGCCAGGGTTGACAGGCTGGGCAGCCTGCGCCCGCTCCCGCATCTCCGCCACCACGGATAGGACGATGGCTGTGCCCACGATGACGGCGATGACGCCTAGGGAGATGAGGGTAGGTATCTTGTAGAACTCGCTGGCTGCCATCTTCCCCCCCACGTAGATGAGGACCACCGCCAGGCCATAATGGAGATAGCGGAACTGGCGCAGGACGCCAGAGATAAGGAAATAAAGGGCTCGCAGACCCAAGATGGCGGCCACGTTGCTGGTCCAAACGATGAAAGGCTCGCGAGTGATGGCCAGCACCGCTGGCACCGAGTCCACGGCAAACATGATGTCGGTGGTCTCCACCACCACCAGCACCGCCAACATAGGGGTGGCCATGAGGCGTCCGGCTCTCCGCACGAAGAAGGCTTGGCCTTCGTACGTCTCCGTCATAGGGATGAAGCGTCGCACCACCTTGAGGATGGGGTTGTGCTCGGGCAGGACCTCCTCCTCACCTTTAAAGGCCAAGCGCAGGCCGGTGACCACCAGGATGGCCCCGAAGATGTAGACCACCCAGTGGAAGGCCTTCAGGAGGCTCACCCCGGCGGCGATGAAGAGCCCGCGCATCACAATGGCCCCCACCACCCCCCAGAAGAGGACGCGATGCTGATAGCGGGGGGCCAGGGCGAAGTAGCCGAAGACAACCATCCAGACAAAGACGTTGTCCAGACTGAGGGATTTCTCTATCAGGTAGGCCGTAAAGTACTCCAGACCTGCCTGGCCTCCCCGCTCCCACCACACGAACAATCCAAAGAGCACACCGGCAGCGATCCATACCAGGCTCCAGGCTGCGGCCTCCCGAGCACGCACTTCGTGGGCCTCACGGTGGAGCACCTGGAGGTCCAGCAGAAGCATGAAGATGACGCCGACGGTGAAGGCCGCCCAGGCCCAGATGGGATATTCCATCTTCTAGTCCCTTAGTCCATGGTAGCAGGAGATGGCCCCTCCTCGTAGGGTGCCCGCCACGGCACAGGACGTCGGCGCCAGTGGCGCAGGGCCGAGTCGATGGTCATGGCCGTGTAGAGGGCGGCGGCGAGAGGCAAGGAGGGGGCCCAGAGGGGCGATAGCTGGTACCACTTGAGCATGGGGACGTAGGTGGCGCTCATGATGGCCCAGGCGGCGGCCGCGGTTGCCGCTCCCCACCATTCTTCTCGCCACAGCCCCAGCAGGAGGGCGCCCGGGGGGCCTAGATAGATCCAGGCCATCCCTAGCACTGTCAGGGCCAGGAGGATGGGCGAGTGGCGGAGCTGCTCATAGGCGCTGCGGGCCACCATCCTCCATACCCCAGGGAGGCCACCATAACGCCTAAGGCTGCGATGGTCGGGGGAGTGCCCAAGCCACAGGCGCCCCCCTCCCGCTCTCCCCCGGTCCTTCAGCAGACGGGCCAGCGCGCAATCGTCGATGAGGGCTGAGGCTATGGCCTGCAGGCCGCCCGCCTTGGCCAGGGCCTCCCGCCGCACCAGCATGCACCCTCCAGCGGCCGCGGCCGTCCGCCTTCGGGGGTCCGCTACCCAACGGAAGGGATAGAGCTTGGCGAAGAAATAGACGAAGGGAGGCACCAGCAGGGCCTCCCATAGCCCCTCCCGACGCAGACGCACCATCACCGAGGCTAGGTCCAGGTCCAGCCTTAGGGCCAGGTCTACGAGCCTGCGCAGGCCATGGGGAGGGTGGGCGATGTCGGCGTCGGTGAACAGCACGAAGGGGAAGTGGAGGGGGGCAGCGGCAAGCCCTTGGGCCATGGCCCACACCTTGCCTGCCCATCCATGAGGGGTGGGGCGCCCGGTTACCACCTTTAGGCGATGGGCCATGCCCATGCCATAGGCCACCTCAAGGGCGACCCGGCCTGTGCCGTCCACGCTATTGTCGTCCACCAGCACTATATGGAAGGGGCCTGGGTAGTCCTGGGCCAGCAGGGTGGGGAGGGTGGCGGGCAGGATGGAGGCCTCGTTGCGGGCCGGGACCACGGCCACCACTGCTGGCCACGTCTCCCTAGTGGAGGGGGATGGTAGCTGGGGCTCCACAGCCCAGAAGCGCCCCCGAAAGGCGGCCAGCGCTGCCCAGGTCACTAGCGCCCCCAGGCTCAACATCTCCAGCCAGTGTCCGCCCATTACGCCCACCATCTTACCGCCTATGGCCATGTCCGGGCCCCCAAGCTACCATGAAAGGGAGTTCGGTATCTTTTATTGAGTGTCCCATCGCCGTGTCGTCCGCCAAATCCCGAAGAGTGCTCAGCATCCGTGACCTCTCCGTCGGGGGGATAGCGCTGGCAGCGGCGAGGCACCCCCGGCCTGTCCTTCTGGGGTGGGGGATACTGGTAGCCGTAAGCGTGGTACTGGTCCTTCTGGTCCTCCCTGGGTCGTTGAGCCCGCTGGTGAGGTTCTTGACGCCGGTGGAGTCCCAGCGTGCCGACGATGCCCTGGAGGCGGTGCGAGGCCCTCTGAGGGCGCAGGAGGCCGTGGTGGTCTCCTCCCCCATCTACTCGGTGGATGAGGCGGCTTTCCGAGAGCAGGTAGGAGCGTTGCAAAGGGCAGCCCTAGGACTGGGCCCACAGGCTGTGGAGTCGGTCCTTACCTATTACGACACGGGCCTGGACGCCCTCCGGTCGCCTGATGGTAGGGCCACGGTAATGGTGGTGGTCTTGACCCAGCGCCCAGAGCAGGCGGCCCGCTCCACCATAGGGGTGCTGAGGCGAGCCCTGGCCGAGGCCAGCCAGGAGGGGTTCCAGGTGCTCATGGCGGGGGAGGCCAGCCTGGTGCACGACCTGGACGCCTTGGCTGAGCGGGACCTGCGGCGGGCGGAGTTAGTAGGAGTGCCGATGGCCACAGTGGTCCTGCTCCTGGTCTTCGGCTCCTTAGCGGCTGCCGCTTTGCCTTTGGCCATGGCCGGGGTGGCCATCGTCATGGCCTTGGGCATCGTGGCAGTGGTGGGGAGGGCTGTGGACGCGCCTGTGTTCACCATCAACATCGTGGTCACCATGGGCCTGGCGGTGGGCATCGATTACGCCTTATTCGTCCTCTCGCGATATCGCGAGGAGCGCCGGTCCGGGGTGGCGGCTGAGAGGGCCGTGGAAGTGGTATGCGCCACGGCGGTGCGGGCTATCTTCTTCAGCGGGCTGGTGGTGGTTCTCTCCCTGATTGGGGTGATGTTGGTTCCCTTCAACGTGTTCGTGGGGCTGGCCTTGGGGGCGGCATCTGCCGTATTGGTGGCCATTTTGGCCTGTCTGACCCTTCTGCCAGCCATTTTGTCAGTCCTGAAGGACAGGACATCGTTCCTGCCTCTCCCCGTGCCCCGGGCCGTGGAGACGGCGCTGCGGGGAATGTGGTGGAGCCGTATCGTCCTAAGGCGTCCGGCCTTTTCGGCGGCGGTGGGGCTGGCGATACTCCTTCCCATGGCAGCCATGGCCCTAGAGATGGAGACAGGCGTCTCGGGCTACAAGACGTTGCCCAATGAGCTCCCCGCCAAGAAGGGGTTTCTGGCTTTGGAGGAGCGGTTCTCCTATGGCCTGGCATCTCCCGTGGAGGTAGTGGTGAAAGGGGACTTGGCCGCCCCTTCAGTCCAGAAGGGCATCGAGGCCCTTAAAGAGGCCCTTGCATCCCACCCCGACTTCGCCTCTCCCGTCTTGGTGCAGCCGTTCCTGGAAAAGGCGGTGACGGTGGTCACGGCCCCCATGAGGGGCGACCCCGTGAGCGCCGAGGCCCAGGCGGCGGTAAGGCGCTTGCGGGAGCTAGTTCGCCAGACCTTCCAAGGAGCTCCCGTGGAGGCGATGGTGACAGGAGAGGCCGCCCGCATGCTGGACTACGTGGAGATGACCCGCTCCTATGCTCCCCTGACCTACGGCCTAGTCCTCGGCTTGAGCGCGGTGCTCCTCATGGTGGCCTTCCGTTCCGTGGTGTTGCCTTTTGTGGCCGTGGTCTTGAACCTCTTCTCTGTAGGGGCTGCCTACGGGCTCATTGCTTTAGTCTTCCAAAGGGGATGGGGCCAGATAGTGGGCCTGCCGCAGACTGAGGCTGTGGAGGTATGGATCCCGCTTTTTCTGTTCGCCTTGGTCTTCGGCCTCTCCATGGACTATCAGGTCTTTCTGCTGAGCCGAGTGCGGGAGCACTACGGGCGGACAGGAGACGCCGCGGGGGCGGTGGCCCGCGGTCTGGAGGCCACCGGCAGCGTCATCACCGGTGCTGCCCTCATCATGGTGGCCGTCTTCGCCGTGATGGGGGCGGGAGAGCTGACGGACCTGCGCCAGGCGGGCCTGGGGCTGGCCTTCGCCATATTCGTCGATGCCACCGTAGTGCGGCTGGTGCTCCTCCCTTCCATCCTGAGGCTGATGGGGCAGCACGTGTGGTATTTGCCCCCCTTCCTGCGGTGGCTGCCGCGCTTTCCCCTTGGGCATGAGGGCTGAAGACGGGAAACGCCCGCCCTCTCTCCGTCATCCTCCCGTGGGATGGCGGGGTGGCGACGGAGCCTAAGGGAGACGAAAGGCGCCCTGGCCTTGGCCACCGCGCTGGTGGCCACAGGGGTCATGCTCGCCCTACTCCTGGGTCGGGTGGCCCAAGGGGTCCAGGCCCAGAGCGCCCCGTGGTCTCCTTCGCAGGGGGCAGCGGCAACCAGTAGCCATCCTTCATCGCACCCGGCTCCGGCTGCGCCCACCCCCGCCGCCCGAAAGCTTCCAGCCGCGACGGTGCTCCCCACACCAACCCCGCAGGTCCTGGCCGGGCGGAGGGTCATGGTATCGCCCGAGGCCCCATCCGCCGACGACCCCAGGGCTGTGGTGCGAGCGGCAAGGGCAGGGCGGCCCCTGGCCCATCGCCCTGTGAGCGTGCGGCAGGAGCCGTCGCCTGTCCCACAGGAGGAGTGGCAGGGGCTGGTGACGCCTGTGCCTGGGCGGTGGCGCGTATCGTGCGGGTACCGGTGCAACCTGCACACGGGCGTCCATACCTTTGCCCTCGATCTGGTGCGCATGGACGCCCCCACCGCTGGCACCCCCGTCTTCTCCCCTGTGGAGGGAGAGGTGGTGGCCATGTCAGTGGGCACGGTAGCCGATTGCCCCACCGGCACTGTGAGGGGCGCCCAGGCGGGGGCCACCCTCGTCATCCGCTTCTGGCAGGGGGAGAGGGAGATGCGCCTGCGGCTCATCCATCTGGACCCTGATACGGTACCCATGCCCTTGCGGCAACAGGGGGCGCACGTGTCCGTGGGCACCTATGTGGGGTCCCTGGCCTTCATCGCCCCCGGATGCGCCCATCTGCACCTGGCCCTTACCACCGTGGAGGGGACGCTGGAGCGACCGATGCCCCTCACCATCGGAGGGCGTCACCTGCCTGACTGCCTGGGGGTGGACTGCTGGACAGGGCTGGAGCTCTCCTGGCCGTAAACGGTGGCTGCCCAGTGGTCATCCACCATGACGAGGAGAGGAGGTGGGAGCAGACGGTACGGCGCAGGTGCTTTCAAGGCAAGGGCAGATCCCATGATTCCTGATGGTAGGAGGTGTGAGGATGCGCAAGCGAATATTGAGGGGACTTTGGAGGCTGGCGAAGGACGAGAGGGGCATAACGGGCCTTGAGACGGCCATCATCCTCATCGCCTTCGTCATCGTGGCCTCCGTGTTCGCCTTCGTGGTCCTCTCCACGGGGCTGTTCAGCGCCGAACGGGGCAAGGAGACGGTGTTCGCCGGCCTGCAGAAGGCCCAGGCCAACCTGGAGCTCCATGGCTCGGTGGTGGTCACCTCCAGTGGTGGCACGCCCGACAATATCACCTTCCAGCTAGCCCTGGCTGCGGGCGGTGCCCCCATCAACCTAGACCCAGCAGCTACGACTAATACTGTAGTGATGAACTACATCGACCAGGACGCCCGGGAGGCTGATATTACTTACACCGTCGACTGGATATTGGGTGATGGTGACAGCCTGCTGGAGCCTGGGGAGCTGGCCGAGATCAGCATCGCCCTGCCTACCGATGGCGGTAACAACCTGAGCGCCAACGAGCATTTCACCATCGAGGTCATCGCCACCAACGGCGGCACCATGCTCATCGCGCGCACCATGCCAGCGGGCATCGACCCGGTGATGGATCTGCACTAATGGCTTAGGGGGTGCTCCAGGGTGTAGGGGCACCCCCAGCCTTGGGGGGTGTGCTATGGACGGCGAGGCCAAGATGCGGGAGCTGGAGGAGGAGCTGAAGCTCCTAAAGGCGGAGGTCAAAAGCGTCCTGCTGGACCTACGTGAGGTGATGCTGGCCAGGGCCAACCCCCTCGTGCATGGCCTCCCGTCGCAGGAGGCGGAGGATGGGGAGGTGGGCGAGGTGAGGCAGAACGGGGGGTCGGAGGTGGCGTCCTCCGTCCCCCCCACCCCCCACACACCTTCCACCCCCCACAAGAAGGAGGGGGATGAGCTTCATCAGGAGTCCACGGGAGCCCCGGTCCATCAGGGGTCTATGGTAGGCCCTGCCCATCACGTTTCCTGGGACGGCGGCGTCGGAGGGGATATAGTGGCCTGGGTGCTGAAGGCCATGCAACAGCTGGGCCCCCAAAGGGTGGAGCACCTGCTGGCCATGTATAGGCTTCTCAAGCCCCTCCCGCCCAACGTGGAGAGGGCCCTGGCCCATCTGCAAGAGCTGGTGCGGTCCTCCCCTGAGGCGATGCCCTCCTGGCTCGTGGCCTTGAGGGAGCTGGACCAGCTGGCCAGTCCGTCATGAGGAGTGGAGCATGGACAAGGTGCTCATCACCGTCCTCCTGGTGGTGGCAAGCCTCCTTGCCTCCTCCATCGTGGTGAACACGGTGCTCCCCTCGGTCCAGAGGGCAGGAGGGGATGTGGCGGCCGTAAGCGCCCGCGTCAGCGACCGCATCCGCAGCGATGTACGGATTGTGGAAACGGCGGCCGTCTCCGGTGGCACTGAGGTACAGATATGGGCCAAGAACGTGGGGGCTGTCACCATCGCCAACCCCGACCGGCTGGACGTCTTCTTCGGCCCGGTAGGCGATTTCCAGCGCATCCCCCCCTGCGCCCAGACGGGGGGCGAGCCCACGTGCTGGGAGGCGGCCATCGAGAACGACACCAAGTGGACCCCCTACGCCACAGCTCGCATCACCATCCGCACCGCCTCCCCCTTGCAGGCGGGCAACGACTACGTGGTCACCGTGGTGCTGCCCACAGGGGTCATCGCCAGCACCGTCTTCTCCTTATGAGGGGATGGACCCATGGAACAGAGCCTGCCAGCCCTCGTCCTAGCGGTGGTCATGGTGGTGGGAAGCCTTATGATGGCTGGGGTCACCACTGGTGCGCTGGACACCCTCGAGGGGGCATGGCGGCAGATGGTGACATCGGCCGAGGAGCGAGTGGGGACCCGCCTCTCCCCCCTGAGCACTGAACTGAGCCCCGATGGTCGCCTCTTGCGTGTCCATCTGCGCAATGAGGGGCGGGTGGTGCTGGGGGACCCCCGCCTCATGGACGTCATCATCACCTACCGCGACGCCAATGGCCAGGTGCACACCTTTTGGCTCCCTTACGCCGATGGTCCCCTCTCGGACAACACCTGGACGGTGGAGGCCATCGGTGGCGACAGGCGCAACCCGGGGCTTTTGGACCCAGGGGAGGTGATGGCCATGGCTGTGCAGGTGAACCCGCCGGTGGACGGTGCCAACCCTCTCCGCTGGCTGGTGCTGGTGACCGCCAGTGGCCTTTCGTACGTCGTCTACTTCTGAGGTGGCGGTCATGGAGGTAGCCCTGGAAGAGAGGGAGGAAGAGGAGGAGGGGACGCCTCTTATCAGCACGGGCGTCCTGGAGATGGACAAGCGCCTTGGGGGTGGTCTTCCCCCATCCTCCCTCACCCTGATCGAGGGGGACCCGGACGCTGGAAAGAGCGTCTTCGCCCTGCAACTGGCCTTCGGCGCCCTGCGGGCCGGCTTCCGGGCCGCCATCTTCCTGGCCGAGGCCACCCCGCGGGAGGTGCTGGAGATGATGGACAGCTTCGGCATGCCCATGAGCGACTACTACATCCTAGGGCGGGCGGCCCTCTTCCCCGCCGACCTAAGGGTGGACCGCCGCGGGGCCCAGGAGATCATGGACCGTTTCCTGGACTATGTGCGCCGTTGCTCCCGATACCAGCTCTTCGTCATTGACTCCATCACCCCTCTCGTCTTCAGGTTCGACGAGTGGCATGTCCTGAGCTTCCTGGCCAAGTGCAAGGAGGCAGCGGACATGGGGCGCACCCTCATCCTTACCCTCCACTCCTATGCCATCAACGAGTCCCTGCGGCTGCGTGCCAACTCCATCGTCGATGCCCACCTGCGGCTACGCATCGAGGAGCTGGGCAAGCAGCTGGTGCGCACCATGGAGGTGGTGAAGGTGCGGGGGGCGGTGCGCACCGTGGACAACACCGTCAGCTTCACCGTGGAGCCGGGGGTGGGCATAAAGGGGGTGCCGGTGTCCCGCACTAGGGCCTAGAGGAGGGTGGACGTGCCTGTAGTGCGCCTGCCGTTCCCCCTCCAGGAGGTGGGGCCCCACGAGGGGTGCCCCATCTGTCAGGCCCTTCCTCAGGAGCTACGAGAGGAGGCCATGGCCCATCCCCACCTCTTTCGGTACGTGCACTCGCTACCCATGGACGAGATAGGGATGCCCCAATTCTATCGCAAACTGGAGCGCAAGCTGGGGGAAGCGGGGCTGCCCAACATCATCTATCCGGTGGGCAACGCCACCTTCGCCCATGTCCTGGCCGATCCCCAGGATGCCCGCAACTATTACATCCCTGTGGAGCCCGTCCTTTCGGGCGAGGAGCTGCGCCCCGTCTTGGAGGCGGTGGAAGACAGGCTGGTGGAGGAGGTCACCAAATTCCCACAGCCCACCACCGCCGAGGAGCGAAGGCAGCTGCTGGAGGAGGCCCTCAAGCGGGTGGTATCCGTCAACGGCGCCCGCGCCCCCAAAGACCCGCAAGCCCTGAGGAAGGCCAAGAAGGTCCCTGTATCGCCTGCCGAGCTGGAGGCCGTGCGCTATTTGCTCTTGCGGGACAAGGTAGGGCTAGGAGTCCTGGAGCCCATGATCCTGGATCCCTACATCGAAGACGTGAGCTGCAGCGGTCTGGGGCCCATCTTCATCGAGCACAAGGTGTTCAAGGCCCTCAAATCGGCCATCGTCTTCGAGGAGGAGGAGGACCTGGACACCTTCCTGCGAAGGCTATCGGAGCGGATAGGGAAGCCCGTCACCCACCGCCGGCCCATCGTGGACGCCACTCTGCCCGATGGCTCTCGCATCAACATCGTCTACGGCTCCGAGGTGTCCAAGCGGGGGAGCAACTTCACCATCCGCAAGTTCGCCGCCACCCCCATGAGCGTCCTGGACCTGGTGGAGGGTGGTAGCCTGGACTACCGCATGTTGGCGTACCTCTCCATCGTCATTGAAGAGGGGATGAACCTGTTCGTCTCCGGGGAGACGGCTTCGGGCAAGACCACCCTCCTCAACGCCATCACCACCTTCATCCCTCCCGAGGCCAAGATCGTCACCATCGAGGACACGCCGGAGCTGCAGGTGCCCCATCCCAATTGGACGCGGGAGGTGGTGAGGGGCAGCAGCGAGGATGGGGCGGCGGTGACCATGTTCGACCTTCTCAAGGCCGCTCTGCGCCAGCGCCCCAACGCCATTCTGGTGGGCGAGATCCGCGGCGAGGAGGGGAACATCGCCTTCCAGGCCATGCAGACGGGCCACCAGGTAATGGCTACCTTCCATGCCGCCACCGTGGAGAAACTCATCCAGCGCATCACCGCTGCCCCCATCAACGTGCCCAAAACGTATGTGGACAACCTCAACGTGGTGGTCATCACCAGCGCCGTGCGTCTGCGCACAGGCAAGCTGGCCCGCAGGGTATTGTCCATAAGCGAGATCTTCGGCTACGACTCGGTGACCGACTCCTTCGCCTTCGCTGAGGCCTTCCGTTGGGACCCGGTGCAGGATCGATTTGAGTTCTTGGGCTACATGAACAGCTACCTGCTGGAGCACAAGATCGCCGTCCGGCGCGGCATCCCGGCCAACAAGCGCCGTGAGATGTACCTGGAACTAGAGCGGCGGGCGAAGGTGCTGCAGGAGCTACATCGTTCGGGGGTGAAGGACTTCCATGACCTTTACCAAGTCCTTGCCAAGGCCAGGCGTCAGGGCCTCTTCTAAGGGCCAGGCGCTGCCCAGCGCCCGCGGGCTCTTGTTCGATGCCAGTGCCTATCGTTATGACTTGGTCTCCCTGTTCACTCACCTGGCGGCCCTGGCCACAGCCCACGTGGACCGCGCCCATCTATTCCACACGGCCCACAGCTTGGGGTATCGCCCCTCCCCCTTCTTCGGGCGCGTCCTCTCCCTGGTGCGGGGGCTGGGGTACGACTTCGCCCACGCCTGTCAGCGGGTGGCCCACATGGCCCAAGAGGAGATCATGCACAACATCCTTCTGCGGCTGGGCAACTCCATGGCCTCCGGCGAGGCGGAAGGGGCGTTTTTGCGGCGGGAGCTGCGCGTCCTCATGCAGGACTATGTGAACGAGTTCGAAAGGGACTTGGAGTCCCTGCGCAAGTGGACCGATGCCTTTGTGGCCCTGGAGGCAGCGGCCATAATGATCCTGCTGGTGGCCATCGTCTCCAACCTCATCTACCAGTTGGGCCCTGCCTTTCTGCTCATCACCGAAGTGGGGGTGCTGGCTGTGGGCGTCCTGGGGCTGTGGCTTATCCGGCGTGTGTCCCCCTTCGACCCCATGATCTATCATGGCGCCCAGGGCTCGCGCGAGGTGAGGTGGCTCAGGCTTTTGGGGAGGACGTTGGCGCCGGGAGCGCTGGTGTTGGGCCTGCTGACATATGTCATGACCGGCAAAATAGGGCCCGCTCTACTTGCCTCTGCCCTCCTTCTGGCCCCCTTGGGGCTGTACGTGTTCCTTCTGGAGCAGAGGGTCAACAGCCGCGACCGGGACATCGCTGACTTCGTAAGGGCTCTGGGAGGGGTGACAGCCGCCCGTGGCGGCACTATAGCCGACAGCCTCCGCCATATGGACCGCAAGTCTATAGGCTCGCTGGAGCCCCAACTGAAGCGTCTGCTGCAACGGCTGGACGCAGGGTTAGACAGTATGCGCGCCTGGGCCTACTTCATGGCCGAGACCGGCAGCGAGCTGGTGCGGCGGGTGGTGAGTGCCTTCTGGGACGCCATGCGCATGGGTGGTGAGCCAGAGGCCTCGGGCAACATAGCTGCAGACCTAGGGTTACAGGTCTACCTCCTGCGGGCCCGCAGGAGGCTGGTATCCTCCACCTTCAACTTCGTCATCGTGCCCTTGCACGGCGTTTTGGTAGGCCTTCTCCTCTTCATCAACGAGATCGTAGGCGCCTTCAACGCAGGGCTGTTGCGCGCTCAGGAGATACTGGCAGGGGCCAGCGTCAGCTCCTTCTCCCCCCAGGAGCTGGGGATTCCGGTAGGACTGACCTTCCATAGCGTGGACACCCAACACGTGATGGCCTCCGTCACCTGGGTGGCCTTGGCCCTCACATGCATCAACACCCTGGCCGCCCAGATGGTGGCTGGGGGATCCCACTATAAGTTAGCCCTCTTCGGGGCCCTCAACATGGGAGCTACAGGGTTGGCCCTGGTGGCTATCCCGCCTCTAGCCGCCAGGATGTTCGGGTCTATGGGTCTGGGCTCCTTCTAGGGAGGAGGTGATGACAGTGCGTGCAGTGCTTTCGGGGGTGCGGACGGCTGTAGGTGTGATAGCGCTCATGGTAGCGCCGGCTGGGCTTATATGGGCTATGGCACCCCTCGTGGGGTGGGAGGTGAAGGGGGAGGAGGCCTCCTCCTTGCTACCCCTGCCCAACATGGCCCTAGTGGTGGCCCGGCCACGCCCGGCCCACCAGGTGGGGCCAGGGTGGAGGGTGCTGACCAAGGACGGCCTGTTTCAAGTGCTCATGGTGCAGAGGGCACAGGATGATGTGCTCCTCTTGGCCCAGCGGGAGTCGGATGGGGCAGCCCTTTCTATGGTCCCTGGCGAGGAGGTCCTCAAGGCGGAGGTGGTGGTGCCTTATATGGGCTACGGCCTCGTCCCCGCTTGGTGGGGGCGAGCCCTCTTGCTGGCCCCTGGGGTGTGGGTTTTCCTACTACTGGTGCGCCCTGAGGCGTGGCGTCGTGGGAGGAGGTCGGTCGCCCCAGAGCTGGCGACCTCGCAGGCGCCGGTGGCGCCCCTGACAGCGGAGACCACGGCACATGACTCTGGCGTCATCAGTGAGGGGTCCGAGGCGTGGCCCGTGGATACGGCCGCGCAAGATGGGCCAGAGGAGAGGGTGATGCAGAATGGGGAGGAGGAGGGTGATGGGGCAGTGGCCCCAGCCCCTGGGGAGGAGGTGGGGCTGGACGGCGCCCTGCTGGACATCTTTCGCCGCGTCAGCCAGGAGGTGCGGGAGCGCACCCTGGCTGCCGAGGTGGAGGATGTAGATATCGCCTCCCTCCTCCAGGAGCTGCGGGACATGCGACGTATCCTGGGCCGCCGGAGTAGCTAAGGGGTGGGTGGCACCTCGTCCCTATGGGCCCTCGGCCTGGAAGGGCCAGCGCATGAGCCGCAGCGACGCCTCTATGTTGCGGGCCAGCTTGGCCTCCCAACGGGCCAACCATTCCGGGGGGAGGATAGGGCGGACGCGGAACCACCACAAGGGTTCCCCCTCACGCAGGCGGGCCCTCGCCGTCACGGCTGCCAGAAAGCAGGTGGCATCCCCCAGGTCCAGGGCGTCCATCACCCGGCACTGGGCCCACCCCAGACAGCCGGCCATGACGGGATCGCCGGCCTCTGTCAGAAAGAACTCCAGGTTTCGCATCTTGTCCTCTTGGTGGCCCGATACGAAGCCCAAGGCAGGCACTAGATGGAGCTGGTCATGGGCCAGGAGGCTGACGCTAAAGCGTCCAGAGCGCATCACCATCTGGTGAGTGTAGTTGTGCTTATAGATGACACATAGCAAGCGAGGCCGCTGGGGGACGATAGACGCCCCCAGAACAGAGAGGGAGATATGAGCGTTCACACGGCCGCCGTAGCTGGTGCCCACCGCCACCAGTGGCGCCCAAAAATAGCTGAGGATGTCCACCGAATCTGCCCGGGCCATCATCTTCAGGTATACTATCCCCGACTTCAGGGGGTGGGAAGCATCATGCAAGAGCCGCGACTGGAGTTCCTTTACGAGATCCAAGTGGACTTGGAGGCGCCACAAGCTGTGGGCCGGGGCCCCCACGGGGTGCGCAACATCTTCTACGTGCGCTCAGGGCGTTTCCAGGGCCCGCGCCTCAGGGGGGAGGTGCTGCCTGGGGGTGGGGACTGGTTCCTGGTCCGCCCCGATGACGTTGGGGAGCTGGACGTCCGCATCACCCTGCGGACCGATGATGGGGCCCTTATCTACGTCACCTATCGCGGCCTCCTGCACCCGGTGAGCCAGGTGACCGCCGCCCTTGCCGAGGGCCGGGAGCTGCCCAGGGAAGGGTACTATTTCTACATCGCCCCCTTCTTTGAGACCGCCGACGAGCGTTACCAGTGGCTCAATGGCACCGTGGCGGTGGGGGTGGGCTATGCGGTGCCGGGAGGCGTACGCTACCGGGTGTTCGCCTTGGTCTAAGCTCATGCCCCCTTGCAGGAGTAAGAGCTGACGTCCCACCGCCCCCGGGAAGCGGCCTTGCTTACCTCCAGTGGGCCTTAGCCTGGGCGTGGACGGGGCGGGGGCTGCCAGCGCGGTGGGTGGGGCTGTCCCACCCTATTGCGCAGGACGCCGATGCCCGATACTTCCAACTCCACCACGTCCCCAGGCTGGAGCAGACGGCCCAGCTCCAGGCCGCATCCCTTGCCCACCGTCCCAGAGCCTATGAGGTCCCCTGGGTGCACCGCCTCGTCCTGGGAGATGTAGGCCACCAGCTCCTCTGGCCGCCACATGATGGTTCCCGAATTGCCCTGGGCCCACAGCTCGCCATTGACCCTGGCCACCATCTCCAGGTTCAGCAGGTCTAGCTCGTCCACGGTGGTCATCCAGGGCCCTAGGGCGGTGGCGAAGTCCTTGCCCTTGGCCGGTCCCAGCAGCCCGGCCATCTCCTCCCGCTGCAGGTCTCGGGCGCTGAAGTCGTTAAGGATGGTGACGGCGAAGATGTGCTCCTTGGCCTCGTCCGGGGTGAGGTCTTTGCCCCCCTTGCCGATGATGAACCCCAGCTCCAGCTCGAAGTCCATCTCCTGGGCGCGGGAGGGCCAGGGGACCTCCGCCTCGTGGCCTATGAGGGTGGTGGGGTTCCCTTTGTAATAGATGGGGAGGCGGTAGTAGACATCGGGCACTGGGCCCCAGCGGCCGATGGTGTTGCGCAGGTGCTCCTCGAAGGCCAGGCAGTCCCGCATCACCGGCGGGTCGACGGGTGGCAGCCAGTGTTGCCCCTGGAGGGGAAGGGCGGCATCGGCGTAGGGGCCGGCTAGCAAGCGCTCTACCGCCTCCATGAAGGGCTCCCCCAGGGCGAGGGCGGCGGCCATGCTGCCGGGGAAAAGAGCCCTAGCCAGGCGCCGGGCCGCCTCTGGGGAGGCGCCGCGTCTTTCCAAACGCAGGCGTTCCGCCCGCGCCAGGTCCACCACCAGCCCCTCCTCAGGGAGGACAGCGACAAGACGCGCCTCGTAGCCGTCGGGGCCTGCCAGCAAGATGCGTCCTAGCTTCATGTCCTCCCTCCTCTTGGCTTTATTATACGGGCCCGTGCCACCAACCCCTTGGTGGTGGAGAGAGCCCAGGCCAACATGGAGACCAGATGGCCTGGGTTTTGGGCTTCGATGTAAGCTTCTCGCGTCTGGATAGGGGGTGGTGGTCCCAGCTCCCCTCTTGGGGGCCCCTGGGCCCGCCAAGGGTGCTGGTCCAGAACCTGTGGCCCGGGGGATGGGCCGCATCTGATGTTCTGCAGGCGGTGGCGGAGGCCAACTTGCGCGATGCCCGCCTGGCCGGCATGATTACCGCTGCTTATCTGGTGGCCTCTCCCTGGTATGGGGCTGACCTGGCCTTGCGAGAGGCCCGCCGCAGAGCAGGCCACGAATGGCGACATCTCTCAGCTCTCTTTGTGGACGTAGAGACATTGGAGTGGCAAGGCCGGACATATTTCCCATCCCAGGACCAGACCTGGGAGATGTTGGAGGCCTGCGCTGCCACTGGCCTGCCCGTGGGCCTATATACGGGCCGTTGGTTCTGGGTCGGCTACTATGGCGACGATGCCCGTCCCTGGTGGCGTCATTGGCCCCTGTGGAACGCTCTTTACACGCCGGAGCCCCGGACAGGCGATCCGGGTTATGGTCCTTGGCGCTCTCAAGATGTGGTGGGCGTCCAGTTCCAGGGCGGCGTTAACATGGCCGGGGTGGAGGTGGACGTGAACGTGTTCAGGGAAGATTTCTTCCGCGGGGCAAGTAAAGTGCGTGTGCCTTGGCGTTCCCACCAAGGGGTGGAGGAGAAGGAGGTGGGCCTGGAGGAAGCGGTGATGGGCATGGTGCGGGGAGAGGTGCCGCTGCCCTTAGACTGGGGACAGAAGGTGCCCCTCTGGCTGAATGGCACCCCCTGGGTGGAGGGAGACCAGGTGGAGGAGGCCGCGCGCCCCACTGTCCAGGAGGTGTTAGAGGCAGCCTTCTGGTTCCTGCGGCGGGAGCGACCCCGCCTCCTACGTCACCTGGAGTCCCTGCAAGGGAGGGATGAGGATGTCCATGGCCACTCGTCTAGCCCTTAAGAGGCTCCTTAAAGGGGCTTTGGCAGCGGCGGTGGCCGCTGCCGTGGCCTACCTCCTGGAACACCAAGCCGAGCTCTCGGAGCTGGTGCCGGTGGTCCTGGTGCCGCTTATCACAGGCCTCCTCTTGGCCCTGGAGAAGTGGCTGAAGGAGCTGGGCGCTAACAGGGAGCCCTGAGGGCAGCGAGCCCCTCTTCACTGGAGCGTCTACGGCCCCCAAAAGAGGCAGCGGCACAAATAAAGTTGGCGGCCCCGACGGGACTCGAACCCGCGATCTCCTCCTTGACAAGGAGGCATGTTGGCCGCTACACCACGGGGCCGCTTGGCCATTTACCATTGTCGCGGTCATGGGTTGGCAAGTCAATATCCCTTGGCCCCGCCCTGGGCTATAATGCCAGGGGGAAGGCCATGGCCCGAAGGAAGCGGCGAAGGATGAGGCCTCTCCCCCCCAGGAGGGAGACGGGTGCCTCGGTCGCTACTGCACCGACCGAGGAGAAGACGCAAGCTGTCCCCACCAGACGGCGTCGTCCCTTCCGCGATTGTAGCCACGTGCCTGGGGAGATGGCTCAAGTGGCCATCCTCTCGGCGGTGATATTGGCGGGCCTGGTGGTGGCGAGGGTTATCCTGCGCTAGGAGGGCAAGAGGCGCCCCCGCGCCCTAGCCAGCTCCAGCAGCTCTTGGACGGGCTCCTCGGGCAAGGGTATGTCGCCAGGCTCCCGCTGCTGGGGCCCTCCCAGGCCATGGTAATCGCTCCCTCCCAGGGGTAAGAGTCCGAAGCGGCGGGCCCAGCCTAGCAGCGTCTCTATCTCCTCAGGCCCGTAGTCCTGATAGTACACCTCCATGCCCGTAAGCCCCGCCTCCTTTAAGGGGGGCAGGAGGCTGTCCAGCTGATCCATAAGCTCCCGAGGGTGGGCGAGGACGGTGAGCCCTCCAAACCTTTGCAGCAGCTGGACCACCTCCACAGGGGTGAGCTTTTCCCTCTCTACGTAGGCTGGCCCACGCCGGCCGATGTAGCGCTCGAAGGCCTCGTTGACGCTCTGGACATACCCTGCCTCCACCATGGCCCGGGCGATGTGGGGCCTGCCCACCGCCCCATCACCGGCGATCTGCAACACCCTCTCCCATGATACGGGCATGCCGAGCTCCGCCAACTTGTCCACCATACGGCGGGCGCGGGTGACGCGGGAGTCGCGCAGGCGGGCCAGCTCCCGCTGAAAAGCCACGTCCTGCCAGTCCATGAAATAGCCCAGGATGTGGACCTCGTTGCCCGGCACATCGGTGCTCATCTCCACGCCTGGGATGAGCAGAAGGTCGGGATAAGAGCGGGAGGCAGCCAAGGCCTCTGGGAGGCCGTCGGTGGTGTCGTGGTCGGTGAGGGCCAGGATCCGCACTCCCCGGCGATAGGCCAAGTCCACGAGCTCCCTGGGAGTGAGGACGCCATCGGAGTAGGTGCTGTGGGTGTGAAGGTCAGCACGGCTGGGCATCACTCCACCTCACAGTCCAGGCGCCGAATGGAGAGGGCGCGGCCAGTGGCGTCTTCCACCTCCACTAGCACAGCGTTGAAGACGGCGGGCCCCTTCTCCTGGGGCGAGAAGCGGGTGGGGAGTTGGGTGAGGAACCGCTCTATGACGGCCTCTGTCTCCATGCCGATGACGCTATCGCGGGCCCCTGTCATCCCCACGTCCGAGACATAAGCGGTGCCTTTGGGGAGGATGCGGGCGTCGGCGGTGGGGACGTGGGTGTGGGTGCCCAGGACGGCGCTGACGCGGCCGTCTAAGTACCAGCCTAGGGCCACCTTCTCGCTGGTGGCCTCGGCATGCACGTCCACGATGATGATGGGGGTGCCTTGCAGCTCCAGCAAAAGGCGGTCGGCGGTGCGGAAGGGGCACTCCACATCGTGGGGCATGAACACCCGCCCCTGCAGGTTGACCACCGCCACTCCGTCGCGGGCCCACACGCCCCGCCCAGGTGCCCCCTGGGGGTAGTTATGGGGCCTCAGGATGGGAAAGTGGCCCTCGTCCAGGGCCTGGTATATCTCCCGGTACTCCCATATGTGGTTGCCCGATGTGATGACGTCCACCCCGGCGGCCAACATCTCTTGGGCGGTGGCCAGGGTGAGCCCCTTGCCACCGGCGGCGTTCTCGCCATTGGCCACCACCAGGTCGATGCCGTATTGGCGGCGCAGCTGGGGCAAGAGATGGGCGAGGGTCCTCCGCCCCAGCTTGCCTACCACGTCCCCTATCATGAGGACCTTCAATGCGCCCTCTCCCTCAAAGGCTAGCGGGCGTACTCCACTACCCTCTTCTCGCGGATGACCGTCACCTTGATCTGGCCCGGGTACTGCAGCGTCTCCTGTATCTTGCGGCTGAGGTCGCGGGCCAGACGGAAAGCTCCCAGGTCGTCTATCTCCTCGGGCTTGACGATGACCCGGATCTCACGCCCGGCCTGGATGGCGTAGGCCTTCTCCACCCCCGGCAGGGAATAGGCCAGGGCCTCCAGGGCCTCCAGACGTCGCAGATATTGCTCCAGGGACTCGCGACGAGCGCCGGGGCGGCCGCCGCTGAGGGCATCGGCCACGATGGTGATGACGGCCTCCACAGTGCTGGGCTCCACCTCCTCGTGGTGGGCCTCGATGCAGTGGACCACCGCCTCGGGCAGCCCATACTTGCGGGCCATATCCGCCCCGATGCGGGCGTGGGTCCCCTCCATCTCGTGGTCCACGGCCTTGCCGATGTCGTGCAGGAGGCCTCCCAGGCGGGCCACCTGAACATCGGCCCCCAGCTCGTGGGCGATGAGAGCGGCCAGGTGGGCCGTCTCCACGGCGTGTTTGAGCTGGTTCTGGCCGTAGGAGTAGCGGTACTTGAGGCGCCCTAGGAGCTTAATGATCTCGGGATGAAGGCCTGGGCAATTGGCCTCTATGGCCGCCTGCTCGCCTGCCTCCCTGATGGCGGCATCCACCTCCCGCCACGCCCTCTCCACCATCTCCTCAATACGCGCCGGGTGTATGCGCCCGTCGCTCATGAGCTTGGTGAGGGCGATGCGGGCCACCTCCCGCCGCACGGGATCGAAGGAGGAGAGGGTGACCGCGTCAGGGGTATCGTCGATGATGACGTCCACCCCTGTGAGGTGCTCCAGGGTGCGGATGTTGCGCCCCTCTCGCCCGATGATCCTCCCCTTCATGTCCTCCGAGGGGAGGGGGACCACCGAAACGGTGGCCTCGGAGACCACATCGGTGGTGAGGCGCTGCATGACACCCACCAGGATCTTACGCGCCCGCTCCTGGGCCTCCTCCTTTATGCGCTGTTCCAGCTCATAGGCGCGGCGGCTGGCCTCCTCCCTCACCTCCTGCTCCACCTGCGCCAAGATAAGCTGTCTGGCCTCGGGGATGCTTAGGCCTGCTATTCGCTCCAGTTCCCGCTGTCGCTCCTCTCCCAGCTTCTGGAGGCGGGCCTTCAGCTCCTCCAGCTGTGCCTCCCGCTGGGCGAGGGCCTGCTCCCTCCGCTCCAGGGCCTCCAGCTTCCGTTCCAGGGTCTCCTCCTTCTGGAGGAGGCGCCTCTCCAGCCGCTGGATCTCGTTGCGTTGCTCCTTAAGCTCCGCCTCCGCCTGGCTCTTGATCTTGACGGCCTCTTCCCGCGCCTCGATGACGATCTCCTTGTAGCGCCTCTCGGCCTCGTTGAGGAGGCGGGCGGCATTGCGCTCGGCAGTGATCATGCGGCTCCTGGTGAGCCAGTATTGGATAACAGCCCCCACAAAGATGCCGCCCACGATGCCGAGAAGGCCAAATAGGGCGATGAACACGCCTTCCGGCATAGCTATCACGCTTCCTTTGCTCTGTCATTTCGGCCCCTATGGGCCCTGTTAAGGTTCTGGCCGACCTGTAATCCATGATACCCCATGACAGGGGGGGAGTCAACGGAGGCCAATCCCCTTCTAGACGAGTTATAGGCGGGGCCTATGGGAGGCCCTCATGCGGGCGCCAGGCGGCCCAGGAAGTAGGCGGCGGTAGCCACTGCGCTGCCGATGGCCGTGATCTGCGCCCCTGAGAGGATGGGGTTGCGCCGCACCAGCTTCCCCTTCACTGCCCCCATGACGAAGAGGGTGGCGGCGGCAGTGAGGATGGAGGCTAGTATGGCCAGGCCACTGACCCCCGCCAGGAAGGGGAGCAGGGGGAGGATGCCCCCTGCCAAGTAAGAGATGCCCATGGCCAGGGCGTCTTTGGCGGGCTCGCTCAACACGTCAGGGCTTATGCCCAGCTCCTTCTCGGCCATGACGCGCAGCCAGGAGGCCTTATCGGCCGCTACCCGCTCGGCCATCTGCCGGGCCTGCTCATATGGGAACCCCTCCAGGCGGTAGAGTTCTATCAGCTCTGCCATCTCCTCCTCGGGCTTGGTCTCGATCTCCCACGCCTCGTGGGCTAGCTCCGCCTCCTGGACGTGTCTTTCGGCCTGGGAGCCGAGGAAGCTGCCGGCAGCCATGGACATGGTGCCGCCCAAGATGGCGGCCAGGCCGGCCACCAGCACGGTGGTCTTGGAGGCCGTGGCCGCTGCCACCGCCGGCCCCACGGTGGCCGCTGTCACCAGCCCGTCCTGCATGCCGAAGATGACCTCCCGCAGGCGGGTGAGGGCGGCGACACGTTCTTTCTCCGTGGCCAGCTCCCTCATGGCTGGCGAAGGGGGCTCCATGGAAACAGCCGGCGTGGGCGGCGAGGCGGTCCTTTGGCGGCGCGGGGTGGTGGGGGCCCGCCGGCCTGTCTTGGCCTCCAAGTGGCGCAGGGCTTCCAAGAAGCGCCGCAGGTGCTCTTTCTCCCCCTCTAGGGCCAGGCGGAAGCTCTGGGCGGCATCGGGGCGGCCATCGGCTTCCGCCTCGGCGATGAACTTGGGGTACATGGTCTCGAACTCGTAGGCCTCCCCCTCGGTGACGGCCTGCAGGTTCTCTAGGGTGGAGCGCACCTCCCCAAGGGCCCGGAGGTGGCTGAGGGCGTGGATGGTCTCCGCCCCCGCCGCCTCCATGAAGACAGCGGCTACCTCCGGGTGTCCCTCCTCCAGTGCCTTCAGGGCATAGGCCAAATACATGCGGTTGGCCTTCGCCTCACCTAGGAAGGCCAGCCAGAGATTGCGCTGGGTCCTGTCCATGCCGATTCCGTTAAATGGATTCTAAACTAGGGCCGTGGTGGGGTTAAAGGGGCTCGGCCTCGGCAGCCGAAGGGGCGAAGGCCAAGGCAGGTAGCCCCTCGGCCGCCTTTTGGCGGATGAGCTGCTCCAGGCTTTGGGCCAGCTGGGGGTTCTGACGCAGGAACTCCTTGGCCTGTTCGCGCCCCTGCCCAAGGCGGGTCTCGCCGTAGGAGTAGAAGGCCCCCTGCTTGCGGACGATGCCCATGGCCGTAGCCAGGTCCAGGATATCCCCTTCGCGGCTGATGCCCACTTTGGGCCCTTGGAAGATGATCTCGAACTCGGCGGTGCGGAAGGGGGGAGCCACCTTGTTCTTGACCACCCGCGCTCTTACGCGGTTGCCGATGATCTCGTTGCCGGCCTTGATGGCCTCCACCCGCCGCAGGTCGATACGCACCGAAGCATAGAACTTGAGGGCCCGCCCGCCAGGCGTCACTTCCGGGCTCCCAAAGACGATGCCTATCTTCTCCCGCAGCTGGTTTATGAATATGACGGCGGTACGGGTGCGGGATATGGCTGCCGTGAGCTTGCGCAGGGCCTGGGACATGAGGCGGGCCTGTAGGCCGGGCATGGACTCCCCCATATCCCCCTCCAGCTCGGCGCGGGGCACCAGGGCAGCCACCGAGTCCACCACGATGACGTCCACGGCGTTGGAGCGCACCAGCGCCTCGGCTATCTCCAGGGCCTGCTCGCCTGAGTCGGGCTGGGAGACCAACAAGTCCTCCACCTTGATGCCTAGGGCGGCGGCGAAGTTGGGGTCTAGGGCATGCTCAGCGTCAATGAAGGCGGCGATGCCCCCCGCCTGCTGGGCCTGGGCCACCACGCTCAGGGCCAAGGTGGACTTGCCAGACATCTCAGGGCCAAAGATCTCCGTCACCCTCCCCCTGGGGATGCCCCCCACCCCTAGGGCTAGGTCTAGGGCCAGGGAGCCAGTGGGGATGGCCTCCACGGCCAGCTTGGCCCCCGCCTCCCCCAGACGCATGATGGCCCCCTTGCCGAACTCCTTCTCAATCTGGCCGATGGCCATCTCCAGGGCCCGCAGACGCTCCGATGGCTGGGTCATACGCTCACACGCCTTCTCGCTTATTTGTTCGCCTGGCCCAATCATAACACGACGCGTGGCCGGGGGCAAGGCTAGGTGAGAGCCCGGATGGCCAGCTGGGCCACCAGCTGTATGAGGATGATGGCCACCAGAGGGGAGAGGTCCAACATGCCCAGGCGGGGCATCATCTGGCGGATGGGGGCCAGGATGGGTTCGGTGATGTCGTGGAGGAAGGCTGCCACAGGGTTGCGGGGGTCGATGGGAAACCAGGAGAGGATGGCCCGCAGGACGATGGCCACCGTCAGCACCTGGGCTACGGCCTGGATGATGGCTATGAGGACGTGAATGGTCCTCCCTCCGCTAGCTCTCGGGCCTTGCGATAGGCAGACTGGATGGCCTCCATGATGGCCCCGCGCACGGCCGCCTTCTCCAGGGCGAGGATGCCGGCGGCTGTTGTCCCCCCTGGGGAGGTGACCTGGGCCCGCAGCTCGGCCAGGTGGCGTCCTGTCTGTTGGGCGTAGCGCACGCTCCCGGCGAAGGTCTGCAGGACCAGCTGTACGGCCATGGCCCGGGGCATGCCTATGGCTACCGCCCCCTCCACAAACGCTTCCAACAAGAGGAAAACGAACCCAGGGCCGCTGCCACTGACGGCTGTGGCCATGTCCACGTACTTCTCATGCTCCACCTCCATCTCCAGGCCCAGGGCTCCCAGCACGCGGCGGACCTCCTCCTTCTCTTGCGGCCCGACCTTGGGCGAGGCCACCCACACGGTGGCCCCGGCCCCGATCTGCGCTGGGGTGTTGGGCATGGCCCGCACCACCTTTTCGTGCCCAAGCCCTTGCATGAGGGACGCCATAGGTACGCCGGCCATGATGGAGAGAACCGTCTGGCCAGGGCTGAGGCGACCCCGTAGGGAGGTGGCCAGGGCGGGGAACTCCTGGGGCTTGACGGCCAGGACGGCTATGTGCGCCCCCTCCAGGACAGCAGCCGCCTCTTGGTGAACAGCCACCCCGTAAGTAGAGGCCAGGTGCTGGCGGCGCTGCTCCAGCACATCGCACACGGCTACGTGGGACGGCTGAGCGACCCCTTTGGTCAGCAAAGCCGCCGTCAAGGCCTCCCCCATGACGCCTCCGCCGATGATGGCAACGCGCATGGGCCTCCACCTACGGGCCGGGCCTGGGGCCGAAGATGGCCCGCCCCAGGCGCACCATGGTAGCTCCTTCCTCGATGGCCACCTCGTAGTCGTCGCTCATGCCCATGGAGAGCTCCCGCAGCCCCAGGGCTCTGGCCAGCTCCCGCAGACGGCGGAATATGGGCCTCACCTCCTCCGGATGGGACGCAAGGGGGGCCACCGTCATGAGTCCCCGAACGTCCAGATGGGGCAGGGCAGCCACCCTCTCCGCCTCCCGCAGCACCTCCTGGGGCGTGAAGCCAAACTTGCTGGCCTCTCCAGCCACGTTCACCTCCAGCAATATGGGCACCATGCTCTGGGCCCGCTTGCTTATCTCCTGGGCGAGATGGAAGGAGTCCACGCTGTCGATGGTGTGAAAGAGGGCCAGGGCCTTCTTCACCTTGTTGGTCTGCAGGTGCCCCACCATATGCCAGGTGGCGGAGAGGTGGGAGACCTGCGGTATCTTGATGGCTGCCTCCTGCACTCGGTTCTCGCCGAAGTGCCGTATGCCTGCCTCCCACGCCTCTATAATGGCCTGGGGGGGAAACCCCTTGGTGATGGCTACGATGGTGACTTCCTGGGGTGACCTGCCGGCCCTTAGGCAGGCAGCAGCGATGCGCTTCCTCACTTCCTCCACTCTCTGGGCCACTGTTAGCGTCACCACGGCTTTTCTAGTATAACAGGGGTCTTGAGAGAAGAGCTTCCATTGGGAGGTGGCAAATGGTGGTATCCATAGTCATCCGCAAGACGCGCATAGCCGACCGCCAGGAGTGGCAGCGGCGTCTGGAGGAGGCCCTGCCTCGCATCCGCGCTGTGCTAGAGGCGGAGCCTGGCTTCCTCTCCCTCCAATATCTGTGGAGGGTGGATGGGGACGGACACATGGCGCAGGTGACCACCTGGAGGGAATGGGAGGACTGTCGCCGCCACATCTGGGAGGGGGGAGCGGCCACCGTGGCCGCCCTGGAGGATCGGGCCTTGCCTACCGCTCCCCATCCGGAGGGCACTTGGGTGAGGCACACCTTTGAGGTAGCCCTCACGGTACCCTAACAGGGGGGCAGGCGGCCCCTACCCCACCACAAGGCGAGGGCCACGGCTGTGGCGGTGAGGCCCACCGCCATCAGCCCCCATGCCCAGTGAACAGCGAAGGCCACTACCAGGCCACCTATGGTCACCACTAGGGCCGTGAGGATCATCAGGGGCCAGAAAAGGATGGACAAGATGGCCCTTGTGATGGCCCAGGCCTCCCACCACCATGGGGGAGGGCGTGGGGGCTCATGGCGCCTCATGGCCAGGGGCTAATGCGGCGCCGATGAGGTGATGGACGTCCTCGATGCCCTCGCGGGCCAGGAACCCCTGCAGCCCTTCGAGCACTTCCCAAGGCGCGCGTGGGTTGCGGAAGATGGCAGTGCCGATCTGGACGGCGGTGGCCCCGGCCATAAGGTACTCTACGGCGTCTTGCCAGCCGACGATGCCCCCACAGCCGATGATGGGCACCCCCACCTGCGCCCGGGCCACGTCGTACACCAGCTTGAGGGTGAGGGGCTTGATGGCTGGCCCCGAGAGGCCGCCCCCTATGGGCAGAGCCGGCCGCCGCCGCCAGATGTCGATGGCCAGGGCAGGGTAGGTGTTGGCGATGGTGAGGGCGTCGGCACCTGCCTCGGCCACTGCCCTGGCCACGGCCACCACGTCCGAGGCGGCGGGGCTTAACTTGACGATGACTGGCAGGGTTGTCTGCTCTCTCACAGCCTTGGTCACCTCGGCCGCCAAGGATGGGTCGCAGGCGAACTCTAGGCCACTCTCCACGTTGGGGCAGCTGATATTCAGCTCCAGGGCGCTGATGCCAGACACCCCATCCAGGGCCCGGGCCAGGGTGGCGTAGTCCTCCACCCTCTCAGCGGCGATGTTGGCCACCACCGGCACCCGCCACGTGGACCATATGGGGGCCAGCTCCTCCACCACCGCCTTAAGCCCCACGTTCTGGAGGCCGATGGAGTTGAGAAGACCGGCGGGCGTCTCCACCAGCCGGGGCTGGGGATTCCCCCAGCGGGGCTGTAAGGTGATGCCTTTGCTCACTATGGCTCCTAGGGCGTCCAGGTCGAAGAGGCGGCGGAACTCGATGCCGTTCCCGAAACACCCTGAGGCCACCATGATGGGGTTGGCAAGAATCAGGCTCCTCTTGCCCTTCCCCCCAATCTCCACCTGGAGTCGCATATCCCTAACCAGTATAAGCCGGCGCGAAAAGGAGACGATAAAAAAGGGCCGTCACCAAGACGGCCCAGCAAGGGACGCTCTGTCACCTCAAAGGGCTATGGCCATCTCTCCCCTAGCTCCTTCAGCTAGGGAAAAGCCCTCCTCGTCCTCCTCTGCCACAGGCCGCCTCATCACCGTCTCAGAAGAAGGAGGCTCCTCACCCCAGTAGTAGTACTCCGGGGTGGAGTTGCGGAATTCCCGCACCGCCCCACAACGCCTGCAACGCCCCACGCTCATGGTCCCGCTGGGGCTGGCGATGACCCAGTGATGGCGGCAACGGGGAGCTCCCTCAAGGGCCTCCGCCCCCCTCTCCAGCACCGCCTCGCTCATCTCCTCATCACCTCCACTATATAGATAACGTCCAAAGCCCCTCCGCTACACCGGCCCCGCCTAACCATCTCGTTACATTTTTCACCAGCACCGCCATTATAGCAACCCCCCTCAGCGCTGTCAAGTCATGAATATAAAAACGCTTTGCACTACTCTAACCCTCTTTAACCTGGCCTGATGATGGGGGCCGTGTTATACTGTGGGGCGGAGGGGCCTGAGGGCCAAGGGGTTTGATGCACCCGACCAAGAGGCGCATCCTGGATCATCTGAAGAGGCGAGGGAAGGGGACCATCGATGAGCTAGCGCGGGATATGGCCCTGTCGCGGGCCACGGTGCGCCAGCATCTTATGGCCCTGGAGAGGGATGGCCTGGTGATGGCCAGGGAGGAGCGGGGGCCTAGTCGGCGCCCCCGCTACGTTTTTTATCTCGGTGCTGCCGGGCACGATGCCTATCCCAAGCGGTATGGCCAGCTGGCCCTCCTTCTCCTGGAGGAGGTGGGCAAGCTGGAGGCCCAAGAGCTGGAGGGCCTCTCGGCCGCCCAGAAGCGCGGCCTGGTGCTGGCCCGCGCCCTAGAGAGCATGGCCAGGACAGCCCTCATCAGCACCCAGGGCATGGGTCTGGGCCAGCGGGTTCGGCTGGTCACCAGGCTCTTACAAGAGCAAGGGGGACTGGCGGAGTGGCGGCGGGTGGAAGATGGGTTTGAGATCATCGACTACAACTGCGTCTTCCAGCGGGTGGCGGAGAGTTACCAGGAGGTTTGCCAATGGCATGTCCAGCTCCTGGCCCGCCTCCTGGGCTGCGCCGTCCGGTGCTTGGAGTACCAGAGCCAGGGGGCCAATGCCTGCAGGTTCGTAGTGCAAGCCTCGTCCCCTGGCCCGCAACAGGAGGTATCCACATGAGCAACGAAAGGCTCAGCAGGGAGGAAGTCCTAGAGGCCCTCAAGGCCATACGGGACCCAGACCTAGGACGGGACATCGTCTCCCTGGGCTTCGTGACCCTTGAAGACGTGGCCTTGTGCGGCGACCGGGTTAAGGTGACCATAACCCTCACCACCCCCGCCTGTCCAGTGCGGGACGAGATGCGGCGGCAGGCGGAGGAGATCCTGCGCTCCCTGCCGGGCATCGCCCATGCCGAGGTGGAGATGAGGGCCCAGGTGCGCTCCACGGGCTTCCGTGGCCCGCGGCCTGTGGAGGGGGTGCGCAACCTCATCGCCGTGGCCTCCAACAAGGGAGGTGTGGGCAAGAGCACTGTGGCCGTCAACCTGGCCCTGACGTTACGGGACTTCGGGGCCAGGGTGGGCCTTTTGGACGCCGACCTGACGGGGCCCAACGTCCCCACCATGCTGGGTCTCCCCCCAGGGTTCCAGGCCGACCGAGGGCTCTCCATTGTGGAGCGTTACGGCATTAAGGTGGTGTCCCTGGGGTTCCTCCTGCCGCCTGGCACGGCCGTCATCTGGCGGGGCCCTATGATAGGCACGGGCGTCCGCCAACTTTTGCACGACATCCCATGGGGAGAGGACGGGGAGTTGGACTATCTGGTGGTGGACTTGCCCCCTGGCACCAGCGACGCCTCCATGAGCCTGGCCCAGGATGCCACCGTCACTGGGGTGGTTATCGTCACCACCCCCAACCTGGTGTCCATCGAGGATGCGCTGAAGGCCGTATCCCTCTTCGAGCGGCTCCACGTCCCCATCTTCGGCGTCATCGAAAACATGAGCTACTTCATATGCCCCCACTGTGAAGGAAGGGTGGAGATATTTGGGCACGGGCGGGTGCAGGAGGTCTGTCGGGAGGCGGGGCTGGACTACCTAGGGGCCATCCCCCTGGACCCGCGGGTACGGGAAGGGGCGGACCAGGGGGTGCCCATAGTGGAGGCCGACCCCCACTCCCTCGTTGCCCAGGCCATAAGGGCCATCGCCCAGAAGGTGGCGGCCAAGGCCAGCATCCAGCACTTCGCCGTGCAGGCCCCTAGTGGCGAGAGGGGCTAAAGGGCGCGAAAGACCCGCTTACCCTCCCAGCGGATGAGGCGGCCCAGGTTGGGCGGCGGGAAGTGGCCAAAGGCCACTATTACCCCTTCCCTCTCCAGGAAATCGAGCACGCGACGGCGGGTCTCCGCTGCCTGCGCCGCGTCTGTGTCGAAGCTGGAGGACCAGTCCGTCTTGTCCACCTGCAGAGGATGGTTGGCCAAGTCGCCAGCGATGAGGGCCCGCTCCCCCTGGGAGGCGATGAGGATGCTAGTATGGCCCGGGGTGTGGCCGGGGGTGGGCATGGTGGAGACACCCTCGGCCAGCGTCGTCTCCCCGCTGAAGAGCTCCAGCACCCCCAACTCGTTTAGGGGCAAGAGGCTCACCGTTCCCCCGGACTGCTGGATGCGTTCTGGGGCGGTGAAATAGTCCCAGTCGGCCTTGGGCAGGTAGTAGCGGGCGCGGGGGAAGGTGGGGCGGAGCGAGCCCGCCTCCTGCTGCACGTTCCAGCCTATGTGATCGATGTGGAGGTGGGTGCAGACCACCACATCGATGTCCTCAGGGCGCACCCCTTTCTCCCGCATATCGTCCAGCAGCCGTCCCTGGGCGCCCCCTAGCCATTCGGGAGCCCGAGGGCCCAGCCCTGTGTCCACCAGCACCGTCCTCCCCCCGGAGCGGATGACGTAGGCTGAGGCATAGGTTTGGTAGCGGCCCTCGGACGTATAGGACTGGGGATAGAGCTCCCGGTAGGCCAGGATCTCTTGCTGGTCCCGCCCCGGGAAGAGCATGGCGTGGTCAAGGACGAGGCTCAGGTCTAACAGCTCTATTACCTCGGCGCTGCCCACCTTCACCACGTGCGTAGTCATGGCTCACCTCCCAAAAAGCATGGCTCAGGAAGAGTATAACCCACTGGCTAGGCAGTGGAATCCCCCCTCACACGACGTCCCACAAGGCCATGCGGGGGCCATCGCGGCAGACCAGGCGCATGCCCCTGCGGGTGGGGACGGCACATCCATAGCAGATGCCGGTGCCACAGGCCATGTGCTCATCCAGGAGGACCTGCGCTGGCCGCCTAAGGCCCTCCCGGCGCATGGCCTGGGCCAGGGCCTGGTACATCTCCCTGGGCCCGCAGGCGAATACCTGGTGGGCCCACGCTAAGTAGCGAGGCACTAGCTCAGTGACCGGGCCGTGGTGGCCACGGGTGCCATCGTCGGTGGCCACCACCACCTCCACCTCCTGTGGCACCAGGGAGATGGGCATCAGCCGCGCCTCTGTGCGGGCGCCGTAGAGGAGGGTCACGGCCCGTCCCTGGGCCACAGCCTCCTCCGCCAGAGCGATGAGGGGCGCGATGCCCAGACCTCCCGCCACCAGCAGAAGATGTTGGGCGCCGTGCTCTATGGCGTAGCCCCGCCCCAGGGGCCCGAAGGCCCAGAGGCGGTCGCCTGACCGACGCCGCGCCAGCCAGGCCGTCCCCCTCCCCCTAACGTCGTAGAGGATGGCGAACTGCCTCTCGTCCCCCGCCTCCCGGAAGCGGTGGTAGCTCATGGGCCTGGGCAGGAGGGGGTCCAGACCATCGCCACAGAGAAGCATGAGGAAGCGGCCAGGGGAGGCGCCCCTGGCCAGGGGGGGAGAGGAGAGCCACATGAGGTAAGTGTCCTGGCATACCTCTGTCTGGGAGATGACGAGGGCCTCCACCGGCCCCAGCGTGCCCGTCATGGCCGCCTGTACTCGGCGAGGGGCTGCACCGAGAAGCGGTGCTGGTCCACCACCAGGGCCTCCACCGCCGCCCTGGCGGTATCGATGGAGGTAAAGCAGGGGATGCGTCGCTCCACGGCCGCCCGCCGGATGTAGAAGCCGTCCTTTATGGTGGCCATCTGCGCCCCCTCCGGCGTATTGATGACGGCGTCCACCAGGCCCTGGCGGATGATGTCCACCACGTTGGGATGCCCCTGGCTGAGCCTCTTGGTCACCTCTGCCACCTCCAGCCCCAGCCCCCTTATGAGGGCCGCCGTCCCCTCAGTGGCGTAGAGGCGGTAGCCGGCCTGGGCCAGGCGGCGGATGATGGGTATGGCCTCAGGCTTGGTGCGGTCGGCCAGGGAGAGGAGGATGGACCCCTTAGGGGGGAGGGCCATGTCGGCGGCCAGAAGGGCCTTGGCCAGGGCGGCCCTGAAGTCCGTATCGATGCCCATCACTTCACCTGTGGACTTCATCTCCGGGCCCAGGTAGGTATCCACCCCCGCCAGCTTCAGCATGGAGAAGACAGGGGCCTTGACGGCCACCAGATGCCCTGGCGGCCACAACCCATAGGGGTAGCCCATCTCCGGGATGGTCTTCCCCAGGAGGGTGCCCACCGCCAGCTTGACCAGGGGCACCCCCGTGGCCTTGGCGATGAAGGGCACGGTGCGGCTGGCACGGGGGTTCATCTCCAGCACATAGACGGTGGACTGCCCTCCCTCGCGCAGGATGACGAACTGCACGTTGATGAGCCCCTTGATGGCCATGGCACGGGCCAGGCGCCGTGTATAATCCACGATGGTCTCCACCTCCTGGGCCGTCAGGTTCAGGGGCGGGTAGACGGCCATGGAGTCGCCTGAGTGGACCCCAGCCCGCTCGATGTGCTGCATGACACCGGGGATCAGGACGTCGTGACCATCGCAGATGGCATCCACCTCCGCCTCGATGCCCTCCAGGTACTTATCGATGCGGATGGGCCGCCCCTCCCCCACCTGAGTCGCCTCCTGCACGAAGTGGATGAGCTGGTTGGTGCTCTCCACTATCTCCATAGCCCGCCCCCCTAGAACGTAGCTAGGGCGCACCAGGACGGGATAACCCAGCACGGCTGCCGTATGCAACGCCTCCTCCAAGCTCTGCACGGAGGCGCCGGGGGGCTGGGGGATGCCCAGCTCGTACAGTAAGGCCTCGAAGCGGGCCCGGTCCTCGGCCAGGTCGATGGCTTCGGCGGTGGAACCCAGGAGGGGGAGACCGGCCTGGGCCAGGGGCCAGGCCAGGTTGATGGCCGTCTGGCCACCGAACTGGACGATGACCGGCGGTGGCCCCTCCTCGCACGTTTCGTTCTCCAGGATGTCTCGCACCGATTCCTCGTCTAGGGGCTCGAAGTAAAGGCGGTCGCTGGTGTCGAAGTCGGTGGAGACTGTCTCGGGGTTGCAGTTGACCAGGATGGCCTTAAGGCCGTTTTCCTGAAGGGCCCAGACGGTGTGCACGGAGCAGTAGTCGAACTCTATGCCCTGACCGATGCGGATGGGCCCAGAGCCCAGGACTACGGCCTTGGGCCCCGGCAAAGGAGGGGCCTCGTTCTCCGCCTCCTCGTCCTCCTCGTAGGTGCTGTAGAAATAGGGGGTCTGGGCCTCGAACTCGGCAGCGCAGGTGTCCACCATCTTGTACACCGGCCTGATGCCCCACCGCTGGCGCATCTGCCGCACTTGCTCCGGAAGCATGTCCGCCAAGGTGGCGATGTCGCGGTCAGCGAAGCCCTTAAGCTTGGCCTCCCGCAGGAGCTGGGGCGTGAGGGGCTCCGCCAGGAGGCGCCGCTCCATGGCCACAAGGCCAGACATCTTCTCCAGGAACCAGGGGTCGATGCCCGAAAGCCTGGCCAGCTCCATCACATCCGCCCCTCGGCGCAGGGCGGCCATGATAGCCCAAAGACGCAAATCGTTGGGGGTGGCCACCAGGTGGCGGATCTCCTCCTCCGACCAGGAGGGATGCTCCCACAGCAGGGTGCGGTCGCTGAACTCCAGGGAGCGCACCGCCTTCTGCAGGGCTTGCTCGAAGGTGCGGGCGATGGCCATGGTCTCCCCGGTGGACTTCATCTGGGTGCTGAGGGTGCGTTCCCCCAGGGGGAACTTGTCGAAGGGCCAGCGGGGGATCTTGACCACCACGTAGTCCAGGGCCGGTTCGAAGGCGGCCGTGGTCTTGCCCGTCACCTGGTTCCGGATCTGGTCCAGGCGGAGCCCCACGGCGATCTTAGCGGCCACGCGGGCGATGGGGTATCCGGTGGCCTTGGAGGCGAGAGCGGAGGAGCGGGACACACGAGGGTTGACCTCGATAACGTAGTAGGGCGGGTGGCCGTCGGGGCGCAAGGCCCAGGGGGCGATCTCCTGTCTCGGGGCCAGGGCGAACTGGATGTTGCAGCCCCCCTCCACACCCAGGGCGCGGATGATCTTCAGGGCGGCGGTGCGCAGCATCTGGTACTCCTTATCGCTGAGCGTCTGGCTGGGGGCCACCACTATGCTATCGCCGGTATGGACTCCCATAGGGTCCATATTCTCCATGTTGCACACGGTGATGCAGTTGTCGGCCCCATCCCGCATCACCTCATACTCCACCTCTTTCCAGCCCAGAAGGCACCGCTCCAGCAACACTTGGCCGATGGGGGAGACGCGGAGGCCTATGGAGACGATGTGTTCCAGTTCCTCCATAGTGCGGGCGATGCCGCCGCCGGTTCCCCCCAAGGTGTAGGCGGGGCGCACCACCAGGGGCAGGCCCAGCTCCCGGGCCACACGGCGGGCCTCCTCGACGGTGTGGACGGTCTCGCTCTCGGGCCTTGGCTCGCCGATATCGTCCAACAGGCTCTTGAACAGCTCTCGGTCCTCGGCGCGGCGGATGGCCTCCACAGGGGTGCCCAGCACCTTCACCCCATACTCGTCCAGGACGCCGGCGTCGGCCAGGGCCACCGCCAGGTTTAGGGCAGTCTGCCCTCCCAGGGTGGCCAGAAGGCCATCGGGCCGCTCTCGACGGATGATCTGTCGCAGCACCTCCACTGTCAGGGGTTCGATGTATATTGTGTCGGCGATGCCTTCGTCGGTCATGATGGTGGCCGGGTTGGGGTTGACAAGGATGGTATGGATCCCTTCCTCGCGGAGGGCGCGGCAGGCCTGGGAGCCCGAGTAATCGAACTCGGCCGCTTGGCCAATGACGATGGGCCCCGAGCCGATGATGAGGACTTTTTCGGGCCTGCCCATGGCTTTTTACACGTTCATAGCGGCAATTCGTATTGCATGCCGCGGCCCACAGCCTGGGCCAGGGCACCCAGCTCCCCGAAGAAGCTGAGGGCAGGCTCGTTATCCGGGGGTATGGTGCCCCGCAGGCGGCGGGCCCCTAGCCGACGGGCGTGCTCCATGGCCGCCAGGGCCAGCTGCGTCCCCACCCCACGGCGCCGGAACTTGGGCAACACCCATACCCCTAGCACCATGGTGTCCTGGGCCTCAGGGGATGGCTCCAGGGCGGCGAAGCCCGCCGCCTCCTTCCCCCAAAGGGCCACGAACATGGCCCCCCGGCGGCGGTAACTGCGCAGACGGTGGGCTATGGCCTCGGCCGTCATGGGCTCCTGGAGGGCGGAGGACTCGCGCCCTAGCTCCTCTAGGATGAGTTTGCCTATTTGGGCGATGGCACCGGCATCCCGCACGGTGGCCCGACGCACCCTCAGCGTCTCCATCTTCCCTCCTTGTGGTGGCTGACCATCTCTAAGAAGCGCTGGAATACGTATTCATTGTCCCAGGGCCCCGGCGAGGCCTCTGAATGATACTGGATGCCCAGGATGGGTAGCTCCCGGTGGTAGAGACCCTCCACCGTGCCGTCGTTGAGGTGGACCTGCCACACCTCCAGCCCCCCGCGAAGCCCTTCGCCGTCCACCGCGTACCCATGGTTCTGGGCGGTGATGAACACCCTGCCCGAGAGGAGGTCCTTCACCGGGTGGTTGGCCCCCCGATGCCCAAACTTGAGCTTAAAGGTGCGGGCGCCGAAGGCGCGGGCGATGACCTGGTGTCCCAGGCAGATGCCCAACAAGGGTGTGCGGCCTACAAGCCCCTGGGCTGTGGCCACTAGGTAATCCAGGATGGCTGGGTCCCCTGGCCCTGGGGAGAGAATAACACCGTCGGGGTCCAGCCCCAACACATCCTCTGCTGTCGCCGTGCAGGGCACCACCGTCACCTGGCATCCCAGGCGGCGCAATATGCGCATGATGTTGAACTTGACGCCGCTGTCCACCACCACGATGCGGTGCTGTTCCTGCAGCGGCGGCTCCCAGAGGTAGGGAGCCGGGGAGCTCACCTCGCGCACCAGGTCGGTGGTGCCGTAGCGGGGCACATGCTGCAGCCGTTCAAGGGCCCGCAGTGGCGGCTCATCAAGGACGATGGCCCCCATCATGACCCCTTGTGTGCGCAGGCGGCGAGTGAGGGCGCGGGTGTCCACCCCTGCCAGGCCCGGCACGCCTTGAGAGGCGAGATACTCGTGGAGGCTCATCTCCGATGACCAATGGGAGGGGGCGGCACACGCCTCCCGCACCACCAAGGCCCGCACCTGGATGCGTCTGGACTCCACATCATGGCGGTTGATGCCGTAGTTGCCCACGAGGGGATAGGTGAGGACCAAGATCTGTCCGGCGTAGGAGGGATCGGTAAGCATCTCCTGGTAGCCGGTCATGGCGGTGGAGAAGACCACCTCTCCGTAAGCGGGGCCCACGGCGCCAAAGGGCCGCCCAGGGAAGATGGAGCCATCTTCCAACACCAGGAAGGCCTTACCATCTACTCCCGCCATACCACCCTCCCCCCGGCTATGGTGAGGACTGCCCGGCCGCGCAGCCGTCGGCCGGCAAAGGGGGTGTTTTTGCCCCGGCTGGCGAAGGAGGCGGGGTCCACGGTCCACTCGCGTTCTAAATCGATGGCCGTCACGTCGGCGGGGGCGCCGGGGCGTAAGGTGCCGAGGCCAGGGATACGGCGATCCAGGCCCAGGGCCCGCACCGGCGCTGCCGTCATCGCCTCGATGAGGCGGTGGAGGGACAAGCGCTCCTGGTGTACCAACTGGAGGCACAGCCCAAGGGCCGTCTCCAGCCCCGAGATGCCCGGCGCAGCCATATCGAACTCGCACAGCTTATCTTCCTGGGCGTGGGGAGCATGGTCGGTGGCGATGCAGTCGATGGTACCCTGGGCTAGGGCCTGCTGACAGGCCGCCACGTCATCAGGTGTCCTCAAAGGTGGGCTCACCTTGGCGGAGGTGTTATAGGAGATAGCGCCCGGGCCCTCCCCCGAGGGGCACATGACCGCCTCATGGGTGAGGAGGAGATGGTGAGGGGTGACCTCAGCGGTAACAGGCAGGCCTTGGCCCTTGGCCCATGCCAGGTGGACCAGCGCCCACCTGGTGCTCACATGGGCGATGTGGACGTTGCCACCTGTCAGGCGGGCAAGGGCTATGTCCCGGGCCACCATCACCTCCTCGGCCTCCGCTGGCGCCCCTGCCAGCCCCAGGCGGGCGGAGACCCATCCCTCGTGCATGACGCCGCCGGCGGCCAAGCCCGGGTCTTCACAATGGTCGATGACTGTCATCCCCAGCATGGAGGCGTACTCGAGGGCCCGTCGCATGAGGTGGGCATTGACCACGGGATTGCCGTCGTCACTGAAGGCCACGGCCCCTGCCTGCGCCAGCTCCGCCATGTCCACTAGCTCCTCCCCTCTCCTGCCCCTGGTGAGGGAGGCGATGGGCAGCACGCGCACCACTCCCACCTGGCCTGCCCTCTCCAGCACCCAGCGCACCAGGGCTGGGGAATCCAGCGGCGGCTCAGTGTTGGGCATGCAGCAGACGGTGGTGAACCCGCCACGGGCAGCGGCCATAGTGCCCGATTGGATGGTCTCCTTGTGCTCCATGCCAGGCTCCCGCAGGTGGCAGTGGATGTCCACCAGGCCAGGGCAGACCACAAGGCCCCGGGCGTCGATGGCCTCCTCGGCCTCCCGGCCCACGTTGGGGCCCACTGCCACCACCCTGCCATGGGCCAGGAGGACGTCGCCCACCATGTCCAGCCCCTGGGAGGGGTCCACGATGCGCCCGCCACGGATGGCCAGCTGTTTACGTCCAGTCTGAAAACGGGCCCTATCCACCTTCCCCTCCTCTCTGGGTGAGCAGGTAGAGGACGGCCATGCGCACGGCCACTCCGTTGGTCACCTGTTCATCGATGACCGATTGGGCGCACCGCACCACCTCCGGTGCCAGCTCGATGCCCTCATTAACGGGGCCAGGGTGCATGAGGAGGGCGGTAGGGCTGGCTCGCCTTAGCCTCTTCTCGTCCACCTGGTAGAGGCGGACGTATTCTCGCAGCGACGGCAGCAGCCCAGCCACCATCCGCTCCCTCTGGAGGCGGAGAGCCATCACCACATCTGCCCCCTCGATGGCCTCGTCCAGGTTGTAAGAGACCTCCACCGATGGCCACGACCCCTCCCTCAGGCCAGGGGGCATGAGGGTGGGGGGTCCACACAAAACCACCTGGGCCCCCAAGGCCGTGAGGGCCCAAAGATTGGAGCGGGCTACCCGGCTGTGGGCGATGTCCCCGACGATGACCACTTTCCGCCCATGCAGCTCGCCCAGGTGGCGGCGCATGGTGTATAAGTCCAGCAGCGCCTGGGTGGGGTGAGCGTGCCAGCCGTCGCCGGCGTTGATGACGTGCATGGTGGTATGGCCGGCCACCAGGTAGGGCGCTCCCGACTGCCAATGGCGCATCACCAGCACCCGCGCTCCTAGGGCCTCGATGGTGCGCACAGTGTCCAGGAGGGATTCGCCTTTCCTAACGCTGCTCTGTTCCACGGCGATGTTGATGACATCGGCCCCTAGTGCCTTGGCCGCCAGCTCGAAGGAGGCGCGGGTGCGGGTGCTGGGCTCGTAAAACAGGTTGACCACCGTGGTGCCCCGCAGGGTAGGGACCCTCGGCACCTCCCGCGATAGCACCTCCCGCATGGCGTCTGCCGTGTCCAGCACCAGCATCAGCTCCTGGGGGGAGAGGACGTCCACGTCCAGCAGGTGCCGGTGGCGCCAGATGGCGGCCTGTGGCGAGGTGGCCTTCTCCTGCATCTCATCCCTCTCCCTGGGGGCGGACGAGGACCACCTCATCACGCCCGTCCACCTCTTGGAGACGGACCTGCACCTCCTCCTGGCGGGAGGTAGGCACGTTCTTGCCCACGTAATCGGCGCGGATGGGTAGCTCCCGGTGACCTCTGTCCACCAGCACGGCCAGCTGGACCTGGGCGGGGCGGCCATAGTCCATGAGGGCATCCAGAGCGGCACGGATGCTCCGCCCTGTGTAAAGCACGTCGTCCACCAGGATGACCTTCTTATGGTCGATGTCCACGGGGATGTGGCTGCGGTGTAGGGTGGGCCTGGTGCCCCGGTAGGGCAGGTCATCCCGGTGGAGGCCGATGTCCAGGGAGCCCACGGGCACCTCCTGGCCCTCAAACTCTCGCAGGATCTGGGCGAGGCGATGTGCCAAGGGGACACCACGGGTGTGCATCCCCACCAGCACCACCTCCGCCACGCCCTTGTTGCGCTCGATGATCTCGTGGGCGATGCGCCGCAGGGCCCGGCGGATGTCGGCCTCCGTCATGAGGAGATGCGCCTTCAAGGGGCCATCCCTCCCATAAAAAATGCCCTCCCGTCTCCCCGACGGGAGGGCTCCAGCTCTGCGCTCAAACCGTCTTCTGCTCTGCCTTCCAAGCTCCCCGTCTCCCTTGTCGGCCTCGCCGGACCGACTTAAAGGTACGACCAAGGGAAGTCCGTCCACCCCCACTATAACACGGGGACGTGGGGAAGGCAACCTACCGGGAGCCCTGGGAATAATCGCCAAAGGGGGCGTCGCGACGCCTGAGGGCCTCCCGCAGCCCTTCCTCTAGCACAGTGCGTCGCCAAGCGATCCCCTCGGGGGTGTGGCGGGCGATGCCATCCAGGAAGGTGCCCAGGATCTGGCTGGTGCGCAGGCCCATGTTCTCGTAGGCCTGGTTGACCAGCAGCTTGCTCATCACCAGCTGGTTCAGGGGAATGGAGGAGAGGCGGTGGGCGTAGGCCTCCACTTCTTCCGGCAGACGGTGGGCGGGGAAGGCGGCCGAGGCCAGCCCTACTTGCACAGCCTCCTTACCGGTAAGGGGCTGGCCGGACAGCATGAGCCGCTTGGCGTGCTCCAGGCCCAGCCGATAGACCCACATGACGGTGGTGGGCTGCCCCCAGATCCGCGCCGGGGGATAGCCGATCTGGGCGTCCTCGGCCACGAAGATGAGGTCACAGCAGAGGGCCATATCGGTCCCCCCACCTACACACCATCCGTGGACCTGGGCGATGGTGGGCTTGGGCGACTCCCAGAGGGACATGAAGGTGCGCACGTTGCGCCACATCATGAGATAGTCGCGTACCGGGTCCCAGATGCCGCCGGTGGCCTCTTGTGCCTCCTCCTCAGCTCTAGTGCCCCACTCCAAGTCGTAGCCGGCACAGAATGCTCGTCCGGCCCCCGAGAGGATGAGGACCTTCACCTGGGGATCGGCATTGGCCCTGGCTATGGCCTCCTCCAGGTCGCGAACCATCTGGGCGTTGATGGCGTTGAGCCTGTGGGGCCTGTTGAGGACAATGCGGGCTATGGGCCCTCGGGTCTCAAATAGGACTGTCCTCTCAGCCATCCTCCTGGGGGTATCATAGAAGTTTGGCCCTGCGGAGTGCAAGGAGGGCTTCTACCTCCTCGGGGCAGCCTATGATATCATCTCTTGATGCAATGAAAACTTGAACTATTAGCAGGGAGGAGGCTATGGCCCAGGAGATAAAGGTGGCGAGGGTAAACGAGATCCCCTCGGGGGAGATGAAGCTGGTGGAGTTGGGCGAGGAGGAGGTGGTGGTGGCCAACGTGGGAGGGCAGTTCTTCGCCTTCGCCAACAAGTGTAGCCACCGGGGCGGCCCTCTGGCTGAGGGGGAGCTAGAGGGGGAACTGGTGCGGTGTCCCTGGCACGGCGGTCAGTTCAACGTCCGCACCGGGGAGGCGGTAGCCCCTCCCCCATCCAAGCCCATCCCCGTATACCAGGTGCGGGTGGAGGGGGACGACATATACCTGGTGCGCTAACCACCGGCCAAGGGGGGTATGAGGATGACCCGATCGCCCTCCTTGAGGGGATGGTCGAAGTCGGCGTTTTCGTTGTTGACGATGATGACTTGGGTCATGTCATCGGGTATGCCCAGGCGGCGGAGCAGGTGGTCCACCGTGGCCCCCTCAGGTAGCTCCACCTCCACCACGGGGCGTCCATCGGGGGAGTAGCGCTCTAAATAGGCCTGGAGCTCTACGGAGACCTTCATGCCTGTCGCCTCGCTAGCTGGGCCTTGAGGGCCTCGAGGCCCAGGTGGCCTAGGGTCGTCCGCTCCCGCGCTAGGTGCTCCTTCCAGCGGGAGATGTCGGTGCCGCGGCGGATCATGGCCTGCAATATGCCCAGCTCCTGGGCGTCCTGGGCCCGGCCTACGAGGACGACCCCTGCCACCTGGCCCTTATGGTCGACGAGGATTTTACGATAGATGTTGGCAACGGGGTCGTGAAAGATGATGGGCTCCGTCCCTGGCCCCTCCCGGAACTGCCCCACTGAGGCGCACGTGAGGCCGAAGAGCTCAGTCACGTTCCAGCTCAGGCTGCCGGGGTAAGTGAGGGAATCGCCGGCCATATTGGCCCCTGCCACCTTCCCCTGGTCCACGGCCGTGGGCCAGATGGCGTGGACCGCTGGCTGGCCCGTCTGTAGGTCGCGGGTCTCGGCGCAGTCGCCGGCGGCGTAGACGTCGGGAAGGTTGGTCTCCTGCCGCTGGTTGGTGCGAACCCCCAGCCCTAGGTCCAGGCCCGACCCCATGAGGAAGCCGATGTTAGGCTCCACCCCTGTGCCGCATATCACCATATCGGCCGTGTAGGTCTTGCCGCTGCGCAATTGCACGGCGTAGCGACCATCTTTTCCCCTCTCGATGGCTGCCACCGAATCCCCCAGCAGGAGGTCGATGCCCTGGCGGCGCATCTCTTCCTCCAGGATGTGGGCCCCACGCTGGTCCAGCAGCTGAGGCATCACCTGCTCAGCGATCTCCACCACCGTGTAGCGCAGGGGTACCCGCTTCATGAGGGCGGTGATGGTCAGGAGGCTTATGAAGCCGGCGCCGATGACGAAGCAGTCGGTGGCCCTTTGTGCCCTCTCCTCTATCTTGCGGGCGTCGGCCAGGGTCCAGTGATAGCAGACGTCGGCCTCCTGGATGCCTTGGATAGGGGGCACGCGGGGGCGGGAGCCGGTGGCGATAAGGAGCTTATCGTAGCCCAGGGTGCTCCCGTCTTCCAGCCGGACTTCCTTCCGCTGCCGGTCTAAGGCTGTGGCCCCCACTCCCCAGATGGTCTCCACCCTCTTGGTGCGGAAGTAGTCCTGCCCGTACAGGGTGATCTGGGCCAAGTTCTTTTCCCCAGATAGCAGGTAAGGGAGGGCCACCCGGGAGTAGCACGGCTCCCCCTCCTTGGAGACCAGTACCACCTCCCCATCGGGATCCCGTTGCCGAATGGCCTCCAGGGCAGCCAGCCCTGCTGCCGAGGCCCCCAATATGACGTACCTGGTCATGGCCACCTCCTAGGAAAGGCCCAGCCGGGCCAGGGTCTCCTGCTTAGGCCGGCCCTCCTCGTCCCAGCCGCGGATACGGTAGTACTCCTCCAGCATGGACTCCAGCTCCACCACCTGCCCCTGGACCATCCCACCGGAGAGGGGTTCCTTGAGCATGCGGGGGGGAAGGGTATCGTCCTTGCGTCCCAGGCCGGCCCGCAGGTTGAACATGCGCTCCAGGTTCCAGATGCGTTCGCCAGCCAGGTTCCAGTCCTCCAGGGTCAGGTTCTCCCCGGTGGCGGCGTTGAACAGGGCGCACACCTTATCAGGGGTGAGGGCAAAGGTCACGAAGGTGCAGATGCCCGAGGAGTCCTCGCATGCTGCCTTGTCCTGGAGCATCTTCTGGGCCGCTGCCTTCCCCTGAGTGGAGAAGGGATCCAGGCGCTGGTTGGGAGGTGCGAACCACTCCAGGGTCATGGAGTAGCCCCGCAGGTGGCAGGCCCCTCTGTTGGAGGTGGCATAGCCCAGACCCATGCCCTTGGCACCCCTGGGGTCATAGGCGGCGAAGTCCTGCTTCTTGACGCCCATGAAGAGCTCCGGGTGCCCATAGTGCTCAGCGAGGCGGTATCCCCCCTCTGCCAAGAGGTGGCCGAACCGGCCCCGGCGGTAGGCCATCATCTCCAAGCAGCCGATGACGGCCTCAGGGTTGCCGAACTTAAGCTCGAAGGGGAGCTCGGCCAAGTCCTCTTTAGGGATGTAGCCCTTTTCGGCCAGCTCCATAGCAGCGGCGATGGTGCCGCCGGCGGAGATGGTGTCCAGGCCGTAGAGATTGCATAGGTAATTGGCGTAGAGGACGGCGTTGAGGTCGCCCACGCCGCAGTCGGACCCCAGGCCGAAGATGGTCTCGTACTCTGGGCCTTCGCCCTTCCCTTGCCACCTGGCGGGGCCCTTGATCTCCGTTACCCGTGCGCAGCCGATGGGGCAGGAGTAACACCCCTTGTTGCGCACCAATACTGATTTGGCTATGGCCTGGCCGGAGATGTCGTTGGCTGCCTCGAACTGACCCTGCTGGAAGTTGCGGGTGGGCAAGATGCCTACGCCGTTGGCAAAGCCCACAGTGGACGCCGTTCCCAGCCCCCTCAGGGCGTGGGCTGTCACCGGTGACTGGTTCACTACCTGCAGGGACTCCATCACCAGCTCGGAGAAGCGCAAGGGGTCGGCCACGGCCACGGCTCCTGTGCCGCGCACCACTATGGCCTTCACGTTCTTGGCCCCCATAGCCGCTCCTACCCCAGAGCGTCCGGCCGCCCGCGACTTGTCGTTGATGACGCAGGCATTGCGGCACAGGTTCTCGCCGGCGGGGCCGATGCCCGCCACCCGTGCCTGGGGGTCCGTCTCCCCGCGAAGGATGTCCTCCGTCTCCGCGGTGGTCTTGCCCCAAACGTGGGAGGCGTCCCTTATCTCCACCTGGTCGTTATAGATCCAGATGTAGACGGGCCTGGGCGCCCTTCCCTCTAGGATGACCATGTCGTAGCCGGCGAACTTCAACTCTGGCCCCCAGTAGCCGCCCGAATTGGAACAGGCGATGGCATCGGTGAGGGGGCTTTTGCATAACACCATGTAGCGGCCGCCTGTGGGCGCATAAGTGCCCGTGAGGGGGCCGGTGGCGAAGATGACCTTGTTCTCTGGGCCCAGGGGGTCGCAGCGGGGGTCAATCTCCTCGTATAAGTACTTGGTGCCCAGGCCCCGGCCGCCGATGAACTGGCGGGCCCATGGCATGTTCAGCGGCTCCTTGACCACCTTGCCCGCGCTGAGGTCGATGCGCAGCACCTGACCGACCCATCCGTACGGCATGGCCTCCCTCCTCCTGGCTCTTTAGGCGCCCCTTTCCATAGCCGCTAGACGCTCCGCCCACGGCATGGGCTCCACTTCTGCAAATTCCAGCGCCCCATACACACATACCTTGACGCACTGGGGCTCTCCTTCGCACAGGTCACAGTTCTGGGCCACCTTCTTGTCCCCATGGAAGCCCATGACCCCGAAGGGACAGGCCACCATGCACATCTTGCAGCCGATGCACCTCTCCTCTTGGACGTAGACCTGACCGGTGTCCGCGCGTCGGGATATGGCATGGGTGGGGCAATGGGCCAGACAGGGGGCATCGGAGCAGTGGAAGCAAGCGTAGGCCCCATAGACCTGCTCGTCCACCAGGTCGAAGACCCAGATGCGGGTCCTGGCCGGCATGAAGAGCCCTTCGTGTCGGAAGGAGCAAGCTCCCTCACACAGGTGGCAGGCGACACACTTCTCCGGGTGCGAGACGATCATCTTCATGGCCAACCTCTGCTCCGTCTTTATGTGCATCCCCACATATACGCCCTCGGTTTGCCAATGTCAATGTGCTGATAATACGAAAATTAGGGATGGGTCTCATCTGGCGCCCACCGCTACGGCGGCGGGTGAGCTTGGGTCTACATTATAATGGCCTACGGTAAGGACGCTTGGCGGAGGCTAGAATATGGCTGTCATCACCATAAACGGGCTGGACATCCATTACCGGGAAGCGGGCCAGGGACGGCCCGTGGTGCTGGTCCACGGATTTACAGGGAACTCCCGCAACTGGGCCCTGACGGTGCCTGCCCTGAGGCCCTATTACCGCCTCCTCTCGCCCGACCTGCGGGGCCACGGCCTTTCCGCCAAACCCGTCCTTCCTGAGGACTATGCTCTGGAGGCCATGGCCGATGATATTGTCGCCTTCGTCGGGCTGCTGGGCCTGGAGGGGTGCCACCTGGTGGGGCACTCCATGGGGGGCATGATCGCTCAGTTGGTGGCCCTAAAGGCCCCCCATCTCCTCCGCTCCCTGGTGCTGGTGGACACATCGGCCGAGCCCCCCGGGGCCCTGCGCACTGAGGAGCGGGCCCGCCTGGTGAGGGTAGCCATGGAGCAAGGCATGGAGGCGGTGTGGGAGGCCCAGCTGGCCCTCAACCCCATGGCCGAGGAGCTCCGATCCCAGCCCGAGCTGCTTCAGACGTGGAAGGAACAGTTCCTTATGACCTCCAGGGAGGCCTACATCTACTGTGCACAACATATAGCCAATCGGCGCCCCATCCTGGATGAGCTGAAGGGCCTCAGAATGCCCGTTCTCATCGTGTGCGGGGAGCTGGACGAACCCTTTGTGGGCCCCTCCCGCCGCATGCACGAGGCCATTCCTGGCAGCCGCTTGGAGATCATCGCTGGCTGTGGGCACTCACCCCAGATAGAGCGCCCCCAAGAGTTCAACCGCCTCCTACTGTCCTTCCTGTGGGAGGTAGACGGCGTTACTCCCTAGGAGGTTTCCAGGGCTTAGGGGGCCAAAAATAGTGCTCTTCCCTCATCTGCCAGCCCTTGGGCTTCAGTTGGCTCTTCACATCGGCGATCATGCCGGCATGGCCGCATAGGTAGACCACCGTGTCTTCGGGGTTCAGCTGGAACTTTTGGATGTACTTCCCCACGATGGTGTTGACACGCCCTGTCTCCCCTGTCCAACCCTGGTTGCGCTCCTCCTGGGGGCGGCTTACCGTGGGCACGTATTCCAAGATGTGGGGGTAGCGCTGGGCTAGGGCTTTGAGCTCGGAATCGTAGACCAGCTCGTCCCAGTAGCTGGCCCCATGGAGGATGTAGAAGCGGTGCCCCTCCTGCCCACGGTGCAGGTAGTCCCGCACCATGCTCACAAAGGGGGCGATGCCTGTCACCGTGGCCACCATCAAGTGGCGGCTAAAGCGGTGGTCCAGGGTGAAAAGGCCCTTGGCCCGCGGTCGCAGGCTCACCACGTCGCCCTCCCGTAGGCGCCAGAGGCGGGGTGTCAGCTGACCATGGGGCACCAGCTCTATGAACAGCTCCAGATAAGGCTCGTGAGGGGCGGAGACGATGGAATAGGGACGTTCTACCCCTTCCAGACCGATGGTGCAATACTGCCCCGGCCGGAATGGGAAGGGGACGGAGGGCTCTAACCAGAGGGTCATCAGGTCGGGGGTGTGGTCCTTACGTCTGATCACCCGGGCGGTGGCTGCGGGGGCCTTAGGGACGCCCTTGGGGGTAACAGTAAGCTGGTCTTCGCGCATCTCTTCCCTCCTTGGCCTGCCCCCTTCTATTCTCCCGCTTGCTACCTCTTGAGGGCAAGGCTCATAATCTAGACCGAGGAAAGGGGGGAGGCCGTGGCCCAGGAATACGACATAGAGGAGGTGCGTCGGCGGTATGTGGGGATGGAGACGGCGGAGACCCAGGGCCGCTATCCTGTGGAGCACGACCCCATCCGCCGTCACTGCCACATGGTGGACGATACCAACCCCCTCTTCCTGGACCCTGATTACGCTAAGAACACCAAGTATGGTGAGGTCATCTGCCCACCCTCGGGCTGGCTAGCCATATACTTTGCCAGCTTGGGCCCGTGGCCACCGGTATTCGAGCCGTTGGTGCCCGTGGTGCCTGCACCGGGGAAGCGCATCATCAACATGGCCCAGGAGGTGGAGTGGTTCGACGTCATTCGCGTCGGCGACCGCCTCTCCATCAAGCGGCGCATCGCCGATGTCTTCCAGCGTCCCATCAGCATCGACCCCCAGGCGGTGTGGGTGATAAGTGAGCTCATCATCAAGAACCAGCATGGCAAGGTGGTATGTGTGGTGCGCAATACCCTCCTCTTCCACCGTTCGCCAGAGGAGGTGGCGGCCGATAAGGCGGGGGCAGAGGGATGAGGAAGCGGCCACAGCGATACTGGGAGGACGTGGAGATAGGGGAGGAGCTGGCGGGCTTCTCCCTGGAGATCAACACTCGGCGTGTGTTCCTCCAGATAAGCGGCACCCAGGACTGGTACCCCTTGCACTTCGACCCTCAGTTCGCTCGTCGCTCCGGCCACCAGGACATCTTCATGAACACGGGCTTCCTGCAGGCTGCCCTGGTGAGGGTCATCACCGACTGGATGGGAGACGAGGGTTTTCTCAAGAAGCTCTACTTCGAGATGCGCCGCCAGCAAAGGCCAGGTGACATCATGACGTGCAAGGGGCGCGTGGTGGACAAGTACGTCCGCGATGGCCAGCACTATGTGGAGTGCGAGGTTTGGGCGGAGAACGAGAGGGAGGGCATCACCACGCCAGGTCGGGCCTGGGTCATCCTCCCATCACGCCAGGGGAGGCCTCCAGAAGAGACTTAATGGCCGGCAGGGCGGCGCGGGCTGCCCTCTCCCCGCGGCGGACGGCTTCCTGTATACGCATCGGCAGGGCAGCCATGATGCCATGTAAGCGGGGCCTTACTGTGGCCGCCGCCGGCGGGCGTGGCGGCGGCCCCTCCCCCACAAGGCATGCCAGCAGGGCCAGCCCCCCGAGGCGCGATGGGGGCGTGGCCCCCAAGGCCCACAGCAGGTTCCCCAGCCTACGGGAGGCTGGGCGGAGGGGTGGCGGCAAGAGGAAGAACTCGCCCACTGGCACCGCCACCACCGGCAGGCCGGGGAACGCCACCTGGGCCAGCCCCACGGGGACTGTGTCGTGCAGGCCTCCATCCACGAACCATCGCCCCTGTAGCTTCACGGGAGGCAGGAGCCCTGGTGGACGGATACTGGCCTCCACTGCTCTGCCCACGTTGCCCTCCCTCACCAGCAGGTGTTGCCCAGATGCCGCATCCAAAACGGTGGCAGCAAAAGGCAAGGCCAGCTCCTGGAAATCCAGGTGCCCGTAGCAGCGCCACAGCTTTTGGCCGAAGCCCCAGGCCTCCGGCCCGATGCGCAGCCCCCCCAGGAACCAAGCGGTGAGGGAGGCCATGTTGGCCGAGAGGGCCACCTCTACCATCTCCCGGACATCGCGATGGGCGGCATACAGGGGGCCTATCAGGGAGCCGGCGCTGGCCCCCACCAGGCCAGCGATGGGCACCCCCGCCTCGTGTAGAGCCTTGATGACGCCCACGTGCGCCCACCCTCTTATGCCTCCTGCTCCCAAGGCCAGCACGATGCCCCGCATAGGCCCTACACCGGCCTGGCCACCCCCAGCGTCTGAGGCCTTATGAACACCATGGGGGGCAGAGGTGGGACGGGGGTAAGCATCTCCAGGCGCACCAGGCGAAACCCTGCTTTCTCCATCAGGCGAGGGGTATCGCGGTTGGGATGACAGCCAGCGGCCAGCCACCGCCAGAGGGGTGTGATGGCGTCCTGGGCCCAGGCACCCAGGCGATGGTGGTAGCGCACATGCTCGAAGAAGCGCAGCTCACCGCCATGACGTAGGACCCGCCTCACCTCCATTAGGGCACGGCCCACGTCTTCCACACTACAGAAGACAAAGGTGGCCACTACGGTATCGAAATAGCCGGTGGGGAAGGGCAGGTCTTCAGCGCGGGCCTGCAGGAGGGTGATGGGGAGGCCCAAGGCGCGGGCCCGTCTCTTGGCCCGGGCCAGCATGTAAGGGTCGGGCTCTGTGGCCACCACGGCTGCGGGGTCCTGGTAGTATGGAAAGCTGGCGCCCGTGCCACAGCCCACCTCCAGGACGCGTCCGCGCGCCTGGCCCACCACCTCATGGCGCACGCGGCGCATGAAGGTGCTCTCAGCTCCGGCCATCAAGAAGTCATAGAAGGCGGCAAACCACTTGTGGCCCTTCATAGTGTCAGGGGGTTGGCCCATATCATCGTAAGATCTTACCCTCTCATTAGGCCCATGAGGAGGGAATCGGCGTCGGCCCGGCCTTTGGCCGTATCCGCCCTGGACGAGGCTCACCTGGGGCGCTCGGTGCTGCGGCTGGCGTGGCCAGTGATGGTCCAGCAGACCAGCTACTCCATGGTTCAACTGGTGGACACCTTTTTGGTGGGCCATCTTGGAGAGGATGCGCTGGCGGGGCTGCGTTTGGGCGCCCAGATCTTCTGGTTCGCCTTCGCTGGCATGACGGCGGTGGGGGTGGGGGCTATAGCTGTGGTCTCCCGCAGCGTTGGGGCGCAGCAATGGGCTCGGGCGCGGCGGGCGGTGGGCAGTGCCCTGGCCCTGGCCCTGGTTTGGGGGCTGCTGGTGGGGGTCAGCATGTGGGCCCTGGGCGGGTGGGCCTTGGGCATGCTGGGAGCCGAGCCAGAGGCCCGTCGCTTGGGGGGGCAGTATCTGCAGGCGGCGGCCTTTGGGATGCCGTTCTGGTCGCTCCTTTATGCTGCCAACGCCGTCCTGCAAGGGGCTGGGGATACCCGCACTCCCATGGCCGTGGGGGTGTTCATCAACGTGGTGAACATGCTCATGGCCTATTCGCTAATTAATGGTGTTGGGCCTTTTCCGTGGTTGGGGGTGGCAGGTTCGGGGGCGGGCTTCACCATCGCTGCTTTCCTGGGGGCTGTGGTCATCTTGTGGCTTCTGGCATCCGGCCGCCTCCTCCTAAGGTGGTCGCCCGCATCGTGGCCGCTATTTCATCGTTCGGAGGCGGCCAGAGTGGTGCAGGTAGGGCTGCCCACGGCCCTGGAGCAGGCCCAGTTCAACATGGCCTTCATGCTGTACACCCGCATCGTGGCCTCCCTGGGCACCACGGCGGTGGCCGCCCATGGGGTGGCCTTGGCTGTCCAAAGTTTGGCCTTCAATGCTGGTATGGGCATAAGCGTGGCCACGTCCGCCCTGGCTGGGCAGGGGCTGGGGGCAGGCCGCCCCGACTTGTCGGAGCGGGCGGTGTATGCTGCTGCCCGGTATGCGTCCTTGGTCATGGGCAGCGTGGGGCTGGTGTTGATGGTGTTGGGACATCCCATCGTCTCCCTCTTTGTGGGCGGGGAGGGGGCAGAGGAGGTGGTGGACATCGGGAGCCGCCTCATGTTCATCTTCGGGTTTGCCATGCCCGTGCTGGGGGCCAACCTGGCCTTCAGCGGTGGCCTGCGGGGGGCAGGCGATACACGGGCTGTCATGCTCATCATGGCCTTTGGCACGTGGGTAGTACGCCTGGGCCCCGCCTACCTTTTGGCCATCACAGCCGGGTTGGGGGCGCCGGGGGCTTGGGCGGCTGCCGTGATGGACATAAGTGCCCGCACCTTCCTCATGTGGTGGCGGTTCCGCAGCGGCCGCTGGAAGCAGATTCGCGTGTAGTCGGGCGATGACAGCGCCCGCCATGACTGCTACCATAGGGGCGAGGGCAGGCCCATGAGTAAGGTCATCATCTACACCCTGGCCGGCTGCCCCACCAGCCAGAAGGCCTTGCGGGCCTTGCGGGAGCGGGGCGTCGACTTCGAGGAGCGGCGGGTGGACGAGGACCCCCGCTGGTGGGAGGAGGCCCTTAAGTACTCGGTCACCGTGCCCATCATCATCTGGGGCGAGGGCGATGTGGAGATAGGCTGGGAGGGAGAGCACGGCTGAGAGATCACCTGAGGGCCGGGTGCCGGCCCACCCCCTCTGGCTTTATAACACCCTGAGCCGCCGCAAGGAGATGTTCCACCCTCTGCAAGAGGGGCGGGTGGGCATATACTCCTGCGGCCCCACTGTGTACCGCTTCGCCCACATCGGCAACCTGCGAACCTACCTGATGGCCGACTGGCTGCGGCGGACGTTGGAGGCCCTGGGCTACCAGGTGGTGCACGTCAAGAACATCACCGATGTAGGACACATGCGCCAGGAGCAGCTGGAGCGTGGGGAAGACAAGGTGGTGGCCGCTGCCCTGGCCGAGGGCAAGACCCCCCAGGAGATCGCCCAATTCTACACCGCTGCTTTCCTGCGGGATGAGGCCCGTTTGGGCATCCTCCCCGCCCATGTTTACCCCAAGGCCACCGAACACGTGGAGGATATGATCGGCCTCATATCTCGCCTCCTGGAGCGGGGCTACGCCTATGTGCGGCAAGGGAATGTATACTTCGATGTGTCCAAGTTCCCCCGCTATGGCCAGCTATCGGGGCAGATGGGCCTAGGCCTCCTGGCAGGGGTGCGGGTAGAGGCTGATCCTCTCAAAGATGACCCCCGCGATTTCACCCTCTGGAAGGCGGCGGAGCCTGGCCGTGTCCTTAAGTGGCCGAGCCCCTGGGGTGAGGGGTTCCCAGGCTGGCACATCGAGTGTTCGGCCATGGCCATCCGCTATCTGGGCCCCCATCTGGACATCCATACAGGTGGGGTGGACAACATCTTCCCCCATCATGAGGACGAGATAGCCCAGAGCGAGGCCGCCTACGGTGCCCCGTTCGTGCGGTACTGGGTGCACGGCCAACACCTGCTGGTGGACGGGGTGAAGATGGCCAAGTCCACAGGTAACGTTTACACCCTGGACCATCTGGAGATGCGGGGGTTCGAGCCCCTGGCCTTCCGCTACTTATGCGCCACTGTGCACTACCGCCGCCGCATGAACTTTACGTGGGAAGCCCTCGCTGCTGCCCAAAGAGGCCTGCTGCGTCTGCGGCTACACGCCCAGGGCGAGGGGAAAGGCTCTCCCAACCCCTCCCTAGCGCAAAGGCTGCGTCTTCTCTTTTGGGAGGCGGTGTGCGACGACCTCAACATACCGCGGGCGCTGGCGGTAGCCTGGATGGTCGCTCGCTCGGGGCTCCCTGGCCCCCTCAGGCGCCAGCTGCTTTTGGAGTTCGACCGCGTGCTGGGCCTGGGGCTTGACAGGGAGGCGGAGCCCTGCGAGCTGCCGCAGGAGGTGCGTCGCCTGGTGCAGAGGCGGCGGAGCCTCCGACGGCAGGGCCGCTTTGCAGAGGCCGATGCCATCAGGGCAGAACTGCTGGGCCGCGGCTACGAGGTGCGGGACGAGGGCCCCGTCACCCACGTCCTGCCGCGACCCCGTTGGGCCCAGCGGCCGGCCACGATAGCCCGCAGCCAGGATGTCCCTCTGCTGCTGGAGCGGCCCGCCGAGCGCCGCATCACCGTTAGCCTGCTGGCTAGCGACGATCGCCCCCATCTGGAGGAGTGCCTGGCCCACCTCTTGCCATATCTGGGGGAAGAAGACGAGGTCATCGTGGTCGACAACGGCTCTGACGACGACACCGGCCCCTGGCTGGACACCATCTCCGCCAGGGATGGGCGGGTGAAGGTAGTGCATGCTGACCACTTCCTGGGGGCGGCTGCTGCCCGTAACATCACCATGCGCCTGGCCCGTGGGCGCTGGTTCCTGTGGCTGGACAGCAGCGTGCGTCTGACAGGCGACATATCTCCAGCTCTGGAGAAGGCCTTCGCCGATGCCTCGGTGGGGATGGTGGGGCGGTGGGGCCTATGTACCTCTGACCTGCGCCACTTTCAAGAAGTCGAAGCCCATGGCGAGGTGGACGCTCTGGCGGGGTACCTTATGGCCCTGCCGCGGGAGGTTGTGGCCCAGCTGTTCCCCCTGGACGAGAGGTTCCGCTTCTATCGACATCTGGACCTGGACGTGAGCCTGCGCGTAAGGGCCCTGGGGCGCCGCCTTCTGTGTGACCCCTCGCTGCCTGCCCACCGCACCGTCCATTGGGAATGGGAGAGGACGCCCCCCGAAGAGCGGGATCGCCTCAGCAAGGCCAACTTCTATCGCTTTCTGCGGCGCTGGGGGCACAGGGTTGACCTTTTGGTCTCCAGATGCGCCCCCGACTCCTCCATTGTATGATGGGAGCGGGGAAAGGTAGGAGATGGAGATAGGTGGGGTAGGCCTCGGCGTGGCCTTTGCCGCCGGTGTCCTATCATGTCTTTCGCCGTGCCTCCTCCCTTTGGTGCCCTCTTACATCGCCTACCTGATGGGGGCATCGGCTCAGGGGAAGCCAGCGGCCGCCATGGCGCCCGGGGGGACGGCGGTGGCCATACGGCCGGTGGCCATTACCTCTGGTAGTCCCCTAGGGCATGCCCTTGGGTTTGTGAGCGGGTTCTCGCTGGTGTTCATCGCCTTTGGTGCCTCCTTGGGGCTCTTGGGGTACTTCTTGCGCCAGCACCGCGATGTAGTGCAGAAGGTAGCAGGCTCCCTGCTCATATTGCTGGGCCTGCACCTGGCGGGCGTCATCACCATCCCGTTTTTGGAGCAGGAGCGGCGCCTAGGTGTGGATGCGGCCCGGGGATATATTCGCTCCTTCTTGGTGGGGGCGTCCTTCGCTGCGGGGTGGAGCCCTTGCATAGGCCCCACATTGGGGGCCATCTTGGCTGTGGCGGTATCTGGGGGCAGCGTCATGGAGGCCGTCCTATTGCTGGCGGCCTATTCGGCGGGGCTGGCCATCCCCTTCCTGGTCATGGGCGTGGCCTTTAACGCTCTCCTGCCCGTTTACCGATGGCTGAAGAGGGCTGGGGGTGTCATCAACTATGTGAGCGGGGCCATGTTAGTGGTGGTAGGGATCCTCATATTCACTGGTAGCCTTATCAACCTCAATAGCCTCTTCGACTGGGGCCCCCTGTCCGACCTGGGCTCCAAGCTGTGACGGCGTCATGAGGTGGGACCTGCGGAGCAGGCTTCTGGCCCTTGTGGGCGTAGCGGTGATTGTGGCGGTGGTTTTGTTACCGTTAAAGGTGCTGGGGCTTCTGGGGCGGCAAGGGGGGCTGGAGGAGGCCCGACTGGTGGAGACAGGCCCGCCAGCTGGGGTGGGGGATTATTCCGTGGGGCCGGAGCGAGGGCAATTCGCCCCCGATTTTGAGGCGCCCACCTTAGAAGGGGGCCAGAAGGTGCGCCTAAGCGATTTTCGTGGTCGCCCCGTCTACCTCAACTTCTGGGCCACGTGGTGCGGGCCCTGTGAGCGGGAGCTCCCGGACATCGCTCGCCTGCGGCGTTCCCATCCCGACCTTGTGGTGATAGGCATCAACCGGGCCGAGCCGCCGGAGCGGGCTCTTCGGTTCCTGAAGAACCTCGGGCTTTCGGGGAGCAGCTCCCCCTTCACGGCCTCTGTAGCCGACCCCACTGACGTGCTATTCCCTGCTTATAGGGGCATCGGCATGCCCTTCAGCGTTTTCCTCAACCGTCAGGGGCGGGTAGTAGCCGTGTATAATGGCCTCCTCCCTCTGGAGAAGATGGAGGAGATGTACCGCTTGGCGGCAGAGACGGACTGAGCTGGGCCATCACCAGGGAAGTGGGAGGGCGGGGGGCTGATATATGTGGGGAACGGGCTGCTAAGGCGGCTGGGCCTTTGACGAGGGTTAGGCCCTCATCATACCATGATGTTGGGCCCGTAGCTCAGCGGAAGAGCGGGGGACTTTTAATCCCAGGGCCGTGGGTTCGAATCCCACCGGGCCCTCCAGGACTCCATATGGGGGCGTGGTCATCTCCTTTGTGCCCAGACTGTACCCAGCGCATGCCCGGGTCTTGGTCACGATGATGCCTGGATCTCCATGCGTGTGTGTGATAGCAGGGAGCACATGTCCCCCCTCTCATCAAGGGTGTGGGGGAGATGCCCTGGGCGCTGGCGTGAGGATACCTGCGGGCTGTTGTGTTGGCAGCGCTCCCTCCAGGGTATAGGGGAGGCGTGTGAGGACGCTACCCGGCTCGGCCTCGGTCACAGGTGTTAGCGCCGGGGCAAGTCGTCCCACGCCCAGCCTGTGGAGGCGCCTTCGGGTCCAGGGGGCGCGCCCCAGCCGGACTTCCAACGCCTCGGCCTGCGTTAAGAAGCGCACAAAGGCCACGGACGGCCCCGGCCTGCCCCCTAGGGCGTGCCAGGGTGGTAAGGACAGGAGCCCCCCACCGCCCTGCAGGCGTTGACACGACGGCCGCTGGTCCAGTAGTTGGACAGTGCTCCGACGCTGTCGGCCGAGCTCTCTATCTTGTTGCGCACGCACTCAGCACGGTCGCTGGGGATGGTCAGGTCCGTGCAGGCGCCCGTCGCCCACACCAGCCCCGCCACCCCTGAGACGAAGGGGGTGGCCATGGAGGTGCCGCTGCCGTAGGCATACTTAACGCCCCATATCCAGAGGCGGTTTCGGTGGTCGGGGGCAGTGGAGAGGATGCTCACCCCCGGCGCGCCGATGTCCACCCAGTCGCCGTAGTTGGAGAAGCTGGCCTTCTGGTCCTGGTTGTCGGTGGCGCCGACAGCGATGACCTTCTCGTAGGCGGCGGGGTAGAGCGGGCTGTCGGTGTTGTCGTTGCCGGCCGCCGCCACCAGCACCGCCCCCTTGCCCCAGGCGTAGTCCACAGCATCCTTTACCGTGGCGGAGTAATAATACCCGCCCAGGCTCATGTTGATGACCTTCGCCCCCCGGTCGGCTGCGTTCACGATGCCTTTGGCGATGGCGTCCCAGGAGCCAAAGCCGTTGTCGTTCAGCACCTTTACGTTCAGCAGCATGCAGGCTGGGCAGGTGCCCGCCACCCCCAGGCCGTTGTTGGTGACGGCGGCGGCGATGCCGGCCACGTGGGTGCCGTGGCCGTAGCGGTCGTCCCCCGTCTTGCTGCCGCTGAAGGTCAGGTTGCCGACCAGCTTGCCCTTCAGGTCCTCGTGGCTCTGGTCGATGCCCGTGTCCAGGATGGCGATGATGATATCCTGGCTGCCCGTGCTGATGCCCCATGCCTCGGGGGCGTCGATGTCGGCATCGGCGGTGCCGTCGTTCTGGCCGGTGTTGTTCAGCCCCCACTGGTCGCCAAAACGGGGGTCGTTGGGGGGGTCGTTGGGGAAGCCCACCGCCTGCCAGATGCCGTTGGGCTCGGCGAACAGTACGTTGGGGTTGCGGGCATAAGCGGCGGCGCGGGCCCGCTCCTGCCCTGGCGGCACCAGGACCACCTGCACGGCGATGCCGGGTATCTCCTCCTTTACCCGACCGCCGTTCTGTCGGTGCACCTCGGCCACGACCTGGGCGGGAGTGCCGGGCCGGAACTTGACCAGCACCTCGCCGGGGACGATGTCGGCCTCGGCGGACGTTGTGAAGGCGCGGGGCTGGCCCAGGAGGAGCAGCGCCAACACCCCCACGCCACCAGCAAGGATGAGCAATCGCCTGACCAGCCCTACCATCCCCTACCTCCCCTTCTGGCTCGCCATCTGGTGGCCCCAGTGTAGGCGGCGCCCTCCCCCTTGTCAACGTTTCCCGGGGCTGGCCCCAGAGACAAGGGCCCTCATTGCGGGACGAGGCCACGCCTCGTTGACAATATAGGGTGGGCACCGTAAACTAACATGTTGGCTTCGCTTACAGGAGGGGCAGCGCCGAGGGCCCCTTGTAGGTTTGGCCTCTCGGCCATTTATTTTGGGGTGAGTGTTATGCCGACCATAAACCAGCTGGTGCGAAAGGGGCGGCGGCCGGTGAAGAAGAAGTCTAAGGCCCCCGCCCTCCTATACAGCTTCAATAGCCTGAAGGGCACACTGCGGGTGGTGCCTTCCCCCCAGAAGAGGGGGGTCTGCACCGCTGTGCGCACCATGACCCCTAAGAAGCCCAACTCCGCCCTGCGCAAGATAGCCAAGGTGCGCCTCACCAATGGCATCGAGGTGACGGCCTACATCCCTGGGGAGGGGCACAACCTGCAGGAGCACTCTATCGTCCTGGTGCGGGGGGGCAGGGTTAAGGACCTGCCCGGTGTCCGCTATCACATCGTGCGGGGAGCCCTGGACTGCGCTGGCGTGAGCGGGCGCCGTCAGCAGCGCAGCAAGTACGGGGCGCGGCGTCCCTCCAGCTAATGAAGGTGCTTCACCATGCCTAGGCGCAGAGGTCGTGTAGTTAGGCGTGAGGTCCCGCCAGACCCGAAGTATGGGAGCGTCTGGGTGCAGAAGATGATCAACCACATCATGTGGAACGGAAAGAAGAGCAAGGCCGAGAAGATCGTCTATAAGGCCCTTGAGCTGGTGCGTCAGCGCACCGGGGAGGACCCTGTTAAGGTCTTCGAGCAAGCGGTGCGCAACTGCATGCCGGTGCTGGAGGTGCGCCCACGGCGGGTGGGCGGGGCCACCTATCAGATCCCCATAGAGGTGCGGCCCGAGCGTCAGCTCTCCTTGGCTATGCGCTGGCTGCGCGATGCTGCCCGCGCCCGCAAGGGCCGCCCCATGTTCGAGCGGCTGGCGGCCGAGATCTTGGACGCCTCCCGAGGCACGGGGGCGGCCGTCAAGCGGCGCGACGATGTCCACCGCATGGCCGAGGCCAATAGGGCTTTTGTGCACTACCGGTGGTAGTAGGAGGCCTGGGAGGTCTATGTTGGAGCAGGTATCCATCGAACGACTACGTAACATCGGCATCATCGCCCATATAGATGCCGGCAAGACCACCGTCACCGAGCGTATCCTCTACTTCACCGGCCGCACCTACAAGATAGGGGAGGTGGACGAGGGGACGGCCACCATGGATTATCTGCCCCAGGAGAAGGAGCGGGGCATCACCATCACCGCTGCTGCCACCACCTGCCTCTGGCGCGACCATGTCATCAACATCGTCGACACCCCTGGGCATGTGGACTTCACGGTGGAGGTGGAGCGGAGCCTGCGCATCCTGGATGGCGGGGTAGTGGTGTTCGAATCTGTCCATGGCGTGCAGAGCCAGTCGGAGACGGTGTGGCGGCAGGCCGACCGCTATAAGGTGCCTCGCATCTGTTTCGTCAACAAGATGGACCGGATGGGTGCCGACTTCTGGCGCACGGTGAACATGATCAGGGAGCGGCTGGGGGCGCGCCCGGTGGCCATCCAGATACCCATAGGGGCCGAGGGCTCCTTCCAAGGGGTGGTCGACCTGGTGGAGGAGGTGGCCTGGGTCTTCTCTGACGATCCCACGGTCCCCCCGCAGCGCCTTCCCATCCCCTTCGAGCTCAGGGAGGAGGCCCGCCGCCGCCGCGAGCAGATGATCGAGGCCCTGGCGGAGGTGGACGACCAGATCCTCATGAGCTATGTAGAGGGGCATCCCCTCACGCCAGCGGAGATCAAGAAGGCCATTCGGCGGGCCACCATCGCTTATCTCATCACCCCCGTCCTATGTGGGGCGGCCCTGCGCAACAAAGGCATTCAGCCCCTCCTGGATGCCATCGTGGACTACCTCCCCTCCCCCGTGGACCTGCCGCCGGTAAGGGGCATCGACCCCCGCACAGGGGAGGAGGTAGAGCGGCATCCCAGCGCCGATGAGCCCTTCAGCGCCCTGGCCTTCAAGGTGGTGGCCGACCCCTATGTGGGGCGTCTGGTGTACTTCCGGGTCTATTCCGGCCGCCTGCGCCAGGGCACCAACGTCTACAACGCCAGTCGCCGGCAGCGGGAGCGGATGGGGCGCATCATGCGCATGCACGCCAATCGGCGGGAGGACATACCGGAGGTGACGGCGGGGATGATCGCCGCCACCGTGGGCCTCAAGAACACCTTCACCGGGGACACCCTCTGCGCCGAGGAGGCCCCTATCCTCCTGGAGGCCATCAAGTTCCCCGAGCCGGTGGTCTCGGTGGCCATCGAGCCCCGGGCCAAGGACGACCAGGAGAGATTGGCCGTCACCCTGGCTCGCATGTCGGAGGAGGACCCCACCTTCCGCTACCGCTACGACCCGGAGACGGGCCAGACCATTATCTCGGGCATGGGGGAGCTGCACCTGGAGATCGTGGTGGACCGCATGCGGCGAGAGTTCGGGGTGGAGGCGCGTGTGGGGCGGCCCGAGGTGGCCTACAAGGAGACCATCACCCGCCCCGCGCGCGCTGAGGGGCGCTTCATCCGCCAGACGGGCGGTCGCGGCCAGTACGGAGTGGTGGTGGTGGAGGTGGAGCCCCTGCCCCGCGGCTCCGGCTTCCAGTTCGAGGACCGCACCGTGGGGGGCGTCATCCCCAAGGAGTTCATACCAGCGGTGGAGAAGGGCGCCCGCCAGGCCCTGGAGGCGGGGGTGTTGGCCCACTACCCCGTCATCGATGTCAAGGTGACCCTGGTGGACGGCCAGCACCACCCGGTGGACTCCTCCACCTTCGCCTTCGAGATGGCTGGGTCTATGGCTGTCCAGGAGGCCCTCAAGCAGGCGGCGCCGGTGCTCCTGGAACCCATCATGAAGTTGGAGATCGCCACCCCGGAGGAGTTCTTCGGCGACATTTTGGGCGACATCACCGCCCGCCGGGGCCATGTGGTGCAAGTGGACCACCAGGGGCACCTACGCATCGTCACCGCCCTGGTACCCCTGGCTGAGCTCTTCAATTACGCCACCGACTTGCGCTCCCTCTCCCAGGGCCGCGCTACCTACACCATGGAATTCCACCACTACGAGCCCGTGCCCCAGCAGCTGGCGGAGGCCATCATCGGCCGCGCCCGCGGGGCAGTGCGGAGGTGAGGGACGTGGCCCGCCAGAAGATACGCATCAAGCTTAAGGCGTATGACCACCGCATCTTGGACCAGTCGGCCCAGATGATCGTGGAGGCCGCTGAGCGCACAGGGGCGGTGGTGGCCGGGCCTGTCCCATTGCCCACCGAGATCAAGCGCTTCTGCGTCCTCCGCTCCCCTCACATCGACAAGGACTCTCGTGAGCACTTCGAGATCCGTACCCATAAGCGGCTCATCGACATCCTAGACCCCACCTCCAAGACGGTGGACGCCTTAATGCGGCTGCAGCTACCGGCGGGGGTGGACATCGAGATAAAGCTATGAAGGTGGAAGGTATCCTAGGCCGCAAGCTGGGCATGACCCAGCTCTTCGCCCCCGACGGGACGGCTCGTCCCGTCACCGTCCTAGAGGTGCTGCCGTCCACAGTGGTGCAAGTCAAGACGGTGGAGAAGGACGGCTATGCCGCCGTCCAGCTGGGCTATGGCTGGCGCAAGCGGCTCAACAAGCCCCTTAAGGGCCACGTCAAGGGGTTGGGGAGCTTCCGCTACCTGCGAGAATTCCGAGTAGATGATCCTAAGGAGTGGCAGGTGGGCCAGAAGGTGGGGTGCGAGCTCTTCCAGCCGGGCGATCTGGTGGACATCACTGGCATCTCCAAGGGAAAGGGGTTCGCTGGTGTGGTGAAGCGCCACGGCTTTGCCGGCGGGCCCAAGAGCCATGGCCAGTCGGACCGGTGGCGGGCCCCGGGGTCCATCGGCGCCGGCACCGACCCAGGCCGGGTCATCAAGGGGCTGCGCATGGCAGGGCACATGGGCGCCCGCCAAGTGACGGTCAAGAACCTGCTGGTGGTGCATGTGGACCCAGCCAAGGGCATCATGATGGTGCAGGGGGCTGTGCCCGGCCACAAGGGGAGCCTCCTGAAGATCAAGTTCGCCAAGTCCGCCGACGACCTGAAGCGGAGGAGGGCCAAGGCCCGTGTTGCTGGTGGTTAAGAACATCGAAGGCCAAGAGGTGGGCACCATCGAGGTGGAGGACTACGTATTTGGCCTCCGCCCCAACAAGGCTGTCCTCCACCAGGCCTATGTGGCCCAACGGGCCAACCAGCGGCGGGGGACGGCCAGCACCAAGACCCGCGGCGAGGTCAAGGGGAGCACCCGCAAGGTGCGCCCCCAGAAGTACACCGGCCGCTCCCGCCAGGGGAGCATCCGCGCCCCCCACTGGCGGCACGGAGGGGTGGTCTTTGGCCCCAAGCCCCGCGACTATTCCCAGCGGCTGCCCAAGAAGATGCGGCGCCTAGCTATCCGCTCTGCCCTCTCGGGCAAGGTGGCCGATGGCGAGCTGGTGGTGGTGGACAAGCTGGAGATGGGGCGCCCCAACACCAAGGAGATGGCCCGCATCCTCCGCAACCTGGGGGTGGAACGCTCGGCCCTGGTGGTGACGGGTGAGCCCGACCGCAACGTCTACCTCTCGGTGCGCAACCTGGAGGGGAAGAAGTGGCTGCCCGCCGCCTACCTCAACGTGGTGGACCTCCTGCACCACCGCCATGTGGTGATGACGGAGGCGGCAGTGCGCAAGGCCGAGGAGCTCTGGGGCCAGGAGGCGGAGCGGCGGCGGGCGCTGAGGAGGTGTGGCATCCGTGAGTAAGGCCCTCCACCCCACCCAGGTCATCATCCGGCCCATCGTGACCGAGAAGGCCACCTACCTGGCCGAGCAGAACAAGTACGTCTTTGAAGTGCACCCCGATGCCAACAAGACCCTCGTCAAAGAGGCGGTGGAGAAGGGGTTCGGGGTGAAGGTCAGGAAGGTCAACATCATCCGCCTGCAGCGGCGGGCCCGCCGCACCGCCAGGGGCCATCTGTTGGAGGGCCGGCGGTGGAAGAAGGCCATCGTCACCCTGGCCGAGGGCTATAGGATAGAGCTGTTCGAGGGCGTGTGATAGCCATGGGCGTTAAGGTTTACAAGCCCACCTCCCCCGGCCGGCGCAATGCCACCGGATACACCTTCGAGGAGATCACCAAGAAGGAGCCAGAGAAGGCCCTCACCGTCCCCAAGAAAGGCACGGGGGGCCGCAACAACCAAGGGAAGATCACCGTGCGCCACCGCGGGGGCGGCGTTAAGCGGCGCATCCGCATCATCGACTTCAAGCGGGACAAGTGGGGGGTGCCGGGCCGGGTGGCGGCCATCGAGTACGACCCCAACCGCTCGGCCCGCATCGCCCTCATCCATTACGCCGACGGTGACAAGCGGTACATCCTCTGCCCCCTGGGGCTGCAGGTGGGGGACACCGTCATGTCCGGGCCGGGGGCGGAGGTCAAGCCAGGCAACGCCCTCCCGTTGAAGGAGATACCGGTGGGCACCCTGGTGCACAACATCGAGCTGCACAAGGGTAAGGGAGGGCAGGTGGTGCGGGCGGCCGGGGCGGCGGCCCAGGTGCTGGGGCGGGAGGAGCGCTACGTTTTGGTGCGCCTGCCATCGGGAGAGGTGCGCCGCATCTTCGGGGAGTGCATGGCCACCATAGGCCAGGTGGGCAATGTGGAACACGACCAGATCCGACTGGGGAAGGCCGGCCGCCGCCGCCTCTTGGGATGGCGGCCGGCGGTGCGGGGCTCGGCCATGACGCCCCGTGACCATCCCCACGGTGGGGGAGAGGGTCGGGCCCCAGTGGGGCTGCCCCACCCCAAGACCCCATGGGGCAAACCAGCCCTGGGGGTGCGCACCCGCCGTCGCAAGGACACCGATAAGTACATCGTCCGCCGGCGCTATGAGCAGTAGGGAGGTGAGGCTGTCTTGTCGCGCTCGCGCAAGAAGGGCCCGTACGTGGACCCTAAGCTGATGGAGAAGGTGCGCAAGGTCCGCAGCTCGGGGCAGCGGATGGTCATCAAGACCTGGTCGCGGCGCTCCACTATCGTGCCGGAGATGGTGGGGCTCACCATCGCTGTGCACGACGGGCGGCGGCACGTCCCCATCTACATAACCGAGAACATGGTGGGGCACAAGCTAGGGGAGTTCGCCCCCACCCGCACCTTCCGTGGTCACAGCGGCAAGACGGCCCAAGTGGCGCGCATGAAGAAGAAGTAGCCATGCAGGTGAAGGCCTTTGTCCGCAACGTCCCCATCTCCCCTAAGAAGGCCCGTCTCATCCTGGACGAGATCCGCGGTAGGCGGGTGGACGAGGCCTTGACCATCCTGCGCTTCATGACCACTCCCAAGGCCAAGATAGTGGCCAAGGCTGTGCGATCGGCGGCAGCCAACGCCGAGAACAACTATCATATGGACCCCCGCCGCCTGCAGGTGGTGGCGTGCTGGGTGGGGGACGGTATCCGGCTCAAGCGGCTCAACCCGCGGGCGCGGGGCCGGGCGGACATCATCCGCCGCCGTCGCTCCAACATCACCATCGTGGTGGACGAGGTGTAGGACATGGGGCATAAGATCCATCCCATAGGGCTGCGCATCGGTGTCATCTACGGTTGGCAGAGCAAGTGGTTCACCGACCGCAAGCCCGTATATACGGAGCTGCTGCACGAGGACCTGGCCATACGCCGCGCCATTCTAGAGGCGCTGCCCGATGCCGCCATCTCCAAGATAGAGATCGAGCGTAACGCCAACCAGGTGACGGTCACCATCCACACCGCCCGCCCGGGCATCGTCATCGGCCGTGGTGGGCAGCGGGTGGACGAAATCCGCTCCCAGCTGGAGGGCCTCACCGGCAAACGGGTGCGAGTCAACATCCAGGAGGTGGCGGTGCCGGAGCTGGACGCGCGGCTGGTGGCCCAGACCATCGCCAGCCAGATAGAGCGCCGCGTCTCCCACCGGCGGGCCATGAAACAGGCGGTGGCCAGGGCCATGCAACGCGGGGCCAAGGGCATCAAGATCCGGGTGGCCGGCCGCCTGGGAGGGGCGGAGATGAGCCGCAAGGCGGTGGAGTTGGTGGGCCGCGTCCCCCTTCACACCCTGCGGGCGGACATCGACTACGGATTTGCCGAGGCGGTGATACCTCAGGGGGTCATCGGGGTCAAGGTGTGGATCTACAAGGGCGACGTCTTGCCCGAGAGGGAGGAGAGGGTGGAGGAGGCCGTCCCTGTCGCGGAGGCCCCAGCGGAGGTGACAGGTGATGTTGCAGCCCAGGAGGGTTAAGTACCGTAAGCAACAGCGAGGCCGCCTCAAGGGCCGGGCTAACTCTGGCAACCGCGTGGCCTTTGGTGAGTACGGCTTGCAGGCCCTAGGGGCGTGTTGGCTCACCGCCCGCCAAATAGAGGCCGCCCGCCGCGTCATCGTGCGGGCCGTCCGCCGCGGGGGGAAGATGTGGATCCGCGTCTTCCCCGACAAGCCCATTACCAAGAAGCCATTGGAGACGCGTATGGGTGGGGGCAAAGGGCCCGTAGACCACTGGGCGGCGGTTGTCAAGCCCGGGCGCATCCTCTTTGAGGTGGCGGGCGTAAAGGAGGACGTGGCCCAGGAGGCCCTTACCCAGGCGGCGCACAAACTCCCCATCCCCTGCCGCATCGTCAGACGGGAGGTGGCTTGAGTTCATGGGCCGCTACATCATGACGATGGAACAGATCCGCCGCCTCTCCGACCAAGAGCTGGCGAAGGAGATAGAGGAGGCGTACAAGCGCCTCTTCCAGCTCCGTCTCCAGAAGGAGCTACGCCAGCTGCAGAACCACCGTGAAATCTGGAAGCTGCGGCGTCACCTGGCCCGCCTCAAGACGGAGCAGCGGGCCCGCCAGGAGGTCAGATAGCCATGGCTGTGGAGCGGGGCTACGGCCGCCGCAAGGTCCTGGAGGGGGTGGTGGTGAGCGATAAGATGCAGAAGACGGTGGTGGTAGCCGTGGAGCGGCTTACCCGCCACCCCATCTACAAGAAGACCATCCGCAAGGTCAAGAAGTATAAGGCCCACGACGAGGAGAACGCCTGTAGGGTAGGGGACAGGGTGCGCATTGTAGAGACCCGCCCCCTCTCTAAGACCAAACGGTGGCGGGTGGTGGAGATCTTGCAGCGGGCGGAGCGGGTGGAGGTGCCCGCCGAGGCGGTGGACCTGGATCTGCTGGGGGAGAAGGAGGAGGGCAAGGGAGGTGAGGGCCCATGATCCAGAACTATACCCGGCTAAAGGTGGCCGACAACTCTGGCGCCCGTGAGATCATGTGCTTCCGCGTCCTCGGCGGCTCCGCCAAGAGGTATGCCGGCCTGGGTGATATCATCGTCGCCTCCGTCAAGGACGCCCTCCCCAATGCCCCCATCAAGAAGGGGGACGTGGTGCGGGCGGTGGTGGTGAGGGTGGCCAAGACCACCCGCCGCCGTGATGGCACCTACATCAAGTTCGACGACAACGCAGCCGTCATCCTCTCCCAAGACGGCCGCAACCCCCGTGGCACCCGCGTCTTCGGGCCCGTGGCCCGTGAGCTGCGGGAGAAGGGGTTCATGAAGATCATCTCCCTCGCTCCGGAGGTGGTGTAGCCTATGGCCCAGAAGATCAGGCGGGAAGACCGGGTGGTGGTCATCCGGGGGCGCGACCGGGGCAAGGTGGGGACGGTGCGGCAGGTCAAGCCGCGGGAGCAGCGCATCGTGGTGGAGGGGGTAAATGTCATCAAGCGCCACCTGCGCAGCCTGCCCAACCGCCCTGGGGGCATAGTGGAGCGGGAGTCCCCCATTCACTGGTCCAAGGTGAAGCTCATCTGCCCCGCCTGCCAGAAGGCCACCAGGGTGGGGTTCCGCCGTCTGGAGGATGGGCGGAAGGTGCGCTATTGTAAGAAGTGCAACGCTAACATCGATTGAGGCCATGCAGGACGGATACGTGCCCCGGCTCAAACAGTTATATAGGGAGCAGGTGGTGCCCGCCCTCATGCGGGAGTTCGGGTATCGCAACGTCATGGAGGTGCCCCGCCTGGTGAAGATATCGGTCAATGTGGGGTTGGGGGAGGCGGTGCAGAACCCCAAGGCGGTGGAGGCGGCCACCAACGATATCGCCCTCATCACGGGCCAGAAGCCGGTGGTCACCCGGGCCAAGAAGTCCATAGCTGCCTTCAAGGTGCGCCGGGGGATGCCCATTGGCGTCATGGTCACCCTGCGCGGCGACCGCATGTGGGAGTTCCTGGACCGGCTCATCAACGCCGCCCTGCCGCGCATCCGCGACTTCCCGGGGGTGCCGCCCGACTCCTTCGATGGGCGCGGCAACTACTCCCTAGGCATAAGGGAGCAGATCATCTTCCCCGAGATCGAGTACGACAAGATCGATAAGGTGCGGGGGCTGCAGGTGAACATCATCACCACCGCCCGCACCGACGAGGAGGGGAAGAGGCTGCTGGAGCTTTTGGGCATGCCCTTTGCCAGGAGGCGCTAGGATGACCAGGAAGGCGCTTTATATCAAGACCTTCATGAAGGAGCCCAAGTTCCGGGTGCGCCACCGCAACCGCTGTCGGCTGTGTGGCCGCCCCCGGGCGTACATGCGCATGTTCGGGCTTTGTCGCATCTGCTTCCGCAAGCTGGCCCACGAGGGGCAGCTGCCAGGAGTCCAGAAGGCGAGCTGGTGATGCTCACCATGATGACCGACCCCATAGCTGATATGCTAGCCCGCATCCGCAATGCGGTGATGGCCAGGCACGACTATGTGGATGTGCCTGCCTCCCGCATCAAGTTGGAGATGGTGCGTATCCTCAAGCGGGAGGGGTTCATAAAGGGTTACGAGGTGCGGGAGGAGGGGCCCAAGAAGACCATCCGCATCCACCTGGCCTACACCGAGAATGGGGAGCCTCTCATCACCGGGCTGCAGCGAGTGAGCAAACCGGGGCTTCGTGTCTACGTCAAAAGGGGCCAGATCCCCAGGGTATATGGTGGCTTGGGCATCGCCATCCTCTCCACCTCCCAGGGGGTGATGACCGGGCAGGAGGCCTGGCGCCGCCGCCTGGGAGGGGAGGTCCTCTGCTACGTTTGGTAGGTGAGGGAGATGTCGCGCGTAGGGCGTAAGCCGGTGCCCATCCCAGCAGGGGTACAGGTGCAGGTGGAAGGCCAGCGCGTCACGGTGCGCGGACCTAAGGGAGAGCTCTCCTGGGAGGTGGATCCATCCATAGAGGTGCAGGTGGAGGACGGGCGGGTAGTGGTGCGCCGCTCCGGGGATCAGCCCCGCCTAAGGGCCTTGCACGGCCTCACCCGTGCCCTCATCAACAACATGGTCATCGGCGTCTCCCAGGGCTTCGAGAAGAGGCTGGAGCTGGTGGGTGTGGGCTACCGGGCCCAGATGCAGGGGCGCAAGCTGGTTCTCAGCGTGGGCTACTCACACCCCGTGGAGATAGAGCCGCCCCCCGATGTGGATATAAGGGTGGAGGGCACCACCCAGATCGTGGTCAGCGGCATCGATAAACAGAAGGTAGGACAGGTGGCGGCCGACATCCGCGCCGTGCGCCCGCCGGAACCCTACAAAGGCAAGGGCATCCTTTACGTGGGCGAGGTCATCAGGCGGAAGGCTGGGAAGGGGGCCCGCGGCCGATGAAGGTGAAGACCAGACGAGAGGCGCGCATCAGACGTCACCTGCGGGTGCGGAAGAAGGTGGTGGGCACCCCCCAGCGTCCCCGCCTCTGTGTCTTTCGCAGCCACAAGCACATATACGCCCAGATCATCGATGACACCCGTGGCCACACCCTGGTAGCGGCCTCCGATTTGGATCCAGGCCTTCGCACCCAGGTGGCGGGCATGCCCAAGAGGGAGCGGGCGGCCCTAGTGGGCCAGCTGGTGGCCCGCCGCGCCCTGGAGAAAGGCATCTCCCAGGTGGTGTTCGACCGCGGCGGCTATAAGTATCATGGACGGGTGAAGGCCCTGGCCGAGGCGGCCCGCCAGGCGGGGCTCCAGTTCTAGGGGGAAGAGAGGATGGGGATACCTCTTAGGTACATCGCCAACCGCGACCGCGTAGTGAAGGATGCCTCGGGCCTGGAGCTGCAGGAGCGGACCATCCATATCAACCGGGTGGCCAAGATGATGGCCGGAGGGCGCCGCTTCCACTTCACGGCCCTGGTGGTGGTGGGCGATGGCCAGGGGCACGTGGGGGTGGCCATGGGCAAGGCCACAGAGGTGCCGGAGGCCATCAGGAAGGCCTCCACCATGGCGCGCAAGTATCTCATCCGTGTCCCCCTCAAGGACGGCACCGTGCCCCACCCCCTGTTGGTGAAATATGGCGCCTCCAAGGTGCTCATCAAGCCAGCGCCTCCCGGTACCGGCCTCATCGCTGGGGGGGCTATGCGCCCTGTCCTGGAGCTGGCCGGCGTGAAGGATGCCGTATGCAAGGCCTTAGGCAGCACCAACCCCATAAACCTGGCCAAGGCCACTATCCTCGCCCTTAGCAGCATCAAGGAGCCGGAGGAGGTAAAGGCCCAGCGGGCCAGGGTGGCGAGCGAGGCCATCCCCACACAGGTGGAGGGCTGAGATGGGCAAGCTACGCATCACCTGGCGCAAGAGCGCCATCGGCTACTCAAGCGATCAGAAGGCCACCGTGCGGGCATTGGGGCTCAAGCGCCTGGGTCATCAGGTGGTGCATGAGGACACCCCGGCCATAAGGGGGATGGTCTTCAAGGTACGCCATCTGGTGACGGTGGAGGAGGTGGAGGAGTAATGCAGGCCCATCAGCTGCGCCCGCCGGCGGGGGCCAAACACCGCCGCAAGAGGGTGGGCAGGGGCGATGCCTCTGGCCACGGCAGCTACTCGGGGCGCGGCATCAAGGGGCAGAAGGCACGCACCGGCGCTGGCGTCCCCCCTTGGTTCGAAGGTGGGCAGACGCGTCTGGTGAAGCGACTCCCCCATAAGAAGGGGTTCGTCAACATCTTCCGCGTCCAGTTCCAAGTGGTCAATGTGCGAGACCTCAACCGCTTCCCGCCGGGGACGGAGGTCACCCCCCAGCTGCTACGTCAGCACCGCCTCATCGCCGACCCGCGCAAGCCGGTGAAGGTGCTGGGGGACGGGGAGTTGAAGGTGCCCCTGACGGTGAGGGCCCATCGGTTCACGGCCACAGCCAAGGAGAAGATCGAGGCTGCTGGTGGGCAGGCCATGGAGGTGGAAGGATGACGGCCACCGCCACCCGCCAGCCCCAGCTTTTGCGGGCTGCGGTGGAGGCCCTCCTTCATTCCGACCTGCGCCGGCGCCTCCTGTTCGTCATGGCCATGCTGGTGGTGTTCCGCTTCCTGGCCAACCTGCCCATCCCGGGCGCCAACCCGGCGGTGTTCCAGGAGCTGTTCCGTGGCAACGCCATCCTGGGCTTCCTCAACCTCTTCTCGGGGGGCGCCCTGCAGCACATGAGCGTGGCCTCCATGGGTGTCTACCCGTATGTGACGGCGGCCATCGTCATGCAGCTCCTGGTGCCTTTGGTGCCCACCCTGCGGGCCCTGGCCCAGGAGGGGGAATACGGGCGGCGCCAGATCGAGATCTACACCCACTGGCTGACGGTGCCCATGGCCCTGGTTCAGGGCTACGGCCAGCTCATCCTCATCCAGAGCCTAGCGCCGGGCGCTATCCAGGTGGGGTTCACGGGCGACAAGGCCCTGCCCACCGTCACCATCCTCGCCACCATGACCGCTGGCACCATGTTCCTGGTGTGGCTGGGAGAACTCATCACTGAGAAGGGGATCGGCAACGGCATCTCCATCATCATCTTCGCCGGTATCGTGGCCGGATTGCCCGAGTACGTAGGGACCCGCTTGTTCGCTGGCCTTGGGGGCACCATCCTGAGCACCCTAGGGCTGGGCCTTTTCATCGTGGGCCTTGTGTACCTCATTGTGGTATTCCAGGAGGCCCAGAGGCGCATACCGGTGCAGTACTCGCGCAGCGTGTTCCGGGGCGGGCGCATGTACCGCCAGTCGGGCCAGACGTATATCCCCTTGCGGGTCAACTCGGTGGGGATGATACCGCTCATCTTCGCCTTCTCCATGGTCCTGCTGCCCGCTTATGGGGGGCAGGTGTTGGCTCAGAACAACAACCAGGTCATCGCCAAGATGGGCCAATGGCTTCAGGACGTCTTCTCTCCTAGCAACCCCCCGTACTGGCTGCTGGTGTTCTTCAGCGTGGTCATCTTCACCTTCTTCTACACGCTGGTCATCTTCCAGCAGCAGAACCTGGCCGAGAACCTGCAGCGCCAGGGGGGCTTTATCCCTGGCATCCGGCCTGGGAAGCCCACCGAGGAGTACATAAACCGGGTGCTCATGCGCATCACATGGGCGGGGGCCCTCTTTTTGGGCTTTGTAGCCGTCTCCCCCTTCATTGCCGCCCTTCTCTTCGGTGCGGACGTGAGCCTGCAGGGGCAAAGCTTTGCCTTCGGCATCAGCGCCAGCGGGCTCATCATCGTGGTGGGGGTGGCCTTGGACATGATGCGCCAGCTGGAGGCCCATGTGCTGATGCGCCGCTACGAAGGGTTCATCCGGTAGGGGGCCATGTACATAGTGCTTCTGGGCTTGCCGGGGGCGGGGAAGGGAACGCAGGCTGAGTTCCTCTGCCGTCGCTTGGGCATTGGCCACCTGACCACGGGGGAGATGTTCCGCGACCATATCCGCCGCCGCACCCCTTTGGGGCAGATGGCCCAGCCCTACGTGGAGGGAGGGCAGCTGGTGCCCGATGAGGTCACCATCGCCATGGTGGTGGAGGAGTTGGAGGGCCCGCGGTGCGGCAGCGGCTGCCTCTTGGACGGCTTCCCTCGCACCCTGGCCCAGGCGCGGGCCTTGGACGAGGCCCTGGCCCGGCGGGGGAAGGCCATCGACGCCGTCATATACCTGAGGGTGCCCGAGGAGGAGGTGGTGCGCCGCCTCTCCGGGCGCTGGACGTGCTCCCAATGTGGCACCGTCTACCACGAGGTCAATTCGCCACCTGCTACCCCTGGGGTCTGTGACGCCTGTGGCGCCCCCCTCTACCAGCGGGAGGACGACCGCCCGGAGGTGGTGCGCCGCCGGCTGGAAGTCAACCGCCGCCAGCTGGAGGAGCTGCTGGACTACTATCGTCGCCAGGGCAAGCTGCGGGAGGTGGACGGCTTCAAGAGCATCGAGGAGGTGCAGGCGGAGCTTCTAGAGGTGCTGATGGGGGCTCGGAGGGGATAGGGCGGGCCATGCCCATCGTCATCAAGTCCGATGAGGAGATAGCCATCATGCGGAAGGCGGGTCGGTGTGTGGCCCAGGTGCTCCAGCTTTTAGTGGAGCATGTGCGTCCTGGCGTGCGGGAGAAGGAGTTGGATGAGATCGTACGCCGGGAATTCGCCCGCCGTGGCGTCATCCCCACCTTTCTGGGCTACAGAGGCTATCCGGCCACTGTTTGCGTATCCGTTAACGACGAGGTGGTGCACGGCATACCTGGAGACCGCCCCTTCCAGGAAGGGGACATCGTCAGCATAGATCTGGGGTGCACCTACAAAGGTTTTGTGGCCGATGCCGCCGTCACCGTGGGCGTGGGGCGCATAAGCCCTGAGGCGCAACGGCTTATCGACGTGACCCGGGAAGCCCTGTGGCGGGGCATCCGGGCAGCCAAGGCAGGGGCGCGGGTGGGGGCCATTGGCCATGCCATCCAGAGCTATGTGGAATCGCAGGGGTTCTCGGTGGTGCGGGAGTACGTGGGACACGGCGTGGGGAGGGAGATGCACGAGGACCCGCAGGTGCCTAACTACGGCGAACCCCATTGGGGCCCCGTCCTCCGCAAGGGGATGGTCATCGCCATCGAGCCCATGGTGAATATGGGCCACTGGCGCACCCGCCGCGACCCCGATGGCTGGACGGTGCGCACCGCCGATGGCAGCCTCTCGGCCCATTTCGAGCACACCATCGCCATCACCGATGGGGAGCCGCTAGTCCTCACCTTGCCATGAGGGGGGCATGGAGGCGTATAATTAATATTTGGCTGTCGCTGGGAGGGGAATAGGCAAGGCATGGCCAAAAAGGAGACTATCGAGGTAGAGGGCATCGTGAAGGAGGCCCTTCCCAATGCCATGTTCCGTGTGGAGCTCCCCAATGGGCATATGGTGCTGGCCCACGCCTCGGGCAAGATGCGCATGCACTTCATACGCGTCCTGCCGGGAGACCGGGTGCTGGTGGAGCTCTCCCCATATGACCTGAGCCGGGGGCGTATCACCTATCGCTTCCGCAGTGGTGAGGAGCAGTCATGAAGGTGCGGCCATCGGTGAAGCGCCGCTGCGCCAAGTGCAAGGTGGTACGGCGCAAGGGCGTGGTATACATCGTGTGCGAGAACCCGCGTCATAAGCAGAGGCAGGGATAGGAGGAGTTATGCCGCGCATCGCAGGCGTTGACGTCCCCAGTGATAAGCGGGTGGACGTAGCCCTAAGCTACATCTACGGCATCGGCCGCAGCCGTGCCCTGGAGATATGCCGGGGCACGGGGGTGGACCCGGCCAAGAAGATGCGCGATCTATCGGACGAGGAGCTCTCCCGCATCCGCGAGTTCATCGACCGCAACTACAAGGTAGAGGGGGAGCTGAGGGCGGAGATCCGCCAGAATATACAGCGGCTCATTGAGATCAACTGTTATAGGGGCATCAGGCACCGCCGTGGCCTGCCGGTGCGGGGGCAGAGGACGCGCACCAACGCCCGCACCCGGAAGGGGCCCCGCAAGACGGTGGCAGGGAAGCGGCGGGCTAAGGTCAGGAAGTAGGGTGAGGACATGGCACAGCGCAAGACGGGCGGTCGCAGGCGCGAGCGCAAGAACGTCCCTGTGGGCCGGGCGTATATACAGTCCACCTTCAACAACACCATCGTCACCCTCACGGATTTGCAGGGAAACGTCATCGCCTGGGCCAGCGGGGGCACGGTGGGCTTTAAGGGGTCGCGCAAGGGCACGCCCTATGCTGCCAGTCTGGCTGCCGAGGCGGCGGCCCGCAAGGCCATGGAGCACGGCATGCGCCAGGTGGAGGTGCTGGTCAAGGGGCCGGGGGGCGGGCGGGAGCCCGCCATCCGCGCCCTGCAGGCGGCTGGGCTCCAGATCACGGCCATCAGGGATGTGACCCCTATCCCCCACAACGGTTGCCGACCGCCCAAGCGGCGTCGCATTTAGGGCAGGGGAGGAGCAAAGAGGATGGCCAGATACACCGGACCCGTGTGCCGCCTCTGTCGTCGCGTGGGCCAGAAGCTCTACCTGAAAGGGGAGAAATGCTATACAGCCAAGTGCCCCTTCGAGAAGAGGCCTTACTGGCCGGGCCAGCATGGACCCCAGCGGCGCCAGCGGCTCTCTGACCGCGGCATCCAGTTACGGGAGAAGCAAAAGGCCCGCTACATCTACGGCATGCTGGAGAGGCAGTTCCGTCGTTTCTTCGCCGAGGCCCGCCGGCAGAAGGGGCCCACGGGAGAGAACCTCATCAAGCTCCTGGAGAGGCGACTGGACAACATCGTGTACCGTCTGGGGTGGGCCTCCTCAAGGGCCCAGGCCCGGCAGATGGTGCGCCACGGCCACATCGCCGTCAATGGCCGAAAGTGCGACATACCGTCCATGTTGCTGCGGCCGGGGGACGTAGTCTCCTGGACGCCAAAGGGCCAGAGAACTGCCCTCTTCCAGGAGGCCAAGGAGCTTATGGGCTCCCGTGCCCTTCCCTCGTGGCTGAGCCTGGACGAGGCCCAGATGGTAGGGCGTGTGGTGGGGGAGCCGCGGCCGGAGGAGATACCCGTCCCCTTCAACACGTCCTCCATCGTGGAGTACTACTCGCGATAGTCAGGTGCAAGTGGAGGTGGGTGTGCCTTGGCCCAGCAAGAGCTTCTGGAGCTGCCGGAGATCGAGGTAAAGGAGGACAGGGCGTCCTACGCACGGGTGGAGGTGGCCCCCCTGATGCCTGGCTTTGGCATCACCCTGGGCAATGCCCTGCGCCGCGTCCTCCTAAGCTCCCTACCCGGGGCGGCTGTCACCAGGGTGCGCATCGAGGGCCTTCTGCACGAGTTCTCCACCATACGCCATGTGAAGGAGGACGCCATCGAGTTCCTCCTCAACGTCAAGCAGCTGCGTATCCGGGCTTTGGCTCCTCGCCCTGGCACCATCATCCTAGACGTGGGGGGACGCGAGGGGGAGGTTACCGCTGCCGAGCTCCGGCTGCCGGAGCACCTGGAGATAGTCAACCCCGAACAGCACCTGCTGACCCTGGACTCGCCCGAGGCGCATGTGTATGCGGAGATGACGGTGGAGATTGGGCGCGGCTTTCGCCCCGCCAGCCAGCAGAACGGCCTGCCTATCGGCGTCATCGCCGTGGACGCCGTCTTCTCCCCCGTGAGGAAGGTCAGCTATCAGGTGGAGCCTATGCGTGTGGGGCAGGCCGCCAACTACGACCGCCTCATCCTGGAGGTGTGGACGGATGGCACCATCGAGGCGGTGGAGGCCATAAGGAAGGCGGCGGACATCCTCATAGATCATTTGCGCATCGTGTCTCGCCTCGGGCGGTTTTCGGCCCCTATGGTCTCTCGTGGCATCGGCGCTGGCCTCCTCCTGACCGATGAGCAGCGCAACATGCCCATAAGCGAGCTGCGCCTCTCCATCCGTACCTATAATGCCCTCCGCCGCACAGGCATCGAGACGGTGGGCCAGCTATTGGAGCGGACGGAGGAGGAGATCCTCTCCTTGCGCAACTTCGGCCCCAAGTCCTACGAGGAGTTGCGCCAGCGGCTGGAGGAGTTGGGCATCTTGCCGGCCAGGGGGAAGGTCTCCTATGCACCTTCGGAGGGTGCCCCTGAGGTAGCCGAAGAGATGCCATTGGAGACGATGGCTGAGGAGGAGGCCGAGGAGGCGCTCCCGGCGACAGCGGCTGAGGAGGCGGTGGCCGCCCAAAGGGCTGAGGAGGCGACAGTGGCCTCCTCGCAAGAGGTGGAGGCCGGGGCGCCAGCGGAGGCAGCGGCCCAGGTCTCCCAGGAAGAGCAGGAGGTGGACCCCCGCCTGGCCAAACTGCAGGAGCTGAAGGCCAAACTAGAGCGGGAGGAGTAGCTGATGGCCCACCAGATCGATGGCCGCAAGCTGGGGCGGCCCACCGACCACCGCCTGGCCCTCTTCCGTAACCAGGTCACCGAGCTATTGCGCCACGAGAAGATCGTGACCACTGAAGCCAAGGCCAAGGAAGTAAGGGGCCTGGCCGAGAAGATGATCACTCTGGGCAAGCGGGGCGATCTAAACGCCCGTAGGCAGGCCTTAGGCTTCATCTACGACAAGAAGGTGGTGCGCAAGCTCTTCGGGGAGCTGGCCCAGCGGTATGCTAACCGCACAGGTGGGTATACGCGCATCATCAAGCTAGGACATCGCCAGGGAGACGGGGCCCGCCTAGTCCAGCTGGAGCTGGTGGACTCGCCTCATTCCTCCCAGAACGTCACCTGAGGTGGACGAACGCCGTATCGCCCTTCTCCTAGAGTATGAAGGAACCGCTTACGCCGGCTCCCAGCTTCAGGCCAATGCACCCACCGTGCAGGGGGCCTTGGAGGAAGCCATCTTCCGCCTCACGGGAGAGAGGACACGTATAGCCATGGCCGGACGGACCGACGCCGGGGTGCATGCCAAGGGGCAAGTGGCCTCCTTCCGCACGGGAAAACCGTTGCCCCTGCGGGCCTTCGTAGAGGGGCTCAACCACTACCTGCCCGAGGATATAGCGGTGGTGGAGGCGGCATATGTACCCCTCTCCTTCGATGTGCGACGTCGGGCCCGCCGGCGGTGGTATAGGTACTCCATCATCCTGCGTCCTGCTCGCTCCCCCCTGTGGCGACGTTTCGCTTGGCACCTGCCGGGGCCTCTGGACCTGGAGTCCATGGCCCGTGCGGCCCCCGCCGTGGAGGGGGAGCACGATTTCGCTGCCTTCACCCACCCAGCCATGGCTGGCAGGACGGTGCGACGCGTCTTCCGCTGTCGCTTATGGTGGCGTGGGGAGAAGGCCTTCCTGGACATGGAGGCTAACGCCTTCCTCCCCCAGCAGGTGCGACGGACAGTGGGGGCCCTGGTGGAGGTGGGGAGGGGGCGCCTTTCCCCCCACGACTTTGAGGAGATGGTGCGCAAAGGGCCACCGGGGGCCGCCTCCTGGGTTGCCCCCCCTCACGGACTGTGCCTCATGCGGATATACTATGACGAGGAGATATTTGGCCATGAACCTCAAGCGAGCCAAGACATATCAGCCTAAGGAGAGGGAGCTGGTGCCCTACTGGCATGTGGTGGACGCCCAGGGGCAGGTCTTGGGCCGCCTAGCCAGCCATGTGGCCCGTCTCCTAATGGGCAAGCACAAGCCCATCTATACACCTCACCTGCCGGTGGGGGACTACGTGGTGGTCATCAACGCCGCTAAGGTGCGCGTCACGGGAAGGAAGCTGACCCAGAAGCTTTATCGGCGGCATTCGGGCTATATGGGGGGGCTGAAGGAGATATCTCTGCGGGATATGCTAGCCCGTCACCCGGAGCGAGTCATCGAGCTGGCGGTGAAGCGCATGCTCCCCAAGAACCGCCTGGGGCGGAAGCTCCTGCGACGTCTGAAGGTATATGCCGGGCCCCAGCATCCGCACGAGGCCCAGGTGAGGTGGAGCCAGAGGCGGCTGGCCACCTCCGCCGGAGGTGAGCAGGGAGGATAGACCATGACGGTGGAGACCACTAGCGAGCTCTTCCGCGGCCCCTATGTGGAAGGGGTAGGGCGGCGGAAGACCGCCACTGCCCGGGTACGCATCTTCGAGGTCATGGGGGGCCAAGGAGGCCACATCATCGTCAATGGCCGCCCCTTCACAGAGGTGTTCCCCCGCCTGCTGCACCAGCTGCAGATCCGCCGCCCCCTGGAGCTCACGGGGACCAGCCAGCGCTTTAACGTTAGTGTGCAGGTGCGCGGCGGGGGCATATCTGGCTGGGCAGGGGCCATAGCCCACGGCCTAGCACGGGCCCTGGTGCGGTGGAATAGCGAGCTCCGACCCATCCTCAAGCAGGCGGGGCTCCTCACTCGCGACCCGCGGGTCAAGGAGCGTCAGAAGTACGGGCTCAAGCGGGCGCGCAAGGCGCCCCAGTACAGCAAGCGGTAGCCCCAATAGCCTGGGGTGCTGGCTCGCCCCCCTTTTATTGCTATTGCGGGTACTGGGCCATCCAGCTCTTGAGGCGGTCGATCTCCGGCACCGGGGTGGGGTCCACATCATTGAGGAACGCCAGGTAGCAGCTGGCCAGGTCGCACAGGACGGTGGCCGAGAGCATCTGGGCGAGGGGCGAGATTCCAGGCGCTGTCAACTCCATGGTCTCTACCCCGGCCTCCTCCGCCAGCCGACGGGTGAGGCGGTAGCGCAACTCCACGCGCGGATGGAGCCCTTCTGCCCTTATAAAGACCAAAAGGGCTAGTCTGGCCACCGCCTGGGGGATGCGGTAAGCGAGGACGGCGTTGTGGTCGGCCTCCGGCAGCTCCTCGAAGAAGGCCCAAGCCTTGGCGTTCTCGTTGAGCTGGGTCTTGAAGCGGCGGGCCACAGGGACCAGGTGTTGGGAGGCGTAGGCCGCGGGCAGCCGGCCGTGGAGGCGGCGCGCCAGGTCGCGGGCGCGGGGGTCGGGGCCGCCGGGGCCTAGGGCCTTGGCCTCCCGCTCCGCCAGGGTCAGCGCCTCTTCCACCTGGGGGCCTAGGTCGTCCAAAAGCCCCGCCTTTTGGGCTATAGCCAGCAGAGGCATAAGGCTATAGCCCAGGGCGGCGCGGGGCTGGCCCTTATAGGAGATGACGAAGGCGGGGATGCCGTGCTCCTGGGCCAGGGATAGGAGATGGCCTCCCGAGGTGATGACCACCTTGGGGACGGGAGAGGCCAAGGCCTCCTGAAAGGCGGAGATGGTCTCCTCCGTCTGGCCGGAATAGCTGGAGGCCACCACCAGCGTCGTCTCGTCCACCCATGGGGGGAGGTGGTAGCCCCGCACAGCCACCACCGGCCGCTGGCAGATGGCCGCCAGATAATCGGCGGCGATGGCGGAGCCCCCCATACCCAGGACGACCATCCGCTCCAGCCCTTTGTAGGGGAGGTGGAGGGCCAGGGCCTCCCGCCAGGCCCGCCGGCACTGGGCTGGCAGGTCCAAGATGGCCTGCAGCATGCCCCCAGGGTCGCGGGCGCCCAGGGCCTGAGGGTCGTCCAGCAGGTCCACCCTTACACCCCCACCAGACGGCGGGCGTCGGCCAGCACCCTCTGCACCTCCGCTGCCTCTCCCCGGACCTCGCTGTAGATGCGCAGAAGGGGCTCGGTGCCCGAGAGGCGGAAGATGACCCATCCCCTGTCCAGGAGGAGGCGGACACCATCGATGGTGTCCCTCCCCACCACTTGCAGCCCTCCCACGCTAGAGGGGGAGAGGGCGTCCAGGCAGGCCTTTAGCTCCTCCCTCCGCCCTTCATCTATCTCCACATCGATGCGGTCGTAGTGGTGGGGGCCGATGCGGGCGAACAGCTCCTCCACCAGCTGGGAGGGGGTCTTCCCCCGCTTGACCATCAGATCCAAGAAGCAGAGGGCGGAGAAGATGCCGTCCCGCTCCGGCAGGTGGCCACGGAAGGCGCACCCGCCCGACTCCTCGCCGGCGATGATGGCGTCTACCTCCATCATCTTAGGCCCCAGGAACTTGAACCCCACCCCTGTTTCGTATATGGGGAGTGAGTAAGGCTGGGCCAGAGGGAAGACCATGCGGGTGGCGGTGACGGACTTGACGATGGGCCCCCGCAATCCCCGCACCTCCAGCAGGTAATAGGTGAGGAGGGCGAAGGTGCGCTGGTTGTCCAGGAAGCGACCGTTCTCGTCCACTACCCCGAGGCGGTCGCCATCGCCATCGGTGGCCAGGCCCACATGGGCGTCGTGGCGGCGGATGGCCCTGGAAAGGGGCTTTAGGTTGCGAGCTATGGGCTCGGGGTTGGCCATGCCTGGGAAGATGGGGTTACGCCCGCCCCTTATCTGCCACACCTTGGTGCGACTGCCGGCCAGGAGGCGAAGAAGGTGGCCAGCGGCGGCGCCGTGCATGGGGTCCACCACCACGCGCAGGCCGGCCCCTCTTATAGCCTCCATATCCAGGAGTTCCTCCACATGGCGTATGTAGCCGGGGGTAGGGTCGAAGTCCTGCAAAAGGCCATGGCGACGCGCCTCGTCCTGCCGGAAGCGGGGTATGCGTGCCCACTCTTCGGCAGCGGGAATGAGGGCCTCGATGCGCTGCAGGACGGGCGGGGGCGCGCTTCCGCCGTAGGAGGGGCGCACCTTAAAGCCCAGCCACCGCCAGGGATTGTGGCTGGCTGTGATGACCACTGCCCCATCGGCACCCAACTGGAGGATGCCGTGGGCCACCACCGGCGTAGGGGTGGGGTGGGGGGTGAGGAAGACAGGTATCTGGTGGGCACAGAGGACCTCAGCCGCAGCCAGGGCGAAGTCCTCGGCGGCGAAGCGGGTGTCGTAGCCCACCACCACGCCTCGCTTTACACCCGTCTCCTCCAGATATCGGGCGAACCCTTCGGCGCAGGCGCGGACGGCATCAAAGGTATAGTCGGCGGCGATGATGCCTCGCCAACCGTCGGTGCCAAAGCGTATCCGCGTCATAGCCCTAGGGCCCTCACTTCTTCATCGGCCTCCCGGAGATCCTTTATAGTGTCCACTGCCCGCCAATAGGCGCGGCTGCGGTAGCCGTAAAGCTTGCCCTCTTGTGCCAGCAATGGGAAGGTAGTGGTCTCATGGTCACCCCGGTCGGGCAGTAGAGGGAAGATGGCAGGAGAGAGGACATAGACGCCACCGTTGATCCAAAAGGAAAGGCGGGGCTTCTCCACAAATTCCCGGATGCGGCCCTCCCGTCCCATGCGAACGATGCCGTAAGGGCTTTTGAGGGGCACTAGCATGATGGTGGCCACCGCCCCTTTGCGCCGATGGTAGGCCACCAGTCGGTCCAGGGGCTGGTTGGTGAGGATATCGCCGTTAAGGGCCACGATGGGGTCGGCGTCTGAGGGGAGGAGGGTGTGCCCCAGCTTAAGGGCTCCTCCCCGGCCCAAGGGCTTCTCCTCCACCGTGTAGCTGATGCGCAGGCCGAAGCGGGAGCCATCGCCAAAGTAGTCCTGGACCACCTCCGCCTTATAGTGGCAGAGGATGACGACGTGGGTGACGCCATACTGCTTCAGCCACCGCACCTGGTGCTCCAGGATGGGACGGCCAGCTACCTCCACCATGGGCTTAGGGCGGTCCCAAGTGTAGGGGCGTAGTCGCTCGCCCTGTCCGCCCGCGATGATAAGGGCGTGCACTCCCTCACCTCCACCATCGTTAGGCCTGAAGGGCCTTAGGGCATTTCAAGCTCGTTGAGTTAGCCCAGCTGCCCGCCGCAACGCCTCGGCCTTATCTGTGCGCTCCCAGGGCAGGTCGAGGTCGGTGCGGCCGAAGTGGCCATAGGCAGCGATGGGCCGGTAGATGGGCCGGCGGAGGTCCAAGGTGGTGATGATGCCCTTGGGGCTGAGGTCGAAGTGCTGGCGCACCATCTCCACCAACCCACCGTGGTCGAACTTATGGGTGCCGAAGGTCTCCACCGACACGGCCACTGGCTGGGGATGGCCAATGGCGTAGCACAGCTCCACCTCCACCCGCTCCGCCAGGCCGGCGGCTACCAGGTTCTTGGCCACCCAGCGGGCGGCGTAGGTGGCCGACCGGTCCACCTTGGAGGGGTCTTTGCCGGAGAAGGAGCCGCCCCCATGGCGGGCAGCAGAGCCGTAAGTGTCCACGATGTTCTTGCGGCCTGAGAGGCCCGTGTCCGCCGCCGGCCCCCCTAGGATAAAGCTGCCGCTGCGGTTGACATGGATATCGGTCTGGGAGTCCAGCCAATGGCCTAGGACAGGCCTTATCACCTTTTCGATGACATCGGCCCGTATGCGCTCCTGGGTGATGGGCCCAAGCTCATCCCGCTCGTCGTGTTGGGCAGCGACCACCACCGCTGCCGCCCGCTTGGGCTCGCCGTAGGAGTACTCGATGGTCACCTGGGACTTACCATCAGGGCGCAGGTAGGGGATGATGCCTTTCTTGCGGCATTCGGCCAGACGCATGCAGAGGCGGTGGGCCAACATGATGGGCAGGGGCATCAGCTCCGGCGTCTCGGTGCAGGCGAAGCCGATCATGATGCCCTGGTCGCCGGCCCCCTCGTCCTCGCCCACAGCCTTGGCGATCTCCGGCGCCTGTCGCTTGATGGAGACGATGATGCCACACGAGTCGGCGTCGAACTGATACTCAGGCTTGGTGTAGCCCACCTCCCGGATGACGCGGCGGGCTACATCGTCGTAGTTGATGTAGTGCGTGGTGGTGATCTCGCCAAGGATGACCACGAGGCCGGTGGTGGCCGTCACCTCACAGGCCACGTGGGCGCTGGGGTCATGCTCCAGGATCTCGTCCAAGATGGCATCGGCGATCTGGTCGCACAGCTTGTCGGGGTGTCCTTCGGTAACGGACTCCGCCGTCATAAGTACCGATGGTGCGCTCATAAGGGTCAGCGCCATCCCTTACCTCCCAGTCGTAATTATGATCATGTGCCTTCTTCCCAGCTGGAGAGATAACGTCGTTGCTCATCCGTGAGCTCGTCGATGGTGATGCCCATAGATGCTAGCTTAAGGCGGGCCACCTGCTCGTCCAGCTCGCGAGGGACATCGTAGACGCCGGGGGACAGCCTCTCCTCCCTGGTGGCCAGATATTCCACCGCCAAGGCCTGGTTGGCGAAGCTCATGTCCATGACGCTGGCGGGATGGCCTTCAGCGGCTGCCAGGTTGATGAGCCGTCCCTCCGCTAGCAGGTAGAGGCGGCGGCCGTCGCGGAGCCGGTACTCGTCCACGTGGGGGCGTATTCGCCTCTTCTCCTGGCTCATGGCCTCCAGAGCGGGGATGTTGATCTCCACGTTGAAGTGGCCGGAGTTGGCCAGGATGGCCCCGTCCTTCATGAGCTCCAGGTGGGGGCGGTCGATGACGTTGACATCGCCGGTGAGGGTGATGAAGATGTCCCCCACCTTGGCCGCCTCGGCCATGGGCATGACCATGAAGCCATCCATGGCCGCCTCCAGGGCCCGCACTGGGTCCACCTCGGTGACCACCACCTGGGCCCCAAGGCCGCGGGCGCGCATGGCTACGCCCCGCCCGCACCAGCCATAGCCAGCTACCACCACCTTCTTCCCGGCCCACAGGATGTTGGTGGCCCGGGTGATTCCATCGATAGTGCTCTGGCCCGTCCCATAGCGGTTGTCGAACAGGTGCTTGGTCTGGGCCTCGTTGACGGCGATGATGGGGTACAGGAGGACACCCTCACGCGCCATGGCCCGCAGGCGGATGACGCCGGTGGTGGTCTCCTCGGTGCCGCCCAGCACCTGCCGCGCCAGGTGGGGCTGCTCCTTGTGGAGGGTGGTGACCAGGTCAGCCCCATCGTCCATGGTGATGTGGGGGATGATAGCCAAGGCGCGGCGTATGTGTTGGTAATAGGTGGCCTCGTCCTCCCCCCTTATGGCGAAGACGGAGATGCCATATTCCTGAACCAGGGCGGCAGCCACATCGTCCTGGGTGGAGAGGGGGTTGGAGGCGCATAGGGCCAGCTGCGCCCCCCCGTCCCGCAGGCAGAGGGCCAGGTTGGCCGTCTCAGTGGTGATGTGTAAGCAGGCAGCGATGCGAACCCCTTCTAGGGGCCTTTCGCGGGCGAAGCGCTGGCGGATAAGGCCCACCACCGGCATCTCCCTTGCCGCCCACTCGATGCGCTTCACACCCTCTTGGGCCAGGGAGAGGTCGCGCACATCGTGATCCACTGTTGGGCGAGCCATGGTGCCTCCAAGGTTTCATAATATGACGATCTCGGCCCCCTGGTCACCCCCTCGCCGACGGGCGATGAGCCGCCGCACCAAGGGCAGAAGCCCTACCAGGTCACGCCTAAGGGCCGGCGTCTCGTATAGGGTGCACTCCACATGGTACCCCAGGCGGCGATAGGCGGCGATGGCGGGGAGGTTTTGGGAGTCCACCGTCAGGTAGACTTGTGGGCACATGTCCAGCAGGTGGCGGGTCACCGCCCCCGTCACCAACGTGGCCAGGCCGCGGCCGCGGAAACGGGGATGGGTGAAGACGTTGCCCACCACCGCCACCCCTTCCTCGGGGGCGACCACGTGGGTGCCGGCGATAGCCACCAGCTTGCCATCCCACATCCCCCCGTAGTATATGCCTTCATCGATGACAGAGGGAGGGTAGGCAGTAGCGCTGCCTTCAGCGCTGTACAGGCGGTTGATGGCTGCCACGTCCCTGCCACTGAGGCGCATCACCTCCACCTTGGGCACCGGTGGGGGAGGGGTGAAGCTTTCTGCGTCCACCCGCATCCGCAACATGAGGTGCTGCTGGGAGAGGGAGAAGTGGCGTTGGGCCACCGCTAGGTGGTGCGTCTGCAGGGAGAGAAAGGTCCAGCGGGGCCCAGGGTGGAGGCGTAGAAGGGCCTCCAAGGGGCCTTCATCCCCCAGGGTGAGGGTGAGGGGTGTGGGCTCGCTGTGGGCGTAGAACAGGAGGGCCCACCCCTCCTCCCCCTGGGCCAGGAAATAGCGGCTGCGGGGGAAAAGGCGGGGAGAGAGGTGGGCCATGGCCAGGGCGCCATAGGCCTGGTGGGCTAGGAGTAGGGAGCGGATAAGCTCCCTATCCTTCAACCACCGCACCACATACGTGGCGGGACGACGCTGCAGCGAGACGGCCTCTTTCACCCGCGCTCCCCCGGCGGCAAATACCTCTGGATTAAGGGGCGAAGGCGCTCCACGGTCTCCCTGGGCACCAGCTGCCAGGGCGTCACCAGGGCGTCGCGGAGGGCGTTGGGGCAGGGGCAGCTGCGCTCCCGTGGCAGGAGAGGGATGAGCTGGCGCAGCACCTGGCGGGACATGGCCACCCCCCGTTGCAAGTTGCTCAGGATCATCTCCGCCGTGACGTCTTCGTGGTGAGGGTGCCACACGTCGTAGTCGGTGACCACTGCCAGGGTGGCATAGCACATCTCCGCCTCCCGCGCCAGGCGGGCCTCAGGCAAGGCCGTCATGCCGATGATGTCCGCCCCCCATGAGCGATAGAGGCGGGATTCGGCCCTGGTGGAGAAGGCTGGCCCTTCGATGACCACGTAGGTGCCGCCATCGTGGACGGTGGCGCCTGCCTGGCGCGCCGCCTCCACCAGGGCGCGGCGCAGGAGGGGGCAGAAGGGGTCGGCCAAGGCGATGTGCGCTACCAGACCTTGGCCGAAGAAGGTGCTGGGTCGCCCCCGGGTACGGTCGATGAGCTGGTCGGGCACCACCAGGTGGAGGGGGGCCAGCTCCTCCCGCAAGGATCCCACTGCCGAGACGGCCACCACCATCTCCACCCCTAGCAGCTTGAGGGCATAGATGTTGGCCAGATTGGGAAGCTCCGAGGGCAAGATGCGGTGCCCCCGCCCGTGCCGCGGAAGGAAGGCCACCTGCTCACCGCCTAAGGTGCCAAGGACGATGGTGTCGGAAGGGGGGCCGAAGGGGGTCTCTAGGAGTACCTCCTCCACGTGGGAGAGCTCTTCCATCTGGTAGAGGCCACTTCCGCCGATGACTGCCAGGCGGGCCCGCTTCTCAACCATGGGAGACCTCCGGCAACGACATGAGAGCTGGCAGGGACTCCCCATAAGGGGGATAGGCCACCCCCCGCTCGGTGACGATGGCCGTCACGAGGTGGGCGGGGGTGATGTCGAAGGCTGGATTGAGGGCCTCCACGCCGGGCGGCGCTACAGGTAGCCCCATGACCGTGCGAACCTCCTCAGGGGACCGCTCCTCGATGGGTATGGCGGCGCCTTGAGGGCATGATAGGTCGATGGTGCTGGTGGGGGCAGCGACGATGAAGGGGACACCATGCTCCTTGGCCAGCACGGCCAGGACATAGGTGCCGATCTTGTTGGCCACGTCGCCGCTGCGGGCGATGCGGTCGGCCCCCACTACCACTGCCTGGGCTAGGCCTCGGGCCAACAGGAGGCCCACTGCCCCGTCCACCACCAGGGTGCAGGGGATGCCATGGCGTGTGAGCTCCCAGGCCGTCAGCCGTGCACCCTGTAGGAGGGGGCGGGTCTCCGTGAGGTAGACGTGGGAGATGCGCCCCATCTCCCACGCGGCCTTGACAATGCCCAAGGCGGTGCCGTAGCCCCCGGTGGCTAGGGCGCCCGTGTTGCAGTGGGTGAGGACCGCTGCGCCCTCCGGGAGGAGGAGGGCGCCCTGGCGGGCCAGGCCCAGGTCATCCTCGGTCTGTTGATGGTGCAACGCCTGCGCCTCGGCCACCACCACCAACTGGGCCTCGTGGGGAGTGGTGCAGGCACGGGCCTTGCCCAGGAGGCGCTTCACGGCCCAAGAGAGGTTGACGGCCGTGGGGCGGGTGGCTCTCAGCTCCTCTGCTGCGTCCTCGAGAAAAGCTAGAAAGGCATCCATGTCCTTCGTGGGGGCGTGGAGGGCGGCCAGGGCCAGGCCATAAGCAGCAGCGATGCCAATAAGGGGCGCTCCCCGCACTCGCAGGGCCCTAATGGCCTCCGCCACCTGGCGGTGATCCCTCAGCTCCAGGTGCCGCTCCTGGTGGGGCAGCAGGGTCTGGTCGAGGATGCGCACCCTATCGCCCAGCCAGGCTATGGGTTCCATGGCTCTTTTCACATTATGCCACTCCGCCAACAAGGGTGATAAAATGGCCCAGATCCCCTTATGGGGGAGGTGAAAGGATGAGCCGTCACGCGTCCCTTAAGGAGAAGGTCGCATCAGAGGTGGATGTCCGCCGCCATGAGCTGGTGGACCTGAGCCTCCGTATCCACGGGCATCCGGAGACGGCCTTTCAAGAGCGGCAGGCTTGCCGCTGGCTGTCCGATTACCTGGAATCCCATGGCTTCCGGGTAGAGAGGGGGATATGCGGGCTGGAGACGGCTTTTCGGGCCACTTATGGCTCGGGAGGCCCCCACATCGCCTTCCTGGCGGAGTACGATGCCCTGCCGGGCATAGGCCACGGCTGTGGACATAATATCATAGGCACAGCGTCGGTGGGGGCAGGGGTAGCGGTGCGGCCGGCGGTGGAGGCCTTGGGAGGCACCGTTTACGTGATAGGCACGCCGGCGGAGGAGGTGGCGGGGGGCAAGGTCATCATGGCCCAGCGGGGTGCCTTCGATGGCCTGGACTGCGCCATGCTGGTGCACCCCGGCTCTGCTAATGCCGTGGTGACCCGTGCCTTGGCATGCATCGAGCTGGAGGTGGAGTTCTTGGGGAGGCCGTCCCATGCCGCCGCCGCGCCAGAGGCGGGCCTCAATGCCTTGGACGCCATGATCATATCCTTCGCCTCCCTGGGGCTTTTACGCCAGCAGGTGCGGGACGGGGCCCGCATCCACGGCATCATCACCGATGGCGGACAGGCGGTGAACGTCATTCCCCACCGCACGGCGGCCTCCCTTTTGGTGCGGGCACCGGAGGACGACTATTTGGAGATTCTGCGGGAGAAGGTCCTCTCCTGCTTCCGGGCGGGGGCGGAGGCCACCGGCTGTCAGCTGCGGTTCCGTTGGGGGGAGGAGACGCGTTACATGACCATGCGCACCAATATGGTCCTAGCCCAACTCTTCCAGGCCAACTTTGAGGCCCTGGGCCGAAGAGTGGGGGGTGGGGAGAGGCGAGCCCTGGGCTCCACCGACATGGGTAACGTGAGCCACATGCTCCCAGCCATCCACCCCACCATCGCCGTGGCCCCGCCGGAGGTCGCCATCCACACCGAGGAGTTCCGGGAGTACGCTGCCTCCGAGGAGGGGCATCGTGCCCTGCTGGACGCCGCCAAGGCCTTGGCCATGACCTGCGTGGATCTTTTGGCCGACCCCGACATCCTGAGACAGGCCTGGGAGGAGTTCCGGGGCGGCTAGACGCTCAGCTGGCGCAGGGCCTCCAACATGCCCGAGCGGGCCGCCTCCCGCGCCACCCTAAGAGCGGAGCGAATGGCGCGAGCGTCGCTCCGGCCATGGGCCACGAACACCAGGCCGTCCACCCCCAGCAAGGGGCCAGCGCCATACTCCCGCCAGCTGGTGCGATGCAGGAGTTCCAGCACCGATGGGGCTACCACCGCCCCCGCCGCCACCAGGAAGGGGAGGGCAGGAAGGACCAGGGGCAGGGCCAGGAGATTTCGCCGGTGGCCCGCCAGCGCCTGGCGGGCCATGTCCTTCATGAGCTCCACCATCCCCTCCATGGTCTTGATGACTACATTACCTGTGAACCCATCGGTGACCACCACGTCTGCAACGCCGCGGGTGATGTCCTTGCCCTCCACGTTGCCCACGAAGTTGAGGCCTGAGCCCTTGAGTAGGCGGTGGGCCTCCTGGGCCAGGGCGTTGCCCTTCACCTCCTCCTCGCCGATGTTGAGGAGTCCCACCCTGGGCCGCTCCACCTTCCAGACCCTCTCCATATAGGCGGCGGCCATCTGGGCCCACTGCAGGAGATAATGGGGCTTGGCGTCGGCGTTGGCCCCCACGTCCAACAGGAGAACCACCGGCCTGCCCACGGGCATGACGGCAGCCAGGGTGGGACGCTCGATGCCGCGGATGCGCCCAAGATACATGATGGCAGCGGCCATCACCGCCCCTGTGTTGCCGGCGGAGACGAAGGCTTGGGCCCTGCCTTCCTTCAGCAGCCGGAGGCCCACGGCGATGGAGGAGTCCCGCTTGCGCCAGGCAGCCCGCGCTGGCTCCTCGTCCATGCCGATGACCTCGCTGGCCGCCACCACCTCCAGCCCCGGCGGCAAGGCGCCATGCCTGGCTAGCTCGGCTTCCACGTCCTGGGGCCGGCCCACCAGGGCCACCCTCATCCCCATCTGGCGACAGGCCATCACCGCCCCCGCCACCGTCTCCCTAGGGGCGTGGTCACCCCCCATGGCGTCCAAGGCTACCACCGGCTCCCCCATGCCCTCACCTCCAGCCCCATCCTAAGGGTCCCCAGCCCTTGACACCACCCTCCACCGCGTGTTAGCCTGTCCCCATCGGATAGTGTCATGATGACACTAAATGAGGTGGGAGCATGGGGATTGAGGCCCGGGCCTTACCCCTCCTGACGGAGGAGGACCTGCTCAATGAGGCCATGGAGTGTCCCACGGGGAGGCCCTTGGAGACACGGCCTCTGGCCGAGGAGCCGGCCTTCGCCTGCTGGCAGAGGGACATACCGCAGGAATATTGGCGCCTCACCGCCGAGGAGCTCAAGGAGCGCATCGCTCGCGCCCGCCGTATCTTGGGGGAGAGGTGTGTGGTGTTGGGCCATCACTACCAGCGGGAGGACATCATCCAGTTCGCCGACGTGCGGGGCGACTCCTTCAAGCTGGCCCAGTGGGCGGCCCAGCGGGCGGAGGCGGAGTTCATCGTCTTCTGTGGCGTCCACTTCATGGCCGAATCGGCCGACATCCTCTCGCGGCCCCACCAGAAGGTCATTCTCCCCAACATGTCCGCCGGTTGCTCCATGGCCGACATGGCCGACCCGGAGGACGTCTATGCCTGCTGGGAGGAGCTGCAGGAGTTGGCCCTGGGCCACATTATGCCCGTAACCTATATCAACTCTGCGGCTGCCCTTAAGGCCTTCTGTGGCCGTCATGGCGGCATCGTCTGCACCTCTTCCAACGCCAAGAAGATCCTCCAGTGGGCCATAGAACGGGCGGACAAGATCCTCTTCTTCCCCGACCAGCACCTGGGGCGCAACACGGGCCTCAAGTTGGGCCTATCCCTGGAGGAGATGCCCGTCTGGGACTATACCCTCCCGTACGGCAGCCTTGGGGGCAACCGTGAGGAGGCCCTGCGAAGGGCCAAGATCATCCTTTGGAAGGGCCACTGCTCGGTACACCAGCGGTTCACCGTGCAACAGATAGAGGAGGCCCGGCGCCGCTACCCCGATGTCAAGGTCATTGTCCACCCCGAGTGCCGCATGGAGGTGGTGCAGGCGGCGGACATGGACGGCTCCACTGAGTTCATCGCCCGCACCATCCAGGAGGCACCTCCCGGCAGCAAGTGGGCGGTGGGCACGGAGATCAACCTCGTCTCCCGTTTGGCGCGGGAGAACCCCGACAAGATAGTCTTCTGCCTAGACCCTGTGGTGTGCCCCTGCTCCACCATGTACCGCATCCACCCGGCCTATCTCTGCTGGGTGCTGGAGGAGCTGGCCCAAGGGCGCATCGTCAACCAGGTGAAGGTGGACGAGGAAACGGCCCACTGGGCGCGAGTGGCCCTGCAGCGCATGCTAGAGGTCAGTTGAAGGCCCTAAAATGGAGGGGGAGGCATGAAGAGGTGGGTGAGATACGCCCCCACTCCCGCCTCATCGGCCGCCGCCTCATCCTCCGGCGGGTGAAGGAGCTAGCCCGCCAGATTGAGCAAGACTACCAAGGTAAGCATCCCCTCCTGCTAGGGGCCCTCAAGGGCAGCTTCGTCTTCTTGGCCGACCTAGTGCGGCAGCTCCGTATGCCGGTGGAGGTGGACTTCATCGGCGCCGCTAGCTATGGCCACCGCACCGCCTCCAGTGGGGAGGTCAACATATATCATGAGCCCCGCCTCCCCATCGGAGGCCGACACGTCATCCTGGTGGAGGACATCGTGGACACGGGGGCGACCCTGGCCCAGGTGGTGCGCTATCTCCAAGGGAAGAAGCCGGCCAGCTTGCGCATCTGCGCCCTGTTGCGCAAGATGAAACCCGGCCAGCATGAGGTGGAGGTCCACTATCTGGGCTTCCAGGTGCCAGACCAGTTCCTGGTAGGCTATGGTCTAGACTGTCAGGAGCAGTTCAGGCACCTGCCCGATATATGGACAGTGAAGGGGGTGGAGCCATGATGGAGGACTACCTGGCGCACATGCCCCAGATCATGGCCGCGGCCAGGGGTGAGATCCCTGGCGACCTTTTGTTGCGCAACGCCCGCATCGTCAACGTCTTCACCTCGGAGGTGGAAGAGGGGGACGTGCTTATCAAGGAGGGCTACATCGCGGCCGTGGGGCGAGAGGAGTATGGGGCCCAGGAGGTGGTGGACCTGGGCGGGGCCTACCTGTTGCCGGGGTTCATCGACGGGCATGTGCACCTGGAGAGCTCATACTTGTACGTAGACCAGTACGCGCGGGCGGTGGTGCCCCGTGGCACCACGGCCGTAGTTACCGACCTACATGAGCTGGCCAACGTGGCCGGTCTGCGTGGCCTCCGTCGCTACCTGCGGGATGCCCGCCCCCTGCCCTTGGACGTCTTCCTTATGGTGCCCTCCTGCGTCCCCGCCACCTTCGACCTGGAGACCTCGGGGGCCGTCCTGGGCCCGCGGGAGATCAGGCGGGCCCTCAGGTGGCCGGAGGCCATCGGCCTAGGGGAGCTTATGAACTTCCCAGGGGTCATCCACGGCCATCGTGCTTGCCTGGACAAGGTGGAAGCGGCCTGGGGCTCGGTGCTGGACGGACACGCCCCCAAGGTGCGAGGCAAGGACCTCAACGCCTACCTGTGCGCTGGCCCTCGCTCCGACCATGAGACCACCCAGTTGGAGGAAGGGTGGGAGAAGGTGCGCCGGGGCATGTATCTCATGATCCGCGAGGGCACCACCGAAAAGAACCTGGAGGAGCTCCTGCCCTTGGTCTCCGACGACACCTATCCCCGGTGCATGCTGGTGGTGGACGACCGCTCCTGCCGTGACCTCCTGCAGGACGGAGACATCGATGCCGTGGTGCGCAAGGCAGTGCGCCTGGGCCTGCGTCCCATTCGGGCCGTGCAGATGGTGACCATCGTCCCCGCCACCCACTTCCGTCTGCGGCACCATGGGGCAGTGGCCCCAGGTTATGTGGCCAACCTCCTGGTGGCCGACGACTTGTATGACCTGCGCCCACGCCAGGTCTACTACCGGGGCCAGCTGGTGGCCCAGGATGGCCACCCCCTCTTCCAGGGCGTGAGGCGCATACCCCGTTGGCTCACCCGCACGGTGCGGCCGGCGCCCATCACCGCTGCCGCTTTCCGTCTGAGGGCTCGCCCTGGCCCCCTGCCAGTCATCGAGATCGTCCCCCGCCAGATCATCACGCGGCGGGTGGAGGCTGAGCTCCCTAGGGATGCCGAGGGCCACGTCCTGCCCGACCTGCAGCAGGACATCGTCAAGTTGGCAGTGGTGGAGCGACACAAGGGCACAGGCAACGTTGGGGTAGGGATGGTGAAGGGGTTCGGGCTCCAGAGGGGAGCCATCGCCTCCTCCTTCGCCCACGACTCTCACAACATCGTCATCGTGGGGGTCTCCGACGACGATATGCTGTTGGCTTGTCAGGAGATCTGGCGGATGCAGGGAGGTCTGGTGGCGGTGGAAGGAGGCAGGGTGTTGGCCTCCCTTCCCCTGCCCATCGCTGGCCTCATGTCGCCCCGTCCCTTAGAAGAGGTGGCCCGTGGTCTCGAAGAGGTGGAGAAGGCGGCACAGCATCTGGGGGTGAGGGTGCCTGCCCCCTATGCCATCCTCTCCTTCTTAGCCTTGCCCGTCATCCCCGACCTGCGGGTCACCGACAGGGGTTTGGTGGACGTGGTGGCCGCCCGCGTGGTCGACCTGGCGGCCTAAGTGGCCCCTCTGGTCGTTGCAGAGCCGCGTCCTTAAGATGATAGCTCAGGGGCCATGCGTTGGGATTTCATAAGAAAGGTGAGGCTGCCGGAGGTGCGTGGGGCTCTCTTCCTCACCTCCATGCCCGGGCGTCAGCGGCCCCTGGAGGGAGACGTGACCCGGGCGGCCGGCCTGAAGATATCCCTCTTCGTATCCCTCTCCCCGTGGGAGGAGGTGGAGGAGAAATCCCCGCGATATGCTGAGGCCATCGCTCAGGGCACCCTGCCGTGGCCAGTGGAGTTCTTCCCCATCGAGAACGGGGATGTGCCCCGCGACTTAACGGCCTATCGCGCCTTTGTGCGAAACCTGGCCCGCCGACTGCAGGAGGGGGAAAGGGTCCTCCTCCATTGTGCTGGTGGGCTGGGGCGCACGGGCATGGTGGCCATGAGCGTCCTCCTGGAGCTGGGCCTCCCCTACGAGGAGGCCGAGTCGCGGGTGCTGGCCGCCGGTTCCTCCCCCGAGACGCCTGCCCAATGGGAGCTGGTGCGGCGTCAGGCGGCTGGTGAGCTATGAGCCAAGAGGGGCTGGGGCTTCATCCCGCCCATCTGCGTAGGCTGGCGGAGCAGGCCCTTATGGAGGACCGGGCCTATGAGGACCCCACCACTGCCGCCCTGGTGCCCGAGGGCCAAAAAGGGAGAGGGGTCCTCTTGGCCAAGGCGGAGGGGGTGGTGGCGGGCCTCCCGGTAGCCGAAGCAGTCTTCTTGGCCCTCGACCCCTCCCTGCGGTTCCATGTGGTGGTGGAGGACGGGGCGCGGGTGTCTCCCGGGCAAAGGGTGGCTGTGGTGGAGGGCTCCCTCTCCCCTATCCTGCGGGCGGAGCGCACGGCCCTCAACTACCTTCAGCGTCTCTCCGGCATCGCCACCCTCACCGCCCGCTTTGTAGAAAGGCTTAAGGGCACAGGGGTCGTCCTGCGGGACACCCGCAAGACTACCCCGGGCCTGCGCACCCTAGAGAAGTACGCCGTGCGCATAGGAGGGGGTAAGAACCATCGCCTCCACCTGGCCGATGGCATCCTCATCAAGGACAACCATCTGCAGGCCCTGCGGGCCCGTGGCCTGGGCATCGCCGATGCCGTGCGTCTGTGCCGGGAGGCCTACCCCCATCTGCCTCTGCAGGTGGAGGTGACCTCCCTGGAAGAAGCGCACGAGGCGTTGGCGGCAGGGGCTCAGGCCCTTCTGTTGGACAACATGCCCTTGGAGGAGATGCGACAGGTGGTGGCTGTGGCCCAGGGGCGCGTCATCCTGGAGGCGTCCGGGGGCATTACCTTGGACAACGTGCGCGAGGTGGCTGCCACTGGCGTGGACTACATCTCGGTAGGGGCCATCACCCACTCGGCACCTGCTCTCGACATAAGCTTGGAAGTGGAAATATGACGGGGTTCTCCCCTGGACGAATGTCGATGGGGCACGAGGGGTGCTTGCCCGTGTCCAGAGTTGGGGCTAAAATCCTATATTGGCGCTGCGGGGTGGTGTAACGGTAGCACACCTGGCTCTGGACCAGGAGGTTCTAGGTTCGAATCCTAGCCCCGCAGCCATTTTTTTATTTGCCCATGGCCACCGCTTGCAGGAGGGAGGCCAGGGCGGCGAAAGCGGGATGGTAGGCCTCTGCCACCAGCCGATGGCTGTAAGGTGGTAGCCACACTTCCAAGTGTTCCAGCCAGAACTTCCGCCGCGCCTCGGCGCAAGTCTGGGCCCCTTCGCCGTCGCCTGCAAGGCGGGCATAGGCCTCCTTAATGCAGAGGAGGGCCACAAACTCCAGCTCCGCCCCCAGGTGGTCAGGCTTCTCCCCGTGCGTCCGGAAGCCGAAGGCCCGGTAGAAGCCAGCGATGTCGGCTAGCTCGCGCATGCTCCCCTGAGATCCCTTGGGCAGGTAGCTGGTCTCATACGGGGGGACGCGATTCTGGAGGAAGAGACGGGTATACTCTCCTTGAAGGCGTTCCGGATCTTGCTGGCAAGCATCCACCAGATTCTGCAAGGCCGCCAAGGCTCTTTCGTTGCCGAGGCGTCGGAGGACGGTTCGCAGCTCCCGCACCAGGCCGGCTTGGGGTGGTAGAGGGGCGGGAGGGGCCAGCAGGCGGGCACACAGGCCATAGGCCTTGCCCAGCAGGATGAGCCGCTCCGCCTCCTGAACCGTGTTCACGGCCTATGCCTCCAGGGTGAGGCGCCCCAGCTGGGTGATGGACTTGCGCGCGCCCCGGTCTTTGGCCGAGCCCATCCAAAGGGCGAAGGCGAGGGAATACATCTTGCCGGGGGAGAGGGGTATCTCGCCATCATCGGCAGCGGTCAGGGGCCGGCCAATGGACACCAGCCAGCGCCCATCCTGCCACACCCCTTTCCCTACGGCGTTTTGGGTGGGGAAGGGCTCCAACGTGCCAGGGCCGATGCCCATGAGCTTCTGCACCGGCGTTGCCTTCTCTGGTTGAGAGAGGGGATTGCCCACCGCCCAGCCAGGCAGCCATATACGGGCGCCTGCGGGGTAATCTTGGGGCTTGGGGGGCCAGGGTCCCTTGGCCAAGGGCGGGTAATACTCAAAGGTGACATTGGGGAAGGCCACCTCCAGGTCCTGGAACCCCTCGTCCATGTCCTTTTGCCAGTCGGCCCGCCACTGCATGATGGTCACCGGCGCCTCCTTGGTGCCCATGAACCAAAGGGATTCGGGGGCTGGGTAAGGGCCCAGGAAGACGGCACAGGCGTCCCTGAAATCGGTGATCCTGATGCTCAGTTGGTCGTGGCTATCGTCAGGCCAGTGCAGGCGGAAGGCGATCTGGCTGCCGTCGTGAAGGGCCCGCACCCTTATGGACGCCACCGCCGGCTCCCGTCGGAAGGGCATTATGACCATCTGGCCGGTAAGGGCCACCTCCACCTCCTCGGCCTTTCCCCAAAGGGAGGAGAGGGGGTCGGTGGCCGGCACTGGTTGGGCGATGCGCCTCGCTACCACCTCGGGCACTTCTTGGCGCTGGGCACCCCCGCGTGTGGCCTGCAGGACGCCATAGGCCAGACCTCCGGCGCCAGCGGCCGCCGCTGCCGCGCCAATGAGGAACCCGCGGCGGGAAATGCGCCCCTGCCCCTTGCTCTGGGTCATGCCCCCACCTCCTCAGGTGATGTTGTAGCGGTACGCCCCTACCTTGTCGTCTAGCGGGGGGCGCACCACGATGGGCTCCTTCAAGGGCACCCGCACGATCTCCTGGCCCTTCTCGTCGTAGCCCATGGCCTGGCCACCAGCCACCCTGAACTTGTAGATGAGGCGGTCGGTGGACACGGCCAACAGCAAGACCCCCAAGAGCTCGGGGTCCTGGCCCTCCATAGCCTTCTTGTATGCTGCTATGGCCCTCTCCACGCCAGGGCCGAAGAGCATCTTGAGGAAGCGGACATTACCCACGTGGACAGGCGGTATGTAATAGACGTTGGGCTCCAGGCCCAACTGGGGAAGAAGGGGTAGGGCCACCTTGCGCACGTGCACCAGGAAGTCCATGGGATTCTCGGGGTCAGCCTGCTCGGGGGTGTGAATGAAGCCCACGGTCCGGATCTTGCCGATGCAGGTGCGCATACACCGAGGCTGATATCCCCTCTCCACTGCCGGGAAGCAGAAGATGCACTTCTCGGCGATGCGGGTCACGTGGTTATAGAAGACCTTCTTATAGGGGCAGGCCTGTACGCACTCCCGATAGCCACGACATCGCGCTTGGTCCACCAGGACGATGCCGTCTTCCCGCCGCTTATAGATGGCTACTCGTGGGCAGGCCGCCAAGCAGGCAGGGTAAGTGCAGTGGTTGCAGATGCGCGGCAAGTAGAAGAACCAGAGGTCATGGGGCAGGCGGATATAGAACTTGTCCTCGTTCAGGGGGGCGTTGGTCTCATCCTCCCCGCGGTTGGGATAGGCGTAGTCCAGGTCCTCAGGTAGGTATCCTAGCACTCGCTCCCCTGGCGGGGCGGCCTCGAAGATGGTCTTCCCCTGATAGACGCCGTTCTCCCATCGCTGGGGGCCCAACATCTGCAGGATGCGCACGTCCCAGGCGAGAGGGTATGAGCCCCAGGGCTTGGTCTCCACGTTGTTCCAGAACATGTATTCCTGGCCTTTGCCCGATGTCCAGGTGGTCTTGCAGGCCATGGTGCAGGTCTGGCAAGCGATACACTTGTTGGTGTCAAAGACGGCTCCCACTTGTCGTTGCGGACGGGAACCCTCGTACCAATAGTCCATCTCGCGGCCGATCTGCCAGTTATAGACCTTAGGCATGGCCTCACGCTCCTTCGATGAACTCGCCCCGCAGGTAGCGGCGGAAGGGCTCCGACTCGTATGTAGGGCGGAACCCCTTGGCCGCTGGGCTCCACAGGCCGCTGCCGTCCTCGCCCCCCGGCTCCGCGCGCTGGATCTTGACGAAGCTCTCTTTGGGGGCGCCGTTGGCGCAATGGACATCGGCCTCGAACCCCTTGCCGATCCTCTGGCCAGAGACGTCCTTCCGCACCAGGCTGTCGGTGAGGAGGGTGGGTCTTAGCCAAGCCCTGGTGATGGACTGGTGGCTGCCCCGGCGGTAACCGGCCTGATAGCCGGTGCGGGGGTTCCTGGCCAGGCCATCGGGCCGCGTCTGCTGGCCCTCCACGCTGCCGTGGGTAGCTATGTAGAAGTGGAACCAACTGCGGGCCACGCCTGGAGCGATGCTGGGGTAATAGCGGACCCGCACCAGCCAGCGGAACACCTCCCGGTCCTCTGCCTTTCCTTCGTGGCCCACGAAGGGGCGGTCGGAGGGGTCACCATCACACCACACGTAATCGCCGTCCTCCACCCCCAGCGCTTTGGCATCCTGAGGGTGGAGGTCGATGTAGCCCTCCCCCACCCAAGGCTTGCGCTTATCATGGCGGTAGAAATCGCCGAAGGGGCCCCAGTAGACCACGTCCAGGTCGCTGCCTCCAGCGGTGGAGTGACAGGCGTGACGATACTTGGGGGTGATGAGGACGTGGGTGTAGCCCTCCTTGCGCAGGGGATGCTCGCTCTTCAGCAGCTCCTCAGGGGTGCGGACCACATTGCGGACCTGGCGCACCTCCACTCGCAGGTCGTTGGGGTCTAGGCCGTAGCTCTGGGGCCCCTTGGGCCGGATGGCGGGGTGGGGGCGGGCTAGGATAACGTTGGGCTCGTGGTGGGTGCCGTCCACCGGCTCCCGCACCACCGGCAGGTTCTCACCGTATTCGATGAACTCGTCCTCCTCCCGATAGAACTCCAGGCGGCCAGTTTTGTTGTACCAGGGCTTGCTCTCGTTGGTCTGCTCCCAACCGACGATGCGGGGGCTGGTCCTGGTCATGAGGTAAAGGGGTATGCCCTGGCGGCAGGACTCCAACAGTTCCCGGAAGGAGTAGCCGTTGGTGGCGTTGCCAGCCCTGAACACTCGGTCGATGTATACCTCCACCTGCCCCTGGTGGACGAAGTGCCAGTAGTCGTGGAAGCGGCGGTCGCCAGTGAGCTCCGCCAGCTTACGAGCGATGCCTGCCCAGACCTGCACGTCGTCGCGCGTATCGTACAGACGGGGCAGGGGTGAGGGGGGCCAACGCTGGAGGAAGGGATTGGTCACGGCGGCATAGATATCGGGAAGCTGCCGCTCGATCCAGGAGTCCACGCCGAAGACCACGTCGGCATATTCGCAGGTGGCCGTCCAGAAGTAATCGTTGACGACGATCATCTCTATCTTGGGCAGGGTGTTGACGATGACGTTATGGGCCCATTTGGCGTTGCCCAGGATGGAGTTGCTGTTAGCCCACATGGCCACCTTGGTGGGAGAGGGCATGTGGGTCTTGCCGGTGAACAGCTTGTTGCCCACCCGCAGGGGGCGGTCGTCGTAGTTGTAGTAATGGGCGGACTCGGTGCGAACGTATCCCTTGATGCGGGGCATCTTCTGGGGGTCCAGCTCGATATCGAAGGGGTTCTCGCTGATGTAGGGTGCCATGGCGAAGTGGGCCAAGCGGTAGTTGCCGGCATAGCTGCCCACGGTGCCCCCGAACTTACCGATGTTGGCCGTGAGGGCGGCGATGAGGAAGATGGCCCGGTCTTTGAGATCGGCGTTGAAGAAGTGGTTGGGCCCCATGCCAGTGACGAAGAGGGTCTGCCCTTTGTTCTGGGCTATCTGACGGGCCAGGCTCTCGATGGCCTCCTTGGGGGCCCAGGTATCGCGGGAGATGGTGTCGGGGTCGCAGGACTCCATGACGTATTGCTTGATGAGGTCGAAGACGGGGCGCACCTTCACCTTTTGCCCGCTGGTGAGAGCCACCTCGAACTCGCCTTCCAGGGCGGGGTCTATACCCTTCTCCAGGAAGTGGCGGCCCACCTCGTCCCGGGTGACCACCTTGGGCTGGCCCGACTTCTGGTCCCAGACCACGAAGTCGTTCCACTCCTCCCGCAACTCCTGGGGGATGAGCTGGGCATCCTGCTGGGAAGGCGGGGGCAGGGGCTCGCCGGGGCGGAGGACGCGGGCGAAGTTGCGGAGCTCCGCCGGCCGGTAGTCGGGGAAGACATCCCTGGCCCGCAGGAGCTTCAGGTTGTCCATGCGCACCAGGAGAGGCAGGTCGGTATAGGCCTTGACGAACTCTTGGTCATATAGCTTGTCGCGGATAAGGACGTGGGCCACCCCCATGGCCAGGGCCGTATCGTGGCCGGGCCGGATGATGATGACCTCGTCAGCCTTAAAGGCCGCCGACTGGTATTCGGAGGCGATGACGATGACCTTGGCCCCGTGGAGCTTAGCCTCTGTCAGCCAGTGCCCCTCTGGCATCTTGGTGGCGATCCAGTTCTTGCCCCACAGGGTGATGAGTTTGGCGTTCTCGGCGGTGTAGAGGTCGAAGTCCACCGTCTGCTGGCCGGTGACCATGGGGTGGCCCGGGGGGAGGTCGGTGTGCCAGGAGTAGGAGTCCCAATGACGGGCCCCTTTGGCCTCATCGGGCCCCACCTTGCGCACGTAGGCGTCCAGGAGGGCTAACATGTTGGCGAAGCGGTAGGCGCCGGCGATGCGGATAGGCCCGATGAGGGGCATGCCGCCCCGCAGCTTGATGGTGCGGGTGCCCGCACCCTCCAGGGCGTCCAGCATGGCCGGGTCGTAGCCCTGCTTCTCCAGGCGGGCACGCCCCGCTGGGCCGCTGTAGGTCTGGGCCACGTTGATAAGGGTCTTGGCCACCAGGGTGAAGGCCTCCTCCCAGCTCACCTGCTGGAAGTCCTCTTTCCCCCGCTGGAAGTACTCCGCAGGGGGCTGGCCCGTCTCCGGGTCGCGGGGGAAGCCGTCCTCCACCCACCGCTTGAACCCCTTGCGCACGAAGGCCCCCTTGACGCGTCGCTCGGAGTAGAAACGGCGCACGTAAGCGAGGCCACTTATGCATATGCGCGGGTCCCACCGGGAGGAGGCGGTGTTGCCGTAGATGTCCCGGGCCTTGCCGTAGCCGAAGCTAGGGTCCACATACACCACTACCCCGTTCTTGACGTTGGCCTTGAGGAGGCAGCCGTGGGTATCGTTGGGGCCACAAAGATAGTGGTAGGTCAGGTCAGGGGTGTAGAGGTCGCGGTAGACCTTCTCCTAGTCCCGGTTGGGGTAACTCTGCAGGGGGTTGTGCCCAGGCTCTATGGGCTGGAGGAAGGAGAAGCGCAACAGCTCCCATGGCAGGTACATAGCACCTGCGGCCCCTGCTATTCCTTTGGGCAAGGCGGAGAGGAATTGGCGTCTGGTAAGGCGCAGGTGGGTTTTTTGCTCCGGAGAGCCCATCATTTCCCTCCTTTCGCGCCCTGCAGCTGCCTCGCCATGGCGCCTATGCTTACCTGTTTGAACACCCTCTCCACGCTTAGGCGGGCCCTCTCCAACATGGACTTAAGAGGGCAGGCGGAAGCCAGGGGACATGTGGAACAGGAGGGTAACACCAGCTCGTCGCCGCTGCGGCCCCACCCTCCCCGCAGGGCAAGGGCTACGTCCCAGAGGGTGATCTCGTCCGGGGGAAGGGCCAGGGCGTAGCCGCCCCGGCGCCCCCTTTGGCCGGCCACCAGGCCCGCGTGGGCCAGATATTGTAGCAACTTGGCCATATAGGCCATGGGCACGCCTAGGGCCCGGGCCACCTCCCCCGCCGAGACCGCTCTTCCATCCTTGGCCATCAGGAGGAGAGCATGGAAGGCGTAGTTGAGGCCTCTGTCGATACGAAGGGTACTCGCAGGCATTGCCGACCCCTCGTGTCCAATTTCCCGTCCCCCTCTTCTCCTAGGAAGGGCCGATTGACCCAAAGCGCCTGGGCCATAAGTCATGTCTTGGCGTAGGGATTTTCCTTACAGGCTAGGGGGCCTGCCGAGGGACTCGGGCCCATCTCCGGCCGTCTCTAGGGGAGGAGCGGTGCGCATGATGGGGAAGGGGCGCAGGCGGTAGGCCAGCCCGAGGGCGGCTCCTACACCGCACAGGAGGCCAAAGAGGGCCACCGCTGCCGAGATGCTCGTCATGCTGGCCACTGCCCCCAGGAGGGCGCTGCCTATGGGCGTGCTGCCGGCGAACAGGAGGAACCATACGCTTAGAACGCGGCCCCGCAGGTGGTCAGGGGAAAGGACCTGCAGGCGAGCGTTGCCTGTGGCCGTGAAGGTTATGCCGGCCAGGCCTAGAAGCACCAGCACCACTAGGGAGAGGGGATACCAGGGTGAGAGCCCTAGCGCCACCAGCAGGGCGCTAAAGGCCCACGCACCCACCAGCAGTCTGGTCTCCGTGGCCCGGCCGCCGGCGGCTAAGAGGAGGGCCCCCAATATGGACCCGGCGCCGATGGCCGAGCTCATAAACCCGAACTGCACTGAGCCCACGTGCAATGACTGCCGTGCCAGCAGGGGCAAGGCCACTGTGAAGTTGTAGCCGAAGGTACCGATAAAGGCCATCATGAGGATGGGCTGCAGGACCGAAGGCGTGGCCAGGATGTATTGCAACCCCTCCGCCACCTCTCGCCAGATGGCGCCCCCGCCCCCTTGCGGGGCGTAGTGCAGCTCCTCCCTCCGCAGGGAGGCGAGGGCCATCACCGCTGGCACCACTAGGCCCCCTTGGACCAGGAAGGCGGCCCCCACCCCGGCCCCGGCGATGACCGCCCCCGCCAAGGCCGGCCCCACCAGACGGGCGGTGTTGAAGGCCATGGTGTACAGACCCACGGCGTTGGGCACCAATTCCCTTCCCACCAGCTCGGAGATGAACGTCTGGCGAGCGGGCTGGGCGAAGGCGTTGATGGTCCCCAAGGCAGCGGCCAGGAGGTAGAGGTGCCATAGTTGTATGGTCCCCGTCACCACTAAAAGCCCCACCGTCAGGGCCTGGGCCATAGCTGCCAGCTCCATCGCCATGAGGAAGCGGCGCTTGTCTACCCGGTCGATGACCGCCCCCGCCACCAGGGCCAGGAGGAGGATGGGCAAAAACTGGACCGTGATGACTGTCCCCACCACCGCTGGCGAATCGGTGAGCTCCGTCACTAGCCAGCCATTGGCAGCCGTCTGCATCCAGCGACCGGTGGTGGAGAAGGCCTGGCCCGTCCAGTAGAGGCGGAAGTTGGGGATGCGTAGGGCCAAGAGGGCGGTCTGCCACCGCCATGGTAGGTGAAGATGCCTGCGCATAAACATAGCCGCCGCCCCTAAGTATACGGGCGGCGGCCCTCCCAAGCTAACGGAGCTGCTAGCTGGCGCAGGCGGTGCAGAATCCGTAGATGTCCATGTGCTGGGAGACGATGTGGAAGCCGGCCTTCCGGCTCGCCTCCTGTGCCAGGCGCTGGAGCGCTTCCTTCTCGTCCTCGTAGTCCTCGATGTGCCCACACCGGATGCACACCAGGTTCACGTGGGGCTCCAGGTTGGTGTCGTACCGAGTGCCTCTGGGGAAGGGCAGGGGCTGGACGATCCCCGTGGCTGTGAGCACCTCCAGGGTGTTGTAGATAGTGCCGATGGTGATGTGGGGGAATCGCTCCCTCACCCGCTCAAAGATCTCCTGCGCCGTGAGGTGCTCATGGGTGCCCACCACCGCCTCCGCCACCGCCAGCCTCTGGGCCGTCACCCGAATGCCCCGGCGCCGTAGCTCCTCCGCTAGACGTGCTCTCTCCATCCTTCCACCTCCTCACAGTGCCATTATAGGCTTTCTAAATGGAAAACCAATCGGGCAAAACCTTACATCTAGGGTTAGGCGGGGGAGGCTGGTTGCTCTGGGATGGCGCGAGGCTTATCTCGAGGCTCCACTGCCCAGGCCAGCCCCACCCCGAGAAAGTAGAGGGCTATGAGGGGGCCCGCTACCAGGGACTGGGTGACGGGGTCGATGCTGGGGGTGACGATTGCTGCCAGGACGAAGGCCCCCACCACTGCCAATCGCCACCACCGTAGCAGCTGGCGCCAATGGACTATCCGGAAGCGGGCCAGATAAGTGATCACTAAGGGGGCCTCGAAGGATACCCCTGTCCAGAAGATGAGGCGAACCACGAAGTCCACGTAGCTGCCGATACGTATGTTGGGCTCCGCTATATTCCTGCCAAACTGCAAAAGGAACTTGAGGGCTGGTGGCAGGGCCACGTAGTAGGCAAAGGCACAACCTCCTAGGAACAAGAGGGAGGCCCCAAGCACTGTGCCCCAGACCCACCGCCGCTCTTGGCGGGTCAGGCCCGGGCTTACGAACATAAGCAGCTGGTAGACCACCATAGGCATGCCGAAGACCAGCCCCCCCAGGAGGGAGACGCGAAAGTAGGTCATGACGAACTCGAAGGGCTCGATGTACTGGAGCTTGAAGTTGGCCTGATGGGCTTCTGCGGGCTGCCGCAGGAACTCGATGATGCGGTCACCGAAGGCTGCTGAGAGGGCCAACCCTATCACCACCCACAAGGCGCCCATGAAGAGCCGACGGCGCAGCTCCTCCAGGTGCTCCAGGATGGTCATATACTTGCCCTCCGCCTCCTCAGGCGGGGGCGCCCGCTGCTCCATCTGCCCCCTCATGGACGATGCGCCTCGGGGGGTGGCTCCTTAGGGAGTAATTCGGCGCTGGTCTCGATGATGTGCTGACGAGGAAGGGAGGCCTCGGCCTGGCGGGCGGCCTCCGTCAGCTCCTGCTCCATGTAGGCAGCCTGCTCCCGGAGCATCTGGCGCAGCTCTCTTAGCTCGGCCCGCATCTGTTCTATCTCCTCATAAGCCTCCCGAAACTCACGGCGGAACTCAGCGGTCATGGTAGCCACATACCTGCGGATGGCTCGCAGGGCCCTTGCCAGTTGCACTGCCACCTCAGGCAACCTTTGCGGCCCCAACACCAGCAGGGCCACTAGGAGGACCATGAGCAACTCAAGGGGGCCGATGCCGAAGAACTGCACCTACCTCACCACCATCCCCCAGCCACGCCTTGCCACCCTAGTCCGGCTCGTCCTCGGCGATACCGTGCTCGATGATGTAGTTGACGGCATCCTGGACGGTGACGATCTTCTCGGCGTCCTCGTCGGATATCTCGAAGGTCCTCCCCTCTTTGCTGAACTCCTCCTCCAGGGCCATGATGAGCTCCACCAGGTCTAAGGAATCGGCGTTGAGGTCCTCCACGAAGGAAGTCTGGGGGGTGATCTGGCTCTCGTCCACGCCTAGCTGCTGGGCGATGACTCGACGCACCCTCTCAAATACAGTAGCCATGGCTCACCTCCTGCTACCGAGATCAGCGCGGGGTCGCCAAGAGGCTGACGGAGCCCAGAACCCCGTTGACGAAGCGGGGTGAGCTGTCGTTGCCGTACCGCTTGGCCAGCTCCACCGCCTCGTTGATGGCTGCCCGCACCGGCACTTTATTATCGACGAGGATCTCAAAGATGGCAATGCGGAGGATATTACGATCCACAGGGGAGAGATGCTCCAGAGGGAAGAGGGGGGCCTTGCGCCGTATGACCTGGTCTATGCGGCGGCGGTGGGCCAGGACGCCCCGCACCAGGTAGCGGGCGTATTCGGCCGCCTCCCCTCCTGCCGCCTCCTCGGTGATGAGGCGCTCCAGCACCTGGGACGCGTTATGGCCGGCAACGTCTGCCTCGTACAGCGCCTTGAGGGCTAGGACGCGGGCCTTGCGCCTTCCTCCCATATCAGAGGACCAGCCCCCCATCCACGGCTATGACCTGCCCCGTGATATATGATGCCTCTTCAGATGCCAGGAAGGCCACGATGCCGGCCACGTCCTCTGGTCGGCCTAGGCGGCCCAGGGCGGTGCGGCGGATGGCCTCCTCCCGCAGCTCCTGGGGCAGGTCCTTTATGAGCTCTGTCTCGATGAGGCCGGGGGCCACCACGTTGGCCGTGATGCCCCGTGCCCCCATCTCCCGGGCCACCGATTTGGTGAAGCCGATGAGCCCAGCCTTAGCAGCCGCATAGTTGGCCTGCCCGGCGTTGCCCGCCATCCCCGAGAGGCTAGCGATGCATATGATGCGTCCCCACCGCTGGCGCATCATGGGCTTAAGGGCGGCTTTGGTGGCTAGAAAGGCCCCCTTAAGGTTGACGTTCATGACATCGTCCCAGTCTTGCAGGGACATGCGCAATACCAAGGCATCGCGGTGGAAGCCGGCGTTATTTACCAGGATGTCTAGACGACCGAATGTCGCTACCACCGTCTGCACCATCCGCTCCACGTCCTGGGGGTTGCTGACGTCACCGGGCACCAGTATGCAGCGTCGGCCGCGGGCTTCCACCTCCCTCTGGCATGCTTGGGCGGCCTCGTGGTTGCAAAGATAGTTGATGGCCAGGTGGGCCCCGGCTTCCGCCAGGCGCAGGGATATGGCCCTCCCGATGCCCCGGGAGCCGCCGGTCACCAGGGCCACCTTGTCCTGTAGCCCTCTCATCCTGTTACCTCCGTAAGAAGGTGGGCTTCCAAGGCTTGGGCAGTGGCTTTGGGCAGGGTGCGCTTCACTAGGCCTGTCAGCACTTGTCCAGGTCCCACTTCCAGGAAGGTGTCCACGCCTTGAGAGGCCATGAATTGTAAGCTCTCGAGCCAGCGCACAGGAGTGGTGAGCTGGATGGCCAGCTCCCGCCGGATCTCGGTGGCGGTGGAGAGGGCCCATGGAAAGGCGTTGCCCACTACTGGGATCCGGGCGTCCCTGATGGGGGCTTCGGCCAGGGCCTGGGCCAGCCCGGCAGCGGCGGAGGCCATGAGGGAGGTATGAAAGGCCCCGGACACGGCTAAGGGCACCGCCCGCCCTCCCCGTTCACGGGCCAGGCGGGCGGCTGCTGCCACCACCTCCTGGGGCCCGCCTATCACCGTCTGTTGGGGGGCGTTGTAGTTGGCCGGCTCCGCCCCCGTGAGCTGGCAGATCTCATCTACCTCTTGGGTGGTGAGGCCCATGATGGCTACCATGGTCCCTGGCCTCTCCCGACCGGCCTGGGCCATGAGCTCCCCCCGCCTGCGCACTAGGCGGAGGGCCGAGGCCATGTCCAAGGCGCCTGCTGCCACAAGGGCGGTGTATTCTCCTAGGCTGTGGCCAGCCACCAGGGCGGGACGTCCCCTCAGGATGTCTGCATCGAGGGCTGCCGCCAGGTAGGCGAGGGAACAGGCCAGGATGGCTGGCTGGGCGTTGGCGGTGTGAGTGAGCTCGTCCTCGGGGCCATGGAACATGAGGCGGCTTAGGGGCCATCCCAGCACCTGGTCCGCTTCCTCCAGCACCAGGCGGGCCACACGAGATGTACCCCACAAATGGCGTCCCATCCCTAACCTCTGGCTGCCCTGACCAGGGAACAGCAGGGCCAGGCGAGGATGTGGCTCCCTCTCCCAGAGCCCCTCCAAAAGGCGTGCCAATTCGCCGCTCATGGCGCTGCTTCAGAGGTCAAGTGCTTGAGGCCACAGTCGGGGTTAGGACACCGTCCGAAGGGGTCCAGGCGGGAGCGGCAGAGGATACAGTGGGTGGCGTCCCACCACAGAAAATAGGCCACCAGGAGGGCAGCTGCTGCGATCATGCCCAAAGGCACCAGGGCGAAGAGGAGGTATCGGCGTCCCAAGGCCCGCACGTCCTTATAAGGCTAGCCAGCCGCAGTATAGCACGGCCCCCCACCGGTGAAAAGCGGAGCTAGCGGGCCCCCTCCACGGGCAGGACCTGACGGCCGCGATATGTCCCACACACAGGGCAGACGTGATGGGGCATCTTGGGGCTGCCGCAGCGAGAACAGCGCACCAGGGCAGCCACCTGCGCGTGCCAGTGGGCCCGTCGTTGCCGAGTCTTGGCCTTGGAGGGCTTCTTCTTGGGGACGGCTCCCACGGTCACTCCTCCCTAAGTCGAGCGGCCAGGGCCTTTAGGGCTGCCCAGCGGCTGTCCATGGGGGCTGGGCAACGGCACTCCCCGGCGTTAAGATCGCCCCCACACTGGGGACAGAGGCCACGACAGTCGGGTCGGCACAAGGGGGCCAGGGGCTGGGCCATGATGGCATATTGACGCACCGACTCGTGCAGGTCCAGCACCAAGTCGGGCCCAATGGTGAAGTTGTCAGACTCCTCAGGCAGAGGGATGGGGGCGCCTGTAAGGACGTCCACCACGGGCAAGAACTCCTCCTCGAAACCCAGGTCCAGGGGGTAGTCCACCTCCGCCAAGCAGCGGGCGCACTGACCATGGCTCATCCCCTTTAGCGAGGCCCGCACTAGGATGCCACGGTTGGTGCGCACTAGCTCCACCATACCCGCCATCTGCCGCAGGGTCACGTCCTCTAGCTGCAGTATCTCCTCCGAGAGCTGGTAGCGGGTGCAAGTTCCCACCGGTTGCTTCAGCAGGTATGTGACACGGAACCGCATAAACGACCCCACCTAGGGGCTCTCTTGTTCCTTGTCAGTGGCCCTCCGCCCAGTTTATAATCCCTTCGCAGGCCTTGTCCAGCCCCCTCGGGAGCCCGGCATGAGCTCTATATCCCGACTTTATGCCTTGCAGGAAACAGACCTAGCCATCGATGCCCTCAGGCAACGCCTTTCCGACGTCATCTCCCAGCTAGGGGAGTGGGAGGAGGTGAAGGCCCTCAGGGAGGAGGTGGATAGCAGGAGGCGTCGCCTGGAGGGGTTGCGACGTCAGCAACGGGATCTGGAGCTGGAGTTGGGGGGTCTGCGGGACAAGGCCAAGGCGGTGGAGCGCAAGCTCTACGGGGGTGAGGTGCGCAATCCCAAAGAGCTGCAGAGCCTGCAGGACGACCTGCATGCCCTGATGCGCCAGATCTCCCACAAGGAGGACATGGTCCTGCAGCTCATGCTGGAGGCGGAAGAGGAGGAAAAAGCGTTACAGGAGGCACAGGCTCACCTCTTTAGCCTTCTTCAAGAGTGGGAAAAGGAACAAGAGGCGTTAACCGCTGAGAAGGTGAGGCTGGAGCAGGAGCTGGGGCGGCTGGAAGAGGTGCGAGCGGGCCAGGCGAGGCAAGTGGACCCCCCTCTTCTCGCCCTGTATGAGGGGCTACGATCCCGCCGCCAGGGCAGGGCCGTCGCCAGGGTGGAGCGAGGCCTGTGCGGGGGGTGCCACATCGCCCTGCCCACTTACCTGGTGCAGAAAGCACGGGCTGGCAACGCCCCCGTGCAGTGTACCAGCTGCGAGCGCATCCTGTTTGCAGGCTAGAGATGCGAGGCTGGGGCTTCTTTCCCGGTGCCCTTCCTGGCCAGCAGCAGGCCTTCCTGGCTCTCTGCCGCAAGAAGGGTCTTGAGCCGGGGCCCTGGCTCACCGAGGGCAGACCTGAGGAGGTGGTGCGTGGCCTTGGGCCCGGCGATGTGCTGGTGGTGCCTGGACCTGAGGCCCTGGGCCCCGACGCCGCGTCCGCCTCCTGGGCCTATTTCCAGGCCCTAGCCGCCGGTGCTCAGGTGGTGGACTTGGCTGGCCAGGACTTGGCAGCTCATATCGTGAGCATGGGAGCAGACCCCCGAGGTGGGCAGGTGCGGGAGGCTATGGCGCGACGGGCCGTGCGAGGCCAAGTGCTGGGGCGTCCCCCTTTTGGTTACCGCATAGGCCCCCAGAGGCGGCTAGAGGTGAACCCCCAAGAGGGGGAGGTGGTCCGCCTCATCTTCCGCCTTTACGTGAAACAGCGGCTGGGCCTGCGCCGCCTGGTGCAGCACCTCAATTCCCTGGGCCTCCCCACCCGCACAGGCAGGGCTTGGACGGTGGCTGCTGTGCGAGATGTCTTGCGCAACCGGGCCTACGTAGGCACATATCGCCGATTCGGCGTCAGGGTCCCAGCCAGCCACCCGCCCCTGGTATCTCACGAGGAGTTCCAGCAGGCCCAGGAGCGGCTGCAGCAGGGGTCCAAGGGCCGACTCCGCCAAAGCTCGGGCGATACGTTTGCCCTGGCGGGGATGGCCTTCTGCGCCTATTGTGGTGGGAGCATGGTGGGGGTAAGACGTCGTCAAGTTTGGCGGCGCCACGATGGGACGCCCCAGGAGGGCCTCTATCGCTACTACCAGTGTGGCTCTCGCCTCAACCGCAGCATGTGCGACTACCACACCTGGCGGGCCGATGAGCTGGAGCGTGAGGTGGTCCAGGCCCTACTACAAGGCACGGCCCAGCCTGGCACGAGGCCCCTGCACGCCGAGGCTCAGCAAGAGCGCTTGCGCCGCAGCCTGCGGCGTCTTTTGCAGATGGTGGCCCGTGGGGACATCTCCCTGGAGGAGTGGCGTCAGGAGGGGATAGAACTGGTGACCCAAGCGGAAATCCCCCTGACCTCTCAGGAAGCCAGGTCGCTATTGGCCTCCTGGGACTCCCTTTCACCTGCAGACCGTAGGCGTGTGCTCCTAACTCTGGTGGAGAGGGTGGAGGTCTGGGACGACCATGTGGAGGTGGTGGCCCGTCCATGACCAAGGTGGTGGCCTATGCCGATGGCGCCTCTCGTGGCAACCCAGGCCCAGCGGCCATCGGTGTCGTCCTGATGGACGAAGCTGGGAAGGAGCTGTATACTGTTTCCAAGCCTATTGGGGTGGCCACCAACAATCAGGCCGAATACCGGGCGGCCATCGCCGCCCTGGAGGCTGCCCTAGCGTTGGGCGCGACCAAGGTGGAGCTGCGTATGGACTCCCAGCTGGTGGTGCGCCAGATCCAGCACCGCTACCGCGTGCGGGACCCCAACCTGAGGCCCTTGTTCCATCGGCTGCTGGAGCTGAGGCGCCGCTTCCAGGAGTTCGTGGCCGTGGACATCCCCAGGGAGGAGAACAGGCGGGCCGATGCCCTGGCTAATGAGGCCTTAGATAGAGGAGCGCAGCCATAAAAAATGATAGGGAGGTTGGGTCATGAGCTATCAGCGCATCACATATGAGAAGAGGGATCGGGTCGCCCTCATCGTCCTCAACCGCCCGGAGGTCCTCAACGCCATGGACCCGTTGATGGGCGATGAGCTGGTCATGGCCCTTAAGGAGGCGCGGGAGGACAAGGGGGTAGGGTGCGTGGTCATCACCGGCGCTGGCCGCGCCTTCTGCTCCGGCGCTGATGTCAAGGTCTTCCGCCAGATGATCGAGGGGCAGGTGCAGAGGCGGACGGTGGTGGACGAGGACCTGTTCGACGTCATCTTCGACCACCCCAAGCCCATCATCGCTGCTGTCAACGGCCCCGCTGTGGGCATCGGCGCCACCATGACCTTGCCCTGCGACATCCGCCTGGCCTCGGAGCAGGCCCGTTTCGGGTTCATATTCGCCCGCGTGGGCCTCATCCTGGAGTTTGGCAGTACCTTCTTGCTGCCCCGCATCATCGGCCTGGGCAAGGCGCTGGAGCTGGCCATGACCGCCCGCCTCATCGATGCTCACGAGGCCAAGGAGATAGGTTTGGTGAGCCAGGTCTTCCCCCAGGACCGCTTCCTGGAGGAGGTGATGGCTTACGCTTCCCAGATCGCCAATGGCCCCACCCGCACCCTGGGCTGGATGAAGGAGGCGGTGCACAGGTCCATCCAGGCCGATCTGCCCACGGCCCGCCGTATCGAAGGCGAGATCCTGGACCGGTGCCGGCGCTCTCCCGAGCACCGGGAGGGGGTCATGGCCTTCCTGGAGAAGCGCCAGCCCCGCTGGGCGGAGATAGCAGAGCAGTCCTAGCCCGATACAGGCCCCACCCCCAGCCCTGGCTCCGTCATGCGGGCTGGGTCCAAGAGGCGGTCCAGCTCCTCCTCGGAGAGCTGGGTGCGCTCGCGGGCCACCTCCCTTATGGTGCGCCCTGTCCTGGCCGCCTCTTTGGCCACCTCGGCCGCAGCATCGTATCCGATGGCTGGGGCCAGGGCGGTGGCCAGCATGAGCCCCTTCTCTACCATCTCTGGCCCTGTGGCGGTGGCCTCCAGGCCTTCCACGCACTTCTCCCGGAAGTTTCGGGCGGCATTGGCGAGGATGTCGATGGCCTGCAGGAGGTTATAGGCGGCCATGGGCATCATCAGGTTCAGCTCGAAGTAGCCCCCTTGCCCCGCCTGGGCCACCGCCATATCGTTCCCCAAGACCTGGCCGCAGACCTGGATAAGGGACTCGGCGATGACGGGGTTCACCTTGCCGGGCATGATGGAGCTGCCGGGCTGGACCTCGGGCAGCTGTAGCTCTCCCAGGCCGGCCCGCGGCCCCGAGGCCATCCAACGGATATCGTTGGCTATCTTCTGCAGGGAGATGGCCACGGTGCGCAGGCAGCCGCTGGCCATCACCACGTTGTCCAGCGTGGCTTGGAGGGCGAAGTGGTTGTCCGTCTCATGCACCTCCAGCCCCAACTCCTGGGACAGGAGCCGGCAGACACGGCCTGCGAACTCGGGGTGGGTGTTGACCCCTGTGCCCACGGCCGTGCCGCCCAAGGGCAGCTCCGACAGCTCTTCCATGGCGTAGCGCACACGTCGGATCCCCCGCGCCACTTGGCCGGCGTAGCCCTGGAACTCCTGGCCGAGGCGAATGGGGGTGGCATCCATGAGGTGGGTGCGCCCCGTCTTGATGATGCCCCAGAACTGTCGCGCCTTGGCCATAAGGGCCTCATGCAGCCCCTCCAGGGCGGGGATGAGGCGGCGGGCCATGCCCTCCAGGGCTGCCAGGTGGAGGGCGGTGGGGATGACATCGTTGGAGGACTGGCCCAGGTTCACATGGTCGTTGGGGTGGACAAGCCTCGTCCCGCGCTGGCCCCCCAGGATCTCGGTGGCCCGGTTGGCGATGACCTCATTGGCGTTCATGTTGGTGGAGGTGCCCGAGCCCGTCTGGAAGACGTCCACCACGAACTGATGGTCGTGGTGGCCCTGGTAAACCTCCCACGCGGCCTGTTGGATGGCCTGGGCCAACCGGTGGTCTAATAGGCCCAGCTGGGCATTGACCTGGGCCGCTGCCCACTTAATGAGTCCCAGCATGCGCACGAAGGAGGTGGGCATGCGCAGGCCCGATATGGGGAAGTTGAGGACAGCCCTCTGAGTGGAGGCTCCGTAGTAGGCGTCGGCGGGAACCTCCATGGGGCCCATGGAATCGCGCTCGATGCGGCTCCTTCCCTCGGCCACGTCTCTCACCTCGCGAAAGGTCTTCAGCCAAGGCCATATTAGGCCTTCAGAAGGGCGAGGGCTAGGCCTCCTGGCCTCCTCAGAGAGAGAAGAGGTTCCTGCCGCTCTCCTTATGGTGGCGGACGTGGCCCCTGCGGCCAATGAATTCCTCGCGGCACATGAGCCAGAGGAGCTCGCGGTCGGGGCCCACGTTGGCCCAGAAGCGGGGACCTTCCTCCAGGCGGCCCACCACGATGCCCTCCTCGGGCTCACCGTCCCGCCCAAAGACCACGGTGTACGCTTCCACGATGCCGGTGCCCTGGGCCTCCTCGGCCAGGGGTGGCGATGGCTGGGCGGCGATGCGGGCCTCGTCCTCCTTGGGGTCGTAAGGGTGGAACGTCCTGGGTGGGCGGCCGGAGTAGATGCCAGCCGAGTGCTTGGTGAAGTACCACCCCATGCCTGTGATCATGGCCTTCTTCTCGGGCTCCCTGCGCAGCCTCTCCACGGCCGTGGCGATGGAGTGAGAGCAGTAGTTGTTGCCCGGCCCTCCGGCGTAAGGGAGGCCGCCGGTGAGGGTATAGGGGCGGGGGTCATCCAGATCCATGCCCAGGCAGAGCATGGCCGCCTGCACCGCCGAAGGGAAGCAGGAGTAAAAGTCGAACATGTCCACATCCTCAGGGGAGAGGCCGGCCAGCTCCAGGGCCCGCTGCAACACCAGCTCCTGTGCTAGAGAGCCGTGGAAGGATGGGCGCTCGCTCATGAACCATTTGTCGGTCAAATAGGTACCCGCCCAAATGTAGACCCACCGTTCTTGGGGGATGCCCAGCTGCCGGGCGGCATCCACGCTGCAGAGGATAAGGGCCGCCCCCTGGTTCACCTCCATGATGGCGTTCATGTACTTGGGATAGGGGAAGCAGATCATGCGGTTCTGGGGGGTGACGGTGACGATCTCCTCCGGTGTACGGCGGATAGGGAACCAGGCGTAGGGGTTTTGGGCGGCCACCTCTGTCATACGGGCGCATAGGAGGCCCAGGCGGCGCTGGTGCTCTTCCAGCGAAAGGCCCATACGGGCGCGGATGGCGTTCTCATACAATGGGTAGACGCGGATGGGCAGGGTGGCCCCGTGGCGTTGCTCTATTTCGTTGGTGGGCACCCTCGTATCCTCTATCTGTCTGGGGGTGGATCGGGGCGTCCACGGGAGGGTCTCGCCTTGGCGGCGGGCGGACATGAAGGAGTCCATGGCCTCCGCTCCCGCGATGAGGCATACGTCCATCTCTCCTCGCCAGATGGCCGCTGCCGCCTTTCCCACCAGACGCTGGGGCGTCTCGCCGCCGATGCCGGAATAAAGGGTGTGGCCAGGGGTGGCTCCCAAGCGCTGGGCCAGCATGCCAGGGGCGTCCTCATAGGCCCAGGAGATGATGTTCACCACCTGTAAGGAGTCCAGGCGGGCCAGTATTTGGGGACGGCCGGTGTCGGCGGCAGCCGCCCTGGCCGCCATCTCCATCAGCTCCAAGGGCTCCTTGGCCTCCTGTAAGGTAGCCGGCCTGTCCACTACCTGTCCTACGCCCACGATGATGGGAAGACGGGCTTGGTCCATCTCTCCTCCCTCACTTTTACGCGCAGGTAATACGCCACACCAAAGATAAGGCCCCAAGGGCCCATGGTCAACGCCTCAGGGGGTGGCGGTGGCCAAGGCCTTTTGGAAGGTGTACTGGCCGTCGCGGTAGTCCACCAGGACGGTGTCCCCCTCCTGGAATTGGCCCGCCAGGACCTGGAGGGCCAGGGGGTTGGCGATGCGCCGCTCAATGGTGCGGCGGAGGGGGCGGGCGCCGAAGTTGGGGTCGTAGCCCTCCCGCACCAGGGCCGCCTTGGCCGCCTCGGTCAGCTCCAGCCCCAGGCCTCTCTCTTGCAGCCGCTCCCGCAGGTCCTTGAGTATGAGCTCCACGATCTGCTTCAGGTCCTCCTCGGTGAGAGGGTCAAAGACGATGATCTCGTCGATGCGGTTGAGGAGCTCGGGGCGGAAGGTCTGGCGGAGAGCGCGCTCGGCCGCCTCCTTGAGGCGCTCCTTCTCCGCCTGGGAGGGCTTGGCTTGGGCGATGAAGCCGAAGGCGGGCCGCTGGAACTCCTCGGTGCCCAGGTTGGAGGTCATGATGATGATGGTGTTGCGGAAGTCCACGGTACGGCCGTGGCCGTCGGTGAGGCGCCCGTCCTCCAGCACTTGCAGGAGGATGTTCCACACGTCGGGATGGGCCTTCTCCACCTCGTCGAAGAGGATGACGCGGTAGGGGCGGCGTCGCACTGCCTCGGTGAGCTGACCGCCCTCCTCATACCCCACGTATCCGGGGGGGGCGCCGATGAGGCGGGAGACGGTGTGTTGCTCCTGGTACTCGGACATGTCGATGCGCACCATGGCCTCCTCATCGTCGAAGAGAAGCTCGGCCAAGGCCTTGGCCAGCTCCGTCTTGCCCACCCCTGTAGGACCCAGGAAGATGAAGGAGCCGATGGGGCGCTTGGGGTCCTTGAGGCCTGCCCTGGCGCGGCGGATGGCGTTGGCCACTGCCTGCACTGCCTCGTCCTGGCCCACGATGCGCTGGTGGAGCCGCTCCTCCAGGTGGAGGAGCTTCTCGTCCTCCCCCTCCATGAGGCGGGCGACGGGGATGCCGGTGGCCTGCGAGACCACTTGGGCGATGTCCTCGGCATCCACCACCAGGTCGATGTGATGCTTCTGGGCCCACTGGGCGCGGGCCTGGGCCAACTCCTCCTCCTTCCTCAAGCGCTCCGCCTTGAGGTTGGCCGCCCGCTCGTACTCGCCACGGGTGGCGGCCGCCTCCTCCTCCCGCTTGAGGCGCTGCACCTCCTCCTGGAGCTGGCGCAGCTCAGGTGGGAGCATCTGGGCCTCGATGACATGGCGGGAGGCGGCCTCGTCGATGAGGTCGATGGCCTTGTCGGGCAGGAAGCGGGAGGTGATGTAGCGGTGGGAAAGCCTGGCCGCCGCCTCCAGGGCGTCATCGGTGATCTTCACCTTATGGTGGGCCTCATAGCGGGGGCGAAGGCCCTTGAGCATCTCGATGGTCTCCTCCACCGAGGGCTCTTCCACGTATACGGGCGAGAAGCGGCGCTCCAGGGCGGGGTCGGACTCGATGTACCTGCGGTAGTCATCCAGGGTGGTGGCGCCGATGCACCGGAGCTCGCCGCGGGCCAAAGCCGGCTTCATCATGGTGGAGGCGTCGATGGCGCTTCCCTCGGCCGAGCCCGCCCCCACCACCTGGTGGATCTCGTCGATGAAGATGATGACCTCCCCTTGGGCCTGCTTGATCTCGTCCAGGACGGCCTTCATGCGCTCTTCGAACTCGCCCCGGAATTTGGACCCGGCCACCATGGCAGCGATGTCCAGGGCCAACAGCCGCTTGCCCTTGAGGGAGTCGGGGACATCACCTTGGACCATCTTCTGGGCCAGCCCCTCCACGATGGCCGTCTTCCCTACGCCCGGCTCGCCGATGAGCACGGGGTTGTTCTTGGTGCGGCGGTTGAGGATCTGCATCACCCGCTTTATCTCCTCTTCGCGCCCGATGACGGGGTCCAGCTTGCCCTGGCGGGCGGCCTCGGTGAGGTCCACCGAGTAGCGCTCCAGGGCGCGATAGCGGGTCTCCGCCCTAGGGGAGTCCACCCGATGGGCGCCCCGGATCTCGGCTAGGGCGCGGTAGACCTTCTCCTTGTCGATGCCGAACTGGCGCAGGATGCGGGCCGCTTCCCCATCCCGCTCATCGGCCATGGCGATGAGGATGTGCTCCACGCCTATGTACTCGTCCCTGAGGCGCTGCGCCTCGGCCTCCGCTCGTTCCAGGAGGCGCACCACCCTGGGGGTCATATAGATCTGGGGGGTGTCATAGGCCAGTTTGGGGGTGCGAAGGAGAGCCTCTTCCGCTCGCGAGCGCATGGCCTCCAAATCCACCCCCAGGCGACGGAAGACTTCCTGGGCCAGGTTGCCTTGGTGGGAGAGCATGGCCACCAGGATGTGTTCCACGTCCCATTGGGCGTGGCGCATCTGGCGCACCAGCTGCTGGCTTTCCGCCAGCACCTCCTGGGCCTGCTCGGTGAACCGGTCTTGCCTCATCATAGCCTATCACCTCACTTGGCGGATTCAGCGGACGGGGAGCCTGAGTAGGGCGCTGGCAGGAGGCGGTCGCGATAGGCCTGCAGCTCCCGCTGCAGGGCCGCTATCTCCCTCTCCAGGGCTTGGATGTGCTCCCGGAGCTTTAAGATGGCCTCGGCCCCCGCCAAGTTCACCCCTAGCTCGTCCATGAGCCGCTGGATCTGGCGCAGGCGCTCAATGTCTGCCCGCGAGTAGAGGCGGGTCCGCCCCTTAGAGCGGGCAGGCCTGATGATGCCCATGCGCTCGTAGTATCGAAGGGTCTGCTCGTGCATGCCCACCATACGGGCAGCCACCGAGATGACGTATACAGGCTCGTCCTCCGTTGGCTCGTGCTCCCGCCTGCGCCTGGGCACTGGGGTCACCTCCTTAGCGCCTCACGGCGGAGCGGCGCAGCTCCCTCAGGCGGCGGTACAGCTCCCGCTCCTCCTCGGTGATGTGCTCGGGTATGCGCACCTTTACGGTGACATACATATCGCCATATCCGCCCCCTTCTAGATGGGGCATGCCTAGCCCAGCTAGGCGAAAGATGCGCCCGTTCTGGGTGAGAGGCGGTATCCTGAGGAGGACGCGGCGGCCGGAGATGGTGGTCACCTCCACCTCCCCACCGAGAACGGCGTCCTCCACCGGCACCTCCACTTCCGTGTGCAGGTCATCCCCTTCTCTACGGAAGCGGGGATGGGGACGGATGCGCACCACCAGGTAGAGGTCGCCCTTGGGGCCGCCCATGGGCCCTGGCCTGCCCTCGCCAGCCACCCGCACGCGAGAGCCGTCCCTCACCCCGGGCGGGATGCGCACCTCCAGCCGCTTGGGGCGCACGAGCACCCCCAGCCCGCGGCAGGCCTGACAGATGGCGCCCAAGGCGCGGGCCCGCCCCCGACAGGCGGGGCATATCTCCTCCTCGGTGACTTGGACGATGCGGCTGGTGCCGGTGTAGGCCTCCTCCAGGGAGAGCTCCACCTCCTGTTCCACGTTCTGGCCCCTGCTGGAGCCTCGCCGGCCCAGGCCGAAGAAGCCCTCCAGCAGGTCTTCGAAGATGGAACCTCCCAGCAGATCCCCCAGGTCACCGAAGATGTTGCCGGTACGCCAGGTAAATGTCGCCTCCCCGGGGCCAGAGGCGCCCGCCTCCCGCTGGGCCCTTTGAAAGGCGGCCACCTGCTCCCATCTCTCCCCATAAAGGTCATAGAGGCGCCGCTTCTCGGGGTCAGAGAGCACCTCGTAGGCCTTGTTGATCTCCTTGAAACGCTCCTCGGCCTCCTTGTCCCCGGGGTTGAGGTCGGGGTGATACTTGCGGGCCAGACGCCTGTAGGCCCGCTTTATCTCCTTCTCGGAGGCGTCCCGAGAAACGCCAAGGATCTCGTAATAGTCCCGACCAGCCATAGCCCCACCTTCCACCCTACCCCATGTCTATGGAGCTGTCAAGAGCCATGTGGCAAATCTTGACAACGTCATTGTAAAAAACCTTTACACCATCTTGACAGCCCCGCGGATGGGGCGTATAATCGGGAGGCGGAAGGGCCCCCGAGTGATGAAGGGGGCACCAAAAAGAGGAGGAGGTGAAGGGTATGACGCTAGTGCGTTGGGATCCCTGGGAGGAGTTCCGGTCCATCCGCCGGGCCATGGACCGTCTGTGGGATGAGCTCATGGGCCGTCGGGAGCCCGTGGTGGTGGAGGAGGCCATGACCTTCCCGGTGGACATGTACGAGACGGACGAGGCCCTGGTGGTGAAGGCCGCCCTCCCTGGCCTGCGCCCTGAGGATGTGGAGATCTCGGTGCAGGGAGACCTCCTCACCATCAAGGGCGAGCTGAAGCGGGAGGAGAAGGTGGAGCGGGAGAATTATCACCGCCGCGAGTTGCGCTATGGCATGTGCTCCCGCACCATCTCTCTGCCCGTGGCGGTGGACGCTGAAAAGGCCGAGGCCACCTTTGAGCACGGGATCCTGACGGTGACCCTCCCCAAGGTCCCCGAGGCCCGGGCCAAGGTCATCCGGGTCAAGGCCCGCTAGCCCAGTCAGCGGGGGCGAGGGGGGCTCCCGTCGCCCCCGCCCTCTCTTTTACCGGTACTGTGGCTGTGATGGCTGGGGCCATCACAGCCTTGTATAATGTCAGGGAAAGTTCTACTAAGGAGGGAGCGCCATGGCCATCGTTGGGGCGCCTTACAAGAACATCCTGGTGCAGCAGGATGGTGACATCGCCATCGTCACCATGAACCGGCCGGAGCGGCGTAACGCCCTCTCGTTGGAGCATATGCAGGAGCTGCGCCACTGCCTACAGAGCATCGGCGAAGACAAGGGTACGAAGGTGGTGGTGCTGAGGGGCAACGGCCCCCACTTCTGCGCCGGGCATGACCTCTCGGAGATGGTGGGGCGGGACGTCTCCTTCTATCGACTTTTGTTCCGCACCTGCGTTTCCCTGATGCAGACCATTCAGGAGATACCCCAGCCGGTCATTGCCCAGGTACATGGCATGGCCACCGCTGCCGGCTGCCAGCTTGTGGCTACCTGCGACCTAGCGGTGGCAGCGGAGGACGCCCGTTTTGCCACCCCGGGCGTGCGCATCGGCCTTTTCTGCTCTACGCCCATGGTGGCCCTCAGCCGCAACGTGCCCCGCAAGAAGGCCATGGAGATGCTGCTCACGGGCGAGCCCATATCGGCCCAGGAGGCGTTGCTGGTGGGCCTGGTCAACAAGGTGGTGCCCGGGGAGAGGCTGGAGGAGGAGACCATGGCTTTGGCCCGGCGCATCGCCCGCGCTAGCCCCCTGGTGGTTGGGATTGGCAAACAGGCCTTTTACCGCCAGCTGGATATGCCTCAGCCTCAGGCCTACGACTATACCCAGGAGGTCATGACCCTCAACGCCCTGGCGCAAGATGCCCAAGAGGGGATGTGCGCCTTCCTGGAGAAGCGGGAGCCACGCTGGCCCAGCTGCGCTTAATACCTTCGTAGCGAGGTGCGACGCATCTGGCGGTAGCGGGAGACCATCTCCTGTTCCGCCCGTCGCCCCACCTCTTGCGCCTCTCGCCAGGCCTCACGCGCCGTCTGGGCCAGGTTCTCCATCCTTTCCCGCAGGGAGGCCTGCAGCCCCTCTAGCTCCCGCTCCTGGAGGACGGCGCGGAGGCGGCGCCGCACCTCCTGTTGTCGTACAGGCTCCAATAGGGTATAAATGGCGAACCCTAGGGCGAGCCCTACCGCAAGACCGATAAGGAAACGCATAACTCCCCTCCTAACGACGCCTACGAGCCAAAAAGCCTAGTAGCGCCCGTGCCATGGCTAAGGCACCGTAGGTCTTGGCCACTGGCCTCACCACCGTCTCCGATACGAAGGCGGCGGTGGAGCGGACGGTATCCACTGTGTCCTGAACCCCGCGCAGGGTGGGGCCCAAGTGGTCGCCGATGGTCCTGGCCATCTGGGAGACCATTGCCCGCACCGCCAGCAACACCCACATGCTCACCAAGGTGGCGAGGATGCCCAACAGGAAGAGGACAGTGCCTGCGATTGTGAAGGCGACGATGGTAACATCCCTCAGGTCCTGCAGGTTATTGATGCCCATCTCCACCTCCTGGGGCCGCTGAATGCTTGGCAATTATAGCATGGGCGTCTTCCCCTGCCCAACCCCGGCGGGCGATGATGCCACCTCCTATTACCCTCTCCCCTTGATAGAACACGATGGCCTGGCCGGGGGTCACCGCCCGCAGGGGCCTAAGGAGGCGGACCCTCCCCTGGCCATCCAGCACCTCCAGGAGGGCAGGCACCGTCTCTCCCCGGTAGCGGGCCTTGGCCTCCACTGCTAGCGGGCCCTTGGGGGGCACATCATCTACGAAGGAGAGGGCGCGGCAGGTGAGCTCCCAGCATAGGAGCTCCTCCTCCGGGCCTACCACCACGGTGTTGGTGGGGGCGTGGATGTCCACCACGTAGAGGGGGCGCCCATGGCTGCTGTGGGGCAGGCCCCGCCTCTGGCCCACCGTGAAGTCGATGATACCCTGGTGGTGCCCCAACACCCGGCCATCCAGGTCTACGATGGGCCCTGGTCTGGGGGACAGGTACCGGCGCAGGAAGGAGCGGTAATCGCCATCGGGGATGAAGCAGATGTCTGAGGAATCGGGCTTGTCGGCATTGGGGAGGCCCAGGCGACGGGCGAGCGCTCTTACCTCCGCCTTAGTGTACTCCCCCACGGGAAAAAGAGAACGGGACAGCTCTCGCTGTCCCAGCATGTAGAGGACGTAGGACTGGTCCTTGGCCGCGTCCACCCCCTTCAGGAGGAGGAAGCGGTCCCCCTGGCGGCGGACGCGCACGTAATGGCCGGTGGCCACATAGTCACAGCCCAGGGCGAGAGCGTACTCCAGCAGGGGGCCGAACTTGACGTGCTGGTTGCAGGCGATGCAGGGGTTGGGGGTGCGGCCCTGGGAGTACTCGTGCACGAAGTAGTCCACCACCATGGCCTTGAAGGGGCGCTCGAAGTTGAGGACGTAATGGGGGATGCCCAGGACCTGGGCAGCCGTTTGGGCATCCACCACGTCCTCCACCGAACAGCAGCGACGGTGGAAACGGGGTGCCGTGGGGTCCTCGATGGTCCACAGGCGCATAGTGACCCCCACCACCTCATAGCCTTGCTCCAGGAGGAGGGCAGCAGCCACCGAGGAGTCCACGCCCCCAGACATGGCCACCAAAACACGCTTTCGGCCCATTCCATCATCCATGTTATAATGGCGGCGAGAGTGCCCCAAGGGCCTAGGAGGTGAGAGACTGGCATCACACATCGATGTGCAGGCCTTGGCTCGCAGGCTGGTGGACGTGCTTTCAGAAAAGCAAGCAAGCGATATCCTCTTGTTAGACCTGCGCGGCGTAGCTTCCTTCACTGATTATTTCGTCATCGCCACAGGGGAGACGCGACGGCAGCTGGAAGCCCTCTTGTCCCACCTAGAGGAGGAATTGGAAAGGGATGGGGTGAGCCTTCTGGGCCGGGAGGGCGACCCCGAGTCTGGGTGGGTGCTGCTGGACTTGGGGGACATCGTGGTTCACATCTTCGGTCCCGAGGAGAGGTCATACTACGACCTGGAGGGGATGTGGCATCGAGCGAGGCCAGTAGTCCGCATCCCCTGAGGTTAGCGCCGTTTTAGGGTGGGCCGTTAGCACTTACCGTGGTAGCCTGCTGGTGGATATGGCCTCTTTAGGGGGCGTGCTCTCGGCCCGGCTCCTTTAGGCCTCCTCCCCTGGGGGCTCCTTCTCCTGCCCCTCCTCTTCTTTTTCCCTAGGCTCCTTGGGGCGGCCGGCCCGCCGCAGGGCCTCCCCCATCTCCTGCAGCCGCTTGTCTACCAGGGCGTTGAGGGTACCCTCGGGGTAGGTGCCATCGGGGCCGCGCTCCCCCGCCGGCATGCCCGTCAGCAACTCCAGGGCCTCGTCCACGGTGTTGACGGCGTATACGTGGAACTCCCCTCGCTCTACCGCCTCCACCACCTCCTCCCGCAGGTTGAGGTGGCGAACGTTGCGGGCGGGGATGATGACGCCCTGGCGACCGGAGAGGCCCATAGCCCGGCACACCTCGAAGAACCCCTCCACCTTCTCGTTGACGCCGCCCACGGGCTGCACCTCCCCCTTTTGGTTGACGGAGCCGGTGACGGCCAAGTCCTGCCGCAGGGGCACCTGGGCGATGGCCGATATGATGGCGCACAGCTCGGCCAGGGAGGCCGAGTCACCCTCCACGGGCTCATAGGCCTGTTCGAAGGAGATGGTGGCCGAGAGGGAGAGGGGTTTGTCCTGGGCGTACTTCCACCCCAGATAGCCGCTTATGGTAAAGACGCCCTTATCGTGGATGCGGCCAGAGAGCTGGGATTCCCGGTCGATGCTCACTACCCCCCGCTGCCCCAGGAAGGTGCGAGCGGTGATGCGGGAGGGCCGGCCGAAGCGGTGATCGCCGAAGTCCAGCACGGCCAGGCCGTTGACCTGCCCCACCACCGCACCGTCCACGTCCACCATGATGACCCCCTTGGCGATGAGCTCCCGCACCCTTTCCTCCACCAGGTTGAGGCGGTAGTAGCGGGCGCGCAGGGCCTTCTGCACGTGGGAGGCCTGGACCACGGGCGCTCCCTCTTGCCCCGCCCAGTAATCGGCCTCCACCAGCACATCCCTTAGAAGGCCGAAGCGGGCGGTGAGCTTCTCCTGGTCGTCCACCATGCGGGAGGCGTGCTCGATGACCTTGGCCACCGCCCCAGCATCGAAGGGGCGCAGCTGGTCGCGCCGACAACAGCCGGAGATGAAGCGGGCGTAGGCCTCCAGCGTCTCGGGCGTGAGGGAGATCTGGTAGTCGAAGTCGGCCTTCACCTTAAACAGCTCCCAGAAGTCTGGGTCGTAGGTGGAGAGGTAGAAGTAGAGGAGGGGGTCGCCGGTGATAATAACCTTCAGGTCCACCGGTATGGGCTCCGGCTGCAGCCCCTGGGGCATGAGCCAGCCGAAGCTCTCCAGGGGGTCCTCCAGGCGCACCTCCCGGGTGCGGATCACCCGCTTAAGGCCGTCCCAGGAGCCGGGGCGAAGGGCTAAGGTGTTCAAGTCCAGGATGAGGTAGCCACCATTGGCCCGATGCACGGAGCCAGCCCGCAGCTGGGTGTGGTCGCTGAAGTAGGCCCCCATGAAGGCCCGCCGCTCGATGCGCCCAAAGAGGTTGCTCCATGTGGGGTTGTGCTCGATGATGACCGGCGGCCCCTGGGCCTGGGAGTTGTCCACAAACAGATTGCACCGGAAGGCCAGGAAGGGGTCAAGGGGCGACTCCCGCCCAGGGAGCCTTGGCATGGGCTGGGGCATCTCTGTGTCCCGGAAGAGGTCTAGGTGGGCCAGGGTGTACTCCCGAAGCTCCTCCAGGAAAGAGGCCACCTGGGGAAGGTGGCGGAACTGATCCACTACGGCGCGAAAGAGGCCGCTGACGGCTGCCTCACCCACCTGACGGTCCAGCTCCCTGAGACGGGCCTGGATATCGCGCTCCAGGGCTCGCAGCCGGTCGCCCACCTCGTTGACCATCTCCATGATCTGGCGTTGGCGCTCCTCTATCTGCTTACGCACGAGAGGGTCCAGGGCGGCCATCTCCTCCGGCCCCAGGGGGCGGCCGGCCAGGACGGGGATGACAGCCACGCCCAGGGGGGAGAAGCGGAGCATGAAGCCCGCCCGCTGGGCCTCCTGCTGGGCGGCCTCCATTAGTCGCTGGGCCTCCTGTTGCCCTCCCTCCATCAACTCGCGACGGCGATGCTCATAGTCCTCGCTGGTGAAGGCCCTCCTGACGGCCGTGCGCACCGCCTCCAAAAGGTCCTCCATGACCTGGTGCAGCCGCCTCCCCTCGCCGGCTGGCAGGCGGAGTGCGCGGGGCCGGTCGGGCTCGCGGAAGTTGTAGACGTAGCACCAATCGTCGGGGATGCGTGTCCGTCCCGCCTCCCGCTGGCGCTCGATGGCCCTTTGCACATATGCCTGGATGGCGCTGGTGCGCCCGGTGCCCGTGAGGCCGCTGACGAAGATGTTGTAGCCGGGGCGGTCCACGCTCAGGCCGAACTCCAGGGCCTGGATGGCCCTATCCTGGCCGATGAACTCCTCTAAGGGGGCCACCTCATCGGTGCGGCCAAAGCGGAAGCGGGAGGGGTCTATCCTCAGCCGCAACTGGGAAGGAGGAACGCGAAGACGCTCCATATCGACCATGGCTTTCCTCCTTACTCGCCGGAACCGAAGGCCCAGCGGTCTATATCTCGCTCATAGCTTAGGATCTCGTCCTCTTGGAAGAAGAGGGCTATCTCCCGCTGGGCCGTCTGGGGGGAATCGGACCCATGGATGAGGTTGTGGGTGATGTCCAGGCCCAGGTCGCCGCGGATGGTCCCGGGGGCTGCCTTTTTGGGGTCGGTGGCCCCCATGGTCTGGCGCACCACTTCTATGGCGTGGGGACCCTCCATCACGCAGGCGATGAGGGGGGCGGAGGTAATGAACTGCACCAGGGATGGGAAAAAGGGCTTTTCGCGGTGCTCGGCGTAGTGGCGGTGGGCCAGGGACTGGTCCAGGCGCATCATTTTCATGGCCACGATGCGCAGGCCTCTGCGCTCCAGTCGCGATATGATCTCCCCTGCTAGGCCCCTTTGTATGGCGTCAGGCTTTATGAGCACCAGGGTTCGCTCCATATTTTGAGCCATGTTACCACCTCCTGACTGAATGGCTCCCCAGACGACTCACACGGCCTCCCGCAGGTAGATGGGCCGTAGCTGCCAAGGGGGCACGCCCTGGCCGAGGCGCCAGCGCCTGTAGCCTAGCTCGGCGATGTAGGCGGCGCGGCGCTGGCCCCGCGCCCCCTCCACCACCCTCCCGCCCCGGGCGTCGATGGCCTCCGCCGTCTCCTTAGGGACCTCGCCACAAAAGAGGGCCTGCGGGGGCGCTTGGGCTAGCACCTCGTCCAGGGTGGAGAGGCGGGGTGGCACCACCTCCTCTCCAGTTGGGGCATAGGCGGCCCAGGCCACCTGCCCCCTCCCCGCCCGGTGGAGGGCCACCACCGGCCGGCCGCACAGAAGGTGAGGGTATGCTTCCGCCTCCAGCCGTCCCACACCCACCACAGGCAGGCCCAGGGCGTAGGCCAGGCCTTGGGCGGCGGCGATGCCCACTCGCAGTCCCACATAGTTGCCGGGGCCCGAGCAGACGAAGATGGCCTGCAGGTCCCCTGGGCGGCGCCCCACCTGCCGCAGGAGGAGATCGATGGACGGCAGGAGCTGCACAGTGTGGGTGCGGCCGCACCGCCAGGAGAGCTCAGCCACCAAGGCGCCATCCTGTGACAGGGCCAGCGATGCCATCTCCGAAGCGGTGTCTATGGCTAGCTCCAACCCCGTCCCTCCAAAGAGGCCAGAAGCTCAGCGCTACGGGGACCCGTGGCCTTAAGAGTGATGCGGCGCGTGCGCTCCCCCGTGATCTCCAGGGAGATGAGGAGGGCATCTTGGGGCAAGGCCCGCCACGCCCGTTCCGGCCACTCCACCGCCAGGACGCCATCGCCGCAGTACTCGTCCAGGCCCAGGTCCTGGGCCTCCGCTGGCCCCTCCAGACGGTAGAGGTCGGCGTGGTAGAGCTTGATGCGCCCCCGATATTCCCCCAGCAGGACGAAGGACTTGCTGCTGACCCCCTCACGGATGCCCAGGGCTCGGGCCAAGCCCTGCACCAGTACCGTCTTGCCCGACCCCAGGGGGCCTGAGAGGAGGAGGACGTCGCCTGGCCGCAGGGCCCGGGCCAGACGTTGCCCTAAGCGCCGCGTCTGTTGGGGCCCGCGGGACTCCAGAGTCACCGTCTTCACCGTTGGCGCAAGTGGTTCCATCCCCGTTCCTGAGGGGTCACGTCGTGGCCTCGTTCGTCCAATACCCTTACCCCTTCCCCCTCTATGACGCGGCCGATGACCGTGGGAGGGGGCGTGAGGGAGAGGACGATGTCCTCCCTTCCTACCAGGGCCAACTGGTAGTCCTCGCCCCCGGCGCAGGCCAGGGTCAGGGCCTCCCGGGGGAAGGCTGACCACACCTCCTGGGGGATGGGGATACGGTGGGCCCAGAGCTCGATGCCCACGCCGCTCATGCGGGCCACATGCCCCAGGTCCTGCAAGAGGCCATCAGAGATATCGATGGCACAAGGGATGCCCTTGCGGGCTGCCTCTTGCCCTAGGGCTAGGGGGGGATGGGGTCGCAGGTGAACCCGCACCAGGGGGTCGTCGGCGGGGGCGCCGGCCAGAAGGCGTCGCAGCCCGGCTGCCGACTCCCCCAAGGGCCCGGAGACGGCCACCACATGCCCAGGGCGCGCTCCATCCCTTCTCAGCAGCAGAGGCCCCTCTGGCCCCTCCAGGGCACGGCCCACCAGGGCTACGCCTATGCTCACCTGGGGCGCTTGCACGATGTCGCCACCTGCTAAGGTCACATCGTAGGTACGGGCGCACTCCTCCAGCCCCTGGTATAGGGAGTCGACATGGTCCAGAGGCATATCTGGCGGCAGGGCAAGGGCCACCACCGCCACCTCCGGCACCCCTCCCATGGCCATGATGTCGCTGATATTGACGGCCAGGGCCTTCCACCCCACGTCCTCCCACGGATGACGTCCGGGGAGGAAGTGGACGCCCGACACCAGGCTATCGATGGTGAAAAGGAGAAATCGCCCCTCTGCCCGCCAGACAGCGGCGTCGTCCCCAATGCCCACCAGGAGTCGGGGATGGCCCCCCGTCAGGGCCCGCCTGAGCCTCTCGATGAGCCCGAACTCGCCTATCTCCCGGACTTCCACCGCTTGTCATTATCCCACCGCTGCAATGAGAGCGGGAGGTGACCCAGCTCCTCTCGGCTAGGTATCATGGTGGGGCGGATGCGTATCGCCATCATCTCCGACGTCCACGCTAACTTGGCCGCTCTGGAGGCTGTCCTCCGGGATGCGGAGCAAAGGAAGGCCCTGGACGCCGTATGGTGTCTGGGGGACATGGTGGGCTATGGCCCTCAGCCCCGGGAGTGTCTGGCGCGCCTGCGGGAGGTGGTGTCCGTATGCGTGGTGGGCAATCATGACCTGGCAGCCATCGGCCACCTCTCTACCGAGGACTTCAACCCGGATGCCGCCGCTGCCGCCCGCTGGACCGCCCGCCAGCTGGCGGAGGCTGATAGGGAGTATATCTCTAGCCTCCCCCAGGTGGTCAGGGAAGGGGATTTTACCCTAGTGCACGGGACCCTGCGGTGGCCGGTCTGGGAGTACCTGTACTCTTATGAGGCGGCCCAGGCCCATCTGCGGCGCCAGCAGACGCCTTTCAGCCTGGTGGGCCATACCCACATCCCCACGCTAGTGGTGGAGGACGGGCGTTATCCCTACGGCTGCGAGCTCTTCTACCTGGAGGATGGAGCCACCGTGCCCTTGGATCCCTCGCGGCGTTTGGTCATCAACCCAGGGGGCGTGGGGCAGCCTCGCGACGGCGACCCCCGCGCATCTTACGCCGTTTACGACGTGGAGCAAGGGACTATCACCATCCACCGTGTGGAGTACGAAATCGAGGCCACGCAGCGGCTTATGATGGAGGCCGGCCTGCCCCGTTGGCTTATCCAGCGCCTGTCCCTGGGCCGTTAGGGCAGTCTCGATGGTGCCCTTCTGGCTCCACGTATACCACGGCGTCCTGGACCTGGGGCAGCTCCCTGCGGATGCGCTGTGAGATGCGGCAGGCCAACTCGTGGGCCTCCTTCAGGGAGGCGTCGCCCGGGATATCCAGGGCCACGTCTAGGCAGACCCACGGTCCGGCCTGGCGCATGCGCAGGGAGTGGTAGCGGGCGCCCTTGGCCTCCTCCTGGAGGATACGGCGAACCGCCACCTCCACGGCCACCGCAGGTGCTGCGTCCAGTAGGCCATGGCTGGCCCGCCAACCCAGCCGGACCACGATGAAAAGCATGAGGGAGGCCACTACCAGGGCCCCGGCAGGGTCCAGCCATGGCATGCCCATGGCCGCCCCCAGCAGCCCAGCCATGGCAGCTATCTTGGCCCAGAGGTCGGTGGCGAAGTGGGCGGCGTCAGCCTCCAGGGCGTAGGAGGTATAGGTCATGGCCACCCGTCGCAGATACCGGGACATGACGAAGTCTACCACCATGGTGAGGGCGATGACCCCCAGGCCCAACAGGGGCATCCTCACCTCGTAGCCCAGAGCCAACTTCAGGCCCACCTCCACCACGATGCCTAAGGCTAGCATAGCCAGCAGGCCCATCTGCAACAGGGACGATAGGTTCTCGAACTTAGCATGGCCGTAATGGTGGTTGGCATCAGGCGGCCTGGCGGCCATGGACACCCCCCAGTAGGAGAGAGCGGCAGCTGTCAAGTCGTTGAGGGAGTGGGCAGCGTCACCTAGGACGGCCAAAGAGCCGGTGAGCAGGTAGACCCCCACCTCCACCGACAGCAGCGATAGGGTGACCAGCACAGAGAGAAGGGCGGCCCAGCGCTTCTTAGCCTCCCCTTTCTCGTCCAGTGTCTGTCCCCAGCTAGTGGTCATGGCCTCACCCTGCACACGTCATTCTAGATGAATGTGCTGGCCCCCTCCAATATGAAATCCACGGCGATAGCCATCAGAAGGATGCCTACCAACCGGGTGAGCAACCTGAGGGCAGCCTCCCCCAGGAGGCGAAATACGAGGTCTGAGCCCATGAAGGCGGCCCAGGACGCAGCCAATACGGCCCCCGCTCCTATCACGGGCACCTCTGGCCCCATGCTCTGGGAGAAGGAGACGGTGGCTGCCAGAGCGCCGGGTCCCACCAGAAGGGGAGTGGCCAGGGGCACCAGGGCTATCCCTAGCATGGCCTCCTCTCCCTTGCCTCCCTGCACCTCGATGCCCTCCCCTCTTTCCACCATGCGATATGCTGGCAAGACCAGGAGGACCCCTGCTGCCACCTGGAAGCTGGAGGGGGATATGCCCAGGAAGTCCAGAACCTCCACCCCACTAAGGCTAAAGATCACCACCAGCACGAAAGCAGCTGCCACGGCGGCGGTGGCCACCGTGGCCTTCTGCCTGGCGCCCATCCCTTGCGTCAGCAGGTGGAAGACCAAGACGTTGCCTAGAGGATCGATGATGGCGAAGAAGGACACTAGGGCGCGGGCCAGGTCACCCCACATGCCGACGCCTTAGGGGGTGCCGGCCGCCGGCGCGGGCTCCTCCTGCGCCTCAGGGTGGAGGGCGGCTGCCAGGACCTCGTCCATGTGGGACACCAGCAACACTTCCATCTGCTGCCTCACCTCCGCTGGCACCTCTTGCAGGTCCTGCTGGTTGTCTCGGGGGATGATGACACGACGGATGCCAGCGCGGTGGGCGGCCAGGACCTTGTCCCTTATGGCCCCCACGGGCAATACCCGACCTCTCAGGGTGATCTCACCTGTCATGGCTATCCCCTTACGCACGGGGCGCCTTGTGACCGCCGATACCAAAGCGGTGGCCATGGTGATGCCCGCCGATGGCCCATCCTTGGGGATGGCCCCTGCCGGCACGTGGATGTGCACATCGTGTCTTTCGAAGAAGGCGGGGTCGACGCCTAGGGCCTGGGCGCGGCTGCGAGCATATGTCAGGGCCGCCTGCCCCGACTCCTGCATCACCTCCCCCAGCTTGCCGGTGAGGATGAGGCGGCCCTTGCCGGGGACCACCGTCGCCTCCACGTAGAGGATGTCGCCTCCAAAGGGGGTGGCAGCCATGCCTGTGGCCACCCCCACCTCGTCCTCCTCCTCCGCCATCTGCCAGCGGTATCGGGGTGGCCCCAAAAACTCCTGTAAGGAAGCGGCGGTGACCACCACTGGCTCCCCGCGTCCCTCGGCGATGCGCTGCGCCACGCGGCGGCATATGGCCCCTAGCTCCCGTTCCAGCTGCCTGACCCCAGCCTCCCGGGTGTAGGAGCGGATGAGCTCCAGTATGGCCTCATCTGATACCTCTAGCATCCCTTCGGGGATACCGTTCTCCTGGAGCTGGCGTGGGAGGAGGTAGCGGCGGGCTATCTCCAGCTTCTGGCCCTCGGTGTAGCCGGGGATCTCGATGATCTCCATGCGGTCCCGCAAGGCTGGCGGTATGGTGTCCACCACGTTGGCGGTGGTGATGAAGAAGACCTGGGAGAGGTCGAAGGGGACGTCCAAGTAGTGGTCCACGAAGGCATGGTTCTGAGCGGGGTCCAGCACCTCCAGGAGGGCGGCTGCCGGGTCGCCCCGGAAGTCGACGCCCAGCTTATCCACCTCGTCCAACATGAAGAGGGGGTTCTTGGTGCCGGCCCGCCTTATCTCCTGGATGATGCGCCCAGGCAAGGCGCCGACGTAGGTGCGGCGGTGGCCACGGATCTCGGCCTCGTCCCGCACCCCACCCAGGGATATGCGCACGAACCGTCGGCCAAGGGCCCTGGCGATGGACTGTCCCAGGGATGTCTTGCCCACGCCCGGTGGCCCCACGAAACACAGGATGGGCGACCGCGTATCCCAGCCCTTGAGCTTGCGCACCGCCAAGTAGCCCAAGATGCGCTCCTTCACCTGCTCCAGGTCGGCGTGGTCCTCGTCCAGGATCTGGCGGGCACGGGCCATGTCTAAGTTGTCCTCGGTGCGGCGGTCCCAGGGGAGGTCGGCCAGCCACTCCAGGTAGGTGCGGGCCACCTGGTACTCGGGGGACTGGGGAGGGATGGTGCGCAACCGCTCCAGCTCCCGCTCCGCCTCACGGCGGGCCACCTCCGGCAGGTGGGCGGCATCGAGGCGTTCTTTCAGCTCCACCAGCTCCGGTGGCAGCTCCCCCTCCCCCAGCTCCCGCTGGATGGCCCGCAACTGCTCCCGCAGGATGACCTCCCGCTGGCGCCGCTCCAGCTCTGAGCGCACCTTCTGCTGGATCTGGGTGGTCACCTCCAGCACCTCTAGCTCGTGCTCCAGGAGGCGGAGGACGAGGGAGAGGCGTTCCCGCAGGTCTAGGGTCTCCAGCACTTGCTGCCGCTCCTCAGGTCGCAGGGGGAGGTTGGCGGCTACGAAGTCGGCCAGGGGGCCTGGCTCCACGATGCCCGCCGCCATGAGGGCCAGCTCCTTAGGTGCCTGTTCTGACATCTGCACTATCCGTTGGAAGAGCTGGAGGACTTGTCGCTGTAAGGCCTCCACCTCCACGGAGCGCTCCCCTGGCTCCGCTAGCACCTCCACCCGGCCCTTGAGCCACGGCTCCCTCTGCTCCAAGGAGACGAGGCGCACCCGGGCCATCCCTTGGAGGATGGCATGGACTGCCCCCTCAGGGGTCTTGGCCATGCGGGCGATGATGGCGGCAGTCCCAATCTGGTAGATCTCCCCCCGGTATTGGCCGTCTTGGGGGCGCTGGGCGAATATACCTACCACCTTGCCCACGTTGATGGCGTCGTCGATGGCCTGGACCTCCGGTGGCTCGGTGGCCACCACCGGCACCATCTGGGAAGGGAAAAGGACGTTGGGCCCGCTGGCGATGATGGGGATCACCTCGGGCACCTTCACCACTGCCCGACGGGACGTGACCTCTGTCGACTCCACCTCTCCCCTGCCCCTTACTGGGTCATGATACGCATATGCCTGGTGGCCTTGCGGCGCACCTTCGGCAGAACGATCTCCAGGAAGCCGTCGTTGTATTTCACTTCTACGCTTTCTGGGTCCACATCGGTGGGGAGGGCGAGCTGGCGCTGGAATGCGCCATAGCAGACCTCCACCTGATAATAGACGCGGCCCTGGGGCCCCCTGGGCATCTCCCTCTCCCCACGCACGGTCAGGGAGCGGCCGTCTAAGGTTAGCTCCACCTCTTGGTCGCGGATGCCCGCTACCTCCAGCACCACCACTACTGCGTCCTCCGTCTCATAGATGTCGGCTGGAGGCTCGAAGATGGGGGGGCAGAAGCGGGTGGGTGCGGTGGTGCCCATGAGCTGCTGCCAGGTGCGCTCCATCCTCTCCCGGAATCGCTCCATCTCTTGGAAGAGCTCCTCGTCCAGGCGCATCTTCTCACCTCACCAGGACAGACGTCATGATATCATGTCTTTAGCTCAGATCTCCCCCTCTGTCCATGGGCACCACCGCCATGCCCACCACCCGGTCCTGGGGGGAGAGTTCCATGATCTTCACGCCTTGGGTGGAGCGTCCCTGGAGGGGCACATCGGCCACCGCAGTGCGCAGGGCCACCCCGTCCTGGGAGAGGATGACCAGCTGGTCGTTGGGGAAGACCAGGCGGGCGGTGGCCAGGGGGCCGGTGCGGGGCCCCGTCTTATAGGTGATGACCCCCTGACCTCCGCGGTGGTGGGTGGGGTAATGGGCGATGGGGGTGCGTTTGCCATAGCCGCGGGCGCTGACCACCAGCAGCTCCCCTCCCTGTTCCACCACCTCCATGGCCACCACCTCGTCCCCTGGGGCCAGTCGGATGCCCCTTACCCCTCCCGATTTGCGGGAGGCCAGGCGCAGTTGCTCTACTGGGAAACGGAGGGCCTTGCCTTGGGCGGTGACCAGGATCACCTCCTGGCCGTCGTGGGCGAGGCGGGCCGAGACCAGGCTATCCCCAGGCTCCAGGTCCATGACCACGATGCCCCGGCGCCCGGCAGCGGACAAGGCCGTGAGGGGTGTTCGCTTCACCTCTCCCAACCTGGTGGCTAGGACGAGGTAGTCGTGGTCGGCGCCTTGGGGATGGCGGACCACGGCAGTCACCCTCTCCCCCTGGTCCAGGCCCACGAGGTTTACCAGGGCTTGGCCGCGGCCGTGACGTCCCTCCTCGGGCACCTCGTAGGCCCGCACCTGGAAGCAGCGACCGCGGTCGGTGAGAAAGAAGAGGTCGTCGCGGGTGTCGGCCACCACTAGGTGGGCTAGGGCGTCGTCATCGCGTGTGCGCATGGAGGTGACCCCTTTCCCGCCGCGCCTCTGGGCCCGGTACGAGGAGAGGGGGACTCGCTTTATGTACCCCCTGGCGGAGAGGACTACCACCACCGTCTGGTGGGGCACCAGGTCCTCTTCGCTCATCTCCTCCGGCTCCTGCTCCAGGATGAGGGTGCGGCGGGGGTCACCATACTGCTTTTTCAGCTCACGCATCTCCTCCTGGATGATGTGGTCCACCTTGCGGGGGTTGGCCAGGAGGTCCTCTAGATAGGCGATCTCCTTGATGACCTCTTCATACTCTTGGCGTAGTTTCTCCCGTTCTAGCCGCGCCAAGCGCCGCAACTGCATGTCCAGGACGGCCTGGGCCTGCCGCTCCGTGAGATGAAAGGGGGGAGCCATAAGGCGACTGCGGGCCTCCTCCGCGGAGGAGGCCTCCCTGATGGTGCGGATGACCTGGTCCAGATGGTCCAGGGCGCGCATAAGCCCCTGCAGGATGTGCTCACGCTCCTGGGCCCGCGCTAGGTCGAACTGGGCACGGCGGCGCACCACCTCCCGCCGGTGCTCCACGAAGGCGGTGAGCATGCCCTTGAGGCCCACGGTGCGGGGCTGGCCTCCCACCAGGGCCAGCATGTTGACGTTGTAGGCCATCTGCATTGGGGTGTGCTTGTAGAGGGCGGCCAGCACCTGGCGGGGGTTGGCGTCCCTCTTGACCTCCACTACGATGCGCAGGCCCTCCCGGTCCGATTCGTCGCGCACGTCGGCGATGCCCTCGATGCGGCGGTCGCGGGCCAGCTCGGCGATGCGGGCCACTAAGGCAGCCTTAGCTACCCGGTAGGGCAACTCCGTGACCACGATCTGGTGCCCACGGGCGGTGGGCTCGATGCGGGCGCGGGCCTGCATCACGATGCGCCCCCGTCCCTCAGCGTAGGCGCGGGCGATGGCGTCTTCCCGACGCTCCACTCGATGGCCATCGCCGGCGATGGCCTTCACCTTCTCGTAGCGGAAGACGATGCCCCCCGTGGGGAAGTCGGGGCCGCGCACGATGCGGGCCAGCTCCTCGGTGGTGGCATCGGGGTGGTCGATGAGGTAGGATACAGCGTCACAGATCTCGCCCAGGTTATGGGGGGGTATGTCTGTGGCCATACCCACAGCGATGCCTGAGGCCCCGTTGACCAGGAGGTTGGGCAGCCGTGTGGGCAGGACCGTGGGCTCCCTGAGGGTGTCATCGAAGTTAGGTACGAAGTCCACCGTCTCCTTCTCGATGTCCGCCAGCATCTCCTCGGCGATGGGGGCGAGGCGGGCTTCCGTATAGCGCATGGCGGCGGGGGGGTCGTCGTCGATGGAGCCGAAGTTGCCTTGTCCGTCCACCAGGGGGTAACGCATGGTGAAGGGCTGGGCCATGCGCACCATGGCCTCGTATACTGGGTCGTCGCCATGGGGGTGGTACTTGCCCAACACCTCCCCCACGATGCGGGCGCTCTTCTTGAAAGGCTGGCCAGGGCGGAGCCCCAGCTCCCACATGACGTATAGGATGCGTCTTTGCACGGGCTTGAGGCCATCGCGCACATCGGGCAACGCCCTAGAGACGATGACGCTCATGGCGTAATCGAGATAGGCTGCCCGCATCTCATCCTCGATGCGTACAGGCCGTACCTCGCGGGCGATGCGCTCCAGGGTCATAGGCTCCTCGGGTGATTGGGATGTTATCCTACGACTCCATCATAAGGGCTAAGGAGGGGGGAGTCCAACGTCCTCCGCCACGGCGGCGCAGGCGGCCACAAAGGCTCGGAAGAGGGGGGCGGCATGGGCCAGGGGCGCGGCTTTGGGCCCCTCCGCCCGCATCTCTGGTCGCTCGGGATGCCACTGCACACCTACTGCCCATGGGTGTCCCTCCAGCTGCACTGCCTCCACCAGCCCATCGGGGGAGAGGGCCAGGGGGCGGAGGCCAGGAGCTAACCCCTCGGGGGTCACCGCCTGGTGATGACGAGAGTTGACCAAGAGGGACTGGGTGCCATAGAGGGCCGCGAGGAGCCCTCCAGTCAGCACCACCAGGTGCCAGGACGAGGCGCCTCCCTCCTCTGCCTCATGGCCCTCCACATGCTGCAAAAGCCTTCCCCCTAGGGCCACGTTCAGCAGCTGATGCCCCCGGCAGATGCCCAGGATGGGGATCCCCCGTCGCAAGGCCTCCCGCAGAAGGGCCAGCTCATGGCGGTCTCGCTCCCGATTGGGGGGCTGGGTGCGGGGGTGGCGGGGCTGCCCGTAAAGGGCAGGGTCCACGTCCACCCCACCGGTGATGAGGAGCCCTTGCACCCCCAAAAGGCCCTGTCCGGGGGGCAGGCGCACTGGCTCCCCGCCGGCGTGGGCTATGCTTTCTTCATAGTGGCGGAATCGCTCACCCACCGGTGCTCGCCACAGGGGGATGCCTATGCGGGGCTTTCGACTCACTGCTTCTCCTCCTCATCAGCGGATAAGACGTCGCCTCATCAGGACCAGGGCTAGGAAGTAAAACAGCAGGGCGACGACGCACACCCAGGCCAGGTCCCAGGCCGCCTCCCAGCTCACCCGGCCTGTCACCAGGGCTCGGTGGACCTGGGCCACGTGGGCCGCTGGCACCCACCAGGCCGCCTTCTGCACCCATCCCGGCATCTGCTCCAGGGGGAAGAAGGCCCCCGAAAGCCAGAACTGGGGGGTGATGTAAACAGCGAAGAAGTAGTTGAGAGAGCTGATGGAGCGGGCTACCGTTGTGTAACATAGAGCTACAGAGCCGAACAGGGCCCCAGATGCCACGGCCATGGCCGGCACCAGGACGGCCCACGCCGACTCCACAGCGTTGAACGCTGTAATAACTATGAGGATGTACACGCTGGAGATGACGCCCCGGGTGGCCGCCCACATGATCTCGCCGGTGGTCACATCGTCCACAGAGAGAGGGGTGGCTAGGACGGCATCGAAGGTGCGCAGGTTCTCCATGCGGAAGTAGGAGCCCCATCCCGCTTCAGCGGAGGCTGCCCACATAGGGTAAACGGCCAGGAGGCCTGGGGCTACGAACTTCAGGTAGCTCTCCGCCTCTTGCAGCTCCACGAATCCTCCCAGCCCCAGGCCTAGTGCCACCAGGGTTACCACGGGCTCCACCAGCCCCCAGATGGCCTCCGACCACCAGATGTTCAAGAAGACATCGCGGTTGCGCTGCCACATGCGTAGGGCGCGGTAGGACACCTCTGGTCTGGGCAGGGCAATGGTCATTCCACAAGCGCCCTCCCCGTCAGGCGCAAGAAGACGTCCTCTAAGTTAGCCCGCCGGTACACCACTTGCATCCCCATCCCCCGCATTGCCGCGGGATCGAGTCCATCGGGGCGGCGCAGGTAGAGGTAGACCACATCCTCCGTCTCCTCCACCTCCACACCGCCGGTGCGGGCAGCGAGGGCGCACAGATATGTCCTCTCCTTGGGGGTGGGAGAGCGGACCTCTACCACCTCCCTTCCAGCGTAGGCCTCTATTAGCTCCCGTGGGCTGCCTTCGGCCAGGATGCGCCCCTGGTGGAGGATGATGAGGCGGTCACACAGCTGTTCGGCCTCCTCCATGTAATGGGTGGTGAGGAGCATGGTGATGCCCTGGCTCTGCAGCTGGCGCAGCTTCTGCCAGACTAGATGTCGCGCTTGAGGGTCCAGCCCAGCCGTGGGCTCGTCCAGGATGAGGAGGCGAGGGGCGTTGATGAGGGCGCGGGCGATGATGAGCCGCCGCCGCAGCCCTCCGGAGAGGGAGTCGATGCGGGCGTTCTCCCGCTCCTTTAGGTGGAAGAGCTGTAGGACCTCCTCAATGCGTTCCTCGGCCAACTTTCGGGGCAGGTCGAAGTAGCGGCTGTAGACGAGGAGGTTTTGGCGTACCGTCAGCTCGGGATCCAGGTTATCATGCTGGGGCACCAGGCCCAAACGAGCCCTTATGCGACGGCCGTAGCGGGAGACATCCAGGCCGTCCACCAGCAGCTCTCCGCCGCTGGGCGGGGAGAGACCGGCCACCATGCGGATGGTGGTGGTCTTGCCGGCCCCATTAGGGCCTAGGATGCCAAAGACCTCCCCCTCCTCCACTTGGAAGGAGATGCCGTCCACAGCCACTACGGAGCCGAAGGATTTGCGAAGGCCCCGTGCCACCACCAGGGTCCCCATCCCAATTGCATGATATCAGGGTGGAACTAGACCAGCTCGTCGTCGGGGGCCTCTTCGTCTTCGGGCTCCGCCACATCCGCCAGGTCCAGCCCTAGCTGCTCGGCATCGGCCAGACGGTTGCGGGCCCGCTCCCACTCCCCCTCCTCGGCCTCCTCTAGGAGCTCCTCGTCCAGGATGGGCTCCCCTTCGGCATGGTATACAAGGGTGGGGCGGACATAGGGGCGGAAGGGCTCCCCTTCCGTCTCTGGCGGGAAGGATAGCTTGCCCGCCTGGCTTGGATCCTGGTACACCTCGCGGATGAAGACCCGTACGTCTCCTGTATCGGTGATCTGGCTTACAGCTGCCACATAGCGGTTACCGCCCTGCATCAGGCGCAGGAGGCGCTGGGCCAGGCGCGGCTCCACCTCCCCCAGGTAGTGGCCCTCAGGCCACTCCACCACCAGAGAGTCCTCCTTGGGGCGCAGGAATACCTCGTCACCGGCCGAGAGCTGGGCGGCCAGCTCGCGGTTGGGGCGCAAAAGGGTGGTAATGCCCGTCTTGCCTGTCTCCTCGATGAACATATCAGGGGGGAGCTTGCGGGCCCGTTTCGCCCCCTCCGGCCTCCCTTCGGCTTCCAGGATGGCCAGGCGGGACAGGTTGCGACGGGCGATGACGTTGTTGGGGTCTAGCTCCAAGGCCTTGGCGTAGGCCTCCCGCGCCTCCTTATAGCGACCCAGCTCCAGCAGGGCCTTGCCTAGACGGTTATGGGCCTCCACATCATTGGGGAAGGCCTCCACGATGGCCTCGTTTACGCGCACTGCCTCCTCCCATCGCTCGTTGCGGGCCAGGCGCACCGCTAGCTCCGTCATCTGCCGTCGCAGGGATTCCCTCCCCGCCAGCTCATCCGTCATCGCTTCATCACCTCACCTTTTCATGCCGCCTCCACACCACATGCGAAGAAATATTTTAAGGGCAAGGGGGAGCGTGGAGGCAAGGGGTGCTGCTTGCTTGGTAGAATGGGAATAGGTCATGACGGTTAGGGTCCGTTTCCCTCCTTCTCCCACCGGGGAGCCGCACGTGGGCAACCTGCGCACCGCCCTCTTCAACTGGCTTTTTGCCCGCCACCATGGGGGCGTCTTCATCCTCCGTATCGAGGATACGGACCGCGAACGTCAGGTGCCGGGGGCGGTAGAGGCCATCATGGACGCCCTCCTCTGGCTGGGCTTGTCATGGGATGAGGGCCCCCATCCTCAGGACCCGTCGCGGGATGTGGGGCCCTTCGGGCCGTATGTGCAGTCTCGCCGTCTGGAGCTTTATCAGCGTCACGCGCGTCTGTTGGTGGAGGCCGGCCACGCCTACTATTGCTACTGCTCCCCTGAGCGGCTAGAGCGGGTGCGGCAGGAGATGATGCGTAGAAGGCTCCCGCCTCGCTACGACCGTCATTGTCGCGACCTGAGTCAGGAGGAGAGGCAGGCCCTGGAGGCCAGTGGCGTCACGCCGGTGGTGCGCTTCAAGACCCCCCTCTCCGGGGAGACATCCTTCCACGACCTCATCCGCGGCCAGATCACGGTGCGCAATGAGACGCTGGACGACTTTGTGCTCCTAAAGTCTGATGGCTATCCCGTCTATCACCTGGCCAGCGTGGTGGACGATCACTTCATGCGCGTAAGCCACGTCTTGCGGGGGGAGGAGTGGATCCCCTCCACCCCCAGGCACGTGCTGCTGTATGAGGCCTTCGGTTGGGAGCCTCCCAAGTTCGCTCACCTCCCCATCATCTTGGGCCCAGACCGTGCCAAGCTCTCCAAGCGCCACGGTGACACCTCCGTGCGGGAACTGCGGGAGCGGGGCTATCTGCCAGAGGCCCTCTTCAACTTCCTAGGCCTCTTGGGCTGGTCCTTGGACGATCACACCGAGATCATCTCTCGGGAGACCTTCATCCGCCATTTCGATCTGGACCGGGTATCCCCCAGCCCGGCCATCTTCAACCGTGAGAAGCTGGACTGGATGAACGGCGTCTATATCCGCTCCTTGTCCTCCCAGGAGCTGGCACAACGCCTTAAGCCCTACCTGGCCCGTGCCCTAGGCCCTGTGGACGATGAGCTCCTCCTGCGGGCTACGCCCCTCCTGCAGGAGCGTATCCGTACCTTGGCCGAGGCGGTGGAGATGGCTGCCTTCCTCTTCCTGCCTGGGGAGGTGGAGTTCTCCCTGCAGGACCTCTTAGGCAAGCGGTTCGCCGACTCTCCCCAGGAGGCGGCGCGGGCTTTGGCGGCGGCCATCGAAGGCTTGGAAACATTGGCCTCCTGGGATGCCCAGGCCCTAGAGGCCCTTTTGCGCCCTATGGCCCAAAAGCTGGGCCTCAAGACGGGGGACTTCTTCATGCTCCTACGGGTGGCGGTCACGGGCCGCACCGTCTCTCCTCCCTTGTTCCAGAGCATGGAGCTGGTGGGCAAGGAGCGCACCCTCCTGCGTCTGCGCTCCGCCGTGGCTCGCCTTCAGCCATACGTTTCGGCCTCATAACTTGTCAGCGGGGCTTGACGGAGCTATAATTATCTACGCTGAGATGCAAGGTGTGTGTGAGGGGTGGTGATGTTTCCTTGCGTCCCGTCCCCTTTGGCTTAGGCACAGAGCCTCAGGGCGCTTTAGGCGTCGGTCAGAAAAGGGATGGCTTAGTGTCGGTAACCATCCCCACCCGCAACGCCGCCGCCACTCTGGGGCGGTGCTTGGAGTCGGTGCGTCGGCAGGCGTATAAGGCGGTGGAGGTGTTGGTGGTGGATGGTGGGTCCTGTGATGGCACCCAAGAGGTAGCGGCGGCGTATGGGGCGACGGTGGTGGAGGTGAAGGGTGGGCTGCTAGCCGCCCGCATCGCCGGTGCCCAGATGGCTCGTGGGGAGTATGTCCTGCTGCTGGATGCCGACCAGGTATTAGCGCCCGGGGCCCTAGAGAGGGCGGTGGCCATGGCAGAGGAGGGGGGTTACGACATGCTAGTCCTGGAGGAGGTGTCCCTACCTCCGCGCAACTTTTGGCAGAAGCTCTTTGCCGCCCACCGCCGCCTCATCCATTTCTATCTCGATGAGAAGGCTCTGGACCCTATTAAGGGCACCGTCCTGCCCCGCTTCTTCCGTCGCCGTCTGTTGTTGGAGGCGATGGATGCCATACCCGAGGGGCTACGCAAGGAGGTGGTGCATCACGATCATGCCATCATCTACCTGGAGGCCCGGCGGCTCTCCTCCAAGGTAGGGATCCTGCCACGGGCCGTGTTCCACCAGGAGCCTGCCAGCCTGAGGGAGATAGTGGCCCGCAACTTCCGCTACGGCCGTAGCCTGGCCGCCCTAGAGGGGCCCAATCCCTATTCTCGTCTGGTGCGGCGGCGGGACGGCTACATCTGGCCTCGTGGCTTGGCCTGGCGCCATCTACCCCTGGTGGTGCAGTCGGCCCTCCTTCTCACCATGTTGAAGGCCATACAACAGGCCGGGCTCTTGTGGGAGAAGGCACGACGGGCTGCCTTGGCAAGGCCGCTAAGGTAAAGGGGGTGATGAGGATGACTTTCGTGGTCACCGTAGGTCGGGGGTCCATGGATCTTTATTCCCGCAAGTTGGCCCAGCACCTGCGGGTGCCCAAGTTCTTCTCCGACATCTACCAGCGGGTGGCGGAACAGTTCAACGTGCCACTTTTCAGCTGCGCTTCCCTGCGCAGCCTGTGGGAAGACATGCGCTTCCTGTGTGCCCTTAAGCGGCTGGGGGATGCGGTGCACTTTCCCAATCACCATATGGGCCGCTATGCCCTCTTCCTGGGGCGGCCCTACATCATCACTGTCCACGATCTCATCCGGTACTTTGACCTAAGGGGCCGCACCGTCCTCATCCACCGCCCCAACCTGCGCGACCGGATATATCTGAGCCTCGACTACGCAGGGATCCGCCGTGCTCCGGCCATCATCGCCATCTCGCACACCACTAAGCGCGATCTGGTGCGGCATTTAGGCATACCCGAGGAGCGCATATTCGTGGTTTATCATGGTGTTGACCATGACCTCTTCCGGCCCGTGGAGGAGAGGCCTATAGACGAGCCCTACATCTTGTTTGTGGGCTCGGAGCATCCCCGCAAGAACCTCTTCACCCTTCTCAAGGCCTTCAAGCTCTTGAAGGGAATGGACAGGCGTTTCCGTCACCTCAAGCTAGTAAAGGTGGGGGCAGCGGGAGGTGGTGAGGCCCCCTTCCGGGAGCGCACCCTCAAGGCCATAGCCCAACTGGGGCTGGACGGGGATGTCGTCTTCGCCGGCGTGGTGCCCGATGAAGAGCTGCCCGCCTATTATTCGGGCGCCGAGTGCCTCGTCTTCCCATCCCTTTATGAGGGGTTTGGTTTCCCCGTGCTGGAGGCCATGGCCTCTGGGTGTCCTGTCATCGTCAGCAGCGCTGGGTCCCTGCCGGAGGTGGCCGGTGACGCCGCCCTGGTGGTGGAGCCTCTCGATGCCCGGGCCCTGGCCGAGGCGATGCATGCGCTGCTCACAGACGGGTCGCTGCGGCGCCGTCTCGTCCAGCGAGGGCTCAAGCGCGCCTCTCAATTCACCTGGGAGAAGGCGGCGCGGGAGACAGAGGCCGTCTACCAACAGGTGGAGGCCAAGGCGGCCTAGCTGCGACCTAGCAGATGGTGGAGGGCCTCCTCCAGCCGCGGGAACCGGAATTGGAAGCCAGAGTCTAGCAACCTCTTTGGCAGGGCGCGCTGACCAGAAAGGAGGGTCTCCTGGGCCATCTCCCCCAGGGCCAGGCGCAGAAGGAACCCAGGGACGCGCAGGAAGGCCGGACGCCCCAGTACCCGGCCCAAAGTTCGCGCCAACTCGGCGAAGGTTACCGGTTCAGGTGAGGTAACGTTGAAGGGCCCCGTCAGCTCTTCCTTCTCCAGAAGCCAGAGGAAGGCCGCCACCACGTCGTCTAGGGCCACCCAGCTCACGTACTGCTGCCCGCTCCCCACTGGCCCTCCCAGCCCTAGGCGGAAGATGGGCAAAAGGCGGGCCAAGGCGCCGCCCCGAGCGCTTAAGACCACCCCCATGCGCGCCAGGACCACTCGCACCCCCATCTCATGGGCGGCCATGGCTGCTGCCTCCCACTCCTGGCATACCCGGGCCAGGAAGCCTTGCCCCGGCCCCGCCTCCTCGGTGATGGGCTCATGGCCGCGAGGGCCGTAATAGCCCACAGCTGAGGCCGATATGAAGACGCGGGGCCGCTGTGGAGCCTCCTTCATGGCCCGCACTAACATGGCCGCCCCCACCACCCGGCTGCGGTGAATGCGCTCCTTCGCCTGGCGCGTCCACCGCTGGCCGATATTCTCCCCCGCTAGGTGTATTACGGCCTCCACCCCCTCTAACGCCCGCCAGTCCATCTGCTCTACAAGGGGGTCGAAGTAGTATTCCCCAGCCTCAGCACGGGGGTTTCGACGCACCAGCCGAATGATCTCGTGCCCCTGAGCCGCCAGAGCAGGCGCCAAAGCGGAGCCGATAAGCCCTGTGGCCCCAGTCATGGCGATGCGCATCTTGCCACCCCCAGAAGTCTACCTACGGGGAGATACCTCTACTTCCTCGTACAGCTTCTTCTTAAGAGCCTCCCGCGGCGGGTCCACGAAGATGGCCCCCCAGTTGCAAACGTCCTCGCACAGCCGGCAACCCGTGCACCTTCGCTCAATGACGGTGGCTACGCCGAAGAAGTCGCTTACCCGCTCCCCAGAGGTATCCAAATATAGGGCCTCGAAGGGGCAGATGTTGATGCATTGCTCGCATCCAGAGCCGATGCAGTTCTCCTCGATAACGTACGCCCGCGGCCACTCCCGCCGAGGGAACCCCTTGCAGATGTCCCCCTCCTCGTCGGCTATGCACTCCACGGGGCACACCACGCCACAGGCGCCGCAGTCGATACACTTCGCGGGGTCGATGACGTGAAGCTTGTTGCGCTGTCCCGAGATGGCCTCAGTGGGACATCGCTTAGTGCAGGCCGTGCACCCTATGCACCAGTCCAGGATCTTGTAGGCCATCTCTGCCCCTCCGTTCCAGTCTATCCCCTCAGTGGGGCATAGGCAAGTTGCTCCATCTCTAACTTCTCAAATGATGCCCCGCTCCTGGAGGACACGCTTGGTAGCGATGCCGATATCAGCAGGGCTATCCACCACCACTGCCCCCGCCTGGGCCAGGGCCCGCTTCTTGGCCTGGGCGGTGCCCGCCTCACCTACGATGATGGCCCCGGCATGGCCCATGCGCCGACCCGGGGGGGCGGTGGCGCCAGCCACGAAGGCGATGACCGGCTTCTCCAGGCCCGACGCGATGAACTCGGCCACCTCTTGCTCAAAGGTGCCCCCGATCTCCCCTACCAGAACTATGGCCTTGGTCTCCGGGTCCTGGGCGAAGAGGCGCATGGCCTCCACCGGGGGGGTACCCACGATGGGGTCGCCCCCCACACCCACGCAGGTGCTCTGCCCTATCCCCAGGGCCGTAAGCTGGGCCACCGCTTCATAGACCAGGGTGCCGGAGCGAGAGACGACTCCTACTGGCCCGGGCATGAACACGTCCCCAGGCATTATGCCCACCCGTGCTTGACCAGGGGTGATGACCCCTGGACAGTTGGGGCCGATGAGGCGGATGCCCGAGCCGCGCAGAAAACGGCGCACCCGCACCATGTCCAGAACCGGTATCCCCTCTGTGATGCACACAATAAGGGGAATCTCGCAGTAGGCAGCTTCCAGGATGGCGTCGGCAGCGGCCGGGGCAGGGACGAAGATGAGGGCACAATTGGCGCCCGTCTGGGACACCGCCTCTTTCACGGTATCGAAGATGGGCACGTGGTCCAACATCTCGCCGCCGCGGCCAGGGGTCACACCGGCTACCACCTTGGTCCCGTACTCGATGCAACGGCGGGTCTGGAAAGAGCCTTCCCTTCCTGTGATCCCCTGCACCACCACCTTGGTGTTGCGGTCCACCAGGATGCTCATGCCTTCCTCCTCTTTCGCCCTTGGGCCTGCCGCGACTTATTGAGGTGTCTCAAGGCGGTCCCTCTCAGGCCAAGGCGCCACGGGCGGCGGCCACCGCCTTCTCGGCTGCCTCCCCCAAATGGCGGGCCCGAATGACGGGAAGGCCCGATTGGGCCAGGATTCGCTCCCCCGCCTCCAGGTTGGTGCCGGCCAGTCGCACCACTACCGGCACCCTCACGTCCATCTCTTGGTAGGCGCGCACGATCCCCTCGGCGATGACGTCCACCCGGGCCATGCCGCCAAAGATGTTGATAAGGATGGCTCGCACCCGCTCGTCGGATGTAAGGATGCGGAAGGAGTTGACCACCCGCTCCACATTATTGACGGTGCCGATGTCCAGGAAGTTGGCAGGCTCTCCCCCTGCTAGTTTGATGGCGTCCATGGTGGCCATTGCCAGCCCTGCCCCGTTGACCACGCATCCTATATCGCCGGAGAGGCGGACATAGTTGCTGATGCCCATCTGCTGGGCCTGCACCTCTAGAGGATCCTCCTCGTGGGGGTCCCGAAGGGCGGCCACCTCAGGGTGGCGGAAGAGGGCGTTATCGTCGAAGTTCACCTTGGCATCGGCGGCTAGGAGGCGTCCCTCCTCGGTGACCACCAGGGGGTTGACCTCCACCAGGGAGCAGTCCTTCTCCACGAAAAGTCTGTACATGCCGGCCATGGCTGTCACCGCCTCCTTGAGGGCCTCGCCGCGGAGGCCTATGGCCAGGCCCAGTTGGCGGCCCATGAAGGGCTGGAAGCCCACGGCCGGGTCCACTGGCAAGCGGTGGATGCGCTCTGGGCTCTGGGCGGCTACCTCTTCTATGTCCACGCCCCCGGCATCGGAGGCCATGAGGATGGGCATGGCTAGGGAGTTGTCCAGGACGACACTCAGGTAGAGCTCGCGCGTGGGGCGTAGGGCCTCTTCTACAAGGACCATGCGCACCAGCCGGCCCTCGGGCCCTGTCTGGTGGGTCACTAGGCGACGGCCCAGCATCTGGGCGGCCGCCTCGTAGGCCTCGGCAGGGGTGTTGGCCAGGCGGATGCCGCCAGCCTTTCCCCGGCCCCCGGCGTGGATTTGGGCCTTGACAGCCACGGCGGTGCCAAGCTCACGGGCGATCTTCGCTGCCTCCTCAGGCGAGCTGGCCTCGCGACCTCGGGGCACAGGCACCCCGTGTTGCTGCAATAGTCTCTTGGCTTGGTACTCGTGGATCTTCACCGCCTACCTCCAGTAAGGGGGATGGCAGAACACACGGGCAACATTACCATACCACATCTGCAGGGATGGGGAAACGCAGTCCCCAGCGGGGGCAGCACCACATGCTCAAGCCCTTTCGGGGGCCCTTCTGCCACGGCTCTCGTCCAGGACCTCCCCGTGCCCTTGGGCGGGGGAGATGGGAAAGCAGACTTTGCTGCCGTCGGGGAGGTGGGCCATCGTCGCCTCCACCCCGAAGACCGCCTGCAGGAGCTGTGGGGTCAGCACCTCCTCTGGCGGGCCCACGGCAGCGCACTCTCCCTGGTGGAGGACCACCAGACGATGGCAATGTCGGGATGCCAGCCATAGGTCGTGGATGGCAATGGCGACGGCGGCGCCCTCTTGGCAGAGACGTCGGAGGAGCTCCAACAGCTCCATCTGGTGGCGATAGTCCAGGTGGGAGGTGGGCTCGTCCAGCAGCAGAACCCTGGGGCGCCTGATCAGGACGAAGGCGAGCCAGGCCCGTTGGCTCTCGCCGCCGGAGATGGCCGAGAGCCGCTGGTGTTCCAGCCCCCGCAGCGCACACAGTTCCAGGACATCGTTCACCGCCCTGGATGCTACGTGGGAGGGCAGATGCCCCAAAGGCAGAAGGCCTCTTCTCGCCAGCTCATGCACCGTCAGGTCCTCGTAGGAGGAGCGCACCTGAGGCAGATAGCCCATCTCTCGGGCTACCTCACGGGCCGAAAGGGATTGTAGGTTCCTGCCCCTCAGGAGGATGACCCCTCGCTGGGGCCGGACGATCCCCGCCAGGGCCCGCAGGAGGGTGGTCTTGCCGGCGCCATTGGGCCCGACGATGCCTATTAGCTCGCCTGGCTGCAGGTCCAGCTCGTCCAGGCGCAGGACGACCCGGCCACCCCAGGACACCTCTAGGCCGCGGACTATGAGTATGGGGTTGTCCGCCATGTGGCCCTCCACGCTACCCAGGCCAGAACGGGCAGGCCAACGGAAGCCGTCACCGTGCCCAGAGGCATCTCCGCTCCCGGCAGGACGGAACGGGAGAGCACATCGGCTGCCAGGACTAGGATAGCACCCAACAAGGCCGAACCTGGCACCAGGGAGGCGTAGCTGTGTCGCCACAGACGCCGCGCCCCCTGGGCGCAGGCCAGCCCCAGCAACGGCACGGCCCCCGCCACCCAGGTGGCTGGCCCCACCAAGAGGGCGGCCGCGGCCACGGCCGCTCCTCTGGTGAGGGCGGGCGAGAACCCCAACGAGCGGGCCACCTCATCGCCCAAGGCCAGGGCATCCAGGGGCCGCACCAAGAAGGGCACCGCCGCCAAGGCCGCTGCCAGGTACATGGCCAGGACCGCTGCCTCATCCCATCCCCTGCCGGCGAGGGAGCCGCCTAGGAAGGCGAGGGATGGGGCAAAGAGGAACCCAGCGGAGGTGAGGATGGCCAACACCAGCACCGCCCATAGGTAACTCAGCCCTACCCCGATAAGGGCTACCCCCGCGCCGGAGACGATGCCACGCCCGGCCAGGACTGTCGGTGGCGCTGCCCCCAGCAGGGCGCCCACGGTGCCTAAGGCCATAGCCACAGCTGGGCCTAAGTCCAGGGCGGCCACGGCCATGGCTGCCGAGGCCAATAGCGCCCCCCCTGATACGCCCATGAGATGGGGGTCGGCCAGGGGATTACCGGTGGCCCCCTGCAACACGGAGGCAGCCGCTGCCAGGGATGCCCCCGTCAGGACGGCCAGCACTGCCCGGGGGAGCCGCAGCTCCACCACCAATTGGCGGGCAAGGGCGTCGTCGCCCAAAATGCCCGCCCATACCCGCCCAGGTGATAGGGGCATGGCCCCCAAGCAGAGTTCCAGGGCGAAGGCGGTCACCGATATCGCGGCCAGGGTCCAATAAAGCCAGATACGCGTGGCCCCTCTGGCCACCACCCGTGGCCCCACCCCTATGGCACTCCCTCCAAGGCCTGTTTTAGTTGCTTAGCTGCCTCCACCACCCGGGGCCCAGGGGCTTGCACGAATATGACAGGGTCGAGCTCTACCACCCGCCCTGAGCGCACCGCCCGTAAGGCCCCGAACCCCGGCAGGCGAGGGAGGAGCTGGGACAGCCGCGGTGCCGGTGGGGGCGCTGGAGTGATGGTCAGCACCACGTCCGGGTCGAGGTTGCTGGCCGTCTCGGCGCTTATTTGGGAGAAGCCTGGGAAGGGGCCCGTCTGGGGTAGCTCAGCAGCTACATTCTGGGCTCCCAGGAACTGGACGATGGAGCCCACATACGCATCGTTGCGGGCAGCATAAACGTTACCCTGGGCATCGGCGATGATGGCCAGCACCCGCGGCCTCTTGGCTGCCAGGCTGCCCCGCACTGTCTCCAGCTCCCTTTCCAACCTGGCGGCTGCCTCCTCACCGGCGTCGCGACGACCGATGGCCTGGCCTACCAGCCGCAAGGCGCGGGGGACGTCCTCCACCCGCTCGATGCCCACCATCAGCACTGGCACACCTAGCGTTTCCAGCCTTTGGACCAGGCCACGTTGCAAGACGCTGTCTGCCAGGATGAGGTCGGGGTTGTAGGAGGCGAGGCGCTCCAGGCTGGGGGAGTAGGACGAGCCGATGCTTGGGAGCTCCAGCGCCTCCGGCGGGTAGGTGACTCCATCCGTCCTGACCACGGACTTGCCGCCCACCATATAAAGCAGCTCTATGACGGTGGGGCTGATGGCTGCTACCCGCTCTGGCGCCGGCGGGGGCTGCACACGCCGTCCCATGAAGTCGGTGAGCACTGTCGGCTGGGTGGGGCGGGACGGCGTTGGCGAGGCGGGGGCCGACTCTCCACAGGCAGCCCAGAGGTGGGCAAAAGCCACCAATACCGCTACCCCCGCCATGAAGGTAGCGCGTCTAAGGCTCAGGGTCATCATAGCTGCCTCGTTGGGGGGTGTTGTCCCTCTCCCTTTCAAGATAGCATGGGGCTCTTCTGGCGCAAGGTCACTTGGCTACCCTTTCCAGGAGAAGGGGGACGCAGGCCCGTTCCCTAGGCCCAGATTGGTCATCATGGGGGTGTAATATGCCCTTAGTGGCGCCTTGTCCCATGGCGACGGTGGGCTGTATAATTGCTCCTACCCGACCCGATGGTGTCAGGGCAGCGGGCAGTCCGAGGACGAGGGAACATGGTATGAAGTTCGGCCTTTTCTATGAGTTGCAGCTCCCCAAGCCCTACGATGCCGACCAGTGGCATGATGACCAGGAGCATCGCATCGTCAAGGAGGCGCTGGAGCAGATCGAGCTGGCGGACAGGCTCGGCTTCGACTACGTCTTTATCGTCGAGCACCACTTCCTTGAAGAGTACTCTCACTCGTCAGCGCCGGAGGTGTTCCTCGCGGCGGCCAGCCAGCGCACTAAGAACATACGGCTGGGCCACGGCATCGTCCTCATGCCCCCGCCCTATAACCACCCGGCGCGGGTGGCCGAACGCATCGCCATGCTGGACCTGGTATCTGACGGCCGGGTGGAGTTCGGCACGGGCGAGTCCTCCTCCGAGATGGAGATGGGGGGCTTTGGGGTGCGGCGCGAGGAGAAGAAGGCCATGTGGGAGGAGGCCACCCGCGAGTGCCTGCGCATGATGACGGAGGTGCCCTATCCAGGCTACGAGGGCACTTACTTCGCCATGCCCTCCCGCAACGTTATCCCCAAGCCTTTGCAAAAACCTCACCCGCCGGTGTGGGTAGCCGCTGCCCGCCGCGAGACCACCATGGTGGCAGCGCGACTGGGCATCGGCTCCCTCGGGTTCAGCTTCGAGACGGCCGATGAGGCGAGGGAGCGAGTGGAGGAGTATTATCGCCTCATCCGTGAAGAGTGTTTCCCCATTGGCAAGGCCATCAACCCTGCTCTGGCCGTGCTCTCTGTCCTCTCCTGCTTCGACAGCGAAGAGGAGGCCATCGCCAAGGGGCTGGAGGGGGCCCAGTTCTTCTCCTACTCCCTGGGCTACTACTACAGCCCCTTCACCGGTGGCGCCCACAAGCCGGGGCGCGTCCACCTGTACCGCCAGTTCAGGGACACGCCGCCTGAGCAGCGGTGGGGCGCCCTGGCCGAATGGTTTCGGGGGTTCGCTGGCTATCGCGGGGGCTTCGGTGAGGAGCCCCAGGACGAGGTAGGGCGCGCCCTCTGGCGGGCGGCTCAACGGGGCGGCTGCATCGGCACGCCCGAGTTCATCCGCGAGACGCTCCTGCGCTATGAGGAGGCCCACCTGGACGTGATGCTGTTCGTGGCCCAGTGTGGCGCCCGCAAGCACGAGGACATCATGGACTCCCTGTACCGCTTCGGCACCAAGGTGCTGCCCGAGTTCAAGGAGCGGCATGAGCAGCACCAGCGGTGGCGACGCCAGCAACTGGCACCCGTTGACTATCCCATCGTCTCTTCCATATGATGCGGCCGTGGCGGGCAAGGTAGACCGCATCCAGGACCCGGAGCTACGTGCATCGCTGCAGGCGGCTCAGGAGTCCCTGCGCAAGGGGGACTACCGCGACGTGGTGCGGCGCTCAGCCGAGGCCTTCCTGGAGCTAGTGCGCCGCAGGCCAGAGCTGCTGGAGGGGCAGGAGGGCATCAGGAGGCTCTTCATGTTTCCCCGCTTGGGGGTAGATCTGGCCGTCTCCCCTGGCAGCCCTCCCACCCTTAAGTGGGAGCGAGAGCGCTTCAGCTTCTCCGAGGCGGTGACCTACCTGGAGTTCGCCACGGAACAGCTGTTGCAGGCAGGCATGTGAAGGGGGGAGCCTATGGGCGAAGAGGAGCTCCTGGTCACGCGGGTGCAGTCGCGGTCCAGCGGCGTGCCGGGCCGCTCGCTGAATAGCGCCCGTAACCACCATTTCGTCATCGACGAGCCAGCCTATGCAGGGGGGCCGGGGGAGGAGATCACTCCTGCTGAGGCCTTTCTAGCGGGGATTTCGGGCTGTGGTGTCCTTCTGGTGGAGGCCTTCGCTCGCCACTGGGGGGTGCCCTTGACGCTGGTGGAGGTGGACATCGAAGGCATGCGCCACCCAGAGACGCCCCAGGAGTTTCAGCGGGTGGACATGCGCTTCCGCCTTCACGGTGTAAACGAGGATGAGGCCCGGCGGCTGGTAGAGAGGTATCAGGGGCGTTGCCCGCTCTACCGCGCTTTGGCAGCGGCGACCCAGGTGAACATTGAGATAGAAGCCGTGCCCGCTCAGAAGCCGTAGCTCACTCCCCAAGCATCGCCCGACGGCGGGCTTACGTTCTGCCGAGGGAGGCATCCTCTAGCCTGGCCAGGAAAGATGGCGTCGAGGGAGGGTGGTCAGCGCCTCTGCCCCTCGATGGCGTTTATCCAACCCTGCCTGCCGAACACCACTAGCCGGTATTCCGTGCCATCGGTGGTGGAGACAGCGATGGAGTTGGGGAATACCGGCAGGATGTTGAGGAACTTGGTCCAGCACTTGCGCACGCCTACGACCCTTTCTAGAGGTATCTCCGCCACCTCCCTCTGGACGTTGAAGGCGTGGGGCTCGAATATCAGGCGGCGGTTGGTGAGATAGAGGCGCCCGCCCACTGCCTCCCAGCCGCGCTGTAGATTAGCGCGCCCATCTTTGATAACCGTTTCCCCGGGAAGAAGAGGTGTCCTGGGCTGTCGCATGCTGACCTCCTGCGCCTCAGGGATGTTCTCTCCCCTCCACTCCTCTGCCGTAGATAGCCGGTTCCCAAGTATTATTCCACCCCCCAGAGTATTGCAGGACTTGCTGAGCGTTTCAATCCCCGGCCGGAGGGAGGTGGCCTTTTTTCGGACAGATGGGCTGTCCAGGCTCATGGCGGCAGCGGTCGCTCTCGGTATCAGCGGCTTCCCCGTCATGTGGAGGGTGGATAAGGGTGGGACCGGCGCTACGCAGGAGGTTTTGGTGCCGGGGGTGGGGCTCGAACCCACACGCCGGGAGACCGGCAGCGGATTTTAAGTTATCATCGCTCATGCCATCGCTTGCCAAAGCGTGCCACTCCGTATCTGTGATGGGCCTGCGGCGGGCCATCCGGTGACGCACCATTTTGCTGTCAGCCGCCCGGATTGCTGTCAACTTTGCGGTCAGCGCCCTGGCGGGCCGAGGTAGCGTGCCACCTCTCGCACCACTTGGGCGACCGAGGGCTGGGGGTGAGGGACTGGCTCCTCCGCGGGCCCTTCGTGCCTGTGGTGGGGGAAGTGGGGCAGCTCCGGGTGATGAGGCGTGTTATCGTAGCGGAAGCGGCAGTGCCCGTCAGGCCCTTGGTAATGGAAGCGGTAGCTCAGCCAGGCGGGGTAGTCGGCGGTAGCGCTGACGGTGATGGTGACCTCCTGCCGCCACCGGATTGTGCCCCTATTGTGCCCAGGCCCCGCCTTTTCCAGGCGGTGCCATGATGCCACGGCTTGCCCTCACCGTCTAGACAACGGATGTTGTATTTCAGTGGACTTCGCAAAAGAGGGATTTTGGGAAGTCGGGGCCCGCCTGGGGATTGGAACAAAGCGCTGATGCCGCCTACGACGCCAGGGAGGCCGGCCGTCATCTGCGTCGGCGAGCCGTCAGGCCAGCATACCTGAGAACCCAACGGGCCGCCGTCGGCCCAGGCGTGACCGGCCGGTCGACCTGCTAGGTCACCTACTAGGTGGCCAGGGCGGTGGTGGACCGCTTCTTCGCCTCCCTGACCACTTGACAGGACGCGACCCAGGGCCTGTCCTGGCGTGATGTTAGCGACATCACACTTAGCTGTGACCAGGACCCGGGACGGCTTACCCATCAAAGGTATGAACCGTTGGGACACTACCCAGGCCTTATCCCCCCTTGACAGGGCCCTGTATGCCCTGATAGTGTGTGCACTGTAACTAGCCCAGGTCCAGGGGGTTGAGAAGCGATGCCCGGGGCGTTGGGCAGAAGGTCCCTCGTGAGGTGGCCCCTTCTGGTGCTGGCGGCGGTCTTGGCGACGGTCCTGGTGGGGGGCGGGGCGTTCTGGTGGACGCACCATGACACAGGGTCAGGGGGCCGGGGCGTGGTGGAAAGGGAAGTGGGGCCCGAGGGCGGGTCCATCCGCCTGGGCGATGATGTGGTCATCGAGGTCCCGTCCGGGGCAGCGGCAGGGCCGGTGCGGCTGCGGGTGGAACGGCTGCGGGCAGAGGAGGCGCCGCCGCCACAGGAGGGGCTGGTGGCCGTTGGAGTGCCGGTGCGGGTGACCTTGCTGGCAGGTGAGCTCTCGGCGCCGGTGCGGCTGGAGCTGAGGTACGACCCCACGAAAGTCCCCGAGGGGGTGCCAGAGGAGGCCTTGTTCCTGGCCCGCTACGATGAGGCTGATGGCCGCTGGGTAGCACTTCTCAACTCCCAGGTGGATACGCAGCGCCAGCGCGTGGTGGTGGAGGCCGACCACTTCTCAGTGTTGCACGTGTTCGCCTTTGCCCGCGAGTGGTTGTCGAACGTGTGGAACGGGTTCATCGATGCCTTTCAGACATTCGTGGCCAAAAAGGTGAGAACGGTCCAGCCCGCTTGTGGGCGGCCGGACGGCGTCTTTTGGGAGCCGGTGGGCCAGGCCTGGGAGGTGCTCCTGGGGTGTCCCGAACGGGACGGGAACGACATCGTGGTGAAGGTGGCCAACAACCGCAGCTATGGCCTCCTGGTGGGATATGACATCCCCGCGCGGTCGCATTCCATAGAGCTCCCTTCAGCAAGCGTGGACCTGGTCCAGGCCTACAGCATCTTGATGGGCAAAGTTGAGGCGTGGGCGCTGCGAGAGCAGGCGAACGTGGCCGCCGCTCTCGCCGGGTCATCGCCCGTCGGGGGCATCATTTACCTTCCCCCCGGCGCCATGGTCACCCTGCGGAGCAGCTCTTGGGAGGGCACCAAGAATATCATTGCTGGGCCTGCGCAACTCACGTTAAGGATGGACGCCTTGCTTGCTCTGGTCGACGCGCTTTGCCTTAGCATAAAGGCTTTAAAGGCTTTGGGGGTCGATCCCTGCTCCTCGATGGGAGCTCTGACTGACCTTGACCTGGCTTTGAAGTGCACCTCCGGAGCTTCTTATGCGTTGGTGAGCAGCAGCTGGGCGCCGACGTGGCCCTGCCTACTATCTGAGCTGAAGCGGGTGTTTAAGCTACTCGGGCTCAATGTCCTGGCAACTCTAATTGGAGCAATGGAGGCCATTGCAGACCTCGGCAATAGGCTCACCGCCATCGTGGAGGGGGGCTGGGATGCGTTCACCTTCAAGTGGCCGGCACATGTCAAGGTGACCGTTGCCAGGCTCGCCCCAACGCCAACCCCTCAGGTCACAGCAGCACCCGCGCCAACGCCTGCCAGGCCCGCCCCAACGCCCCAGCCCACACCTACCACCACGTCGACCGCACCGCCAGCGGGCAGTTTCGGCTACTCTCCGCGGTGCGCTGAGTATCCCATCGGCGAGCTGGGGCGAGTCTGGGAGTGGAACTTTAGCCTGAGACCAGCAGACCCGGGCGACCTGGCACGTAACGTCTTCCGGCAGCCGGACTTCCTCTTCTACCCGGGCGAGATAGTTAAGATCGGCATCATTAACCGGTCGGCTCCGCTGCCGACCGGGCCCGACCCTGACCTCTTCTGGTTCGTGACCGTCAAGGTGATCGACCCGGAAGGCGTAGAGTCGTCTTATCTCATGAGCACCGTCTACCCGCAAAGCAGCCGGTATGCGTTCTACCCCAGGGACCTGTATGACCCTGCACAACCGCTGTGGTCGGGGGCGCGAGACCTTTACCCCGGCGTGTACACGGTCATCTGGTATGCGCAAGAGTTCATACCGAAAGAGGCAGGCAAGGATCCGGTCAGGGAAGGGGTGATCCTGTGCCGAGGCTTCACTGTGGTTGAGCAACGACCGACGCGTTGAATCGAGTAGGGCCGCCTTCACGAGGGCCAGAGGGTAACCCAGCCCCGGCGACGGGGCAAGGATTACCGCCTGCGGGTCCCATAGGGCCCGTTGCCCCATCCTCCTGGCCACTGCCTCTATCATCTTTTGCCTGAGGGCCGAGAGCAGCCGCAGCAGCCCCCTCAGCTCCTCGCCGTAGGGCTCGGGCAGCTCTAGCCCCCCAAGCCACTTAAGCCCCTTCCTGGAGAAGAGGGTAGGCATCGGCGCGGCCGCACCCCTAGCCGGTCCAGGAGGGCGTGGATGCGGTTCTTGACCGCCCCCTGCAGGCCTACCAGGAAGGCCCGGTAGCGCAGCAGCTCCCGCAGGCCCCTGGTCTCCGGGTCGGCCACGTAGGCCCTTTCCACCAGGTCTGCCCGCTTTCCTTTGGGCCAGGATGTGGGCGTCCAGCCGGTCGCTTCCCCGGCCTGGCCGAGGCTATGGCTTTGGTCTTATAGGGATGGACGAGGGTTACCTCCAGCCCCTGGTCCGAGAGAAGGTCATAAGCCCACTCCCAGGCCCTGGTGGCCTCCAGGGCCAGCCTCAGCTCCGGACCCAGGCCGGAGAGGGAGGCCAGGAGCCCCTCGGGGGTGCTCTCAACCCTCCCCTGCCTCACCGTCCTGCCCCTCTCGTCCACCACCGCCAGGTAGGAATGCCTCTTGCCAGTGTCCAGTCCAGCATAGAACATCTCTCTGGGGCCTCCTTCCCTCAGGGTTTCTATCACCCCAACTGTAGGGCAGGAAGCCCCCGCCCTTATAACATCACGCCTATTGACGGGACCCCGTCGGTTCTTCTATAATTGCCTCTGAGCTTTGTCCCTGTTGAAGCCTTCGTGGCGAATGCCATTCTCGGCAGCAGCTGCTACCCAGTTAGAGTTGCCAACTGGGAGGGGTGGAAAGTGGTAGTGCGCGACCCAGCGTACAGAGTGGAGACGCGGGGTAGAATATTTGTTGGCGGAAACTATGATTTCATGCCCACTTTGCGCAAAATTGCCGACTTCGTTAAGGAAGCATCGACTGACGACAGACAGTTTAAACCGATAATCCCTGGCGACGACCCAGAGATAGGTGAACGAGAGACAATAAAGCAGGACCTCATAATGAACTGGTCTGGCTTTGTAGAAATGTGGCCCGCATCTCCTTAGGGTTTTAGCTGGCAGGCCGCAAAGTCGGGGGGCGCCACAACAACGCATATTTGAGCAAGTGCAGGTTGTAGGTGAGGCCGGCCAACAGGGCCTGCTTACACTGCATATGGATGGTGTGGCCAGGCGCCAGGTCTCCCAGCTTGCGCTTCATGACTGAGATGACCGTCTCGGCCAGGTTGCGCAGGCGGTAGAGCTCCCTCGGGAAAGAGATAGCCATGAGGCCCCGATAACCCCTGGGCTCCCGCATGGGCCTGCCCCGCTTGGCCGGGATGACGCTCAGGGCCCCTATCACCTCCCGCACGAAGCGGTGGTTCTCCTCCGAATCGAAGCCGGCGTCGGCCACCACCACCCCCAGCCTGGCCACCCTGGCCCCGCTGGCCACAAGAGGAGGAAGCTCAGGGATGTCGGAGCAGGGGCCCAGGCCCGCCCGCTGGGCTAAGATGGCCCTCCTCCTCACCTCCACCAAGAGGGAATACTTGAGCCAGGCCCGTCTCCCCTTCTCCTGCCCCATCTCCCTGAGGCGACGCACGAAGTAGTAGCTGGCCCTGGAGGTGCGCAACCCGGTAGCGTCGCAGGCCCCTATGAAGGGGGCGCCATCTGGGGGCATCAGCCTCTTAGCTGCCTCCGCCAACAGCCCCTCCAGCTCCTCCTCCCCCAACCGCTTGAGGAACTTCTGTAGGGTGGTGAAGTGGGGCACCCTCGCCAGATGCAGGGCCTCCCGCAGCTCCCGGTGCTCCGCCAGGCGCACCACCGCCTCCCGATAGGTCCAGCCCTCATAGCGCATGAGGCAGAGGATGGCCACAAGCTGGGGCTGGGTGTATAGCCGTTTCGAGCGGGGATGGCTGTACAGGGGCAGCACCGACTCCGCTACCTCCCTGGCCACCCGGGCCAGCCGCACCAGACCCACCTCGGCCATCGCTCTTCCACCTCCGCACCAGCCCCCCATTCTAGCCCCCACCTAGCCACTTTTCTACAGAGCCAGACCAGTTCAATAACAGAGTGTTGCCCCATTTTCGGCACAGGTTGAGCTAGCCCCTAACTCTTTGGCGTATAGCCCTTGGCCACGCCTTTACGCCTTACCTATCCCCCTCCCCCAACAGCTCCGGGCTCCTTTACACCGCCCCATCCGGCTGGGCACCCTTCTAGCGTATAGACGTCCAGTCCTGGACCATGGCCATCCTACCCTGCGCCCTATCCCACGCGTAGAAGCGATAGAGAGGTTGCCCTACATGGTCTGTCGGTGTAAAGGCTATCGGGGCGCCAGTTATGCCTTTTGTGTCCACCGACAGCGTCTGCATCACCTCCGTGAGTTGCTGCGGTGTGCAGGGCCAGCCGCAGCGCTCAAAGGCTGCAGCGGCCATCATGCCTGCCACCCATCCCCAGATAAGCCTATCGGGCGGGAAAGTGGCGCCGAAGCGCTGATAGGCATCCTTGAGGTCGCGCATGCCCGGCACGTCGTCAAAGCTCATGACCACATGCCGCCCGGTAAACATCTTATCATCCTTCATGCGGGCCATCTCCGACTCGGCTATGGAAAGGGGCGGGGCTACGAAGCCTCCCTGCCATCCCTGCCGGCGCAAGGCCTCCAGCAGAGGCCCACCGGTGTGCTCCCAAGTGCCCCAGCCGAAGACCCAGTCGGCACCTTTAGATATGATCCGGCTAGCGATGGCATTGTGGTCGTAACCCCGTACCGGTACAACTATCTGGTCCACTACTTCCAGGCCCAGCTCTTGCGCGCGCCTTATGCCGTACTCGACGCCAGAGCGAGAGGAGGGGACATCGTATGCGACGCCGACGACCTTGACCGGCCGCCCCAGCTTGTCGGCCTGAGCCTTGATGAATCGAACGAATGCCTCGTTGTCGTATTGCGGCGCCAGCAGGGGACAGAACACGTTCCGCTGCGGGTTGGGCGGGAACGCTGCAGACGGGCAGCCCACCTCCACGATGACGAAGGGCACTCCCGCAGACTGGGCCTGCTCGATGACCGGCTGCTGCGTTACCGAAGCCGAGCTCTGCAAGATGATATGCACCCTGTCCGACTCGATGAACTTCTTGGCCTGGGCTGCGGCCAGGGAGGCATCGCTCCTGTTATCGGCGGACACGAGCTGGATAGGGTGGCCATTGATGCCGCCTCGCGCGTTGATGTACTGCACATAGAGGCGAAACCCCTCCAGGGTGGGGGCCCAGGTGTTGGCCCCGGGCCCGGTTACGTCGGCCATGTAGCCCACCTTATACGGCTCGCCCCTCGGAGCCGTAGCTTGAGGGGTGACCGATGGGCCAGCCTCTTCCCCGCAGGCGGAGAGGATGCCCATAAGGACTGCTACCATAATCCAAATCAGTCGACGGGCTCTGATCATGCTGCCCACCTCCTTAGCTTTGGCTTTGACTACCATCACCCGGAGTGATCGTCTCTTTGCCTATGAAGATGGTGGCGACCTCAGGACGGACCAGCACCTCTTCTGGTAGCCCTTCCGCCACCTTCTGCCCAAAGTTCAGCACCACCAAGCGGTCGCACAGATCCCTCAACATCTGCACGTCGTGCTCGATCCAAACCATCGGGACACCCAACTCGTACTTGATCCGCAGCAGGAAGCGGCTGAGGTCCTCCTTCTCCTGTCGGTTCATGCCGGAAGCGGGCTCGTCGAGAAGCAACAGCTTGGGCTCTCCGGCCAGGGCCCGGGCCAGGCCCACCAGCTTCTGGATCCCATAGGGCAAGGAGCTGACAGGGGCATCGCGAAAGCGCGATATCTCCAAGAAGTCCAGCACTTCTTCGGCCCTATGGCGCTGCCGAGCTTCATCTTCCAACGCTGGCCCCAACCAGAACATAGCCGTCAGCACATTGGCCCTCCCAAATGGGTGCCTCCCCACCAAGACGTTGTCCATTACGGTACCGTGCCGGAAAAGCTCTATCCCCTGGAAGACCCTGGTAATGCCCATGCGCGCTACCTGGCTTGGCGGCAGGCCAGTGATGTCGCGACCCATAAATAGGACACGCCCGCGCTGAGGGCGGTAGTAGCCATTTATGACATTCAACAGCGTTGTTTTGCCAGAGCCGTTGGGCCCGGCGATGCCTAAGATCTCGCCCTGGGCCACATTAATGCTCACGTCCTCCAGAGCCACGAGGCCGCCAAATGTTACCGTTATAGCCTGCACCTCTAGAATATCCATAACCCTAACCATACCAGCGTCGCCGGCGGCGGTACTGCTTCACCTCGCGATAACTCTTGACTCCCTGGGCTGAGTCGCTCATGCCCAGGTAGAACTCCCGCACGTCCTCGTGAGCGAGCAGCCTCTCAGGTGGGCCATCAAAGACGATGCCCCCGTTTTCCATGACGTAGCAATAATCGGATATGCGTATGACCATGCTGGCGAACTGATCCACCAGCAGCACCGTAAGCCCCATCTCCTCTCTTATCGCCCTTAACCTGTCCTCGAGGTGCGCCAGGACCGAGGGAGCCAGACCAAGGGACATCTCGTCGACGAGAAGCAAAGAGGGGTTGTTCAGCAGCGCCATGGCGATGGCAAGCATCTGGCGCTCCCCACCCGAGAGGTACCCAGCTACTTGTCTTCGCCGTTCGGCAAGTAGGGGGAACCATTCGAATATTTGCTCGAGAACCCTGCGCTGGCTCTTCCCGTCACTGGAGCCACCCCGCCATCGTGCAACGGATAAATTCTCCTCCACTGTAAGGGTCAAGAACACCTTGTCTCTTTCGGGCACGAGGGCAATGCCCAAGGAGGTTGTCTCGTGGGGTTGCAGCCCTTTGATGCTACGCCCCTGATATACGATGTCGCCCTCGGTGATCTGAGCATCCTCGCCAGGCAGGAAGCCGGATATGGCCCGCAGCAACGTGGTCTTGCCAGCTCCGTTGATGCCTATGACCCCTACCATGGCCCCAGCTGGCACGACTAGCGATACATTCCGGATAGCCACTAACTTGCGGTGGTAGGTCACCTCCAGGTTATGGACACGGAGCAAAGGTTGAGGGGTGGACATGTTTACCTTAGCCCGCTAACCATAAACTTGAAAGGCCACAGCTGGAAGAAGGACTTCACTCTCTCCCACAGGGCCACCAGCCCCCGCGGCTCTAGCAGGAATACGGCAACTATGACCCCTCCGAAAGCTATGCGCTGGAGCTGAAGAATGTTGATCACCAGCCGCTCGGGCGTGGGAAAGATGTGAACGATGAAGTCAATGACAAATGGCAACAGAGTGATAACAAAAGCACCCAGCAGCGATCCTAAAACGGACCCTAAGCCACCCACCACAATCATGGCCAAATACTGTACCGTGAGCAGGAAGGAGTACTTTTCTACCGAGACGAACCCAGCGTGGTAGGCATCTATTGCGCCAGCCATGGCTGCCAAAGCCGAACTTACCGTGAAGGCCAGGAGCTTATAGCGCACGAGGGGAATGCCGCAAGCCTCGGCAACGATGTCCCGGTCCCGTATAGCTTGCCACGCCCTCCCCACCCGGCTCCGGACGAGGTTGATACACGCTAGCGTCGTAAGGGCAGCCACGACAACTAGCAGATAGTACCATTCACGGTCGCTGTCGATAATCAGAGGGCCGAAAGAGGGCTTGGGTATAACGATGCCCGCCGACCCGCCGAGCCTATGCTGATACTCGCTGGCACCATAGACGATCACGGCATGCAGCGCCAGTGTAGATACCGCCAAATAAAGGCCCTTCACCCTCAGGGAGGGGAGCCCCACCAGCACACCCAACACCGCACCCACTGCCGACGCCGCAGCCACCACCGGTATGAAGGCAGAGAACTCCAGCTCCTTCACTATGAGGGCAGCTGTGAAGCCGCCGGCGGCAAAAAGCCCAGCAAAACCCAGCGACACCTGCCCCGCATAACCAATGAGCAGGTTCTGCGAAAGTGCGCCAAGCACCGCGATAAAACACAGGTTGACAAGGTGAACCTGGAAGTTAGAGCCCACCAGTGGGAAGAGGGCCACCGCTATGGCTAGGGCAAATAGCGCCTGCTTCTTAAAGGCTGTGTCGAAGACGGCCAGAGCCTGGCGGTAGGAGGTGTAGAAGTAGCCACTGCCGCTGGCCATGCTCACACCCGCTCCAGCTCCTCTTCCTCTCCCAGAAGGCCCCAAGGCCTCAGGATGATGAAAGCGAGGATGATGAAGTAGGGCACCACGCCGGCCAGCAAGGGGTCGGCGTAGCGCACCGCCAGGTTCTCGCTCATGGCCACCAGCAGGGAGGCGATGACCGTCCCAAGGATGCTGGTCAGACCGCCAGCCAAGGGTACCGCCAGGGCGCGCAGGCCCTGCTCAGCTATGTTAGGCTCGAGTCTAACGTTGGCGGCAAAGGCCAGCCCCGCTATCCCTGCCCCTATAGCCGCTAACGCCCATGACAGAGCGAATGCCAAGTGAATGTTAATACCCCGCTGAGAGGCTAGTACGGGATGCTCTGCCGAAGCCCTCATCTGCATACCTATCGGGGCGAGACGTAGGAAGGCGACGACGCCACCAATAAAGAGAACCGCCGCAGCCACCACCCCCGCCTCGACCACTGTAACCGCAGCACCAGCCGGCAGATGGAGCGTCTTGTTGGTGATACCTAGCACCTCCAGCGGGTACCGGGCCTGGGCCGTCCATACCAGCTCCGATACCCCTCTCAGCACGATGGCTAGGCCCACAGTCATCAGGACGATGGAGAACACCGGATGCCCTGCCATGGGTCGGATGGTTGCCCAGTAGATCACTCCTGCTACCACCGCCACAAGGACTAAGGCCAACAGCACCATCAGCGGCAGAAGGCCTCGACCCAATACGGTAAGGGCGAACAAGAAGTAGGCACACAGCATCAAGAGCTCGCCATTGGCCAAATTCAACACTCGAGACGCCCGATAGACCAGGACATAGCCTGTGCCCACCAAGCTGTAGAACGCCGCCAGGGCCACCACCTGCGCCACCAGTTGGGCATCCATCGCTACGCCCTCTATTGTTGGCTCACAACTGTTACTGACACCTCCCGCTTGCCCGTGTGTTCGACCCGATACCAGGGGCCCACCGGCACGATCCGGTTGCTGGCGCTGTCCCACTTGTACAGACGCTGGTACCGCTGGCCGATATGGTCCGTGGGGGTGAACTTGAGCTTGGCCCCCGCCGGCCAGATCCCGCTAGCACCGTAGTCCACCTCGAGGTTGTTCATCGCCTGCTGGAATTTGGCCCGGTCGCAGGGCCAGCCGCACTGACGCAAAGCGGTTTCCACCAGGACCCCTAGCGCCCACCCGTACATGAGCCGGGGGACGGGGAACGCCGAACCGAACTCGCGCGCCGCCGCCTCCAGCTCGGCGTGGAAGGGCTTACGCTCTGCCAGTGGGTATACCGCAAAGAACGTTACGAACTGGTCCGACTTCAACCGCTCCAGGTTGTCGTCATAGCCCAGGGGCGGGTCGCCCACCCATGTCCCCCGCCATCCCTGGCGCAGGAGGGCCTGGAACAGGGCCAGCGTCGCCTCCTCAGGGGCCCCGCCCGTGCCCCATTGAGCGCCGAAGTCGATGGCCTGGCGGGCGAAGGGCCCCAGGTCGGGCGGCGGTGGGTTGGGCACCACCACCATACGAGCGTCCAGTCCTTTCGCCTGCAGTCGCTTGGTAGCGTCATCGACGATGGCCCGGGAGGCGGGGATGTCCAGTGCGGACAGGAAGACTTTGGCCCCCGGCCCGCCTTGCTGGGCGATGTATTCGACTACCGGCGCCAGGTGGGAACCTATCCCCCCGGCAATCAGGGGCGTGCAAAAGAGCAGGGGATCTGGGTCGGGAGGCGCCTGCTGATCGATACATCCGGTGGAAGATAGAACCGCCGCCCCGAGCGGCTTCGCCTGCTCCAGCACCGGCAAGATATTGGACGAAGGGCCCAGCAGGACTACGGTTAGGGCGTTATTGGATTCGAACAGCTCCTTGGCTAAGGCACCGGCCACCGATGGGTTGCCCTGGCTGTCCTTGACCACGAGGTTGACCGGGTGACCGTTTATGCCGCCGCGGGCGTTAAGGTGGCGGATGTATAGCCGGAACCCCTCGGTGAACGGAGCATAGGTGCTGGCGACCGGCCCGGTGATAGCTGCCACCGCCCCTACGTTGTAAGGCTCACCGGCAGCAGGAGGGGCGGTGGGCGTGCCCGGTTGCTTTTCAGCACGGCAGGCGGCAAGTAATATGCTGACCACAAAGAGGATAGCTATCGTCCGGCGCATGGCCTACCTCCTTAAACCTCTCTAGGACGTGCCGGTTCCTGGTACATGGACTCCACCAGTTCACGGAACTTCTCGTACATCAGCCGTCGCTTCACCTTGCGAGTGGGGGTGATCGGCTCCCCCTCTTCCTCCGGGTCCAGCTCCTTGGGAATGATGCGGAAGTACTTGACCTGCTCCACCCGCGCTAGGTGCGCGTTGGCCCGGTCTATCTCCTGCTGGATGAGCTTTTGCAGCTCCGGTCTGGCTATCAAGCTGCTGAAGCCCGTAAACGGGATCCCTTGTTGTCTGGCCCACTCAGCGCAGTTGTCGTAATCGATCTCGATGAGCGCCGTCAGGTATTTGCGTCCTTCGCCGAAAACCACCGCCTCGCTGATGTAAGGGCTGGCCTTGATGAGGGTCTCGATCTCGGTGGGGCTAATGTTCTTGCCGCCAGCGGTGACGATGATATCTTTCTTGCGGTCTACCAGCCTGAGCTCACCCTCGCTCGTCCACTCGCCCACGTCGCCGGTATGCACCCATCCCTCCTCGTCCAGCACCTCAGCCGTCTTGACCAGGTCCTGCCAATAGCCCGAGAAGACCGACGGGCCCCGGAAGAGGACCTCGCCGTCCTCGGCAAGACGGACCTCGAATCCTGGCACCGACCTGCCGGCGGTTCCGGGTTTCGGGAACCGTCGTTGCTGGGCCGTCAGGAGTCCTCCACATTCGGTCTGACCGTAGCCGTTGCGGAGGTCCACCCCCCACATCTGCCACAGGGCCTGCACGCGGTCCGGGATGGGCGCGCCGCCGGTGAGGGCCACCCTGACGCGCATGAGGCCAAGCTTGTCCAAGATGGGGCGGAACACCAGCAGCCACCCGATACGGTGCAGGAGGGCTAGCAGTATCGAGTCGCGTCCGTCCCACCGGCGCTCGAGCCGCCGCCGCGCCACCACCATCGCCAGCTCGTACGCCCACCTCTTTACTAGGGACGAATTCTCGATGCCGATGAGGACCTGGGAGGCGAACTTCTCCCAGTATCGTGGCACTGTGCCGATGAACGTTGGGGATACCTCGAAGAGGGTCTGGGCGTACTCCTCAATCCCCTCACCGATGTGTACCTCCAGATCTATGAGCAGAGGCAGGCCGATGGTCATTAGACGTTCGAAGATGTGAGCCAGAGGCAAGACGGATACGCTTCGGTGGCGGCCACGCAGCAGCTCCGGTACGGCGATGCAGAACCCGGCAGCCCCGCTGAGCAGGGCGCTGTGCGATATCATGGCACCCTTGGGCGGGCCGGTGGTGCCCGACGTGTAGACGATGATAGCCGGGTCGGTGGGCCCCACCTCCCCTACTAGCGAGGCGAACAGGTCTGGTTGTTGGCGCCTGGCCTGTGCCCCCAGCTGCTCAAGCTGGCTAAAGGTCATGATGCGTGGGTCCCTGTACATGAATAGGGCCCTTGTGTCAGCCACCACGATGCGCTCGAGGCCCGGCAGCCGGTCGGCCACGGCCAGCACCTTGTCCAGGTGCTCCTGGTTCTCGGCCACAAACACCCTGGCCCCGCCGTTCTCCACCAGGTACAAGACCTCGCTGGGGGAACTGGTGGGATAGATGCCGTAGACGATGGCGCCCAACGCCTGGGCTCCCAGGTCGGCCAACACCCACTCGATGCACGTGTCGCCCATAATGGCCACGCGGTCGCCCTTCCTAAGGCCCAGTTGCGCCAGTCCGAGGCAAACGTTTTCCACTCTCTCCCGTAGGCCGGACCAGGTCAGCTCATGGTAGATGCCCAGCTCTTTGTATCGGTAGGCGACCCTGCTCGGGCGTTCCTGAGCCCGCTGCGCCAGCAGCCCCGGGACGGTGCTACTGCGGGCCCGCAGCAGCAGCTCATCGGGGGACGGAACTTGGGGTCGGGTACGCGTTACAGCCACCACGACCTCACCCCCATCGAGCAACCTTCACGCCCCCTGGAACTGGGGCTGTCGCTTCTCGCGGAAAGCCTGTACGCCTTCCTGATAGTCCCGTGTGCGCATCAGGAAGGCCTGGGCTAGCATCTCGGTGAGATGGGCAGCCTGGACAGAGGAGTCGGCGGCAGCGTGAAGGACGGCCTTGGCCATCCCTAGGGCTAGGGGGGCCTTGGCCTTGAGGCTTCGTGCCAGGGCTAGCGCCTCGTCCATGAGCTGCTCATGGGGCACGACCTTCGTCACCAGGCCCATCTGATAGGCCTCCTGGGCAGTAAGTAGGTTGCCCCCCAGCACCAGCTCCTTGGCGCGCAGCAGCCCAAGCAACTTCACCAGGCGGGAACTGCCTTCGCTGGCGGGTATCAAACCGATGTTGGCCTCCACGAATCCTAGGCGCGCCCGCTCAGAGGCGATGCGGAAATCGCATCCCAAGGCTAGCTCTATGCCCTCGCCCACCGCAACGCCATTTATGGCCGCGATGACTGGTTTGGGTAGCGTCTCTAGGTTGGAAACAAACCCGAAGCGGTTCCTAACCCATTCGAAGGGCAATACCCTTCCGGGGGCCGTCCATACCTGGCGCTCGAACATTTCGATGTCAGCACCAGCAGAGAATGCACGCCCAGCGCCTGTGAAGATAAGCACCCGGTACCGGTCATCGGACTTCACGGCATCGATGACATCATTGATCTCGCGGAGGGTTTGCTGGTTGAATGCGTTGAGCTTGTCTTCGCGGTTGAACGTAACCACCACGATGCCGTCCTCCGGCTCATCCCACCTGAGGTGTTGTAGCTCCATCGTCACCTCCCAAGGCTAGATCTAATTGGCCAACCCGCCGGTAGAATCAAAGCTCGCAGGCGATTATATAGGCTATCCCCAAGTGGTGTCAACCTCTGGCGGCCTTGTCTTGCAAAAAGGCGAGGGTAGACTGGTGATGCTATGGGTAGGGATGGGGAGCGGTTGCCACGTGCGTTCCAGCTCTGTCTGGAGGTGGCCTAGGCCCATCGCCAGGGCAGGGTCCCTGAGCGCAAGCGGGCCCACCCCTGGGTCTACGGCTGGGACCCCTATCTGGCCCTCCTCCTCTTCCGGGCCTACCTGCGGGCCACCTAGCGGGAGAGGGTGGCTATCTATCAGGCCCTCTTCCCCGACCGCCCTTGCCCCTCCTGGAAAGTCCTTGCACCACTCAAGGGCACCTCCGCCAAGAAGGGCAGGCCCCTCCATCTACCTACCGGCCGCGGGCGGTGGTGGGGGGCTGTTGGGGGTTATTAAGACCAGACTCGTCAGTGGCTACCTCGTCACCCTCAGCTAGCACCGCTATCTGCAAGACGAGCCCACCCGTGGCGCTTTTACCTAGCGCGGGTGGCGCTTTTCCAGGCAACGCCGGGCTCAGACATCGCGAGGGGGGACCTCAGGGCTGGAACGAGATGCCCTCGCTATAAAAAAGGAGCGAGATGGCCAACAGAAGAGCCTGCACCAGCAGCCCCCCTCTCGGGCACCCTGCAGACCATGAGTCCCCGACCTGCTGCCAACTGCTACTGGAAATAGGTGACCCCAATCACGTAACGGCTGGAGCGGCAGCGTACACAAGCACTACCCACCACCAGTCAGGAGCACCCCTACCGGTGTCAACCTCGTATTTCACGTCATACCTCGGCGCCTATATCCTCATCCCTGAAGAAAGTCCAGCACTATCTCGGCCACCAGCTCAGGGCGCTCCATGGGCAAGAAGTGGCTGGCTCCCTCCACTACTCGCAGTCGCGCCCGGCCCAGCCTCCGGGCCAGTTCAGAAGCGGCGAACGAATAGATGGGCTCAGTTTCGCTGCCCGTCAGCACTAGCGCTTCGGCCTTTACGTAAGGTGCCATCGACCAAGCATCGAGCTCCAGATAGCCTTCAAACACTTGTGCCTCGATCTCAGGAGGGCACTTCAGCTCCGCCTCACCTTCCCCGACCTGGCGTGTCCCTCTCTCCACGTACAGCCTGAGCACTTCGGCGTTCCACCGGTTGAAGGGCGCCCGAGAGCTATAAGATCCGAGCATGGCGTCTCGGCTGGGCCAACGACTCCGGCGCCGGCGCGCGGCGGCCGCTACCTCCATCACTCGCTCCAACGAGTGTACGGCCATCAGGGTATAGCGCTGTGCATCCACGCCGCCGATCCCCTCGTAGCGCGTCGTTGGCAGGGGCAAAATGCTCGGCTCGATGAATACCAGCTTCTGCACCCTATCGGGATGGCGGGCCGCGAACGCCAGGGCAGCTGCGCAGCCTACCGAGTGGGCCACCGGCAGGACGGCGCCAAGGCCGAGCGCCTCCACCAGCCCGGCGTAGTCGGCAGCGAGGACAGACCAGCTATAGCCCTGGGGAGGCTTGTCCGAGTCCCCGTGTCCGCGGGCGTCGTAGGCATAGACGTGGAAGTGGCGGGCCAGATAGCGCGCCACCGGCTCCCAGAGCCAGGCTAAGAATCCAGTAGCATGGCCAAGGGTGACTACTGGACCAGGCCCAGGCCACTCAAGGTAGTGGAGTCGCAGTCCGTTAATGACTACAAAACCCTCTTGCATAGCACAACCACCAACAGATGCTCGCCCATCAGTTATTGCCCCAGAGGGCCCCGTGGTTTATAAGCGCTAACTTTGGCTGCCACGGCGGGGCCTGGCCACGCCCCCCGGTATTCAGCGCTTGATTACGAGGGCGAGGCATGCTTCCAAGAACTCATCGACATTGTCCCTCTCTGGCTCATACCACTTGTACAGCCAGGAGGTCATGCCCATAATGGCATGGGCAGCATAACGGGGGTTGATATGCGTAGGGAGATATCCCGCCTCGATGCACGCCTTTATTGCTTCGATGAATACCTTGAGATAACGCCGCTCCTTGATCTTCAACTGCTCTCGATACTGCTCGTCCAGGTACTGCTTCTGGTCAAAGAAGACATTGAATAGCCAAGGCTCAGCCGCAATCGTGTAGACCTGGTGCCGGATCAGCTCCTTCAACCTCTCCATGGGGTCGGGGATCTCGGCCACCCTTTCCATCTTTTCCAGCGCCCGACTCATAGCCCGGTCAGCGATCATGGCCAAGAGCACAGCCTTCGAGGGTATGTAATAGTAAACCGTGGCTTTGCTCATGTCCAAATCACGGGCCACGTCCTCGATAGAGGTGCCAGCAAACCCGTTTTCCCGGAACAAAGCAGCGGCCCGTTCCAGGATAACCTCTCGCCGTTCCAGATAATAATCGGAGGGCTCAGTATGCCTACGCCGTCCTCGTCGCTTCCCCCGCTCCGCCTGCGCCACTGGCTCCATGGTCAACTGAAAGACGAGGGATATCTCCTTCCCTGATGCTACCATAATGGAGTGGGGAGAGGCAACAAATCCCTCAGGACCTCAGATGGACTTTAGCCACCAGCACGACTTGCCCTTGGCCATTGCGAGCCTCCACTCCACCCTCCGTGGGTACCACCTCCAGCTCGTCCCCCGGCAGCACAGGCGCTGTGAAGCGGGCCTCGAAGCCTCTCAGGCGGTCTAGCCCTACCTGGGCTACTATGCCGTCCAGGACAAGGCTGGCTGTTAGAGGCCCGTGCGCGATCACTGATGGCAGCCCTGCGCTGCGAGCAAACTCGTCGTCGAAATGGATAGGGTTGAAGTCACGGACCGCACATCCGAAACGGGCGATCTGTAATCGATTGATAGGGCCCACCTTGAAGGGTTTCAGCTCCATCGCTTAGTCCCCCCTTTCGATGAACACGGTGCGCTGACGGCATATCAGTTCGCTCTGTTCGTCTTTGAACTCGCTCACCACCACGGCGAAGCGAAGGTTGCCCTTGGTATAGGCGTCGTCGACGTATACCCTGATGCGCACCCTCTCCCCAGGCTGGAACGGGCGAGCCCATTCATAGGACTGGGTCCCCAACAGGGCCTTCCTGAGGTCGATGTTCAAGGCGTCCACCAGGGCCCGCTCGCCAGCTATCGCTGGGCCAAAGTACGGCACTAGGCTAGCTGTCTCCTTACTTGTCGAGCTGCCGATAACTGCGGCCAGGGTCTCCATTTGCCGGGACGAGAGGACCTCCTCAACTTCGAACAGCACTTTCCCTTTCACAGATTCGTCCATATCCTGACCTCCTTTTGAAGAGAATGTCTCTCGGTGCCCTCCTCCAACCATCGCATCTCTTCAAATGGGTTGTGGCACGAGTTACAGTACCATATAGCCCGACATACCGAGGCCCCGAAGGGCGACTCTTGGCGCACATTCACCGAGTCACAGTAGGGACAACGCAGCCGTCGGCGGCCCTCGCTATCTAGCTCCGGAATCGCGATCCCGTACTCACGCAAGCGACGTCGGCCCTCTGGACTGATAAGCCCCGTGGACCAGGCGGCAGCGTCCAGCCAGCGACAGCGTATATCACGATCGCCAAAGGCGACCTTCAAGCGCTTTTCCACAAGCAAGCGGATGAGCTCGCGGGCGGGGCACCCCGCCCGGGTAGGGATAAGCTCCACCTCTATGACTCCGTCCGCCGCGGTCCCACAGTTCGCCACCAGCCCCAGGTCGACGATGCTCACCGGAGCCTCAGGATCCTCCACATCACGCAGCACCGCCAGAATCTGCTCGCTGGAGAGTGGTTCGTTATCGGCACCCATAGACCCGCCCCCTCCTTTAGCCCCAGGTGATGGCTTCCGGATCTGACCGATAGATGCGCTGCTGCTCACGCACGAACTCCCAGAAGGACGAGACATCCGGCCCAGGCTTGGGCTCGCTAGCCATCTGAGATAGCAGACTGTCGGCGTGCGGGAGCGATAACGGCGCCAAGACCTTAGCTACGGACTCAGCCCACTGGCGGCGGAGAGTGGCCGGATCCCACCACGTTGGAGCATCCTTTACCCAGAACGTATCAGTCACGTAAGGGAGCAATAACTCTATGGCGGATCCCAGTCGCTGGCGTGCCTCAGGGTGACGACCAAGGGACGTTATCCACCAGCGCCAGTAACGTCGGTGTTCCTCTTCCTCCCGTTCCATGATAGCGACGATGCCTGCTAAATCTTCCACCTCCGATAGTCGCCCCACCCGCACGCTTTCCGCTTCCTCGTACAAAAAGGCCCTGACGACGAAGGCCGCCCAGTCGTCCAGAAGTTCCAGCTTGAGCAGGCTAGAGTTTCGGAAATCTGAGGGTTCCCGCTCGAAGAAGTACCGCTCCTTGTCTCGCCGTCGCTCGACATCTGGGCCCGGGAATAAAAGGCCCAGCAATAGCTCGGCATGGCCGAACTCGTCTTGACCGATGCTGGCCATGGCAAGGATCTTCTCCAGATCTGGGCTAGCCCCACAGGAGCGGCCCAGCAAATAGGTCGCGAAGAAGATCTCGTCGTCCGCCCAGGCACGCACGATGGGCTCGAGGTCTGCTCTCATGGTACTGCCTCACCCCGTGGACAACTTAGGTGGCGTATAGCCAGCGGCCGCCAGCTTACGGACGTAGAACGATGGCCGCCGAAACTCTGTCTCCTGGATGCGCCTTCGGTCCCACTCGGCATCAGGGATCATCTCCGCTATAAACCGACGGTCTACAACCCACAGCCGCTCGAAAGTGTCGAGACGGAGGAAGATGTGGTATGCCGCTTCTAGAGCCGACTCAGGATCGGGTGCCCGCACGCTCCCTACGTGCTGCAATGGCTCCCCCTTCCTGAATCTCACAAATGCTTCGTATTCTTGCACCGCTTACACCCCCTAAGCTGCCAAGGGCAGCTCCTTTAGAGCTTTCAGCGCCCATTGGTCATTCTCGTAGCTTCTCTTGAACTCCTCCACGTACCACTCTTCAAGCGGCGTTCGCTGCCGTATGAGGTGGAAAAATCGGTCCCAGTCCAGAGGCGAGTAGCGCCACTCTCCTGTATCCGGGTCACGCTCCAGGTTCGGGTCGGGCTCCACCCCCAAGCTGCGGACGATGGGGTAGAGCATGCTGATCCATTGCTGCCGCAACGTCTCGTTTTCATCCACCTTCACCCGCCATTTGCGCCAGTCCCTGCCTTTGGTAAGGTGCTCAGGAGGCCCGAACTGATAGATGGCGATATGCCACCACTTAGCGAGCCCCTCCTGCACCTGAGCGCGCTGACGGGGGGTACCCTCGGTCACCAGCTCGTGGCAAAGTTGAAGGGCATGGTAGAAATGGAATGACTCTTCCCTCATGATCTTTTTCATCACGCGACAATAAGGCAAATAGCTACCGTGAGCCAAAGAACGGAACTGAACGACGGCGGCAGAATTGGTTAACAAGAGGAAGGCGGGCAGCTCGCCCCAGCTATCTACGGGGAACTTGAACGGGTAATTAAGGTGTATACGGCCTTCTAAGTAATCGCTGAACAGTTCCTCGCGGCTCTTACCAAGATCTTCCAGCATCCGCGCGGTGATGTGGCAGTGGCCTACCTCGTCCTGGATCTTGCCGAGGAGAGGGCGCCGACGCCATAAGGTGGGCGCCATGTACAGCCATCTCCGGAAAAGAGGCATGGGCACGACCTCAAGGATAGCTTGGAAGCTCGCTATCTTTATGACTTCGTTCTTGTACTCTTCTGGCATCCAATCCCCTGCCTCTACTTTGCCGCCGGCCTGGATGTAGGCCACAAACCCATCCACGTCCTCCATGGAGGGAGGGAGCCTATGAACCGGTTCACCCATCATTACACCCCCTGTTTGTAACTATTCGGTCTACTATTCGTTTGAAAACAGTATAGAGCGGCTACCCAGGTTTGTCAACCCCGTAAGGGCTTGTCTTGCAAATCACGACCTGCAGCGGACGGGTGCAGGGCTGAGGGGCCAGGGTCGTAGCAAGTGCATTAAGAGGCGCAACAGCAGGCGCAGGTTGTAGGCCACGGCCTCCAGGTAGGCCCGCTTCTGGGCCATCTGGGGCAGCACCTCCGGCAGGTAGCCGCCCCACAGCCTCGTCTTCACCGCCCCGAAGACGCCCTCCACCACCCCCCGCAACCGGTAGAGGGAGGGATCGAAGTGCCTCCTGCCCGAGAGCCGCCTCTCGTCCCTCGGCTCTCCCCCTCCCTTGAGGGGGATGTGCGCCACAAGCCCCTTCTGGGCTGCCAGTTGCCGCAGGGAGATGGCATCGAAGCCGGCGTCGGCCAGGAGGTGGCCTTGGGCCCTTGCCCCTGCCAGAGCCAGGAGCCCCAGGCGGACATCCGAGGCGTAGGCAGGGCCCACCGCCACCCCCTCCAGGACCAGGAGCCTCCCTCGCCGGTAATAGCGCACCAGGCAGAGGAGGCGGCTGTGGCCTCGCACCTGCCAGAGCTGGCTTCCCCGCCGCCACCTGAGCTGCTGCCCCTTGCTACGGTGGGCCAGCCCCGTGCTGTCCATGAGCAGCAGCGCCTCTTCCTGGGGGAGGAGGGGCTGGAGCCGCTCCCTGAGTCTCTCGAAGAGGCCCCAAAGCTCCTCCTCCCCTATCCCCTTGGCGAAGCGGTGCAGGGACTGGAAGGAGGGGCAGGGCCGGTCAGGGAAGAGCTCCCGGTAAAGCTCCACGGTGTGGCGGTAAGTGGCCTTAAGATAGGCCCGGAAGAGGAGGAGGGCCAGGTAGAGGTCCCAGCCGTAGACCCAGGGGTGGCCCCGCCGGCGCTGTGGCCCCCGCCCCCGGTAATGGGCCTCGGCCAGCTCGAGACAGACCAGAAACGCCTGCCGCAGCCTGCCGCTACCTTTCGCCATGGCATACCAAGCCTATCTCCAGCCCTTTTGCAAGACAAGCCCCTATAGGCTTGACATGGTTGTCAGCATGCATAAAATGAAAGGGAAGCTTGCAGGTTAAGCGCTTGCTAGGGGGAGGGGCAAGCATGGATAAGGATATGCTCTACAAGCTTACGCACGACGAGGACTTGCCGCCATTGCGGTTGGACTGGCTGAGGCCTGAGGATCGGGCGCGCATCGAGGCCACGCGGCTGCGCCCTACTCGCAAGGGCCTGACCATCGAGCAGGTGGAGGCCCTCACGGCAACGGTGGACGTGAGCGACGACTATTCCGCCCGCCCCAAGGGGGCGCAGCGGCACCCAGCCGCCGCTCGCCACAACTGGTACTACCCAGTGCGACATGAGACATGGGCCGACAACGTGCGCCTGCTCTATGAGGAAGCTGTACAGCGGCAGTGGTCCTCGGCCACTGACATCCCATGGCACACCCTCAAGCCCTTGCCCGACGACATAGAGCGTGCCTGGTGCCAGTTCGCCACCTTCCTTACGGAGGTAGAGTTCATCGCCGGCGACACTCCAGGCCAGTGGTTGGAGCGCATTAACCCCGAGTGGTACGAGGTGAAGCTCTTCCTCCTGACTCAAATCATGGACGAGGCCCGGCACCTGGACGTGTTCCGCAAGCGGGCCCTGGCCAATGGCGGCGGCCTCATGCAGGAGAGCACGGGGGCCGGGCTGCGTATCATCCTGGAGTGCCAGGACTTCAGCGAGTTCTCGGCCATCATGCATGTCTTCGCCGAGGCCTTGGTGCAGACCCTCTTCCGCTCTGGCGAGGCTTTGGCCTACAGCGAGGCGGAGAAGACCATCTTCCGCCTCTGCGCCCAAGACGAGTCCCGCCACATTGCCTTCGGCGTCATGCACCTCAAGCACATCTTGGAGACGCAGCCCTGGCGGCGGGAGGAGATCCATTACTATCTGGACAAGATCGAGGGCCCCCTCTCGCTAGACATACAGTCGGGCCACTCGGCGGCCTCCCCCGTCTTCGACGAGGCCATCATGGTTCTGGCTGGTGGTGGCCGCAAGAACATCGACAAGGGGTTCGACTGGCTCATGCAGCTGCGGCGGCGCCAGGTCCACGAATATGTCCACCGGCTGGAGGTGGCTGGTCTGCCTGAGCGCCGATACCGCCTCAGCCCCGCCCTGCGGGCCTTCCTAGACAGCTGAGCCTCACTGGGCGGTGCGCCATGGGTGAGGAGCTGCAGATTCCGGAGGATCTTGCCCAGGTAGCCCATGAGAAGGGCTTCCCCCTGGATCTGGTGCGCCGTGCCCTGGCTCTGGGGTTCCCTCCATCCCTGATAGCCGCTCAGATCAGGGCAGGGGCGCAGCCCGAACAGGTGGCCGCCTACCTAGATGAGCAGGAGCGAGTGCGGGCAGGGGGCGAGGTGCACATACCGCCGGAGGTTCAGCAGCTGGCCCGCCAGCGTCGCTGGCCAGAGGAGCTCATAAAAAGGGCCGTGCGCGCTGGCCTATCCATGCAGCAGGTGAAGGATTTCCTGGAGTCGGGACTGCGCGCCGACCAGATGGAGCGTGTGGTCATCCTGCGGGAGAGGGCCCGCGAGGCGGGAGGCCCTCCTGTCACCCTGGAGTGGATGAACGCCAGGACGGAATGGGGCATACGCGTCAAGCCCGGCAAGAAAGGGCTTACCTTGGGCTCCCTCAACGTGGGCTCCTACGGCGATATCCCCGACTACTGGCCGCGGCAGACGGAGATGCCCCGGGGGGCGGCACCCAACCCCCTCTCCCCATCCATGGGGTACAGCATCTATGAGAAGGCCGAGCTTTGGGCCGATCACGCTGCCGACCTCTATGAGGAGGCCATCCAGAGGCAGTGGAAGCCGGCTACCCACATCCCTTGGGACGACATCCCTCCCCTCCCTGAGCCGTTGGAGCAGGCCCTCTGTCAGCTATGCACTTATATGTGCCAGAACGCCATGGTCATATCCGACACCATAGGCAAGTGGCTCAAGGAGATGAGCTACGGCTACCACGAGGTGAAGGTTTATATGGCCACGGCGGGCTTCGACTATGCGCGTCACATGGACGTGTTTCGCAAGCGGGCCTACCTCAACGGCGTGGGGATGGGGCGCCAGAGCCCTGGCTACTACTTGCGGCCCATCAAGGACGCCCGCCGCTGGACCGAGGCCTCCACCATGATGTTCATCTTTAACACTTCTTTCCTCATGCATCTGTGCCAGGTGGGCTACTACACGGCCCGCAGCGAGGGCGATGCGCTTATCTTCGCGCTCACCATGCAGGACCTGGCCCGCCAGACGGCCTATGGGGTGGAGCACCTGCGCTACTTCCTGCTGCGTAAGCCCGAGTGCCGCCTAGAAGTGGACGGCTACCTGCAGAAGATAGAGGCCTTCTTCGCCTACGAGGACGATAAAGACCCCACCCTCCAGGAGGCCCTAGTGGTGCTTCTGGGTGGTGGCCTGGGGAGGGAGGAGCTGAAGCGGGGCTGGCAGCTGCTGCACCGCTTCCGCCGGCGCTGGATAGCTGACTACCTATGGCGGCTGGAGGCGGCGGGCATGCCCGAGAGGCGGCAATACCTCTTCTTCTACCTTAGGCAGTGGCTTCCCCAGCACCAAGAGGTCACCGTCACCACGGGAGGGACGTCATGACTCAGGAGGTCGCCCAGGCAAAGGCGGTGTTCCCATCTCTGGAGTGGTTCCAAATCCTGAAGGAGATGGTCAACCATGATGAGGGGTTCCGCCGCATAGGCACTTGCGACACCACTATGGGCATCAAGATCACCGACCGGCAGAAGTACTATCTGGTGACCTTCGAGGCCTTCGAGGTAGCCGACGTGCGGGAGGTATCGGAGGAGGAGGCAGAGGAGGCCGATTTCTGGCTGGAGGGCCCTTTTGCCCTATGGCGAGAGATGCTGGAGAACATCAAAGCCCACGGGAAGGCCGACCACCAGCACACCCTCAATACCATCGACCTGGAGATGCCCGAGGGATTTGCCCGCTCCCATGATGGGCTGCGCCGGGACGCTTTTTACCGCTTCAACCAGTCCCTGCAGTACTTCTTTAACGCTTCCTCCCGCATCGATACGGTCTTCGAGGATTAAGGGTGGAGCAGGACCTGCATATGTAGGCGTGCCTCCACCTCCTGTAGCATTCGTTCAGCCAGGGTGGCGCCCACGGGCGAGAGGATGCGCTCGAGGAGAGGGCGGCGGGGCCGCACGGAGACTAGCTGTCTGGGGGTGCGACCCATCTCGCAGGCCATATCTAGAGCCATCTCCAGGTCGCCCAGGTCGTCCACAAGGCCCAGCTCCCGTGCTCGGCTGGCGGTAAAGAACTCGCCGGTGGCGTATCTGCGCACCTCCTCCAGGGGCAAGCGGCGGGCCTCCGCCACCCTTCTGATGAACCACTCGTAGTACTCATCACGGAGGGCGGCCAACTTCTCCACCTCCTCAGGGGTGGGCTCTCGCCAGGGTTGCATCATGTCCTTGTGCTCTCCCACGCGGCTGACGAACATGCGCACGCCGATCCTCTCCAGCAGCTCCCGCACCACTGGCCTGGCGATGATGACGCCGATGGACCCCACGAGGGCAGTGGGCGGGGCCACGATGCGGCGGGCGGCACAGGCTACCAGGTAGGCACCCGAGAGGGCCACATTGCTCACGTAGGCCACCACCGGCTTGCTCTGGGAGAGACGGCCCACGGCCCGGTGAAGCTGCTCAGCCAGGGTGGCCGAGCCCCCGGATGAGTCTATGTCCACCACTGCCGCCCGCACCCAGGGCTGTTGGGCCAGGGCGGTGATAGCCCGCGCTAGCTCTCCTACTCGGCCACTTTGGAGAAGGGGGCCGTGCACCTCCACCAGGGCCACCTTAGGGGGCTGCCAGGGCCATGGCTTGACCATCCAACGCATAGGCATCCCTCCATCGTATATGGGCTCCTTTTCGGGCCCAGGGCCTGCTGCTATCATATCGGTGGACTTGAAGGGAGGGAAGAGATGATCGGGCCCTTGGACGAGTTCTTAGTCCACCAGACGGAGAAGCCTACCGCCCAGGTGGCCTCCGACCACCAGGCTTGGCAGGACCGTTTCTACTTCAACATCCACGACTGGAATGGCAGGTTTGTAGCTATCACTGGCCTAGGTGCCTACCCCAACCGCCAGGCCATGGACGCCTACCTATTTGTGGTCTATGAGGGGCAACATTACTCCTGCTACCGCTTCCGCGCCATGGAGGGGGACCGCCATAACATGCAGGTGGAGGGGCTCTCCTTCCAGGTGGTGGAGCCCATGAAAAGCTGGCGTCTGCAGCTCTCCGACCCCGAGAACGATATCGCCGCCTCCCTGGAGTTCCAGGCCCGGTGCCCGCCCTTCGCCTTCTCCCCCATCGAGTGGAGCAAGGATGGGCGGCTGGTGGTGCGCCAGTACCACTATACTCAGGCCGGGCGCTACCGTGGCCAGTTCCGGATCGGCCCGGTGACGTTATCAGAAGGGTTGGTGGGGATGCGCGACCGGTCTTGGGGCATCAGGGTGTTGCAGGACGTGGACGTGTGGATCTGGGTCTCCGCCCAGTTTCCCCAGTACTGCATCACTGCCTGGCTGTGGGAGACGCGGGCCGGCCAGGCAGTCCACTTCGATGGGGCCAAGGTGCCCGAGGAGGGCCCCATCACCAGGTTCTCGGGCATGGCACATGAGCTGGAGCTGTGGCCAGGGACGCGTAGGCCCCGCCGAGGCCTCTTCCGCTTGGCTTTGGAGGGGGGTGGGCACTGGGAGTTGGAGGCCCAGGAGCTGACATCCATCTTCATCGGTGGCCCAGGGCCCAGGTGGTCAGAGGACGACTCCAAGGCTCTGGCCCAGGCCGACCAGCAGGCCGTGGGGTTCGACCAGCTGTGCCGTTTTCGGCTCGGGGACGACGAGGGGTATGGCATCGTGGAGTTCTTCGTAGTGGGGGGGAGCGAGCGTTACGGCATCCCGCCCGTACCCTGGCCTGGCTGAGGGCCGAGGCCTTGCACCCCTCTCTGAATTAGGCTTAGCCACTCGCCCATGGTGAAGGCTGGCCCCGCCTCCTGGTCCAGGAGGCGCGACCAGTTCACGGAATAGGCATTACGGCGGCCCACCTTCTGCTTGGCGATAAGGCCAGCCTCCTCCAGATCGGCCACCAGGCGGTAGACAGCCCTCTCGGTGAGGCCCAGCCCTTGGGCCATCTGGCGCAGGGTGGCGTGGGGGTCACGGGCGATGTAGGCCAGCACGAGCCCGTGATTGCTCAGAAGGCGCCACCTTCGCCCCTCCGCCATCGTCCTCTCCTCGCCGTCTCCCCTTGTGGAAAACCTTTCGAAAACTGGCCCTCATCCACAGGCCCATCCGCCTCTGGCACGGCTATGCTAGAATTGAATTTCCCGTTTGAAAAAGCTGCTTTGAGCTTTCAGGCAAAAATTTTCGTGTTTGGTTTTGCCTGAAAGGCAAAGCCTGAACTGAACTTCACAAGTTAGACGGGGAGGGGGAGGGGGAGATTACAAGGGAGGGCAGGTCTATGGACCAAGGGAGAGACGATGGGTGCCACCGGGCCAACGGCCCGAGCCAGGTGGAGTTCTGCCGTCTGTACGAGGCCTATTTCCCACGCCTCATGGCCTATGTCCTGAGTCGTCTTCCCCAGCGGGAGGTGGCCGAAGACATCGTGGCCGAGGCCTTCCTGCGGGCCTATCTGCACTGGGACAGCCTGCGGAACAAGGGGGCGGTGGAAAGCTGGCTCTTTAGCATCGCCCACAACCTGTTGGTGAGCTATGTGCGGGCCCAGGCCAGGACCTCGCGGTGGTGGGAGCAGGCGGAGAGGATCGATGACTCGCCTGAGGAGGCAGCCTTGGACCAAGACGAGCGAAGGCGCATGTGGAAGGCCATGGCCCGCCTGCCCCAGCGATACCAGCAGGTGCTCTCCCTCAGGTTCGAGCTGGGCCTCTCCCACCGTCAGGTGGCGCAAGTGATGGGCGTCAGCGAGGGCAACGCACGGGTCCTCCTCCTGCGGGCCTTGCGCCGACTGCGGGCTATAATGTCGCAGGAAGAAGCCATCAGGCACGGGGCCCGATGACCCCCTCCCGCCTTAGGGCTTCGATCTCCTCCCAGGTAAAGCCAAACTCCAGCAGCACCTCTTCTGTGTGTTGGCCGAACTCAGGGGCGGGGCGGCGGATGGATGGGGGCGTCAGGCTCAGGTTGACCCCAGTGTTGACCATCTTAATCCGACCGTACTGGGGGTGATTCACCTCCACTATCATGTCGTTGGCTATCACCTGGGGGTCGTGCGGTAGGTCGGCGTACTCTTGCACCACCTCACAGAGAAGATCGTGCTGGCGGAAAAGCTCCACCCATTCCTGAGCTGACCTTTGCAGGAATAGCTCGTCCAGCTTCTGGATGAGCTGCATGAGCTCGGAGGCGTGAAAGCGGAGCCACTGGATATCCAGCACCTCTGGCTCCAGCAGGACGCCCGTGGCCTCCTGCATCACCCTGCGGAACACGGGCCAGTAGCGGCCCAGTTGGGCCATGGCCAGCTGGATCCAGCGCCCATCTCTACACCGGTAATGGTTCCAAAGGGGACTGGTGAGGCGACGGGAGATACGGGGAATAGGCTGGCCGCCATAGGTGCCCGTGAGTAGGAAGGTGTTGATGTTCCAAGCCTGCACAGCGAGGGCGGCTTGCAACAGGGAGCCGTCTACCATCTGGCCCTGACCGGTGCGTTCCCGGTGATAAAGGGCCACCATCACCCCCAGGGCCAGGAGAAAGGCCCCCACCTGGTCGGCCAGGCCGTTGACGGTGCGGCAAGGGGGGCCATCGGGCTCGCCGGTGATGCTCATGATGCCGCCTCGGGCCTGCACCAGGGGATCGAGGGCCGGCAGATGGGACTCGGGGCCCCGCAGCCCGAACCCAGAGGCGGAGGCATATATAAGGCGGGGGTTGAGGGGACGGAGACTATCGTAGTCCAGGCCCAGCCGCTGGGCCACCCCAGGGCGGAAGTTCTGAACTAGGATGTCCACCCCACGCACCAGGCGCCGCAGCACCTCTCGCCCCTTCTCCTGCTGCAGGTCCACCACGATGCTCCGCTTGTTGCGGTTATGGGTCTCGAAGTAGGCGTTGGGGGCGTCGGGGCGGAGGGCGTACATCACCAGGGAGCGGCCAGGGTCGATGGCATTGGGGCCCTCCACCTTGATGACGTCCGCTCCGAAGTCAGCCAGGACGGCGGAGGCCATAGGTCCCTGCTGCCAGATGGTGAGGTCGAGCACCTTGATGCCTTCCAGTGCCAGCATCGTTTCCTACCCCCTTTATGGTCTGTGGGAAAGCTCCTTCAGCTTCCCCACCAGCGCCGGCAGGGCGACGCCCGCCGGGGCCCGGATGACCACATCGCACAGGTCGCTGAGGGCCGTCTCCATAGGGTTCACCTCGATGAGCTTCCCCCCTTGTCTTTTCACGTCCACAGGGAAGCCTGCAGCGGGGTAGACTACGCCCGAGGTGCCCACCAGGAGCATGCAATCACACATGGCCGTCTGGCGGATACATTCGTCCAGGGCATCGGGAGGTATGGGCTCCCCGAACATGACGGTGTCCGACTTTACTATGCCCCCACAGTGGGGGCAACGCGGCGGTATCTCCTTGATCTCGAATTCCTCCACCCACCAGCGGGTATGACACCTTATACATCGCAGCTTGCGGCGGTTGCCATGGATCTCCGTGATGTTGCGGCTCCCTGCCTCTTGGTGCAGGTTATCGATGTTCTGGGTGATGATGTGGTGGAGGAAACCCAGGTCTTCCATCTCCTTCAGGGCGTAGTGGCCGGGGTTAGGGCGCGCCTGGTCTAGGGCTTCTAGTAACTCCCGGTACACTGGGGAAGGGCGCATCCGCTCCTCCCACCAGCTCTTGGGGTCTTCCAGAAAGCGCTGGTAGCCCAACATGTCGGGCTCCCCATACTTGGTCCAGAGGCCCCCTGGGCCCCGGAAAGGGGGGATTCCTGACTCCACGGAGAGGCCTGCCCCCACCAGGGCTACCACGTGCCGTGATCGGAGGATGATGTGGGCGGCCTCCTCCACCCGTGCCTCTTGCTCCTGAGGCAGGGTCATGGCGCTCCTCCCGGGGTGGGTATCAAGGTGACGATGACGGTCCTCTCCCGTGGTCCATCGAACTCGGCCAAGAAGATGCCCTGCCAGCGGCCCAGGGCTAGGTCGGCCCCCTCCACGGGGACCCAGGCCCCCTGCCCTACTAGGCTGCTCTTGATGTGGGCGTCGGCGTTGCCCTCCAGGTGATGGTAGCGACCGTTGCGGGGCACTAAGGCCGCCAGACGCTCTAGGATGTCCTGACACACCGAAGGGTCGGCGTTCTCGTTGATGATGATGCCGGCGGTGGTGTGAGGCACGAAGAGGTAGCAAAGGCCCTGAACAAGGCCGCTTCTTCGCACCACCTCCCTCACCTCGGAGGTGATCTCCTCCAAGGATTCCCTGCCGCGTGTCTGCACCTTGATGTGAGCGCGCATGGCTGTCCTCAGGCTGCTCCCTCATTATATTAGGCGCCCGTCCTGACGTCAGCTCTGGCTTGACCTGTCCCTCGGATAGGGATACGGTGCTGGGGGATGGACCGCACCCCATGCGTATTGAGCATCGCTGGCTCCGACCCCAGTGGAGGGGCAGGTATCCAGGCTGACCTCAAGACGTGTGCCGCGCTGCAAGTCTATGCGGCCACGGTGGTTACGGCCGTCACCGTTCAAGATACCGCGGGGGTCAGGGAAGTATTTCCCCTGCCCGCTGCCTTGGTGGCTGCTCAATTGGACGCCATTGCTCGTGACGTGGCCTTGGCATCTGTCAAGACGGGCATGCTGGCCACGGCGGAGACGGTGGAGGTGGTGGCTGCCAAGGTGCGGGAACACTCCCTCCCCCACCTAGTGGTGGATCCCGTCATCTCCTCCCACGATGGCTTCCCTCTCCTCACGGAGGACGGGATAGAGGCCCTGAGGCGTCTCCTCCTCCCCCTGGCCACAGTGGTCACCCCTAACCTGCCGGAGGCGGAGAGGCTGGTGGGTCACCCCCTGCGGGATCCGTCTGACATGCGGTTGGCAGCCAAGGAGATCCGGTCCCTTGGGCCAAAACTGGTGGTCGTGAAAGGTGGGCATGGCGAGGGGCCGTTGGCAGTGGACCTTGTCTATGACGGCCAAGCCTATCTGGAGCTCTCGACCCCTCGGCTGCAGGGGGTGGCGGCCCACGGCACCGGCTGTACGTTCGCCACGGCCATTGCTGCCTTCCTGGCGCGGGGGATGGAGCCCCTGGAGGCTGTGCGCCAGGCCAAGGATTTCGTGGCCCAGGCCCTGGCCCATGCCTTCCCCGTGGGTCGGGGGCGGAGGCCTTTGCACCACTTCTGGGCCTGGTGGCGGGCTCCCCCGGAAAGGGCGAGTTGACATCCCTTGGGCAGGGGTATAAGCTGACGGTAGAGCCTGCCGGTGGACAGGCCCGATCGGGAGCTCGGGTGCCTGGGCTCTGCCCGGGCCGGCCGGGCTGAGAGGCCCCGACCGTAGCGGGGCGACCGTCGGAACCTGACCTGGGTAATGCCAGCGGAGGGAAGGGCACGGCAGGCCAAGCTGAAGCCCTCTTGGTACCGCCGTCCCCTCCCGCTGCAAAAGTCAGGTCCCCCGGCTAAGGCATCGGCCTTTGGAGGTGAGGCAAAGGTGGCACAGGCGTTGGAGACCATAAGGGCCCCCATCCCCCCGGCGTTTCCCAACAGCCGCAAGGTGTACGTGGTAGGCTCGCGCCCTGATATACGCGTGCCCTTCCGTGAGGTGCTTCTGTCGCCCACCAAGACAGCGAGGGGCGAGGAGGAGAACCCCCCGCTGCGCCTTTACGACACCAGCGGCCCCTACTCCGACCCGGCCGTGGAGAAGGACCTGGCACGGGGACTGCCTCCCATTCGTCTGGCCTGGATCCTAGAGCGGGGGGATGTGGAGGAGTATGAGGGCAGGTCTCTGGACCCTCGGGACGATGGTCTGCGACCGGGAGAGGAGCGCCGTTTCGGCCTGCCTCAGCGACGCCGGCCCCTGCGGGCCAAGGCGGGGCGGGCGGTGACGCAGATGCATTACGCCCGTCGTGGCATCGTCACCCCGGAAATGGAGTTTGTGGCCATAAGGGAGGGGGTAGACCCGGAGTTCGTGCGACAGGAGGTAGCCCGTGGCCGGGCCATCATCCCCGCCAACATCAACCACCCTGAGCTGGAGCCCATGATCATCGGCCGCAACTTCCTGGTGAAGGTCAACGCCAACATCGGCAATTCGGCTTTGGCCTCCTCGGTGGCCGAAGAGGTGGAGAAGATGATCTGGGCCATCCACTGGGGGGCGGACACGGTGATGGACCTCTCCACCGGCAAATACATCCACACCACCAGGGAGTGGATCCTTCGCAACTCCCCGGTGCCCGTGGGCACAGTGCCCATCTACCAGGCGCTAGAGAGGGTAGGCGGCAGGCCGGAGGACCTCTCCTGGGAGGTGTTCAGGGACGTCCTCATCGAGCAGGCCGAGCAAGGGGTGGACTACTGGACGATACACGCTGGCGTGCTCCTGCGCTACATTCCTCTAACGGCTAAGAGGGTGACGGGCATCGTCTCCCGTGGGGGATCCATCATGGCTGCCTGGTGCTTGGCCCATCACCAGGAGAACTTCCTCTACACCCACTTCCGCGAGATCTGCGAGATCGCCCGCACCTATGATGTCTCCCTCTCCTTGGGCGATGGTCTACGCCCTGGCTCCATCGCCGATGCTAACGACGAGGCCCAGCTGGCGGAGCTCCGCACCCTGGGGGAGCTGACCAAGATAGCCTGGGAATATGATGTGCAAGTGATGATCGAGGGCCCGGGCCACGTCCCTATGCACAAGGTGAGGGAGAACGTGGAGCTGCAGATGGAGTGGTGCCATGAGGCCCCCTTCTACACTCTGGGGCCCATCGTCACCGATATCGCCCCTGGCTACGACCACATCACATCGGCCATCGGGGCGGCCATGATCGCCATGTATGGCACGGCCATGCTGTGCTATGTGACCCCCAAAGAGCACCTGGGCCTGCCCAATAAGGAGGACGTCAAGCAGGGGGTCATCACCTATCGCATCGCCGCCCACGCTGCCGACCTGGCCAAAGGTCACCCCATGGCCCAACGCTGGGACGATGCCCTCTCCAAGGCCCGCTTCGAGTTCCGGTGGGAGGACCAGTTCAACCTCTCCCTGGACCCAGAAACAGCTCGCGCTTACCACGACGAGACCCTGCCCGCTCCTGGGGCCAAGGTGGCCCACTTCTGCTCCATGTGCGGCCCCAAGTTCTGCGCCATGAAGATCACCCAGGAGGTGCAGGAATATGCCCGCCGACGCGGTATCCCCCTGGAGGAGGCCCTTCAGGAGGGCATGAAGGAGAAGGCGGAGGAGTTCCGGCGCGCTGGCTCCCGTCTCTATGTGGAGAGCGAGTAGGGAGATGAGGGGATGGAGGACTACCTAGAGATCGCTGGCAAGAAGTTCCGCTCCCGTCTCATTGTGGGCACGGGGCGGTTCCGGTCCATGGAGGAGATGGTGAAGGCCATCGAGGCCTCAGGGGCGGAGATGGTGACGGTGGCTATAAGGCGTCTCCCCCTGGATCGGCCAGGTGAGCCCAACCTCATGGACTACATCGATTGGAACAAGTATCAGATCTTGCCCAACACGGCCGGTTGCCGCACCGCTGAGGAGGCCATCTTTATCGCTCGCTTGGCGCGGGAGTTGACGGGCACCAACTGGATCAAGCTGGAGGTGGTGCCCGACCCCCGCTACCTCCTGCCCGACCCCATCGGGACACTGCGGGCGGCGGAGCAGCTAGTAGCGGAGGGGTTCGTGGTGCTGCCCTACATCCACGCCGACCCGGTGCTGGCTAAGCAGCTGGAGGAGGTGGGGTGTGCCACGGTCATGCCCCTGGGCTCGCCCATAGGCTCTGGGCGGGGCATCTTTACCCTGGAGGAGATCCAGATCATCGTCGAGAATGCCAAAGTGCCAGTGGTGGTGGATGCTGGCCTTGGGGCCCCATCCGACGCGTCCTTGGCCCTGGAGGTGGGGGCCGATGCTGTACTGGTGAACACGGCCATCGCCCAGGCCAAGGACCCAGTCCTCATGGCGGAGGCCTTTCGTCTGGGGGTGGAAGCGGGACGCAAGGCCTTCTTGGCGGGCCGCATCCCCAAGAAGGCCCTGGCGGAGGCCTCCAGCCCCATGGAGGGGGTGCCCAGGCCAGCCTCTTGAGGTGTTGACCTCCCTCCCTGGCCTTGGCACTCCGATGATGAAGTTCCTTCGTTCACCCTCATGTCGTGAGCGAGGGGGGTGAAGGGGTGAGAGCATCATCTTTGCCCCTTCCCTGCCTCATGTTGGTGACCGACCGCCACCTGTCCTCTCTGCCGTTGCCCCAGGCGGTGGCCCAGGCGACGGCAGGTGGGGTAGGGGTGGTGCAGCTCCGAGAGAGAGACCTCCCGGCTGGCCAGCTGCTGGCTTTGGCGCTGGAGCTGCGCCGGGCCATGGCAGACGAAGCCCTGTTGGTCATCAACGACCGGGTGGATGTGGCCCTGGCCTGCCATGCTCAAGGCGTCCACCTCCCCGAGGCGGGCCTGCCAGTGGCCGCTGCCCGCCGTCTGGTGGGGGAGAGGATGCTGGTGGGCCGGTCCGTCCATGGCTTGAAAGAGGCCCTGCGAGCACAAGAGGAGGGGGCGGACTACGTAGTGGTAGGGCCTATATATCCCACTCCTTCCCATCCCGGGGTGGCAGGGGCGGGGCCTCAACTTGTGCGGGAGGTGGCCAGTGCCTTAAAGATACCTGTGCTGGCCATCGGTGGCATCGACGAAGGGCGGGTGACGGAGGTGGTGAGGGCAGGGGCGGCAGGTATAGCTGTCATATCTGCTATATTGGGTAGCGGGGACATGATAGCGGCGGCCCGGCGCCTGCGGGAGGCCTTGGAAAGGAGCTGGGCAGGGCTAAGGGCATGAAGGTCATCATCAATGGCGAGCAGATAGAGCTCCCGCGCCCCATGACCATCGCCGAATACGTGGCGGAGCTGCCGGCCGATGCCCGACATGTGGCCGTGGCCCGCAACGGGGAAGTGGTCCCTCGTCACCTGTGGGCCCAGGTCACCCTTCAGGAGGGGGACGTCCTAGAGGTGGTGCGCATGGTGGGCGGTGGCGCTGGGATGCCACACTGCACAAGCACAAGATGGGGGGCGACATCTTTTTGGCGGTAGAATGGTGTTAGATGTTCGAGCGGGGGGTGGAGAGCGATGCGCGGCTTGTTGGTCGGCTTCTTGATGGGGCTGGTGGTAGGACTGGCCTTGGGCCTTATGGTGGCGCCCAGCGCCGGGGCAGAGATGCGACAGCGCATCCGGGAACGGACGGCCCCTGCCCTGGAGAGAGTGCGCGAGAGGTTGCGGCGGCAGCAGGAGGCAGCTTAGCGCAGACGGGCCAGGAACCCGAACCCTTGACCCCACAGGCGCATAATATCGGCCAGGAAAGCCAACGGGTTGGCCTGCAGGGCTGGAGTCACGTGCCGGAAGATGGTCAGCTCAGAGTAGATGGCGTGGCGATCCATCGCCCGCAGCTCATCCCGTAGCGCTCTGGACTGTGTATAAGGGACGAATGGGTCGTGCCGGTCGGCCACGATGAAGACGGGTGCCCTCACATTCTGTAGATGGGTACGGGGGGAGAGGATGTCCAGCACCCGCGCCAGCTCCGGCGGGGCCTGGGAGAGGGCCTGTAGGGCCAGCAAGGGGTCCTGGGCGTTCAGGACCTGGTAAATAAGGCTTGCCGTCAGCGAGACCTCGCCAAGGGGAAGGCGGCCCACTTCCAGGGCTATAGCCAACCTCTCGCGCTCCCTGGCGTCGGGAACATAGTACAGGAGGCTGCGCTGCAGCACCTGGCGGGCCCTAGGGGCGGGCTGCCACCTCTGCCATCCTTGGGCGGTGGGCATGGCCCCGGTGGCCACGGCAGCGATGAGCTCACGCACATCGTAATAACCGCCGAAGGACCCCACGCTGTGGACCAGCTGGCTTATTCTCGGGTCGGCGGCGGCGGCAAAGGCGATGCCCTGACCTATGGAAAACCCCAAGATGCCTATCCGATTGGACTCGACATAAGGCAAAGCCCGCAAATAAAGGAAGGAGGCCACCACCGCCTCTTTATCGTCGGGGTGCAGGACATCATGGGAGAGGTAGGGGAGGACTGGCAGCATCACCACGCGGCCCATACGGGCCACGGCTTGGGCCAGGCGCACCGCCTGGGGGTGATGACGGGCCTCAGGCGCTGCCCCCATGACCACCAGCAGGGCACCGTGAGGGCCACTTCCTGGCGGCCGGTAGACGTCTGCCTCCACGGTGAGGCCGTTGGGGGCGGCCAAGACCAAGGTCTCCACCTGGGGCTGGGGGCCCTGCAGGCGGGCGAGGGGGGCGGGAAGCTCCGCTAGGATATGGGGGTAAAGCATCAGGGTGCGGACAGCCAGGCGCGAAGGCCCCCAAGCCCATAGGAAGGATCCTATGGACACGAACACCAGGCAGATGGCCACGGCGAGCCAATAACGTCTCAGGAAGGCCTTCACCGTCCCTCCCCTGCCTGCTATTTTAGCGTCGGGTATGTCCACCACTTGGGACCATAGGTTGCGGGGGCTGTACGTCATCATCGACCACCAGGTGGCCGGTGGCCGGGACGAGGTGGCGTTGGCGCAGGCCGTCCTGGAAGGGGGGGCGAGCATCCTCCAGTGGCGCGACAAGGCCCGCCCCAAGGGTCTGCAGTTGCCGGTGGCCGAGGCCATATCCCGCCTATGTCGGGAGGCAGGCGTCCCCTTCATCGTCAACGATCATCTGGACCTGGCCCTCGCCTGCGGGGCACAGGGAGTGCACCTGGGCCAGCACGATTTGCCAGTGGCGGTGGTTCGCCGTCTGGCCCCTAGGGATTTCATCGTAGGGTGCTCCACCAACAACGTGGCGGAGGCCTTGCGGGCGCAGCAGGAGGGAGCTGACTACGTATCGGTGGGGCGTCTCTTCCCCACGGCGTCCAAGGCCGATACCCGGCCCGCCACCTTGGACACGCTGCGAGCGGTGAAGGGGGCGGTGAGGGTGCCTGTATGTGCCATCGGCGGCATCGATGAGAGCAACGTGAGGTTGGTCCTTGAAGCGGGGGCGGACATGGTAGCCGTCATCGGAGCAGTCGTGTCCGCCCCTGACCCCCGGGAGGCCACCCTTCGGCTGGCCTTCCACTTCAGGAGGTGAAGAAGCGGGCGGGAGAGAAGGGCTCCAGGCCCGCAGCCTCTCCGCGCACCAGCCAGCGGGCCAGGGCCTGGCCGGTGATGGGGGCCAAGAGGACGCCATTGCGGAAGTGCCCGGTGGCCACCCACAGCCCCTCCCATTGGGGTAGAGGGCCGATCACGGGCAAACCATCGGGCGAACCCGGACGCAGGCCTGCCCAGGAGGAAGCCACCTCTGCCCTGGCCAGAAACGGGACCAGATGGCCAGCCATGCGACGTAGACGGCGGAGGCCTGCCCGTGTGGTATGGGGCCGGAACCCCACCCTCTCCACCGTAGCCCCGGCGTAGGTGAAGCCCCGTGTCTTGGGCACCAGGTACCCCTCTGGTCCCCAGATGATGTGGCGCACCACCAAACCACGGTAGGCCACCATCTGGCCCCGAACGGGAGGAGTATCGATGGGGATACCCACAGCCTTGAGAAGGCGGCCGCTCCAGGCGCCGGCTGCCACCATCACTGTGGCAGCCAGGAGCCGGCCCCGGGATGTACGCACGCCCATCACCCGCCCTTTGCGGTGGAGGAGGCGTAGAGCCTCGGCCCCCACCTCGATGCTAGCACCCAGACGCCGTGCCGCCTCGGCCAGAGCCTGGGTCAGGGAGCTCGCCTCCACCTGCCCCTCCCGCGGTGAGAAAAGGGCCATGGTCACCTGGGGCGATAGCCGCGGCTCCAGGAGGCGGGCCTCCTCCCCTCTTAGCAGCTCCACGCCCATGCCGAGGGAGGAGAGCCACTGATAGCGTGCCCTTAGCTGTTCATCATCGGCGGGAGAGAAAGATACCCGTAGGAGGCCACACTGCGAGTATCCCGTATCGATGCCTGTAAGCTCCCGTAATTCCTCCACCAAAACGGGGAACATGTTCAGGCTTTTCAAGGCTAAGTCCAGAAAGGGGCCAGGCCCATGGACCTCGGCCAGGGGAGCCAGCATCCCTGCTGACGCCCCTGATGCCTCCCCCCCTATCTCCCCTCTTTCCAGGACGGTGGCTCGTACCCCCTCCTTAGCCAGGTAGTAGGCCAGGGCGCAGCCGATGATGCCCCCACCAACGATGAGGACGTCAGGCCTGCTCATGGCTGCCGCCTCACCGGGCCAGCTGTTCCACCAACCGACGGAAGGCGAGGTGGGCCTTCCCCTTGAGGATGCCTCCGTGGCCGAAGCAGGCCACCTGAAATTCCAGGCCAGCTATTCGTCGTAGGGACTCCTTGGCCTGGTCCATATCCAGGGTGAACAGAGCAGGCGGAGGGCGGAGTCCCAGGACGTTGATGGCGGCATCCCCCACCAGCAGGACGCCCCCGTGCCGCTCCCACAGCAGGCATATGTGGCCTGGGGTGTGCCCGGGGGTGTGGACCACCCTCAGCCGGGCGGGAGTTATCTCGTCCCCATCTTGGACCTCCCAGTCCACAGCTGTCTTAGATGCTGCGGGCATCAGGCGGCTCAGGGCCTGCGCGGCGATGCGGGCAAGGCCCGTCAGCTGGGGGATGGAGGGCGCCTTCTCCCCCCGAATATATGGTGCGTCGGCCTGGTGAGCATAGACGGTGGCGCCTGTGGCATCGCGCAGCTCCTTAAGGGCGCCCATATGGTCAGGATGGTGGTGGGTAATGACGATGTGGCGCAAGGCTTCCTTGCCCCGTCCTAGGTCGCTCAGCGCCGAGAGGACGCGCTGGCCCCGCCCCGGCAACCCCGTGTCCACCAACGTCAGTTCCCCATCAGCCTCCACCAGGTAAGCGTGAACGTAGCCCATGGTGATCTGATAAAGCCCTGGCATGATCAGCGTGGCCATGGCGATACCTCCTTGCCGCCGGGCCTATAGCCATCCTCATCCCCCCTTGATAGAATAGCTGTCGAAATTTGAGGGTGTAAGGGTTATGCGCTGGGGAGTCACCATTCCGCTGGAGGGCATCCCCCTTTCTAAGCATGGGGAGGCGCTGCGTCTGGCTGAGGAGATGGGCTACACAGACTTCTGGACGGTGGAGGTGGATGGCCTGGATGCCTTTGTGCCAGCCGCCGTGGCCGCCACAACCACCGAGAGAGCCCACATCGGCACGGCCATCGCCAACATCTATACCCGCGGGCCGGCCCTTTTGGCCATGAGTGCCGCTGCCGTGGCGGAGGCCGCACCGGGCCGCTTCATCTTGGGGCTGGGAGTGAGCACTCAGACCATCGTGGAGCGTTGGAACGGCGGGAGGGTGGAGCAACCCTTGGCGCGCATGCGGGAGATGGTGCGTTTCCTGCGCTCCGTATGGGCGGGCGAGCGGGCCTCCAGCCAGCTCTTAGGAGTGCAGGGGTTTCGTCTCTCGCGACGCTTGGCCTCTCCCCCGCCCATCTTCGTGGCGGCCCTTAGGGAGGGCATGCTCCGCCTGGCGGGAGAGGTGGCTGATGGGGTTATCATCAATTGGCTTTCCCCCGATGATGTCCCCAGGGTGGTGGCCGTGGCCCGGGAGGGGGCAGCCAGGGCGGGCAAGGACCCCCAGTCTCTAGAGGTGGCCTGTCGCATCTTCGTATTGCCGCCTTTGCCCGATGGCGCCATCAGGGCCATCGGCCGGCGCTTGATGGCCGCTTACCTGACAGTCCCCGTATATGCCCAGTTCCATGCCTGGCTGGGGCGGGAGGAGGTCATCCGGCCCATGCTGCAGGCTTGGCAGGCTGGGGACAGGCAAGGGGCCCTGGAGCTCATACCCGATAGCCTCCTGGAGGAGCTGTTGGTCTTCGGGTCGCGACAGGAGTGTCTGGACAAGATCGAGGCCTATTGCCGCCAAGGCGTGACCATTCCCGTCCTCCTCCTGCTGGCCGTGGGGCAGACGCCCGAGGAGCAGGGGGAGATGGCCTTGCGCATGCTTAAGGAGCTGGCCAGGCCATAGGAGGGCTGCAGATGGACTTGCCAGGCAAGGTGGCCATCGTGACAGGAGGAGCCTCGGGCATCGGCAGGGCTACCGTTGTGGCCCTGGCCCGCCATGGAGCCAAGGTGGTGGTGGCCGACATCGACCGCTCTGGGGGAGAGGCGGTGGTGGAGGAGGTGCGGGCGATGGGGGGAGAGGCGGCCTTCGTGGCCACCGACGTCACATCCTGGGACGAGCTGGAGGCCATGTTCGCCTTCGCCGAGGCCACCTTCGGGGGTGTGGACATCTTGCACAACAACGCAGGGGTGGGCACGGGTCGACCCCGTTACCCTCAGGCCCCTCGCGAGCGGTGGGAACGCACCTTGGCCATCGACTTATGGGCGGTCATCGCTGCCACCCAGCTGGCGGTACCGGCCATGCGCCGCCGCGGGGGAGGCGTTATCGTCAATACTGCCTCCTTGGCTGGAGTCACCACCTATGTGCCGGACCCCATCTATGCGGCAGCCAAACATGGGGTGGTGGGCCTCACCCGTGCTCTGGCCCCCCTCAAGGACACCTATAACATCCGCGTCAACGCCATCTGCCCGGGGGTGGTGGACACGCCCCTGATATGGAAGGGGTTGGAGGGTCTTAGTCCTGAGGAGAGGGCACAGGCAGAGGAAGCTATCCGCCAGATGCCCAAGCTACGGCCGGAGGAGGTGGCGGAGGCTGTGTTGGAGATAATACGGGACGATTCCATGGCTGGGGAGGCGGTGGGCCTGCTGCCGGGTCGTCCCCCGCGCATTATCCCGCCCTCCATCACCCTGCGGGGCGACCCTGCCCAGAGGTTCTAGCCCCTCAGCTCGGGCATTTCGGAGTGATCGGCGATCTCCAGGCCGCGGCGGGCCAGCATTATGGCCGTGTCCCCCACCCGCTCAAAACCCTCGCCCACGGTGCCCCCTGCTAGGTAGCGGGCGTACATGTTCTCCAGGATGACGCTGAGCTTGAAGTGGGCCAGGACCACGTAAAAGTCCAGGTTGCGCAGGTCGCGACCGCTCTTCTCGGCATAGCGTTGGGCCACCTCGTGCCACTTGAGGAAACCCGGCAGGGCGGTGACAGCGCCTGCTGCCACCCGCAGGCTCTCCTCCTCCCGTTCCGCCCAATACATGCGCAGCATGCCCACGTCGGCCAGGGGGTCGCCTAAGGTGGCCATCTCCCAGTCCAGGATGGCAATGATGTGGCCGTCCCGGTCCACGATGGCGTTGTCCAGCCGGTAATCGCCGTGGACGATGGAGTGGTCGCTCTCGCTCATGGTGAAGCTGTTGAGGCGGCGACAAAGCTCGTCCAGCTCCGGCACGTCCCGGAAGCGGATACGTTGCCACTGCTCGGTGAAACGTCTTACTTGGCGGGCCAGATATCCCTGGGGGCGGCCGAAGTCAGCCAAGCCCACCTCGTTAGGGCGCAAGGCGTGCAGCTCCGCCAGGATGTCCACCAGCTCCTCCGCCATGCGCCGGCGTTGGGCTTCATCATAGCGACGGGCCACCTCCTGGGGGTCCACGGGGATGAACCCCTCCACGTACTCCATGATGTAGAAGGGGGCCCCTATCACCTCCGGGTCTTCGCAGAGGGCCAAGGGCCTGGGCACGGGCACCTTAGTGTCCTTGAGGGCCGATAAGACGCGGAACTCGCGCTTCATGTCGTGGGCTGTGGGTTGTACGTGAGACAAGGGAGGGCGTCGCAGCACCCAGGAACGTCCTCCATCGGTCACGCGGTAGGTGAGGTTGGAGCGGCCGTGCCCGATGAGCTGGGCCTCCAGGTCGTCTACCTCTGCCACATGGGCACGGAACCAGGGCAGTAGCCTTTCTATGACGATGCCTGGCACGTCCTTGCCCATTTTTCATCACCTGCCCTTCACGGCCGATACCCATTATAATAGCGGAGAAGCCAGGGATAGCTCATCCGCCTAGGAGGACGGATATGGCCATCGACTTCACCCTGCCCAAGGAGATCGAGGACATAAGGCAGTGGGTGCGCCGCTTCATGCAGAACGAGGTGGCGCCGGTGGAGGAGCAGCTGCGCAAGGAGCGGGCGCCGCGGGAGGCCTGGGTGCGGGCCATCAGGGACCTGCGGCAGAAGGCGCGGCAGATCGGCCTGTGGAACCCTCACCTGCCGCCTGAGTGGGGAGGCATGGGGTTGGGCCCCACGGCCATGGCCTTTGTGCACGCTGAGGCGGGCCGCACCGCCATCGGCCCCTTCGTCATGAACGCCCAGGCCCCTGACGAGGGCAACATGCACACCCTCCTCCACTGGGGGACGCCGGAACAGAAGGAGAAATACCTGCGTCCCTTGGCTGAGGGGCTATGCCGCTCCTGCTTCGCCATGACGGAGCCAGAGGTGGCCGGGTCCGATCCGACCCTTATCCGTACGCGGGCTGTGGAGGAGGGCGACTACTGGGTCCTCAACGGTCACAAATGGTTCGCCTCTGGGGCCCGCGGCGCCAAGTTTGCCATCGTCATCGCTTGCACCGATCCCGATGCCGACCCTCCCCAGGCCCGCAATTCGGCCTTCATCGTCGACCTCCCCGCCGAGGGGTGGCATCTGGTGCGCACCATCGAGACCATGGCTGGCGAGGGGAATCACGGCGAGATCTGGCTCAACGATGTGCGAGTTCCCAAGGAGAACATGCTAGGGGGCCGGGGGCAGGGGCACCTACTGGGCCAGTACCGCCTGGGCCCCGCCCGCCTGGCCCACTGTATGCGCTGGATCGGGCAGGCGGAGGTGGCCCTGGAGATGATGGTAGATAGGGCCCTTAACCGCTTCGCCCATGGCTCCCTTCTGGCCGAAAAGCAGGCCATTCGTTGGATGATCGCCGAGTCGGCCATGGAGCTCTACATTGCCAAGCTCATGGTCCTGCACGCCGCCTACAAGATCGAGAACGGCCTTCCCTTCCGACAAGAGGTCTCTATGGCCAAAGTACACGTGGCCAACACCCTATGGCGGGTCCTAGACCGGGCCATCCAAGTCCACGGGGCCCTAGGCTACTCCACCGATCTGCCTTTGGAAAGGATGATGCGGGCTGCCCGCGCTGCCCGTCTGGTGGACGGGGCCGACGAGGTGCACATGGACTTCATCGCTCGCCATGTCATTGAGGCCTTCCAGGAGACGGGCAAGGTGAAGAGGGCTCTGGGCGACCTCATGTGATGGGATCCATACTCCCAATCTCTCCACTGACCATCTTCGCTGTTGGCGGCGCCCATGGGTACTGTGTAAAAAGGTGTCATCGGTGCGGTGGCTGACGAGGTGAGGGATGATGGCCAAGAGAAGCCTTTCCCGCTGTGTGAAGCTGGACCTGGGCTGCGGTAAGAATAAGGTCCCCGGCGCCATCGGCGTGGATGTGGCCCCTGTGGAAGGGGTGGATGTGGTGGCCGATTTCAACTGGGGCCTCCCCTTCGTTGATAGCTCGGTAGACGAGGTGCATTGCTCGCACGTGTTGGAGCATGTGCCCCACTTCCTGGCTTTTATGGAGGAGATCTGGCGGGTGCTGCGCCCAGGGGGCCGGGCCTACATCCGTTTCCCCCACGCTTCCTCTAGCTTCCACACTTGGAAAGACCCCACCCACTACCGCCCCCTACTGGTGGCTACCTTCCACTATTTCGACACGGCCACTGAGGACGGCTACCTATACGGGTACTATAGCCGCGCCCGCTTCCGCATCGTCCGCTCCCGGCTGCGGTTCGTACTCGCCTCCGCGCGGCGCTCAGGCAAGCTATCGCCGTTGCGCAGGCTGCTGGCGACCACGTTGGAGGCCTTGGCCAACCGTAGCCCTCGCGCCCAGTATCTGTGTGAAAGGTATTGGGGTCCCCTGGTAGGCATCGAGGAGGCGGAGGTGGTGCTGGAGGCCGTCAAGCCTGAAGCCGCCGCCTGAGGGCCCTAAGAGCGGGACGTAAGGCCCGCTTAAGGGATGGCGGCACGAGCCGGCTCCCCTTCTGCCACAGGAGCAAGGGGATGGACTCCCCCAACTCCCTGAGTTGACTATGGGCCTGCGCCAGCGCGCGTTCCCGATCCTCCAAGAGCTGGCGAATGTGTCCCGCTGCCTCTCGCAGGGAGCCCACCTCCTGTCGCAGCGCCGACACCTCCTCTCGAAGTCGTCCCACCTCCGCTTCGGCGGCCTCCTTGGCCCCTTGCAGCATCTGGATGGAGACATCGCGCCGTATGAGCTCCCGCAGGACAAAGTCACTGTAACGGGGTCCCAGCCCCACATGCGGTTGGGGATGGGGAAGGGGGCTATCGGAGGCCAGGGCCAGGAGGTAGAGGCAGTGGCTGGGCTGGGCCGGCTCCTCCTTGCTCACGGCCACAGATGGCGCAGGACCCTGTACGGGGAGAAGGCCCTTGGGGAGGGCGGCGCTGGCCAGCCAAAGGTCCTGGAGCCACAGCTCCGTCTCCCGGAACCGTTCCTGCAAGAGGGATATGAGCTCATCGGCAGTGAACTCCCTGAGGTGATAGGGGTTGCCGGGAGGATAGACATCCTTCTGAGGGGTGGAGAGGACCAGCAGACCATCACGAGCTAGGACGCGGCGCACCTCGTCCAGAAAGGCCTCAGGGTGCTCCAGGTGCTCGATAGTCTCAAGAGACACCACCAGCTGGAAGCTTCCATCGGGGAAAGGGAGATGGTGGGCATCCCCTAAGACGAACATAGGGCCCGGGTAATGACGCCTGGCATAGGCGATGGCCCCGTGGTCGCGGTCGATGCCCACCACCAGCTGGGCGCCGGCCTGGGCCAAAAGATGAGCGCCATAGCCGCTCCCGGTAGCCACGTCCAGAACCCGTCGTCCTGGGGCGAATTGGGCGCAGAACCGGTAGCGGAGGATGTGCTCCAGATAGGATACCTGGCCCTGGTGGGCCTCGGGCACCATCCTCTCTTCCGGCGCGGGGGAACTCATGGCCTTTCACCGTTGATTGTGCACCTTTTCCGCCCGTAACGTAAGGGCCTGGCCCTCAAAGACGGTGGCGTATAATATCAGGAGTTAGATGACCTGGGGAGGGTGAGATGCGTGTGCTAGTGACTGGCGGTGCCGGCTACATCGGGTCCACTCTCGTCCCCATGCTTCTGGAGCGCGGCTACGATGTGCGGGTGGTGGACTCCGGCCTCTTCGGGGTAGAACATCTCCCCACGGAGGCGGAAGTAGTGCTAGGGGACGTGCTGGACTTCCAAGAGGAGTGGCTGGAGGGAGTGGAGGCGGTGATCCACTTGGCTGCCCTCTCAAACGACCCCATGGCCGACTTCAGCCCTCGCCTCAACTACCAGGTGAACGCGGCGGGGGCAGCCCTGGTGGCCCAGATGTGCCGACGCCGGGGCATCCAGCGGTTCGTCATGGGCTCCACCTGCTCCGTCTACGGGTTTACGGAGCAGGAAGTGGACGAGGAATGGGACGCCCGTCCATCTTATCCTTACGCCATATCCAAGCTCATGGCCGAGCGGGCCCTGCAGTGCCTGGAGGGCGATGGCTTCCATCCCATCATCCTGCGCAAGGGCACCGTCATCGGCTGGAGTCCGCGCATGCGCTACGACTTGGTAGCCAACACCATGGTGAAGACCGCCCTGACGGAGGGGCGCATAGTGGTGCGTAACCCCCGCCTATGGCGCCCCATCCTGGACGTGAGGGACGCCGCTGCTGCTTACATCTGTGCTCTCGAGGCGTCTGCGGAGGTGACAGGGGTCTTCAACGTGGCCCTGGGCAACTACACCGTGGCCCAGATCGCCCAGGAGGTGGCTGAGGTGCTGGCCGAGCGAGGCATCAGCGTGACCATCGAGCACCAGAACCTGCCCGATGTGCGCAACTACCGCGTATCCACCCGTAAGGCGCGGGAGGTGTTGGGGTTCCAGCCATCCATATCCCTTAAGGACTCGGTCCGGAACATGCTGGACAAGATACAGGCAGGCATCAACGCCGACTTTGAAAACCCCCGTTACTACAACATCGAGTGGTGGCGGCGGGTAGTTGAGGGGGGCTTACCTCACAAGGCCTAACAGTCGGGCCACGTGTCGGGCAATGGCCAGGGAGGCGGTGAACCCCGGCGATTCGATGCCCCCCAGGTGTACGTACCCCTGATGGTGCCAGATGAGGAAGTCCTTGGGGCCCTGTCCGGGGGGATGGAGCTTAGGTCGGTAGCCCACCTGCCCAGGGGCTAGGTCCTCCGCCCGCAGGTCGGGGAAGAACTGTCGCCCCCCTTCCAGGAACTGGGGGAGGGCTTCGGGACGGGAGCGGAAATCGAGGGGCGCGTCCTCGGGCAGCCATTGGGCATCGGGTCCTAGGTGGACGTTCCCCTCTACGTCTAAGGTGACGTGAAGGCCTAGGCCCGTGCGGTCCTGGTGAGGGAGGGGGTATAGTAGGTGGCGCACCCTGGCGGCCACCTCTTTCCGCACCACGTCGAAATAGGCGCCGCGATTGATGAAGTGACGAAAGGGAGGGTTGTGGGGGCCGCCATCGGGCTCGTAGCCCAGCATGCTCCCGATGCGGTCAGCCTGCAGCCCAGCGCAGTTGACTACATAGCGCACCCCCAGCTCCTGATCCGCGCCATCGGGGCTGCGGTAGCGCACCAGCAAGCCCCCTCCATGGCGGCGGAGGCCTATCACCTCATGGCGGAAGGCCACAAAGGCGCCATGCGCGCGGGCCTCCTCCAAAAGGGAACGCATGAACGCCATCTGGTCCACCACTCCGGAGGTGGCGGAGAAGATGGCCCCCGCGGCCCGTAGGCCAGGCTGAAGGCGGGACACCTCCGCTGATGATAAGAGGTGAAGCTCGGGGACGCCGTTGGCCCGCGCTCCTTCTAAGAGCCTGTGCAGGGCTGGCAGCTCCTCTTCGTGCCAGGCGATGATAAGCTTCCCCAGGCGGCGGTAGGGCACCTTGTGCTCGTCTGCCCACTGGTAGAGGAGGCGGTTGCCCTCGATGCACAGGACGGTCTTCAGCCATCCGGGCGGGTAATATATACCAGCGTGTATGACCCCCGAGTTGTGGGAGCTATTCTCCATGCCAAAGGTGTGATGGCGCTCCAGGATGGCTACCGAGAGGCGAGGGGCCAGTTGGGCAGCTACCGCTAGCCCCACCACTCCCGCGCCGATGATGGCGACGTCGAGGTCCGCTGTGGGGCGCATGGTAAAGGCCTTCAACCTTTGCGGGGGGCTCTCCCCTCCACCTTAACATGTCCTGGCCTGGCCAGCAACGAACCCTCGTGCTATCCTTCGCTTTGGCCTCAGGGAATTGGCTATGGGCAAGGCATTGGAGAGCGGGGTCCCAGTTTATCCCACGCCGCGGGCCAAGAGGTGGATGGACGTTACTTTGGCCACTCTCGCCCTGGCCGTCCTATGGCCCATCTGGCTTCTGGCCTGCGTGCTAGTGCGCCTCGACTCCCCGGGCCCCATCCTCTTGCGCCAGAAGCGGGTGGGGAAGGACGGGCGCCTATTCCAGTTCTACAAGTTCCGCACCCTCGCTCGCGGAGAGGAGGACCTTTGCGTCCGTCTCCCCCAGGGGGACCTTTCACAACAGCTGCTGAGTCCGCCGGGTCCTAATCCCTGGGCTGGGGCCATTGGCCGTGCCCTGCGGGCCACCACCGTGGATGAGTTGCCTCAGCTCCTGAACGTGATCAAGGGCGATATGAGCCTTGTGGGGCCGCGGCCAGATCTGCCGGAGATAGTATCTCGCTGGCCTCCCTATTACCTGGAGCGACATAAGGTGAAGCCGGGCATGACCGGTCTAGCACAAATCAATGGGCGCTCCGACCTCACCTATGAGGAAAAGATCAAGTATGACCTGGAATATGTGCGCTACCACCCCCTACGGCGAGACATAGAGATTTTATGGCGGACCGTCTGGCTGGTGCTGAGCAAGCGTGGGGCCCGCTGAAGGCTGGCCGATGCTATGAAGGTCCTCTTTCTCACGCCTAGGTTCCCTTATCCCCCGCGGGGTGGAGGCCTGCAGAAGACGTGGGCCATGGTGGAGCTGCTGCGGCAACATGTGGACCTGTGGCTCTTCTGTTTTCATCAAGGCCAGCAGGACGAGCAGTGGGCTTCTGCCTGGGGCAAGAGGCTACGGATGCTACCTCTCTCCCGAGGGCGTAACCCGTTGAACTTCTTGGCCAGCTTGATCCGCGGCCTACCCCTTAGCGTGTACCGGAACCATTCCCAAGCCATGGCTCGTCTGGTGCGGGAGGCCATCGGGGAGGGGTTTGAGGCCGTAATAGCTGATCACCTATATATGGCTCATTATGTGCCGCCCGACTTTCCGGGGCGCCGCATTCTGCATCTGCACAACGTGGAGTCCCTGATGTGGGAGAGCCATGCCCGCCTCATGGGGGTAGTGGGGCCATTGATGCGGTGGGAGGCGGGGCGTCTGCGCCGACATGAGCTGGCTCTGTTTCCTCGCTTCCACCGCTTGTTAGTAGTGTGTGAGGAGGAGGGGAAGGCCGTAGAGTCCCTGGGGGTGCCAGGGGAACGGGTGATGGTGGTGCCCAACGTGGCACTCCCAGACCTGCTGCGTAGGCCTCCCTTGTCCCCCTCTCAAGGGATGACGGTAGCCTTCCTGGGCACCCTGAGCTGGCCTCCTAACGAGGCTGGCCTGCGATGGTTCATAAGCCAATGCTTTCCCATCCTGCGGCGTCTGTCCCCTGGGGTGCGGCTGGTGGTGGGAGGGCATAACCCACCACCTTGGCTACGGCGGGCGGCCCGCCGTGGGGAAGTGGAGCTGCTGGCTCCCCTAGGCCAGGAGGACGAGGAGCGTATATATCAGCGGGCGCGGGCCCTGGTGGAGCCGGCCTGGGGCGGTGGTGGCACACGGGTCAAGGTGCTCAATGCCCTGGCGCGTGGTCTGCCGGTGGTGACTACGCCACGGGGCCTCCAGGGGCTGGACCTTAAACCTGGCGTGCATGTGCTCGTGGCCCATAGTCCTCATGAGATGGCTGTGGCCCTCTCTCGCCTCATGGTGGACGATCAGCTGTGGCGAAGGCTGTCCCAGGCGGGGCGGGAAGTGGTGGGCCGGCTATATGTGCCGGAGGTGGCTTTGCGTCCCCTGTTGGAGGCCCTGACGTGAGACGGGTCACCCTTTTGGGTGTTCGCATCGACCTTCCCACGCGGCGGGAGCTGTTCTCCTTGCTGCGACAGGCGCTACAGGGCCCTTCTCCAGGCCTTGTGGACATCACCACTGTCAACGCCGAATGCCTGGCCATCGCCCACGCTGAGCCTGCCTATCGGGAGGCGTTGAGCCGCTGCCGCCTCAACCTGGTGGATGGTGTGGGAGTGGCCTTGGCTTTGGGACTCAAGGGGATAACGCCGGTGGAGAGGGTCCCTGGCCGGGAGCTGGTGGAGGTGCTGGCGGCCTTATGTCGGGAGACAGGGGCGGGGCTCTTTCTGTTGGGCTCCAGGGAGCAGGTGGCTAGGGAGGCGGCGTTGCGCCTCATGGCCCGCCACCCTGGCCTGGTGGTGGCCTGGCATTGTCCCCCCTTTTTACCAGGCCCCCAGATGCCGCCATCGGTGGAGCGAGCGGCCTTGGGGGCGTTGAGACACCACCGTCCCAAGGTGGTATGCGTGGCCTTGGGCATGCCCAAACAGGAGCTCTGGATTGGGCTCTACCGGCGCCGATTGTCCAGCCTGGGGGTGAGGATCGCCATAGGGGTGGGTGGGGCCTTGGATTACCTGGCGGGCGTGGTCCCTCTGCCGCCGGCGTGGGCCGCCCATTGGGGCCTGGAGTGGCTCCTGCGGCTTGTGCGACAGCCACGCAAGAGGTTGGGGCGGCAGGTGCGGCGTTTGCCCCTATTCATCGCACTCGCCCTGGAGGAGGCTTTGCATGCTCGACTTTCGGCCCTCGACAGGCCGCGTCGTCTCTGCTAACATCCCTTGCGGGAAGGGTCGGGGTGTAGCTCAGCCTGGATAGAGCGCACGGTTCGGGGCCGTGAGGTCGGCGGTTCAAATCCGCCCACCCCGACCATGCGGAGTCGGCATCGTCCTCACGCAACCTGTAGCCCTTTTTGTGGTGATGGGATGGGGGGGTGCCGGAGCGGCTGAACGGGGCGGTCTTGAAAACCGCTAGGGGCCTCGCGCCCCTCGTGGGTTCGAATCCCACCCCCCCCGCCAGGCACTTTTACAGACGAGCTCCCGATGGACCGCGAAACGTGCCGATGCTACGTGCGTGCTCGCTACCCCATGCTGAGGTCTGTTGGGTCGGAGACAGAGTGAAGGCATCTGCCCCTTCAGACACCACGCTCACTCGGAGTTGGCGCCCGCGCATCTGGTCGCCCATGGTGAAGACCACCAGGGTCAGGAGGGCGATGCCAAGGATGGTCTCCAACGAGGATGCCTTCTCCACGGCCGGCCCCTGGGGACGCCATCTCCGGCCTTGCCAGGTAGAAGAAGTAACAGGCGGACAGGGTGTAGTCGGGACCATCAAGAAGCTAGCTGCCTCTGTAGAAATGTGGCCGGGATCCCCTTGGGGGTCTTAGCTGGCAGGCCGCAAAGTCGGTAGGGGCCACGACAACGCATTGAGCAAGCGCAGGTTGTAGGTGAGGCCGGAGGGCAGGGCCTGCTTACACTGCATATGGACGGTGTCGCCAGGCGCCAGGGCTTGTGTCAAGAAGTTTGTGTAGACCTCTGTGTCTGGGGGGCATAGCGCTCACAGAGCATCTCCTCCAGGGTCTCCTTGACCTGGTCAAAGCCTTTCAGCCGCCTCTCCTCCCATCTCCCCTCCTGCCTCTCGGCCTCCAGGTAGAGGAGCTTGTAGATGGCCTCCTCCTTGGAGAACTTGTGGTCCCGCACCTTGGTGCCGCGCCGCACCTCCCGAATGAAACGCTCCATCAGGTTGGTGCTCCGCAGATAGGGCCACAGGGCCCGCGGATAGCTGTAGAACCGCAGGAACGCCCCAGACTCCCGCCACCACAGGCCCACCACCCCAGGGTAGCGACTTCCCCAGGTGGCCTTGAGCCGCTCCAGGGCCTGGAGGGCCTCCCTCCGGTCCTCGGCCAGGTAGACCTGCTTGAGGTCTTCGGCCAGGAGGGCCCGCTCCCTGGCCCGCACCTGCGCCAGGCTCCACCGCACCCCATGCACCACGCACCGCTGCCACTCCGCCTGGGGGTAGACCCTCCCCATGGCCTCGGGCAGGCCGGGAAGGCCATCGGTGATGAAGAGGAGGACCCGCCGCAGCCCCCGCTGCCACAGCTCCCTCAGGACGCCCTCCCACCCCAGGGCCCTCTCCGTGGGCAGCAGCCAGTAGCCCAGCACCTGTCTCCGGCCCTCCGGCGTTACCCCCAGGGCCACACTCGCCGCCTCCCGGCCCACACCTTCCCCCTCCCTGAAGACCTTCAGGAACAGGCCGTCCAGGTAGACGAAGGCCATCTCTTCGGGAAGAGGCCTTCGCCGGAAGGCCTCCGCCGCCCTCAGGACCTGGTCGGTGAGGGCGCTCGGGGTCTCGTGGGAGTAACGATGGCCCAACAGGAGGCCCAGGACCTCCGCCGCCTTACGCTGGGAGACCCCCGCCGCATACAGGGCCACCGCCACCTCTCCCACGTCCACCAGGCGGGGACGCGGGGCTTCAGGAAGGCGGGATAGTACCTGCCTTCCCTGTCCCGGGGGACCTGGAGGCTCACCCGGCCAAAGCGCGTCTCCAGGGTTCGGGGGTAATGGCCGTTCTTGGTACCACCGTGTTCCCGCAGGAAGGCCTCTCTGTCTAAGTGCAGCAGGGTTTGCAGCACCTCAGCCACCGTCTCCCCTACCGCCTCCCGCAGAAGGGCTTGCAGGGCATCCTCATCCATGGGGCACCTCCATGCTGGTCGTGCCCCCCTATTAAACACAGACTCCTACACATAATTCCTTACACGACCGATTAGGGGCTTGACCGTTGAGTGAAAGGGGTCGCAACCAGCTCAGTTGAAACGCAACGGCAGGGGCTCCTGTCGTCTCCATCCCTTCCTCAATCTATCAGGACTTACGAGCCTAGGCGAGCTTGTCCCTCATCACTACTGACTATCGACTCCCTCTTCCTCGGATCACCCTCCGGGACCCTGCAGAGCTGCCCGATGCTCGACGGAGTCGACGTCGGACACTCCTCTCCCAGTTCCTGGTAACCTCTGGGACAAAGATCTGCTTTGCCCTCTCCAGGATGTCCCTTATCTGCTTCTCCGTCATCAGCGGCAGGAAGTCGGAAAACAACCGCTCGTAAGCCGTCCAATCATGGTATCCGCCGATGTAATCCATGAGCCGCTTTAGGTTCTCCTCGGTGACCGGCAGGTTCTCAATGATGCCGGTCACCAGCTCGAAGGCCTTGGCCATGGCCTCACAGGCGACCCCTTCAAGCTCGTCGTCTCCTTCATAGAGCATAAGATGGTCAAAGATCCTTTCCCGTATGGCCTCCAGGTCCAGTCCCGCTTCCAGCCACTGCCGGATCTGAGGCGCCAACTCCTCCCATCCCGGAACACCTTCCCGGAACACCTCGCGCACCAGCGGTTCACTCTCTTCTTTAATCTCTTTGGGCATTTCTCTATCCCCCCTTCATCGGGTCAACCTTCGGGACCTCGGCGTACATCGCTGTGAAGTATAGGATCGAGGGGTCTCCATCCCCTCTTCATCGGGTCAACCTTCGGGACGTTTTGTCCAGTTCGCCTTCGCTACGGGGCCCAACGTGTCTCCATCCACTCTTCATCGGGTCAACCCCCGGGACCTGGGCGCTGAGACCCTTCCTCCCGCCCCTCCCGGCGTCTCCATCCCCTCTTCATCGGGTCAACCTTCGGGACTTCTTGCCCTCCTGGCCGCTATCGCGGTCGGGTGGGCGGTTCCGTCTCCATCCCCTCTTCATCGGGTCAACCTTCGGGGCAAAGGAGAAGAAGAGAACACCACAACCACACCCTCCGTCTCCATCCCCTCTTCATGGGGTCAACCTTCCGGACCAAGAATACTGTGGCGCTTCCTGCCTACCGACGACTTGTGTCTCCATCCCCTCTTCATCGGGTCAACCTTCGGGACGAGGCGCTGGAGACTGTCGTAGAGGCAGTCTAGCATGGTCTCCATCCCCTCTTCATCGGGTCAACTTTCGGGACGAGATTTAACTGCGCCCCGGAGGGCAAGGGGGCTTCGTCTCCATCCCCTCTTCATCGGGTCAACTTTCGGGACTGGGAGGAATATTCCCGTGTCGGTGGGCCCCAGGTGGGTCTCCATCCCCTCTTCATCGGGTCAACTTTCGGGACCCTTTGGGGGGTGGGCGCCATCACGGCGGTTATTGGGTCTCCATCCCCTCTTCATCGGGTCAACTTTCGGGACCTTTCGACTGACCCGCGACTGGGTTTTAGCCCAGTAAGTCTCCATCCCCTCTTCATCGGGTCAACTTTCGGGACACGGGCATTTGCTTCTTTGATGCCCGGTGGAGGGTTCAGTCTCCATCCCCTCTTCATCGGGTCAACTTTCGGGACAAAAGACTGCGAGAGCTTTCACTAGATTTCATTACGTGTCTCCATCCCCTCTTCATCGGGTCAACTTTCGGGACGAGCAACGCTGTCTTGGGTAGCCCCCGACTTCGCAATGAGTCTCCATCCCCTCTTCATCGGGTCAACTTTCGGGACCGGCGGCTGCTCTCATCCTCTGGCAGCCGGTCATTGTGTCTCCATCCCCTCTTCATCGGGTCAACTTTCGGGACCCCCCTAGTCACCACCTCCACCCTGCGCCTCCGTCTCGTCTCCATCCCCTCTTCATCGGGTCAACTTTCGGGACGTGCGTGGTCACCTTGGTCCACTTCGCTACAGTATTTGTCTCCATCCCCTCTTCATCGGGTCAACTTTCGGGACGTGCCGAAATTTCCTAAGGTACCGTCGGTGCGGTCTTTAGTCTCCATCCCCTCTTCATCGGGTCAACTTTCGGGACGAGCCACTTCTGACCCCTGGAAGAAGTGGTCTGGAGAGTCTCCATCCCCTCTTCATCGGGTCAACTTTCGGGACGGAACAGCTGGGTCCGACCACGGTCCGGATTATCAGGTCTCCATCCCCTCTTCATCGGGTCAACTTTCGGGACGAGCCTGTCTTTGTGGCTTTCGTGCCACCAAGGCAGGTGGTCTCCATCCCCTCTTCATCGGGTCAACTTTCGGGACCCTCGTGGTCCCTGGCTGGGCCGGGCTCCTGCGGTGGTATGCCGCAGGGGAGATTGGCCTGACGCTGCTCCTCATCTGGGGCGAGGGCCAGGGCCTGCCAGGCACCGTCCTGGTGATAGCCCTACTCCTGCTGGCCCTCGCCGCCTTGATTGGCCTCGGGGCTTACCGCCCCTTTGAGGCCCGTCGCCTCCGCCGGATGGCAGCCACCCTGGCCACGCTGGCGGCGATAGCTTTGCTCATCTGGCAGCCGGTTTTGCAGCCGGCTGCCGGGTGGTTGGGTGAGGTGCTTGTCACCTCCCCCATCGGGAGGTGGTACCACGTCTGGGCCCTCCGGGCCGAGAGGACGGAGCTCGGCGAGAGGGCCAAGACCGAAGCCCTTCGCCAGCTCCAGGGGCCTCTCACCGACGCCCACCGGCAACGGTGGGAGCGGGGGATCCAACAGGTCCCCAACCTCCATCTTACCGAGGGTCTCCATCCCCTCTTCATCGGGTCAACCTTCGGGACCCTCCAATACGAATTTCAAATACGATTTGCGAGGCAGACGACAAACCTCGCCATTCCTCCCTACTTATCCCCCCAATCCACGCGGAAGTCAAACTCCGTGAGAGCTTATGAGACGCAATTTTCTCGCTCCCGCTCTTCCTGCGAAGCACACGCTCATTATATCTCACACTAGGGCTGTCGCTTGAAGCTGTCCTCGCCGTCCTTGCACCCCATGTCCTGGGGAGGGCTGCGGCGCGTCGAGGACAGGGCAGCTGGGAAGAGGGAATGGGTCCAGCCGGGGACGGGGCCGCTGGGCAGGCGCAACGCTGGGGGTGGAAGGCCCTCTACGCCAGGTAGCAAGGGGGCGTCTTGGCCGCCACGGGTTTGCCGAAGGCGGCGATGCGACTTGCACACTTTCGACACAGGAGGTAGTAACGGATGCTGTCCTGAGGCAGGACCAAAACGGTGGCCAGGCGGGAGCGCAGCTTCTCGTATTGCCGCGCCGACAGGTGGCATTCGAACACGCTCTCCTGGACCCGTTCGCCGAAGCCCTGCAGCACCCTCGCGACTTTGTCTCGCCGACGGTCGTCTCCGATGTCGTAGCTGACCACAACAAACAAGGGCCCACGCCTCCTAGCGAAGCGAGAAGGGTCGGTAATCGGCTTGCCGGCTCAAGATGCAGCGGGCCACCTGGCGGGCCTGTAGTTGCAGGCACCTCCTGTAGGTCGTCTGCTGACCTGATGGTCCGTGCAGGACTCGGGACTCCATCCGCCGGGCGTAGTACTCCAGGAAGCGGCGCTTGCCCTCATCGCTCAACCGTGGGCCGCCGCCGTCACCCTCGCTGAAATGCGCCGGGGTCAGCCGCCGGTGGTTCACGGCGTCTATCACCACCGAGTCGACAATGACGGGGCGAAACTCTTCCATGAGGTCAAGGGCAAGGGACGGCCTGCCGTCTTCGGCGTGGTGGAGGAAGCCCAGATAGGGATCCAGGCCCACCGTCTCCACCGCCGAGACCATATCGCCGAGGAGCAAGGTATAGCCGAAGCTCAGCAGGGCGTTGACCGGGTCTGTGGGGGGGTAATAGCTGCGGCCGTTGAAGGGCAGCTCGCCCCTCAGCATCTCCTGGAAAGCGCCGTAATAGACGGCGGCTGCCCTGCCTTCAGTGCCCCGCAACTCGTCCAGGGAGCCGCACCGCTCCAGCTTGCTCAGCAGCTCTCCCAGCTCCTCCTGTGCCTTCGTGTGCGCCGCTGACGGCTGCAAGCGGGCACGACGCTGCACCAGGACCCGCTGGTTACTCAGCTTGCCAAGGAGGAAGTTCCGGGCCAACGCCAGAGCGAAGTCCTGGTCTTGAGCGGCCTCATATTGACGCTGCCGCAGCCGCACCAGGCCTGGAGTCGCACCCATGAGGCGGCCTTTATAACGGCCGCCGGCCGTCAAAAAGACCAGGTCGATGTGACTGGCAAGGAGGGCGGAGATGACCTGGGTGGTGACCTGCACATTGCCCATCACTATTACCTGGTCGACCTTCGGCAGTGGGGCTTCGACAATGACGTCGCCGTCCCTGATGACGATAAGGCGCTCCCCCTTCTTCCTGAGGATGGCCCCCTGTTCCACGATGTAGAGTGGCGGCATGGCAGCTCACAAGGGGTAAATCCTGTCGCCTAAGAAGAAGAATCCCAGAAACTTGAATCCCAGGCGGAAGTGAGTTATGCGCGTCTTTTGGGGGTGCAAAGAAAGTCGGAGCGCCTCTAAAGCCAGCCTTGCCTCGTCCATGGCCCTCCGTGCCTCCTCCATGTCCCGGCAGAGGATAACGAAGTCGTCGGCATAGCGGACCAGGCGGGGAAAGCGGGCCACTATCCGCTGGTCGAACTCGTGGAGGTATATGTTGCATAGCAGGGGCGAAATGGGGGCGCCTTGCGGCACTCCCATTCCTGTCCTGCCGTTGCCTCCGGCGGCAACGCAGGCCCAGATCAACTTCAAGATGAACGCGTCCCGGATGTGCCTCCTAAGGAGGGCGAACAGGATCTTATGGTCGAAGCTTTCGAAGCATCTCTTGATGTCCGCGTCCACTACCCACCGGTAGCCCTCGTCCCGGTAGGCCGCCACCCGCATCACGGCATCCTCCACGCCTCGTCCGGGGCGAAAGCCGAAGGAACAGTCCAGGAAATAGGGCTCCCATATGGGGCCGATGACGTTGTACAGGGCCCGCTGGAGAACCAGGTCCTCCACCGCAGGCACCGCCAGGGGCCGCAGCCCGCCATCGCTCTTTGGCACGAAGATGAACCGGTAAGGCCTGGGGCGGTAATTGCCCTTACTCACCGCCCTCCTGAGGGCGTGAAGGTTGGTGTCAAGACGTCGTCCAAACCGCGCAATGTAGCGGGCGTACGGCTCCGGCCCCTGATGGCGGGTCCGCACCACCTCCCAGGCCTGTCGGAGGTTTGCCATATCCAGAAGCTGGTCCCTCAGCGACGGCGATCTGCGGTGAAAGAGGCCGAGGAGGCGAAGTAAGGATAGGATGAGCATCAGCTATCGATGCCAGGTGTCATCGCTCCCATCGAGGATCAGGGCGATGGTGCTCGGTGCCGCCAGGGAAAGCGCTGCGCGGAGCACAAGTCTCACCATGGCGCCAACCACTGTTAGGGGGAGCATTATCACAGCCGAGGGATGGGAAAGCAGGCCAGGTAGAGCAGGGCGGCAAAGGTGCACCAGAGCCTCTCGTAGCGCAGGGCCAGCCTCCGGGACCCGCCCTTGAGCCAGGCGAAGAAGCGCTCCACCGCCGCCCTGGTCACCCTTTAGGTGGCCCGGCAGAAGCGATAGGGCCGGCCACGCCTGGGCCGCGTCCGCCCCCTGGAGTTCGCAGGTAAGCTGGCCCTGATGCCCCGCCGGCGCAGGTGATGGCGAATCTCCCTGGTGTCGTAGGCGCCATCGGCGCACACCTCTCCAGGCCTCCTCCTGGGCCTGCCCCTCCTGCCCCCACGCCGCAGGCCCCCCATCAGCTCGCTGGTGCGGTGGCATCGTGGCTATTGGCAGGGCTCAGGGCCACGGCCAGAAGCAGGCCGGGCGGCGCCGCCAGGGCGTGCACCTTGCTCCCCTTGCGCCGCCGGAAGCCGTCCAACCCTACTCCTTCCCCCCTTTCCTGGCCTCGATGGTGGTGGCATCCACAGCCACCGCCCCCAGCATTAGCCGCCCTGCCTGGTAGCCCAGCTCCAGGAGCCATCACCACAGTCCCTCCTATACCCCTCGCTCCTGCCACTCCCTGAGGCGCCACCAGGCTGTGCTCTGGGAGGGCGTACTGCCTGGGCAGGCCCATCCAGCGGCACCCAGTGACCAGGACGTGGAGGATGCCGCCCCGGGTCCTCCGCTGGTCGGCCCAGGGGCGGCCGGTGCTGGCCTTGGGAGGTAGCAGGGGCTGAATGAACTGCCACTGCTCCTCACTTAGTTCCCTGAATTCCGCGCTCCCTCCCCCTCGTTCCAGGACCGAGTCTACCGCTAGGTAAGTTTCGAGGGCAGTGCGAGGAGAATGACTAGCACCCGCAGCAAAGGCAGAGCAGCGGACGCCGCCACTGGTATGACGAGGTGGCGGGCCGGCGTAGATGGTGGGAGATAGCTGTCTACTACTATGGCGGCGATAAAGGCGAGGGCGCCTGCCCCCAGCGGACGAATCAGGGCGATGTCGACCTGCGAGAGGAAGAATTCTAGCAACAACCACATCAACCACTCAGGCGCACCAGCCAAGCGAGCGGCCAAAATCACCGACGGCAAACCCGCAGCCACAAGGACGGCGTCGGGCACCACAGCCCGCAAGGGGAACGACAGCCCGAAGCCGAAGGTTGCCGCCAGGGCGGGCCCAGCCCACAGCTGCAGGCTCTCCCACAAGTCTCCTGGGCGGGGCTCTTTTGGTGGCTTCGGGATGCCATCGCCTCTGAGCCAAACTTCAGCCATCATCCCTACCCTCCTGCCCCAAGCTGGGCGTCAGAGTGCCGTACTGGCCTGACGGCACTAGCTAGTATGACTGACTGGTCGGGTCCCCAACTGTCTTTAAAGGCGGCCTGGGCCAGCCGCGGAGGCGACGCGGGCCCCCTTTTTCATTGCCCGCTGTCGCTGCCTCTGCTCGTTCTGGCTGAGCTGCACCCGCCGCCAGCGTTCGCTGGCCCGCCCACGACAGCGAAAACCAGTTTCAGGTACTCGCGATCGCTGGGGAAGCGGGAGAGCACCTTGTGTAGCCGCCGCTTCTTCTCGAAGTTGCGCTCCACCGGGTTGGTGGTCCCCACGTGCTCAAGGTGGGCGGCGGGCAGGACCAGGTGTGGCAGGCTCGCCTCCAGGTCCTCCTGCAGACTCGCATGGCCGAGGGGCACCGCCGGCCGAACCACCGCTTCACCACCTCCCCCACCAGCCGGCGAACCCGCTCCACATCCGGCGCATCCTGAATCGCATCCAGGCAGGGCTTGAGCAGGGGCTGCACCTCCTGCGGTGTCCTTGTCCAGCACGTTCCACATCTTGTGGAACCCGCAGCCGATGTGCTCTGCCTCGAGCCCCGTGGCCTCACTTCGGCGGTGCGACTCACGGTGGAGCCAAGAAGGGGGGCACCCCTCGCCCGCCAGCTCCGCCAGGGCGTCCTCGATGTCGCGGGTGGAGAGGCCACAGGCGCATGTCTCCACCACCAACCGCTCCAGCGCCTCCCTCCGCCGCTTCAGGGCCTGCCAGGGGGCAGGATGGCACATCCGCTCTAGCCCCTGCGCCTCAGGGATTTCCATCTTCAGCCTCCCCTCGGCACAGCGCAGGGTGCGCGGCTGTAGCCGTAGCGGGCGTCTTCCTGCCGAGGCTCCCGCCGGGCGTAGCGGCTGTGCCCCAACAGCTCCATCACCCCGGCCTCCAGCAGCTCCTGGATGAGCCTGCTGGTGGATGAGCTTGCGGGCGCCCAGGTGGACCAGGGCATGGGTTAGCCTCTCAGCCTCCTTGCCCTCCCGCGCCCCTCGGCGAAGCGCCGCGCCAGCTCCGCCAACTCCTCACCGGGTGGTATCCTGGTCATGGTCTGGGCCCTCCTTGGGTGTGCCCATTTACGAACAGTTCAGGACATCGCCCCGAGGACACGGCGCTGGCGGTGCACCTTTTTTACTGCGTGCCCTACTTCTTGCAGCCAGCTCTGTAGCCCTGGCCCCTCCGGGGGCAGGTGCAGCCCCAGCTCCTCATGCCGGCAGCGGGCCTCGGCCACGGGGCAGCGCTGATAAGGCAGCCACGGCCTGCAGGCATGCAGCCGCCGGTTGAGGGGCTCACCGATGTAGCCTGGGCTTATGGGCACCCCCTCGGCTGCTAGGGCGGCAACGACCACGTCTCGGGGCAGCCCTCCCCACTCCTGGGCGGCGTAGGTGGGGCTGTAGCGGTAGAAGGCGTGGCTGCAGCCGGCGGCCACATGCACCGGCCTGATGCCCGGGGTGCCCTCCAGGGCGGCCGTGATGGCCTGGGCTACTCGGCGTCGCTCCTTCAGCTGAGCTTCCAGCCGCGCCATCTGGCGGCACGCGATGAGGGCCGCCAGAGGGTGGATGCGGTAGTTGAGGGAAAAGGGATCGGGGTCGAGGCCCTCCCGCAGCTGCCGCAAGGGGTGCTGGCTGAAGCGCACCGCCTGGTGGAAGACCGCTTCCGAGTCGGTCACCAGCATCCCTCCTTCCCCGCCGGTCACGGGCTTCCCGCGGCCAAGGGAGAAACAGGCGGCGGCGCCGAAGGTGCCCACCGGCTGGCCCAGGTAAGTGGCACCCAGGGCGTGAGCGCAGTCCTCTATGAGGGGAATGCCATGCTCGCGAGCCAGCGAGCAGAGCGCCCCCATCTCAGCCGGGTGGCCGAAGGTATGGGTGACCAGGATAGCACCCGTTCGCGGGGTGATCCGTCGGGCGACGGAGGTCGGATTCAAGGTATACGTGAGGGGGTCGATGTCGGCGAAGACGGGCCTGGCCCCCAGTGCCAGAACGGCGGCTACACCTGCCCCCCAATCGTAGGGGGAGAGGATTACCTCTTGGCCTTGCCCCACGCCGCAGGCCACCAAAGCCACATGCAGGGCGGCTGTACCAGAGGAGAGGGCGAGGGCATACCTGGCCCCCAGGTAGGAGCGGAACCGGCCCTCCAGCTCCTCTATATAGCCGGCGCCGGACAGGGATGAGAGAGGCAAGGGGTCACCGTCGACCACACGCATTAGGGCTGCTGTAACCGCCCGCGCGTCCTCCCTGGTAATGAGAGGCGCCGCCTGGAGCTGGGTGGTCACAGCCCTGGGCCCCCCTGCGACGGCCAGGGCCTCCTCTGCCTCTGCGCTTGCGCTCCTCATGGCCTTAGAACCCTGGCCAGCTCCCGCCGCCGCGCCTCCAGCCTCTCTCTGTCCAGCCTACCCTCCTCGTCCACCATGTCGGCCAGGTAAGGGGGCAACTCCCTGCTACGGCACCCTCCATCGAGGGAGTTCCAGGGGAGAAGGAAATCGAAGGTGGTCATGGACAGGGCGGTCAGGGCGATGAACTCATGCTGCAGGGGGTCGTAGTTGGGCTGATAGTGCCTGGCTGCTCTTTCCAGGTGCCTCTGGCCCACTGGCGTCCCGGGCCGGCCTGCCTCGCGGTCGGCCAGGGCGGCAGCCATGGCCACCACCTCCTGGAGCCCCCTGACGGTGGGGAGGCGCAGGCTGGGAAGGGAGGAGACGGCCCTGGTATCCACGTCCTCGGCGAGGGAGCAGCCCAGCTGGCGGGCCAGCTCAGGTAGCAGCTCCGCCACCTCGCCCGGCGTGGGATGGAGGAACGGAATCACTACCCCGAACCGGTCCAGGGTGGCCTGGTCCAGGAGGTCGGGGCGGTTGGTGGTGGCCACCCAGAGGATACGCCCGCGATGCCGCATGGCGCCCATGAACTCCCATAGGCGGGCCAGCATGCGCTCGGACACGCCGGCGTCGGCCGAAGGCCCTTCGCCCCGCTGGCCCATTGCCTGGTCCAGCTCATCGATCCACATGATGCACGGAGCCAGGTTCTCGGCCACCCACAGTACCAGCTCCAGGTTGCGCTCGCTGCTTCCGACCCACTTCTCCCGCACGTTGCGCATGGCCAGGCAGGGGTAGCCCAGCTCCCTGGCAAGGGCCCTCACCAGATAGCTTTTCCCGCAGCCGGGGACGCCGGCGAAAACTATCCCCTGAGGGACGGATGCGCTGCCCTGGTGGAGCTGCCACTTCAACAGATTGAGATACTCGACGGCGTGGCGGAGGCCCTTGACCCGTTCAAAGCCCTCCTCGGGCTCTATCACCTCCACCAGATCATGGCACACCTCCTGAATGGCCTTCTTCTTGGCCTCCCTCACCATGTCCCGGGTGATGGCCCCACCCCCAGCTGCCAGGCGGAAAAGGCCCTCGATGTCCCGCAGGCGCAACCCGCCGGTGACGCGCGCCAGCTCCTCGACTGTCATCCCAGCTGCCGGACGCCCAAATCGTGTGTCGCCGGCCAGCTTCAGGAGGCCATCGATGAAGAGGCGGCGCTCCTGTTCGGTCGGTAGCGCCACCTGGATGAAGCGATAGCCGCTTCCTCCCCCCCGCAGCAGCTCGTTCACCTGGTTCTCATAACTTATAAGGACCACGAGGTTCTCGGTAGCCCGTACCATGGGATCGTTGCCCCAGGAATGGAGGGTCTCCAGAGCCAACACGTGGTCCTCCCCTAGCACGGCGTTCAGGCCCTGGGAAGAGGGGACCAGGTGGTCTGCGTAGTCCAGAATGAGGGATAGCCGGGACTCCCGCTCCCGCAGAAGGGGAGTAAGAGCGGGCAAGACTTGCCGGGGCGACCTTTCACCGGCAAGGCGCTGCAAGGGTGCCAGGCGGTCCCTACCCGCTGGGCCCATATCCGCGAGGCCGGCAGCGAGCGAGTAGTAGGCCACCCTGTAGCCTCGCCGGGAGAGATAGGCGGCCAGGAAGTAGGATAGGGGCCTCGGCCGGGCGAGCTCCTCATCCCGGGGATCCATCACGTAGTCGGTGGTGTTGAAGGCCAGGATGATCCCCCGGAAGCCGGCGCGGACAGCCCCCTCCAGCTCCTCCAGCCACCGAGGCCTCATGACCTCTCCCTCGCACTCTGGCGCCTGAGGGCCAGCCAGCGGGCTACTTCCTTCCTGTCGACGTGCCCCAGCTGAGACCGGAGGGCGTCCAACCCCGCGGCGAGAACTTCCGCAGGCTGCCGCCACGACTCAGCCGGGAGGCGACCGAGGCAGGCCACCAGGTCTCCGCCCCGGCGGCGCCCGTGCACCACGGCCTGCCGCTGCGCCAGGCGTAGCCCACGCCTTTCTAACATGGTGACCAACCGGTCCAGCTCCTGGAAGCACTGGAAGTCCTGGAACCCGGCCATGTCCATTTCCAGCTGGTTTGCGCCTCTTACAGCCACAGTGAGGAGCTGGTCGCCCCGGTAGGCCCGCAGCGCCACTCCGTTCTGGAGGAGGGCGGCGCTCACGCGGTAGCCCGCCTCTTGCAGGGTGGAGGCCACCATGAGGGCCAGGGCCCGCCGCCGGAGGTCGGCCGCCATCCCCTGGGGTATACCTATGGGGCTCACCGGCCGGCCCCCTGTGCCGGCTCGGGGCCGCGCCGCAAGGAGCACTGGCTCTAGGGACGGGCGGTAGGGCTCAGCCTCGCGGCCGGTGGCGATGATTGCCAGCAGGCAGCTCACGGCCACCCCCAGGGCGTCGGCGATGGCGCCGAGCCCCGCTGCCAGCAGCGAGCCTTCAGCCTCCGCGGTCAGCTCCGCCCGGGCTCTAATGTACTGGCTCATCACCCACCTCCTTCAGGTGATCCCGATGCAGTGATGGCGGGACTGGTAGTCGGCCCTCCCTGCCCAGAGGCATTATGCTTTGTCCTACCATAATGCGCCGAAGTCACCGCCGCCCCCAGGGCCGGCGCCGTCGCTGGTTGGGGCGGCTACTGACAGAAGCTCCTGCCCACCACCAATGTCTTCAAGCGTGGAAGTGCCATCTCCCGTTGCCACCTGCTGGCCATGCTCTGCCGTACCGAGACCTTCGGCCCCTCGCATAGGGCTGAGGTGTAGCAGCTTCCTGACGGGCTCGAAGCTGACTATCCAGTTCCAGGCACCTCTACCCACGTGAGCCCCCACCCGGACGGCAAGGATCAGCAGCCCCGCGAAGAAGTCCAGGGCCTGCACGGTCATCACCATCACGAGACGGAGGATGGCCAGCAGGAGGATGACCGCAGCTACGCCGATGAGCCATCCCAGGAGCGGTGGCCAGACCAGGGCCCATCCCGTCAGCGCCAGCCCCATCATCAAGAGGATGGGCAGCGACACCCCCATGACGAAGAAACCCAGCCTGTCGAGCGATGTAACGGCCGGGACGGCCCCCTGGATGAGCTGGCCATCGTCGGCTTGCAACAACTGGCCCATGCGCCACGCTCCCAGAACCGCTCCGAGGGCGAGGGTCCCGACGAGACCGACCACGGCCAGCACGGTGATGGCCTTTCGCCAGGTGCCGCGGGCCCGGTGCCAGATGCCCAGGTGTGTGAGCCCCGCCATGTCTCCCAAAACGAGGCCATATAACGCGGCCGTCGCGAGGAACGCCAGCACGGTGAGCAGGTCCAGGCCGGCGGCCTGGGCGAGAGCTGCGCCGGGAGACAGGAGGTCTGGACTCTCCATTCCCATAGCCTGGAACGTAAGGATAAGGACGCCTGTGTCACCCAGGAACATGACGACGAAGGCTACCACATGTAGACAGCCGCCGATGATGGCCTCCCCCGGCCACGCGCCCCCTGGGGTGAGGGCATCTACCGCCGCGGCTGCGGCGCGGCGCAGGAGCCCTGCGGCCCCGTCCACCTGCCTCTGGACCTGCTCCACGGGCCCTCTCACTATAGAGACGAGGTTGGCCACCATGCTCTCCAGCAGGGGCTGCACCGCCGCCATCAGAACGCAGACGCCCAAGGCAAGGGGCGCCATGGCCGCTATCAGGCACATGGTCGCCAACCAGGACATGCTACCTCCTCCTCATCTCGTCCAGCAGAGGCGTTAGACCCACTGAGGGGTCGTGCCAGGCCACAAAGGCAGCGCCCGCCTCCGACAGGAGGGCGGTCCACTGTTGCCGCAGCCGCTCTCCCTCCTGTGCCTCGTCGGCCTGCCAGAGGACGATGTGGACACGAGCACCTTTGAGCTCCACATTTGCGCGTTGCTGGCGGCCGTACATCTCCATGTCACTGGCGATGATGACCCATCCTCCTCTCCCGCCCAAAAGCTCGCCCGCCTTCTGGATGCAGCCCCAGATGTCGGAGCCGTAGGCGGGGCTCCAGGTGGTGGCCCGAATCGCTTCAGCCTGCTGCTTCGCTTCCCCCTTGAACCTGTCGACGGTCTCCTGCCACTGCTGGCGCTCCTTTTCATATGCTGCCATGGCCTGCAGGTGACGGCGTCGCATCAGCGGGTTCGCCGATGGCGCAGGCGGCACAGGCTCGGGCGGCAAGGGCTCGATGCGGATGGTGCGGATGTGGGCCTCGGCCCGGTACGAGTTCTCCTCGATCCACCGGAGGTGGACAGTCCACGCTACGCCCGTCTGCTGAATCTGGGGCAGCAAGTCTGCTAGGGCGGCGATGGCGGCGGCGGTGAAACGATAGGATGTGCTACGATCAATGCACGCGACCAGTTGATGCTCCTCCACGGGCCCGGTTTCCGCCTCATTGCCCCGAGCGGGCGGGGTCATAGCCACTGGCATGGCGGCGCATGCTGTCAGCACCATGGCCGCCAACACGAGGCAGGGCAGACGGGTCAGCCGGGACGTTGCCATGATGTGCACCCCCCTTGTGCGCTAATGTCACCTTCCTGGACTTCTGCGATAATGCCAGCTTGTCCGCTCACGGTTGCCCTCCACTTGTTGCGCTAATGTCACCCTCTACGATGGCGTGCTGGGGTCTCACGCCTCCTTTTGCGCTCATGTCACCACCGTCGGAGCCTCACGAGGTGTAGTGGCGTTAGGGTGCAGATGACGTGGGCCCCGGGGCAGCCAGCTGGGAGCAGGAGCCCACCAGCACAAGGCCTACCAGCAACAGGAAGACGATCTGCGCCAGAGAGACCCGCACGCCGAACCGCCAGAGGTCCGTGATGGCGTAGGCCAGCAGCATGGCGATGGCCAGGACGAGGAACATGGGGATGAGGTCTGGTCGCTCCCGGGGGAGGGTCACGAGAAGCCATCCCCCAAGGGCGGCGGCCGCCAGGAGGCTGCGGAGGGTGCCGCTGATGACCCGGACGCGAAGGCCAGTGAACAGGGCCATGACCACTGCCAGCAGTGCAACTGCTATCGTACGCGCCGGGGAGCCGCTGCTGGCAAGCAGGTCCACTGCTGCCCGCGCGGCCACCATCACGAGAAGGACGTCCTCCCACAGGCCTGTCTGCGGAGCCCGCGGATGGATCATGCTTCACTCCATTGGGGTGCAAACTGGGCTATGTGTGCTCGGGACGTGGCCGTGTCCCATCGCCCTTCTCATTGCGTTCACGTCACCAGTGGAGGGCGAGGGCTTGTCAGGACAGGTGGGCCACAGGGGCCTCCAGCACCGCCCTGTGCTTTATGTCCAGTCCTCCCGGTGGCGCTGCGCGGCGCCCAAACCGGAAAAGGTGGGGGGCGCAGCACAGCCGAGGGCCGTCTCTAAGGGCCGCGCCTGGCAGGAGGCAAACGAATGGGGCCAGAGCAAAGGCGAGATCCATGGAGCATGTGCCTCGCAACAAGAGATCGGGTGAGCAGATCGACTTTTGCTGCCTGTGGTGGAGTTTGACTTTTGGATGCCAAGGGGGTACAAAGCACTAGAAATGGTGAGGTTTGTGGTCTGCCTCGCAAATCGTATTTGAAATTCGTATTGGAGAGTCCCGAAGGTTGACCCGATGAAGAGGGGATGGAGACAAATCTTTTGTATTGGTTATAAGGTAACCATCCTCCAGTCCCGAAGGTTGACCCGATGAAGAGGGGATGGAGACGAATTAAAAGAACCACCAGCACGAGCCCCTCGACAAGGTCCCGAAGGTTGACCCGATGAAGAGGGGATGGAGACTATCCGAAGACCCGAAGGTGTGAGGTGGTAGAGGAGGGTCCCGAAGGTTGACCCGATGAAGAGGGGATGGAGACTCACCCCCCATGCCAGCGCTAGCACCAACACAGCCCTGGGTCCCGAAGGTTGACCCGATGAAGAGGGGATGGAGACGGTATTTCCCGAGAACCAGTGGTATCCGTATCCCCGGCCCGAAGGTTGACCCGATGAAGAGGGGATGGAGACGAGAGGTATGCAGGTGGGCCAGGAAAAACTTCCGTTTGTCCCGAAGGTTGACCCGATGAAGAGGGGATGGAGACTCGGTTGTTCAATAAGGAAAGCGCCACCTTCAAGGCGAGTCCCGAAGGTTGACCCGATGAAGAGGGGATGGAGACTATGCGGGAGACCCCCTTGAGGGTGTACCGGACCGCGAGGTCCCGAAGGTTGACCCGATGAAGAGGGGATGGAGACACAGGTTTGTCTCTCCAACAGTCGATCTTTTCAAGAATGTCCCGAAGGTTGACCCGATGAAGAGGGGATGGAGACACACTCTCCAACAAAGAAAGCGGGATCCTTTCTACCGTCCCGAAGGTTGACCCGATGAAGAGGGGATGGAGACTCCGGTGGCGGTGGAGCCGGAAGCCCATCATTAGGATCAAGTCCCGAAGGTTGACCCGATGAAAAGGGGATGGAGACGAATACTCCGGGTGGGTTGACCCACTGGTCATCCACCGTCCCGAAGGTTGACCCGATGAAAAGGGGATGGAGACGTTCTCCCGCAGCTCATCCGGCTCTTCGGCCTTGAGGGTCCCGAAGGTTGACCCGATGAAAAGGGGATGGAGACGCCTGCACATTAGTTGGCGAACGGTCAAGAAGATCAACTGGTCCCGAAGGTTGACCCGATGAAAAGGGGATGGAGACTCACTTACTCGGGCGTTCCTGGAGGAAGCCCGCGCAAAGACACGGTACGTCCTGGAGGGCGGGTAACAGGTGGCAGTCCCACGAGATGTGGCGCAGGCCTATGGCCTGCGGCAGGTCCTCATATGGGCGGAGGGCCGCCGTCTGTGGGCAAGCTTCGTCCGCTCGGACGGTGCCGTCACTGCGCCCTGTTCCTGGGACCCTGCCACCGGTGGGCTGGGGCCACCTGTCCCCCGGGAGGCAGCGCCAGCCCTGGCGCCGCTCCTCTCTGCCCTCTGGCGGGACCCGGTGGTGGGAGGCGAGGAAGCGGCCCCTGGCCGCCGTGGCCAGGCAGCACCGGCGGCAAGGCACCAGTCCCGGCCAGCAGACAGGGGCTCCGCTGCAAGGCGCCTCCTTCCCTCCCCTCTTCCTCCCCTGGAGCGGAGGCTGCGCGTGTGGGCATCGGCAGCCGACCGCAGGGCCATCCGCAAGGCCATGACCCTGGTGCGGGGCCACCTGCGGCGCCTGCGAGAGGGACAGCACCCCTCCGCGAGCGCCCAGGCAGCCGCCTCCTCATATGGCATCGTCCTCCCGCCGGGCCACACCTTCGTGCGCCCCCACGCCAGGGGCGGCACCGCGTT